>Ga0302195_10002974_pt1 | contig 13360 bp, 9 predicted proteins | sample II_Bog_N1_2_FD_198778 | JGI IMG/M metagenome (GOLD analysis project Ga0302195, IMG submission 198778) | Peat permafrost microbial communities from Stordalen Mire near Abisko, Sweden - II_Bog_N1_2 | ecosystem: Environmental > Terrestrial > Soil > Wetlands > Peat | place: Sweden: Abisko, Stordalen...
AATCGGGACCGGACGGGAAGTCGCCGCCGGCGCGCGCCAGCGACGCGGCCGCGCTCGCGGCCGCCGCGGCCGTCGAGGGCAACCTGATCTCGATCGACGAATTCATGCGCGTCGACCTGCGCGTGGCGAGGATATTGAGCGCCGAGCTGATCCCCGGCGCGGACAAGCTCCTGAAGCTTCAGGTCGACGTCGGGGAGCTCGGCAAGCGCGAGATATTTGCCGGCATTCGCGCCGCCTACGATCCCGGTTCGCTGGTCGGCCGCCTGATCGTCGTGGTTGCCAACCTGGAGCCGCGCAAGATGCGCTTCGGCGTCTCGGAGGGAATGATGCTGGCCGCAGGCCCCGGCGGCAAGGACATCTTCGCGTTGTCTCCCGATTCCGGCGCCGCACCCGGTATGCGGGTCAAATGACCGAGTCCGCGTCCGGTCTCGCGGCGCGAATCGATGCCCTGCTGCCGCAAACCCAGTGCACGCGCTGCGGCTACGACGGCTGCCTGCCCTATGCCGCCGCCATAGCCGCCGGCGAGGCGCCGATCAATCAATGCCCCCCCGGCGGCCGCGACACGATCCACGCACTCGCCGCGCTGCTCGGGCAGGAACCGCTCCCCTTGAACCCCGGCAACGGCATCGAGTCGCCGCCCACGGTCGCGTGGATCGACGAGGCCCGCTGCATCGGCTGCGCCCGATGCCTGACTCCCTGCCCCGTGGATGCGATCGTGGGCGCGCCGAAATTCATGCACACCGTGCTGGCGGACCGCTGCACGGGCTGCGAATTGTGCATGCCGCCGTGCCCGGTGGACTGCATCGAGATGCGCCCGCGGCCCGGTGCGGTCCCGACGCAACCACCGGTCAACCGCGCGCGCTACGGCGCGCACAGCGAGCGGCTGCGGCGCAGAACCGAGGAGCGTCAGCGCGAGCTGGCGGCGAAGAAGGCGTCGGCGCTTCGGTGAACCCCGCAAGACGCCGCGAGATGTTCGAGAGGCTGCGGAGCGCGAATCCCGCGCCGCGCACCGAGCTGCACTACGGCTCTCCGTTCGAATTGCTGATTGCCGTGATGCTGTCGGCGCAGGCCACCGACAAGAGCGTGAACCGCGCGACGCCCAAGCTGTTCATGGCGGCGAACACCCCGGCGGCCATGCTCTCCCTGGGAGTCGACGGCCTCAAGCCCTTCATCAAGACCATCGGGCTCTACAACACCAAGGCGAAGAACATCATCGCCACCTGCGAGGCACTGGTCAGGGATCACTCGGGTTCGGTTCCGCAGGCGCGCGAGGCGCTGGAAGCGCTGCCGGGCGTCGGGCGCAAGACCGCCAACGTGGTGCTCAACACGGCCTTCGGACAGCCCACCATCGCGGTCGACACCCACATCTTCCGGGTCGCCAACCGCACGGGCCTCGCGCCCGGGACCACCGTGAGGGCGGTGGAGGACAAGCTCGTCAAGCTCGTTCCGCCGCAATACCGGCAGGACGCCCATCACTGGCTGATCCTGCACGGCCGCTACGTGTGCAAGGCTCGGGCGCCGCAATGCACCGAGTGCATCATTGCGGACATCTGCGGGTATCGGCGCAAGACGCAGCGGACCGGAGGGGCGGCAGCCCCTCCGGCCGATTGAACATGCCGCGGCTGAGCCCTACTTGTGGTGCGCGTCGTTCCACTGGTCGGCCTCGACCAACTCCGCCTGGGCTTGCCTCAACAATTCGACGGCCCTTTCGGCGTGCCCGCCGAACTCGACGCCCTTGTTCATCTTCTGCGCCTCGGCGATGTGCCCAATCGCGCTTCCCGCGTCGTGATGGGCGTCTCTCAAATTGGGATGACGAATCTCGTATGCCAGTGCGACGGTCGTTAGGAGCACGGCAGACAGCGAACCGATGAGGATTTTCTTCATGATTTTCCCTTTTATTGAATTGGCCTGTGAAATCGACATTTCAAGTCCTGCGGAACCAGACTACCCGCCCCGCCTGGCGATTCGATCATAGTAAACGACAATTCATCGTGAAATAGCCTTCATTTGGCGGTAGCCGGCGCCTTCCCACGCACAGTCCCCTCGCCCGGTCGCGCATGGGGCTGTGCAGCGCACCGCCCGGTGCGGCATCATCGCTGGATGTTCGGTTCCCATACACGAGATGAGCTCCGGCAAGCGTACGCCGACGCCTGGAGCAAGCGCAGCGCGGGACGGCCCCTCACGGGCCTGGAGGCCCAGCTGGCGGACATCATCGAATCGCACCCCGAGTACCAGGCCCTGGTCCAAAGCGCCGCCGCTGCCCGAACCTTCGAGCCATCGGGCCCTTCCACCGTGAACCCCTTCCTGCACATGGGATTGCACATGGCGGTGCGCGAGCAATTATCCGTCGACCGCCCCCCGGGACTGCGCAGCCTGCATCGACGCCTGGAGGCGCGCTACGGCCGCCACGGCGCCGACCACGTTCTCATGGAGGCGTTGCAGGAAACGCTCGCCGAGGCGCAGGGAACCGGCGCTGCGCCCGACGAGACCCGCTATGTCGATCGCGTGCGGGCGAGGGCCGCCGAAGGCAAGCCCGGCTGAGCGCCCCCCGGGCGCCGCGCCGATCAGCGAATGAGATGGTCGACGATGAAATCGGCCGCCTGTTCCGGCGACATGTCCGTCGTGTCGATGCGAATCTCGGGCGCTTCGGGCGCCTCGTAGGGGCTGTCGATTCCCGTGAAATTCTTCAGCTGCCCGCCCCGCGCCTTCTTGTACAGGCCCTTCACGTCGCGCGACTCGGCCACATTGAGCGGCGTGTCGATGTGAATCTCGATGAATTCGCCCGGCATCATCATGTCGCGAACCAACTTCCGCTCAGCGCGGAACGGGGAGATGAAGGCGGTTATCACGATCAGTCCCGCATCCGTCATCAGCCGCGCCACCTCGCCGACGCGCCGGATGTTCTCGACGCGGTCCGCCTCCGTGAACCCGAGATCCTTGTTCAAGCCGTGGCGAATGTTGTCCCCGTCGAGCAGGAACGTATGCCGGTTCATGCGATACAGCTTCTTTTCCACGAGATTGGCGATGGTCGACTTCCCGGCTCCGGACAGCCCCGTGAACCACAGCACGGCCGGAATCTGGTTGTTCAGGGCCGCACGCGCGCTGCGCGAGATGTCGAGCGCCTGCCAGTGCACGTTCTGTGCGCGTCGAAGCGAGAAATTCAACATGCCCGCCGCCACCGTGGCATTCGTGATCTTGTCGATGATGATGAAGCCGCCGAGCGCGCGGCTCTCGGAATACGGCTCGAATACGATGGGATGGCTCGTCGACACGGTTGCAACGCCGATGGCGTTCAGTTCGAAGGTCTTGACCGCGATGTGATCGAGGGTGTTGACGTTGACCTGGTACTTCGGGGCCGCAATGGTCGCGGAGACGGTCTGCGCGGCCATCTTGAGCCAGTACGGGCGCCCCGCCAGCATCGGCTCGTCGGCCATCCACACGATCGTCGCCTCGAACTGGTCGGCAACCTGCGGAGGCTCGTCCGCGATCGCAATCACGTCGCCGCGCGAGCAGTCGACCTCATCCGTGAAGGTCAGATTCACGGACTGCCCGGCGATCGCCTGTTGCAGGTCGCCGCCCGGGGTCACGATTCTGGCAATGGTCGACTTCTTGCCGGATGGGAGCACCCGTACCGCATCCCCGGGCTTTATCGATCCGGTCGCCACCAGGCCGCAGAAGCCGCGAAAATCCAGGTTGGGCCGGCACACCCATTGTACCGGCATGCGGAAGGGCTTGGCCTGATCCGCGGCCACGTCGAGCGGCACCGTCTCGAGGTGATCCATGAGCGTCACGCCGGTGTACCAGGGCATATTCGCCGAGCGCGTGGTGATGTTGTCGCCCTTGAAGCCCGAAATCGGAATCGGCACGAAGTCCGCGATTCCGATGCTGGCGGCAAAGCTGCGGTAGGCGGCCACGATGTCGTCAAACGCCTTCTGGTCGTACCCGACCAGGTCCATCTTGTTCACCGCAAGCACCACGTTGCGGATACCGAGCAAATGCACGAGGTACGAGTGCCGCCGCGTCTGCGTCAGCACGCCCTTGCGCGCGTCGATCAATATCACGGCCAGATCCGCCGTCGAGGCGCCGGTCACCATGTTGCGGGTGTACTGTTCGTGTCCGGGCGTGTCGGCGACGATGAATTTGCGTTTCTCCGTGCTGAAGAACCGGTAGGCGACGTCGATCGTAATGCCCTGTTCGCGCTCGGCCGCGAGCCCGTCGACCAGCAGCGCGAAATCGATGTTCTGACCCTGCGTGCCGAATTTCTTGGAATCCGATTCGAGGGCCGCGAGCTGATCATCGAAGATCATCTTCGAGTCGTAGAGCAGCCGGCCGATCAGCGTTGATTTGCCGTCGTCGACCGATCCGCAGGTGATGAAGCGCAACAGCGTCTTGTGCTGATGCTGCGCGAGATAGGCGTTGATGTCCTCGGCAATGAGCGCCTGGGTCTTGAACGATGTCTCCGGCGTCGCGGTGGTCGTCATGTCAGAAATAGCCCTCTTGCTTCTTCTTCTCCATCGACGCCGCCTGATCGTGATCGATCGCCCGGCCCTGGCGCTCGGACGTGGTCGTCAACAACATCTCCCTGATCACATCCACCAGATTCGCGGCGGTGCTCTCGACCGCACCCGTCAGCGGATAGCAACCCAGCGTGCGGAAGCGGATCGATCGCTCGACGGGCACCTCGCCTTCGCGCAGCCGAAATCGATCGTCGTCCACCATGAGCAGCAGGCCGTCGCGCTCCACCGTCGGCCGCTTCGCCGCGAAATAGAGCGGGACGATCGGTATGTTCTCCAGATGGATGTACTGCCAGATGTCCAGTTCGGTCCAGTTCGAGAGCGGGAACACCCGGATACTCTCGCCCTTGGCTTTCCTCGCGTTGTATATGTTCCACAACTCGGGCCGCTGTTGCTTCGGATCCCAGCGGTGGTTGGCCGAACGAAAGCTGAAAACCCGCTCCTTTGCGCGGCTCTTTTCCTCGTCGCGCCGCGCGCCGCCGAAGGCCGCATCGAAGCGGTACTTGTCCAGGGCCTGTTTGAGGCCTTCCGTCTTCCACATGTCCGTGTGCAAGCCGCCATGGTCGAACGGATTGATGCCCTTGGCCTTCGCCTCGGGATTGATGTACACCAGCAGCTGCATGCCCGACTCGGCCGCCATCCGGTCGCGCATGGCGTACATGTCCTTGAACTTCCACGTCGTATCCACGTGAAGGAGCGGAAACGGCGGAATCGCCGGATGGAACGCCTTGCGCGCGAGATGCAGCATCACAGCGGAGTCCTTGCCGATCGAGTACAGCATCACCGGCCGTTCGGTCTCCGCCACCACCTCGCGCATGATGTGGATGCTCTCGGCTTCCAACCGCTCGAGATGCGTCAGGCTGCGGCCACGGGCCATCATGCCGACACCATTTTCACGCCCACGATCACCAGCATGATCGATATGGCATAGCGCACGACTTTCTCCGGCGCGTAAGTGCTCGCCAATGCGCCGATCAGAATGCCGGGGATCGAGCCGATCAGGAGATTGAACAGCAGCACGAAATTGACGTTGCCCAGGAATAGATGCCCGGTTCCGGCCAGGATCGTCAATGGGATCGCGTGCACGATGTCGGTTCCGACCAGCGCGCTCGCGGTGAGGCGCAGCGGGTAGAGATACAGCAGCATGACCGCTCCCAGCGCGCCCGCTCCGATCGAGGTGAAAGTCACCAGGAAACCGAGAATGGCGCCCGCCACCACGGTCAACGCCGGCTGCACCCGCTTGAACTCGATGGGGCGGGTTCCGCGCATGCGCTCGCCGAATGCGTGAACTCGCTTCCTGAACACTGCCGCAATGGACGTGAGTATCAACGTAACCCCCAGGGTTTTCATCATGAGACGGCTGTCGTTGTGGAGCATATTGGTCTTATGCAGCCAGACCAGCGTCAACAGGGCCGCCGGAATGCTTCCATAGAACATGCGGCGCAGAATTTGCCAGTCGATGGTGCCGCGCTTGCCGTGAACCCAGCCGCCCACGATCTTGGTTATGGCGGCAAACCACAGATCCGTACCCACGGCCGTGGTGGGCGCAATCCCGAATGCCAGAATCATGATGGGAGCCATCAGCGACCCGCCGCCCACGCCGGTCAACCCGACCAGTAGACCGACGCCGAACCCGGCGGTCGAATTGATCCAATTGAGCTGCATCACTTAGAGATACGCTGCGCGCACTACGCTGGACGGGATTGTTGCGGCGCCGCGGGCCGCACATCGCATGGGACATGCCGGGTGCGCGGAGGGGTGGGATCTGGGACCTTTGGACATGATTGGCTGCCTGGTTCGAATCGCGAATGTGACGTCTTTCAAACCATTATGCAGGCTTTTGAAATGCTTGCGAATACCAGTTGTCATATGCCCCCATTGAGCGGGGCCGCGGACCGGCTTATGCCCGTTCGGGTATGAGAATGGTTAAATTGGTCATGGACAAACGGTAATGATCATGCTGGCGGGGCCGGCATGGGGGAGCAGCTGACCTCGGCCTGAGGCGATTGCCCCGCCGGCCGCTACTGCAATGCCACTGAGGCGCCAGGCGCGATCACTCGGTGATCTTGTAGACCGCTACGCCGATCGCACTGGGTGAGTAGCCGCTCACCACGGCGAGGGCCTTCACCGATTCGCTCTTGCTCACGATGATCGGGCCGCCGTACACGGGTGAAGACTTCGTGGGCGTCGTACCATCGGTCGTGTAGTAGATGGTGGCCCCGCCGGCCGCATCCGTGATGGCCACCGGCTGCGCATCATCATAGCCGCCCGCAGGCGGCGAGAACGTGGGCGTGGGTGCCGCGATCAAGAAAGTGCCGGATGCGACCTTGCTGTTCGCATAGCTGCCGTCAACCGCGATCGCCTTGATGGTGGTGTCGGCGGCCACGTTGATCGGCGTCGTATACGGCGTGGACGATGTCGTGGGTGTCGTATCATCGGTCGTGTAATAGATCGTCGCTCCGCCGACTCCCTCGGCAATCGCCACCGACTGCGGCGCCGGGTACTTGCCCGCCGCCGGCTTGAACGTCGGCGCGGGAGCTTGAATTTGATAGGCGGCCGTTCCGATCAGGCTGTTCGAGTAACCGGCCGCCGTCGCGATGGCCTTGAGCGTTTCATTGGCGCTCACGGCAATCGGGCCGGTCACCGGCGGCGACGCAACCGTCGGATTGGTGCCGTTGGTGGTGTAATAGAGCGTGGCGCCCGACGTCGCATCGGCGACGGTGATCGACTGGGCGCCCGCATAGGCGCCCGCGGGCGGCGAGAACGTCGGCGTGGCGGCAACCGGCGTTCCGGAGGAGGCCACGTAGGTCCAGTTCAAGATGCTCTGCGTCGCCGCCGCGCCATGCACGCCGGCGGTGAAGCCCGCATAGGCCACGTTGGCGCCGACGGTGGCGGGTATGTTGATCGCCGTCGCGGTGGTGAAGCTCTCGCTGGTGACCGTGTCGGTCACCGTCAGCGCGAGCGTCGTCCCATCGTAGGTGATGTGGGCATGCAAAATATCCGTTGAATGCAGATTGACGCCGGAACCCGTCATATCCACCGCCGGAATCGTCGGTATGGCGCCGTTCACGTAGAAACCGCTGGAATCCACGCCCTCGCCCGAATTGTCGTACAGATCGAACTTCACGGCGACGCTCGAGCCGATGCCCTGATACCCGAGACCGGCGCTCGTCAGCCCGATCGCATTGAGACCGGCGGATGAGTTCTGCAAAGTGAACGTGAAGCCGTCCGCCGTGGCCGATACCTCCTGAAAATAGAAGTCCGTGGTGAACCCCTGGACGTTCACGGGTGAGGTGTACCAAACCGCCGTGTTCTGCTTTGGCGATCCGGCCACGGTCAGGCGCAGGGCATTATTGGCCGCGACGGCGGTGCCCACGACATTGAGGCCCGCGGCCGATGCAAACCCGGCTCCCTCGTTCACCACGATGGATGAACCGTTGGTGACGATGTAACCCGCCGAACCGACCTCGCTGGGCACATATCCCGGCGCGAGCGCGATTGCCTGAACGGTCTCGCTGCTCGCGACCGTGATGGGGCCGCTGTACGGCGTGGATCCCGTCGTGGGCTTGGTCCCGTTAGTGGTGTAGTAGATCGCGGCGCCCGCCGTGGCATCGCTGATCGTGACGGTTTGAGCGCTCGGATAGGCGACGGCAGCGGGCGAGAAGGTCGGCGTCGCCGTCTCCGGCTGCGTATAGCTCGCGGACGTCTGCTCGCTCACGCCGAGTCCCGGCGCGGCCGCGATCGCGTTGATCGTCTCGCCCGATTGCACGGCGATGGGTCCCGTGTAGGGCGTCGATGCGGTGCTCGCCGCGGACCCGTCGGTCGTGTAATAGATCGCGGCATTCGTCAGGCCATCCGAGATCGTGACGCTCAGCGGGGCGACGAACGACTCGGAACCCGGCGCGATGATCGGGGTGGGCGTGACCGCGCCGCTGATGAGCCCGTACACATCCAGCTCGTCGGCGGCCCCGACGTATACCATTCCGTTCGCAATGGTCGGAACGGAAAAGCGCACGGCCGGTCCGGCGACATCGCGGGCGGCGTCGGTGGCGCTCGAATACAGCGTGGTGGACACGTTGCTCGCGTCGTGTGCCAGAAGAATGGCGGGACCCCCGGTCGCCCAGGCGTCCGCATCGATATTCCATACGATGCCCTGCGCCGTGCCGTTGGCCGAAATCGACGGTGTCGAGCCGGGAAATGCCAACTGCTCGCTCGAGGTGACGGGCGGCGATCTGAGCAATCCGTTCACCATGGGAAATTGCTTCAAGCTGTCGTACTGCCCCCAGTAGTACACATTGCCGTTCCAGTAGGCGGGGGAACTCCACACTCCGACATTGCCCACCGCAAGCGGCAGCTGCTGAACGACCTGGTTGGTCGTGTTGTAGCCGCCCAGATTGTCGCGATCGAGCAGGTACAGCGTTCCGGACTTGCCCGCCTGCACCAACAGGTTCGGATAGGCGCCGGCCGTCTGCGTGGGAAGAATCAGCACGCCGCCCGAGCCCTGATCCCCATCGTCGGCGCCGAGCATGGCCTGATCGTTCGGCGTAAAATCATCCGTCACGGTCGGTGCGCCGCCGGCCAGATTCAAGTTGAGCACGCTGTCGGCATAGTCGGCGTTGATCCCGAACGGCACCGACCCGGTAAAGTCGCCGTTGCCAGTGGCCACGAACATTCGGCCATAAGGATACTGGGTGGGATTGACGAGATCGGCCGCGAGCCCGTCGCCGGCCATCCAGACGCCGCCTCCGCGCCCGTTGGCCGTCACGCAGAACACGCCCGTCTGGGCCAGAGTCGTCGCGCCGTAGGCGACGATCCACCCATGCCAGACGGCGGTCGACGGCTCATGGTAGGCCGCGAAGCCCAAGTACACGATCCCGTTCAAGAGAAGGAGTCCCGGCCGCTGGTTATGGTCTTGTGGGATGAGGCTCACGATCCCATCGACGCCGTCCGCGGCCGCGCCGGGGACACTGGCCTCGATGACCGTCGGCCCCCCGAATTTCTCGGCCCCGCTGGTCACATCGAGCGCGTGCAGGCGATACACCGGCGCGCCGCTCTCGAGAGTGGTGCTCACGAGGTACATCGTGCCCGAGACGGGGTCGATGACCGGCGTGCTGGTGGAACCCAGATCACCGTAGATCTGGGCGCCGGGCGCGGCGCCGTGCGCCGCCGTCAGCATCGATGCGTACCAGAGTGGACTTGAATTGGCGCCGTAATTCGAGTTCGCATCGAAGGCGTAGACGTGGTTCGGCTGAGTGACGACGTACACCACATTGTGGACGGCGCCATTGATCGTGATACTCGACAGGTACAACGGCTGTGCGTCGATGGCGCCGGCAACCGACCGTGAAAACAGTTTGCCGAATTGCGCCGGGTTTACATTTGCCGGGGTGAGCGCGGTCTCCTGAGTGTTTTGGCCGGTGCGCCCGATGTCATTGAGTTGAGTCGTCACGTTGACTTGGGCGGCCGCGGTCGAAAAGGCGGTCACGCATGCCAACAGCGCCAAGATCAAGGCCGCTGATGCCGGATATCCCCATGGCTCGCCCGACGCGCGTAACATGCGCATCTCCTTTTATTATCATTGGCAGGGTGGCCCGCTCGTCCTTGCACCCCAGCATAGCAGTCGAATCCGTGGCAATGCATGCGGCGCCGCGCCAAACGGCGCATGACCCCCGGATTTTACATATGCCGCGGAAACATCGCCAAGCGGGGGGCTCGTAAGTGGGCAGCCCGAGCTCGCCGCGACGGGCCATCGCGCCCCGGCCTCGCTCGAGTTGCCCCGGTCAGGCACCTGCGCGTATAAAACTCGGTCAACGCACCATCACCCCGGGAAACCCGTCATGAAAGCAATGCCCTTGCGCCGATTGATCTTGCTCTGCGCATCGAGTTTGGCCGCGGCGATGGCGGCGGTGAGCGCGTACTCACAGCCGTCCGTTCTACAGCGGGGATACGATTCCAACGTATCCGGTTCGAACCTGAGCGAAACCACGCTCACCACGGCCAACGTGGGTCCCGGGACCTTCGGGCTCCTGTTCACGCTTCCCGTCGACTATCAAATCTACACGCAGCCGCTGTACGTACCGAACCTTGCGATTCCCGGCCAGGGCACGCACAACGTGGTGTTCGTCGCGACGATGTACGACTCCGTCTATGCATTCGATGCGGACACGGCGGGTCCGCCGCTGTGGTCGATCAATCTGGCGACGCTCGTGGGCGCGACACCGGTGCCCATCGCCAACTTCGCGATCCCCCCCAATTCCGGCTGGACCGGCAAGCTCGGCGTCCTCAGCACGCCGGTGATCGATCCGACCACGAAGGTCATGTATGTGGTCGCGGGCACCCTCGAGAACGGCGCCATGGCCTACCGCCTGCACGGCATCAATATATTGAACGGCACCGAACCCTATGGCCCCGGCGTGCTCATCTCGGCGAGCCAAGGCACGGTCGCCTTCGATGCAAACTTCGTCGTCCAACGGATGTCGCTGGCCCTCGCCAACGGACAGGTGATCATCGGCTTCAGCGCCCTGGAACATGAAGTCGCCGGCAACTATGCCGGCTGGGTGCTGGCCTACAACGAGACCACCCTGAAACAGAGCGCCGCCTTCGCCACCACCACGGTCGGCAGTCTGGGCGGGGGAGTGTGGCAATCGGGCAGTCCGCCCGCGGTGGACGGTTCGCACAACGTCTACCTGTTCGTGGGCAACGGATACAACGGGAACGGCTACGACGGAGTCAACAACTTTGCCGAAAGCGCACTGAAGTTGAGCACCGCCAGCGGCCTGTCCTTGGTCGACTGGTTCACGCCCACCAACTGGGCCCACCTCGACGAATACGACCTCGACCTCACGAGCGCCGGGCCGCTGCTGATTCCGGGCACTTCGATGCTCTTCGGCGGCGGCAAGTCCAGCACGGTGTACCTGATGAACACCCAGAACATGGGCAAGTTCAATTCCAAGGTCAATCAAGTACTGCAGGTCTTCAGTGTCGGCCACGGCCTGCGCGGCACACCGGCGTGGTGGAACCGCGCCAGCGCGAACGGCGGGCCCCTCGTGTACACCTGGGGCGTTCTGGGCGCGGTAACGGCGTACTCGTTCAACGGTACCAAGTTCACGACCACCCCACAGTCCCAAGGCACCGGCGAGCAGATCTTCCCGGGCGGCATCCTCGCCGTGTCCGCCAACGGCAGTGAGGCCGGCACGGGCATTCTCTGGGCGACCAGCGAGATCAACAACGACGCGCCCAACGGCGAATTGCATGCCTTCAACGCGGCCGATGTCTCGACCGAGCTGTACAACACGACCATGAATGCCTCGCGCGACAATCTCGGCTATTTCGCGAAATTCGCGCCGCCCACGGTGGTCAACGGCAAGGTCTACGTACCGACCTTCTCCAAGAAACTCGCCGTGTACGGGCTCTTGTAGCGTCTCGACGCGCCGGGCGCATGGATGCGCCGCGTGAGCCGCTCGGACGCATCATTTGACTTTGCGCGCCGCTGCAGGCCCCAGCGGCGCGATAAGTTCAGTTGGCGTTGCCACGTGCCAACCCTCACCGTATAACATTCATCCAATTCCCCAACACTCCCCGGACGCTCTCACGTGAAAACCACCGTTTCGCGACAGATCACATCGCTATGCGCCTCGATGCTGGCCATTGCCACCATGGCCGGCACGAGTGCGTACGCGCAGCCGCCCGTCCTGCAACGCGGGTACGATGCCAACGTGTCGGGCGCCAATCTCAGTGAGACCACGCTCACCACGAGCAACGTGGGTCCCAGCACCTTCGGGCTCCTGTTCACGCTTCCCGTGGACTATCAGATCTACGCGCAGCCCTTGTACGTACCGAACCTCGCGATCCCCGGTCAGGGCACGCACAACGTGGTGTTCGTCGCAACGATGTACGACTCCGTCTATGCATTCGATGCGGACACGGCGGGTCCGCCGCTGTGGTCGATCAACCTGGCGACGCTCGTGGGCGCGACGCCCGTGCCCATCGCGAATTTCGCGATCCCCCCCAATTCCGGGTGGTCCGGCAAGCTCGGCATTCTCAGCACGCCCGTGATCGACCCGTCCAGCAACGTCATGTATGTGGTCGCGGGCACCCTCGAGAACGGGGCCATGGCCTACCGTCTGCACGGCATCAATATATTGAACGGCACCGAACCCTATGGCCCCGGCGTGCTCCTCTCGGCGAGCTACGGCGGGGTCACTTTCGACGCCAACTTCGTCGTCCAACGGATGTCGTTGGCCCTCGCCAACGGACAGGTGATCATCGGATTCAGCGCGCTGGAGTCGGAACAGGCGGGCAATTACTGCGGCTGGGTGCTCGCGTATAACGAGACAACCCTCGCGCAGAGCGGCGCCTTCGCGACCACGACGGTGGGCAGTCTCGGGGGAGGAGTCTGGCAATCGGGACGTCCGCCGGCGGTTGACAGCGCCAACAACGTCTACCTGTTCGTCGGTAACGGATACAACGGCAACGGCTACGACGGAGTCAATAACTTTGCCGAAAGCGCCCTGAAGCTGAGAACGGCGAGCGGCCTGTCCGTGACCGACTGGTTCACGCCCACTAACTGGGCCCACCTGGATGAATACGACCTCGATCTCACCGCATCCGGGCCGCTGCTCATTCCTGGCACCTCCTTGCTGGTCGGCGGCGGCAAATCAGCCGCCATTTACCTGATGAACACCGGGAACATGGGAAGATTCAATTCCAAGAAGAACGAGGTGGTGCAGGTCCTCAATATCGCCCAAGGGTTGCGCGGCGGACCCGTGTGGTGGCAGCGCTCGGCGGCCAATGGCGGCCCCTTGATGTACAACTGGAGCGACCTTGGCGCCGTCGCGGCCTACTCG
>Ga0302195_10002998_pt1 | contig 13306 bp, 3 predicted proteins | sample II_Bog_N1_2_FD_198778 | JGI IMG/M metagenome (GOLD analysis project Ga0302195, IMG submission 198778) | Peat permafrost microbial communities from Stordalen Mire near Abisko, Sweden - II_Bog_N1_2 | ecosystem: Environmental > Terrestrial > Soil > Wetlands > Peat | place: Sweden: Abisko, Stordalen...
AAAGCGTCGCCGTCGCCGTGTTGCCCCCGGAGTCCGTCACCTTCACTCCAATCGGCGCCCCGCTCACCGTGCCCGAGAGCGTTCCGGACAACGTCCCGCCGGGAGACAACGTCAGCCCCACGCTGGTGAGCGTGGACGCCCCCGAGGTCACCTGCCACGTATACCCATAACCCGATCCGCCCTTGGCCAGCAGTTGGAAGTTGTACTTCGCGGTCTGCACCCCTTTCGGCAGGCTGCTGGTGGTCACCACCAGCGACGTCCCGAACGAGAAACCGGGAGGCAACGCGATCAACCCCTGCTGCGCCGCCACGGCCAGCGGCTGAATCGCCGGTGGCGCCAGGCCGATGAACTCTGTGAGATAGGAGTTGGCCTGGGTCGCGATGGGGATGGAGTTGTAGTCCGCCACCCACACGTTGCCCGACTGATCGATCTGCAATCCCTGCGCTGTGTTCAGGCTCTTGCCCGAGTAGCTCGTACTCGCAATCGTCACCGTCGGGCCCTGGAAACCGCTGGACGGCGAAACCACTGCGCTAGAGATGAACTCCGACAGGCTGCCGCCAACCGCGTTCGCCGTCCAGACGTAGTTCGCACTGTCCACCGCAGGAATCGACCCCGCGCTGGACACGTTTGGCCCCGGCCCGTCCGTCAATATCTGGGAGCCGCTGCTATTGAACTCCACCACGTTGTTGCCACCGCTGCTGGTCACCCAAAGATCCCCGCCCTGATCGACCGCGATGCCAAAGGGTCCGTTCAGAGAACTGCCGGGGTAGTTCGACAGGCTGCCGGCCGGAGTGATCTTCGTCAGGCTGTTGCCGCTCTGGTTCGTCACCCATGCGTCTCCGCCGGCATCAATCGCTATATACCCAGTACCGTTCAGGCCCCCTCCGGTGTAGCCGCCGCTCGGCGAGATCGCCGCGCTGGCCGCCCCCTGGTTGCTCATCTCCGTGACGCTGCTGGAACTGAAGTTCGAAATCCAGACGTTATTGCTGTTGTCCACGGCCACGCTGGATGGAGAAGAGGTCTCCTGGAACGAGAACGGCCCATAGGTTGAGGCTCCCCCCGGGGTCACCTCATAGATCTGCGCGGTCAGGCTGTTCGCTACCCAGGCATTTCCGCCCAGGTCCACCGCGATGTATGCAACGCCGTAGTTGCCGCTGAGGTAGGGACTGCCCGCAAACGGCACACCCAGGTTGCTCAGCTCGCTCACGCCACCCACGTTGGGGCTGCTCCCCGCATCCGCAGTCCAGATGTTGCCGCTGGCGTCGATCGCCAGGTCCACGGTGCCGGGGCCTGTCCCGCTGTACAGCACCGGCATCGCCCAGTCGTTCGGCTGCGCCGTCAGCGTCGGCTGGAACGGTCCGCTGGTCGGCACCAGGGCCCACTGTCCGCTGGGATTTCCGGCTGGGTACAGAGCGATGTTAAGGATCGCTTGGAGTGTGTTCGTGGGCACATTGCTGCTGTGAGTCGTGGCGGTAAACAGGTTCCCGCAGGCGTTGTTCTGCCCCGCCGTGCCGCCGGTGGTGTTCACGCAGTTCGCCAGCAGGTTGGCCAGTGTGTTGATCTCCGTCAGCGGCACCAGACCGTTGCCGTGCGGCGTGTACTGCCGCGCCGTGCCGGTGCTGATGTTCACCAGGTTGTTCACCGTGGCAAACGCGTTGGTAATGCCCAGAAGGCTCGTGCTGAAGTACCCCACATTACCGTTTGCCGGGTTCATGAAATGCGCCAGCGCATACACGCTGGCCACGGTAGTCACCTCATTGACGTTCACCGTGATGGTACTGCCCAGCAGCGCGGGGTTCACCTGATTGCACGGCCCCAGCGCGGCAATGAGCAAAATCTGGTTGTTGACCGGGCTGCTCGCTCCTGGACTGCCGCCCGTCGCGGTCAGGTACAGCAGCTCGGTCGAGCTCGCGCAGGTATAGCTCGGCAGCACGAAGTTCCCGCTGCTGTCGGTCATGGTGGTTGCCACCTGCGTCGGCGCCGGCGTCGGCGACGTTCCGTAGACGGGCGTCCATAGCGTGACCGTGGAGCCAGAGACCGGCTGCTGCCCGCCATGCACCGTGCCCTGAACCACCAGCGCGCCGGAGACCCCGCCACCGGAGCCGCTGGCCCCACCCACCACGCTGCCCATGCCGCAGCCCGATAGCACCAGAACAGAAACGCTGAGTAACGCAGCAAGACCCTTCATATCAACTCCCAACGACTGTCAAAAGGATGGGAAGGGTGATGCGATAGATCTCTGGACGGCTTCGCCTAGACCCTTCAAACTACATGGCCCGTGAATTTCTCAACAGCCTACTACAGCGCATCGCTCCACGACAATGAAGTTCCCTGCTCCCTCCGCGAAACCTCCGCGCAACTTCGCTCCCTTTACGGGTCCTGAGCTTACCGAAGGATGCGTGAGCGCTTTTGCCGTTGCCTTTCCTCTAATCTCAACCTCTCTACGCTCTATGCTCCTCAAGACCCGCTACCCTATCGGTCGCCTCACGACCTAATTCTTGTCAAGCCCCCTACTGCCCCCAAAATCGCCTAACTCATTGATAAGTATTAGAAATATATATTGAATAAACTTGGCGTAGTTATATTGTCCGTTCTGCTATTCTTAAAAAGTAGGGTTAAGAAAGAGAACTTCCCAGGGCTGCAACGGCACAAGCCGCTTGCGGCTTTTTTGTTGCTCAAAGCTCAATAGCTCAGAGCTCGAAGCTCAACAAAACCCGAGTCAATGCAGGACTGGCTCACTGGAAAACTGGCAACTGAGAACTGAGAACTGAACAGAAACCCCCACCTAACCCCAGGAGAATGAATACTTTGACCATAAAGTCTCTCGAACCAATACTTTACCCCCGAGGTCACCCGCTAACCCACTGATTCCAAAGACCCTCCAGAAAATGAAAGGAGGGGGTACCCCACCATGGGACGCACAGAATCACACGCACAAAACGCATGGCTTGCTGAGGTGGCTATCGAGTCGGCGGCGGCGGATCCACCGGTCGGTGAGCGGTGTGGAAGACGACGCCGATTCCGACGCGCAGTGTGTTCTGCACATTGTTGGTGGCGTTGGGAAGACTCGTTCTCTCCCAATCGGCTTCGAGCAGCCGGATAGACACATGCGGAGTGAAGTAGATATCCATACCGCCTCCGGCCTCATAGGCGAGTGAGTTGGCACTGGTCGTGGGTCCGTTTGGATTCGGATAGAGCCCTTTGAAGCCGTTTGCCTCGCCAACCAAACCCTGCAGAAAGATGTTGATGGGATGCTTTCTGCCTATCGGATGAAAGGTGTATCTGGGACCAAAGGCCTCCACGAGCACATTCACGGGAACGGAATATCCACTCTGATTGGTGTGGAATCCGTTGACGCTCCCAACGGCGGCAAAGCCCTTCCGGAACTGGAAGGACAACTCGGCTCCGCCTCCCTGGGACTGAAAGGTGATCGGATCTGCGTAGGTCAGATTGGCGCCAGCATCTTCGTAGGTGAGGGACAAGCCGACTTGCCTGCGGTCGGCAAGGTACCTCTTCAACTGGACGGCATAACCCTTCGCGTCGGAGGCATAAGCCTTGGCTCTATCGGCGGCAGCGGCGGTAGCTGCAGCAGCGGCCGCCCCTGGATCCGATCCGGCGGGAAGCGCCTGTCCGGAAGCTATGGAACCGCAAGCCATAACTCCCAGTGCAACAACGACTCGGATTGACAGATGTTTCAGAAAAGATTCAGACATGGCAGAAGTAGATCTCCTGGATAGAAGCGCGCGTCAACTCACTGCACCTGCAGAGTGACAGGAGCGGCACTGTGAGTAATGCTGCCGCTGGTGGCTGTAACCGTGATGGTGTAATTGGCAATCGGCTGACCGAAGAACCCATTCGGAGCTGCGCAGCCCGTTACTGTGAATGCAGCACCTGCCAGCAGCAGGAGCAGCAGTAGCGACTGTGCCAGCCTGCGGCGATGCTTGCGGCGCAGGAACAACGGCAGCAGAAGCGCCAGTGTCCACGGCGCTGTCTCCCGCAGACGATTCATCGCCACAGCCTGTGCCGTGAGAATCGTCAGCGTGAGGGTCTGGGAACCTGCGGTCTGACTCACAGTGCCAGAGGTCGGCGTGAGCGTGTAGGTTGCTCCCGGAGGCAGACCTGTGACCGTATAGGTCACGTTGGAGCCTGGATACTGGCCTCCAAGCGGCGCTAGAGCGTAGGTGTAAACCACCACGCTGCCCGGTTGAACCGTCTGGCTCGTCGGTGAGTTGGCGGTGATCGTAAAGTCATACCCATTGACCGTGAGGGTCTGCGTTGGCGCTGCGGCAAAGTTGCCTGCCGCAGGTTGTGACAGAGTGATGGTGCAGGTCGCAGTCGTGAGCACGATCACGACTCCGCCAGGCGATGTCACAGAGCACACCGTCGGCGTGGCGGAGACATAGGTGATTGGCCCGCCTGAGGTCGAAGTAGCCCCGATGGCGAACGTCGTTCCGGGCCCACCGTTGGTGGGCACGTTTGGAGGCACGATGATCGCGTCTACACCCGGATTAATGAGGAAGCTCTGCGTCACCGGAGTTGCCGCGGCATAGTTGCCCGTTGCCGCCTGGTTCGCGGTGATAGAGCAGGTGCCGATGGAGTTGAAGGTGACAACACCAGACGCTGTCACCGAGCAAGCTGCGGTTGAGCTGGAGTACGTGACCGGCTGGCCCGAGGTTGCAGTGGCCGTGGGCACCGGAGGCACACTGGTAAACGGCGTGTTCGGCAAAGCCAGGAACGTAATCGTGTTCGTACCGCCCGAGACCGCGAGGTTGACCGTCTGTGGTGTCGCAGCCGCGTAGTTTCCTGCCGCAGGCTGTGTCACGGTGACAGAGCACGCCCCAGTGGCGATGGTGGTGATGACTCCTGTCGAACTTACCGAGCAAACAGCAGGTGTCGTCGAAGTGTAGGTAGGCGGCAAGCCGGAGGTCGTCGTTGCGCCAATGGGGACGTTCGCACCGACGGTCGCTGTACTCGGGACTGTCGGCGGGACGGTGATGACGTCCGCAGCGGCATTGACGGTGAGCGTTTCCAGCACCGGCGTCGCTGCCGCGTAGGTGCCATTGCCGGACTGCGAGGCTGTTATCTGGCAAGTCCCAACGGCAAGGATCGTTACCGCACCCGCGCTTGTGACGGAGCATGCAGAACCCGTCGCCGTGTAGGTAGGTGCGAGGCCAGAGGTTGCTGTCGCGGCCAGAACCGGCGCAGCGCTACCGTACGTTGTGGTTATCGGAGACCCGAAGTTCTGGATCGTCTGCGCCTGGCCGCTCACCGCGAGGGTAACGGTCTGCGGAGTGGCAGCGGCGAAGTTGCCTGCGGCAGCCTGCGATACCGTCACGGAGCAGCTTCCCGTCGTCAGGCTGGTCACAACACCCGTCGCGCTCACCGAGCAGACGGCAGGCGTGGTGGTTGCATAGGTCGGCGTGACGCCCGACGTTGTCGTGGCACCGATAGGAGTGTTGGAGCCTACGGCCGCTGTGGCGGGCACCGTGGGCGGGATGGTGATGATGTCGGCCTCGGGATTGACGGTCACCGTCTCCGTAACCGGTGTCGCTGCGGCGTAAGTGCCGTTACCCGCCTGCGAGGCGGTAAGCTGGCACGTTCCAACCGCGAGGATGGTCACCGCACCAGCGCTGGTGACGGAGCACGCGGTTCCTGTTGCCGAATACGTTGGAGTGAGGCCGGAGGTCGCTGTTGCTCCAAGGATCGGAGCCGTTCCGCCGTACATGGCCGTTATCGGAGTCCCGAAGTTCTGGATCGTCTGTGCCTGGCCGCCAACGGCGATCGTTACCGTCTGAGGCGTGGCCGCGGCGTAGTTCCCTGCAGCCGGTTGCGACACAGTGACCGAGCAGCTACCCGAGGAGAGCGTCGTCACGACGCCTGTCGCAGAGACCGAGCAAACCGCCGGAGTGGTCGAGGTATAGGTTGGCGTCACTCCCGAGGTTGTGGTCGCGCCGATCGGCGTAGCGGATCCAACCGTAGCCGTGCTTGGGACAGTTGGCGGAATCGTGATGACATCGGCCGCAGGATTCACGGTCAGCGTCTCCACCACTGGTGTGGCTGCGGCATATGTGCTGTTACCCGCCTGCGAGGCGGTAATCTGACACGTTCCCACCGCAAGGATGGTCACAGCACCCGCACTTGTGACCGAGCAGGCAGAACCGGTCGAGGTATAGGTAGGCGCCAGCCCGGAGGTTGCCGTCGCCACCAAGACGGGAGCGGCGGAACCGTACGTCGTTGCAAAGTTGGTGCCGAAGTTTTGAATGGTCTGCGATTGCCCGCCGACAGCGATCGACACGGTCTGCGGTGTAGCCGCAGCGAAGTTGCCCGCAGCAGCCTGTGTCACACTTACGTTGCAGGTTCCGGAAGCCAGCGTCGTGACCACACCTGTAGCTGAGACTGAGCAGATAGTCGGCGTGGTGGAGGTGTAGGTTGGCGTGATGCCCGAGGTCGTGGTGGCTCCGATGGGCACCGTTCCGCCTACCGTTGCCGTGCCAGGAACCGTTCCCGGAATCGTAATAACGTCGGCCTCAGGATTAATCGTCAGCGTCTCAGTGACCGGTGTCGCTGCTGCGTAAGTACTATTGCCCGACTGCGACGCAGTGATCTGGCAGCCACCCACAGCAAGGATGGTGACCACTCCTGAACTCGTCACCGAGCACCCGGTTCCTGTCGACGAATACGTGGGCGTGAGGCCCGAAGTTGCCGTCGCTGCCAGGACCGGAGCGGTTCCGCCGAACGTTGTTGTAACCGGACTTCCGAAGTTCTGGATCGTCTGCGCCTGGCCGCCAACGGCGATCGTTACCGTCTGCGGCGTTGCAGCCGAGTAGTTGCCTGCGGCTGCCTGCGACACAGTGACCGAGCAGCTTCCCGAGGCGATTGTCGTTACAACACCCGTGGCGCTGACCGAGCAAATCGCGGGCGTCGTCGAGTTGTAGGTCGGAGTCACACCGGAGGTCGTGGTCGCTCCGATGGGCACCGTTCCACCAACCGTCGCAGTTGCGGGAACTGTGCCGGGGATAGTGATAACGTCTGCGGCCGGATTCACGGTCACGGTCTCAGTCACGGGCGTCGCTGCTGCGTAGGTACTGTTACCAGCTTGCGATGCAGTGATCTGGCAGCTACCCACAGAGAGTATCGTCACCGTCCCAGAGCTCGTCACCGAGCAGGCAGTTCCCGTCGCCGAATACGTCGGTGTAAGGCCGGAGGTCGCCGTTGCTGCGAGAACCGGAGCTGTTCCGCCGTACGTTGTGGTGACCGGGCTGCCGAAGTTTTGAATGGTCTGCGATTGCCCGCCGACAGCGATGGTGACTGTCTGTGGCGTGGCGGCGGCGAAGTTGCCCGCTGCAGGCTGCGTCACACTCACGCTGCAGCTACCCGAGGCCAAGGTTGTAACAACACCCGTTGTACTCACCGAGCAGATCGTCGGAGTGGTGGACGTGTAGGTCGGTGTCACTCCAGAGGTAGTCGTTGCGCCGATAGGCACCGTTCCACCAACCGTCGCCGTGCTGGGCACCGTTCCCGGTATCGTAATCGCGTCTGCCTCAGGGTTGACGGTCAGCGTCTCAGTGACCGGAGTCGCCGCCGCGTAGGTGCTGTTGCCGGACTGCGAGGCGGTGATCTGGCAGCTACCCGCAGCAAGCAGGGTGACTGCGCCCGAAGGTGTGACAGAGCATCCACTTCCCGTCGCCGAATATGTGGGCGTGAGTCCCGAGGTCGCTGTCGCCGCGAGTACCGGAGCTGTTCCGCCGTACGTTGCTGTGACCGGGCTTCCGAAGTTCTGGATCGTCTGCGCCTGGCCACCGACCGCGATCGTGACCGTCTGCGGCGTTGCAGCCGAGTAATTCCCTGCTGCGGCCTGCGACACAGTGACCGAGCAGCTACCCGTCGCCAGAGTTGTGACGACACCTGTCGCACTCACCGAGCAGATCGTCGGAGTAGTGGACGTATAGGTAGGAGTCACTCCGGAGGTCGTGGTCGCTCCGATGGGCACGGTACCGCCCACGGTCGCGGAAGCAGGAACGGTCCCCGGGATTGTAATAGCGTCGGTGAGCGGCGTGACCTGATAGCTCTGCTGCTGCTGCGCAGCAGCAGCATAGTTGCCGGTTGCGCCCTGGTTGGCAGTGATGGTGCAGGTGCCGGGAGCGACATCGGTTATCACACCGCCGGTGACAGTGCAGACACTCGGCGTCGTTGAGGCATAGGTGATCGTGCCTCCGGCGGTCGAAGTCGCTGCCGGAACGGGCGCTGTAGCTCCAGCCGGCGTATTAGCCAACGCAGGGAAGTTGATGGTATTCGTGCCCGCGCCAATGTTGATCGTCACCGTCTGCGGCGTCGCAGCGGCATAGTTACCCGCTGCCGGCTGCGAAACCGTAACTATGCAGCTTCCCGTCGCTACTTCTGTAACCACTCCCGTCGATGAGACCGTGCAGGCGGTGCTGGAGGTCGAGTAAGTCAGAGGCTGAGCCGAACTAGAACTCGCTGTGATCGGCACCGCGCCGCCGTTCGTGAAGTTCACAGCGTCCGGCGAGGCTGGCGAGCTGACAGTGATGTTGTCGGTCAGCGGCGTCACCTGGAAGCTCTGCGAGACCGAGGTCGCCGCAGCGTAGTTGCCCGTCGCGCCCTGCGCGGCGGTGATCGTGCAGGTACCCGGTGTTAGGTCCGTAATCACTCCAGACGAGGTCACCGTGCAGATGCTCAACGTCGACGAGGTGTACGTCGGAGCCACGCCCGAGGTAGCCGTTGCCGCAGGTACGGGAGGCGTCGCGCCGATAGCGGTATTCGCCAGCGCTGGGAAGGTGATCGTGTTCGTGCCGGCTCCGATGTTGATCGTGACCGTCTGCGGTGTCGCGGTGCCGTAGTTGCCCGCCGCCGGCTGCGAGACCGTGACCGCGCAGCTACCCGTCGAAACCTCCGTCACCACGCCGGTCGATGAGACCGTGCAGGCGGGGCTGGAGGTCGAGTAGGTCAGCGGCTGACCCGAGGTGGAACTGGCAGCGATCGGCACCGTGCCACCGTTGGTGTAGTTCACAGCGTCAGGCGATGATGGCGAGGTCACCGTAATGTTGTCGGTCAGCGGCGTGACCTGGAAGCTCTGCGAGACCGAAGTCGCAGCAGCGTAGTTACCCGTCGCGCCCTGCGCTGCGGTGATCGTGCAGGTACCTGGCGTCAGGTCTGTAATCACTCCGGCGGAGGTCACCGTGCACACGCTCATCGTTGAAGAGGTGTACGTCGGCGTCACGCCCGAGGTCGCCGTTGCGGCAGGCACTGGCGGCGTCGCGCCGATGACGGCGTTGGCCAGCGCCGGGAAGGTGATGGTGTTCGTGCCCGCGCCAATGGTGAAGCTCTGCGTAACGGTAGTCGCCGCAGCATAGTTGCCCGCAGCAGTCTGGTTCAGCGTCACATTACAGGTGCCGGTGCTCAGCGTGGTCACCACGCCGGTCGAAGACACTGAGCATACCGCAGGCGTCGTCGAAGCATAGGTGATTGGCTGGCCAGAAGTGCTCGAAGCCGTGATCGGGATCGTGCCACCATTGCTGTACGTCGCTGCAGAGGGGCTCGTCGCCGGTGAGCTCACCGTGATCGTGTCGGGGTCCAGCGTAACGGTGACACCGACTGTCGGAGCTGTCGCCGGGGCTGCATAGGCGGACGCTGCTGTGGGTGTGTAGGTTGCCGTCACAGTGGTTGGGCTACCCAGTGGGATGTTCGTTGGAGCGGTGGGCGGGGAGAGCAGGTAGCAGGTTCCCGGGCCGCTCGGCGGGCAGAGGCCCGTCGCAGGACTGCCTGGCCAGGTTGCGTTACCCAGCGAAGTTGCCCCTGCCGAAAACGCAACCGATCCTGTGGGAACGGCCGCACCGGTGATCACGGGGATCGCGAAGGTGAGTTGATCCGCCGTCCCAAGAGTGGTCGCGGTGGCTGCTGCACTGACCGTGTCTGCCGCGCCAGAGACCAACTGCACCACCTGCGCGAACGCAGAGGAGGAAGCTGTGTTGTAAGCGCCATCACCGTTGTAGACCGCGGTGACCGAGTCTGTGCCCAACGGCAGGCTTGACGTGGAGATCACTGCCGTCGTGACGCCGGCAACACTCGTCGTCACCGTGACCGGTGAGCCGGTGATCGTGATCGGGGTGGACGGTGCTGCGGTGGTCGTATAGGTAAAGGCAACCGTTCCTGTCGGTGCGACGGCCGAAGTGTTGGGCGAGGTCACGGTTGCGGTGAATGTGACGCTCTGCCCAAGATAGGACGGGGTCCCGCTGGAAGCCAACGTGACGGTTGGCGTAAGCTTCGTGCCCGCACCCGCCAGCGTGATGGTCTGCGTAGAGGCCGTGTTATAGAGCGAGTTGTCAGTCTCCACCAGGCTTCCGATGTAGTTGCCGGCCACCGTGTTCGGAGTAAAGCTCACCACAAAGACGCACGGTGTGCCTGAGTCCAGCGTGGTTCCGGTCGTGGTGGTGGCGTAGATCGGTCCACAGGTGGTGGCGTTGGTCTGCGCAAACGCGCCGCTGGTGGAGACCGCAGCGTCAGGGTCTGTCGTGGTGACTAGGGCGTCACTATTGGGCGACACCGGCGAGGTGTAGGTAAGCGTCGCGTTGCCGATGTTGAGCAGTGTCTCACTCTGCGTCGTGGAGGTGGTGCCTATCGGCTCGGTTGGATACGTATTGAACGCGGCCCCGTTGGTGGTCACCTTGCGAACCCGGTTGCCACCGGACTCGACGATGTAGAGGTTTCCAAAGGAATCCAGCCCAACACCGGTTGGGCCGTTCAACGACGACACGTTGGAAAGGCCACCGTCGCCGCAGGTCGAGCCTGGCAGCGTGGTGCAGGCGGTGCCGTTGCCGGCAATCGTCACAATGTTCTTGGTCGCAGCGATGTAGAGGCGGACAGCGTTGTTGTTGGTATCCGCGATGTAGAGGTCGCCCGCCGGGTCCAATACGATCTGAAAGGGTGAGTTGAGCTTTGCGGAGGTCGCGGCGCCGTTGTCACCGCTATACCCCGCCGTACCGGTTCCGGCGATGGTGGTGATGATCCCGCTCGACTTGGTCACCAGGCGGATGCGGTTGTCCTGTGAGTCGCTGATGTAGATGTTCCCACTGGCGTCTATAGCGATACCATTGGGCTGGTTGAACTGGGCCGCCGTTGCGAGACCGCCATCGCCACAGGCTGCTGTTGAACTGGCGCACGCTGTGTTGCTGCCCGAGACGCCCGCAACCGTCGTGATAACACCTGTGGCCGCATTGACCTCGCGGATATCCATATTGCCCGCGTCAGCGATGAAAAGGTTTCCCGTGGCCAGATCAATGGCCAGGAAAGCAGGCCCGGAGAGCTTCGCGGCTGTCGCCTGGCCACCGTCACCGGCGCTGCCGATCACACCATATTGGCCAGCATAGACCTTGATGTCGCCCGTCACTGCGTCCACGCGGGCCACCACGTTATGGAAGAAGTCGGGAATATAGGCGTTGCCCGCGGAATCGAACACAGCCGCGGTTGCATAATTAAATGCCACGGACGTTGCGAGCACGCCGGTGCTGGTCGAAGAATAGGCTGTCGTGCCGCTGCCGGCGCCGGCGAACTGGCTGATGACACCGGTTGACGTGGTCACCTTGCGGATTTCGGCTGTGTTCGTCGTGCCCTGACCATTTCCAACGTCGCCGATGTAGTAGTTGCCTGCGTAATCAAAGTTAATATCGCGCGGTAGTTTGAGACCCGCCGCCGTCGCCTGGCCGTTGTTGCCTTGTCCTACGGTTCCAGCTACGCCGGCGGTGTTGACCACCGTGCTCAGGATGCCGGGCAACAGGATCGCCTGCGGCGCAAGACCAGTGCCAACCAGTCCAACATTGAACGTGCCACCGGTGTACGCAATAACCAACGGTGCTGACTGAACGCCCGGATAAGCCGGGCTGAAGGTCACAGAGATCGTGCAGGTAGTTCCGTTTGCCGCAGCAGTACCGATCGTGCACCCGGAGATCGAAACGTAGTGGAACTGCGGCGATCCGCTCGCGGAGTTCGGCACACTGATGCTGGTAATGGTGGTGCTGCCGGTGGTCTTGACCACAACATTCGCGGCTGCGCTCGTACTGGCTACATTCGTGGACGCAAACGTGGGCGTCGACGTGATCGTGAAGCCCTGGGCCTGCGCTGTGCCGGTTGCCGTAAGTATCAAAGCGGACAGGCCGAGCAACGCCAGCATGCCTCGCGTGACTCCGGCTGAAACGCGATTAAATGACGAGCCCGAGTTCTCAGCTTTTGGGGAGCGAAGAAAAGCTTGGAAGACACACGTGGACACTGCTTGAAACCTCCGAGGCAGACAAACAAGGGACAAAACCCGCACGCCACGGATAAGGCTTCGCGATTTTGGTCCGAAAGTAGCTAGCTAGACCGAGGATAGAGTCAGATACTTCGGTGTGCCATGCCTCGAAAGCATCATTAATAGCGAAGTCGATATTTACTAAGTCGACACTTAGCAGGTTTGAGAGCAGCAACACTTGAGAGCGCACGACGAGAGCGCACTACATTCGAAATCCATGACGTGAATCATCCTGCTCGTATGCTCGATGGTGCGCGTTATCTCTCCAAGCACAGCAGGCCGAACCTACACGGCTTGGTTCGCATGAAGCTCGGCGTGGTCTCGGGAACAAACTCTACGGCTTGGGTATGACGCCGAAGGTGATTCAAGCCGTCCATCGGCATGCAACGTCGCCACCACTACTAACCAGTACATAATGACCGCGCGGACGCCGATCGGGTTGGTGAAGGCGAAGACGCGCGGAGCTGATGCATGACGTATTGGCCCTCACAAGATTGGGAGGCGATGCAACATCCGCTCTGCTGCCCCATCTATATACAGTATCTTCTGCCTCACTTGCGGGTAGAGATCTTCGCGCGTGCATAGGCGATGGCTCCCGCGGCCGCCCCAACCAGACCAAGGACGGCAGTTGGGTTTTCAGGGGAGTCGAGGCAGCCGGTTTGTGCGTGAGCAGCGACTGCGGAGCCGGCGATGGCGAACAAAAAGATGATGACGGTACGTAGGCGCATGGTTTTCATAGGCATCTCCTATAGCTGAGGGTGTGCAAGCGATTGGTGGGCTGGTCAATTATTGCTGGGCAAACGAAGCGTGCTATCCCGGGGCGATAGGTCTAGAAGAAGATTTTGCCTTCCAGTTGGATGGTGCGGGCGCCGATCTTTGTTGTCGCGTAGCCGGACGAGACGCCGTTAGTTGCAACCGGCGCTGCGCCATACTTGTCATAGGTCAGGTACAGGCCCGGATCGTACTGAATGAAGGTGTCCAACGGGTGGTTGAAGAGATTGAAGG
>Ga0302195_10003007_pt1 | contig 13292 bp, 18 predicted proteins | sample II_Bog_N1_2_FD_198778 | JGI IMG/M metagenome (GOLD analysis project Ga0302195, IMG submission 198778) | Peat permafrost microbial communities from Stordalen Mire near Abisko, Sweden - II_Bog_N1_2 | ecosystem: Environmental > Terrestrial > Soil > Wetlands > Peat | place: Sweden: Abisko...
AGTGCATCTACCTGTTTCGTGCGAAGCTCCTTCGGAAGTGCCGTGAACGCTCGAATGCTGAATCCACTAGGCGTCGCATGCCTCGTTACGCGCTCATAACGCTTCATCTCGCCCACCGCCTGGTTCCAAACCTCCAAGCAGCGGGTCCCTGCCTCCCGGTCTATCAATGTGCGGTTGACTTGGACCGAGAGATTACGTTTTCGGCCAGCCGACATCGAATAGCCCCGTAAAGCGATGTTGCCGGATAGGTACTCTACCTTGCTGGAGGTGCCCGGAATAATGAGGGGTGCGCCGTTTGGCAGGGCCTCGCGGAAGCGCGCGAGAAACAACTCGTGAAACGGTGATCCGTGTTTTCGAAGGGCGACACTTGGTTTCACTACCTCCGGGTTGTTGAGCATCACGTCAAATGCCACCTCGGCAGGAAGCGGTTTCCCCCAAGCGCTAAGGCTGTGCAGCACCAGGCGGATCGCATCCTCGCGCAGGACGCTGTTGGGAAGACCGACTATCCAAGGCCAGAGTTGGGCGTAACGTGCAGCACCCTGCGTGAAGCCCCAGAAATGAAGGTAGGAGGAGAAATAATTCGAGAGTGAATGCGATGCGCCGAATGCCGCGTACTCTTGTAGAATTGTAGCTGCTGCCGTGGCCAACGATTCGCTGTGGACGATGTCGTCCTTCCGCAAGACTGTGACTCCGCTGGACAAGTCATGCGAACCTGTGTCCCTCACGTTCGGGCCTCCTCAGGGCAAGCATGCCGTTGCAATTGTGCGCCCAAAGGGGGTTATGGTTTTCCACCCCGACGCATCCCCTTCCAGCCAACTTGTCGTCGATGGGCACGAGCTTGTCGGAGCATCCTGGGTGGACGAGCCGAATGCGGCGGCGGCAACCTATGAACTGCGCGACGGCGATGCGGTCTTGAAGACGCTCGAATTCCCTTCGCAGAACGACTCCTCGGACACGCCCCACAACCCAAAGACTGCCGAGGATTGGGCCGAGGTGAAGGCGTTCATGCAGGACAACGGCATCAAGTTCTTTGGGGTGGGAGAGGCGTACTTTCAGTCGGCGCTTCGCACGCATCTCGGACGCTCCGGCCAACGGCTTCCGGGCGGGGAGTTTATCAACCCCTACGGCAATCGGCGGGCGGACTTCAACCTGTGCGACTTCGGGTTCATCGAGCTTCGCATCGCAGACAGTAAGGGTAAGACGATTGCTGTCATTCCTCCCGCGGGCCGTTCCGACGAGCAGATGGAAGCCGACGGACGAATTCTCTCTTTCGCAGGGAAGACCCATTGGGCGCTCGGCACGGCTTGCGCTCGGTTCCGGGCCATGGGCCAGGACCTGCGGATGCTTGCCACCATTGTCGAGAAGGACCCGGCCCGCGCGAAGGTCCTTATCGAGCAGCTCGCGGCCGACGCCTACCAGATCGCGGATGTGGAGCACAAAGCCTACGAGGGCGCCCTGCTCATGGGTGAGGACGCCAAGAAATTCGACGCAGAGTGGCACCAGGACGGCATTGTTGAGGGCCGCCCGGACCTGCACAAATCACCCTACGCGCAGAGACGCCCACTACCAACGCCTACGCCGAGCGCGGCTCGTGAATTTGGACGGGACTAGAAATTGCAGGAATCCATAGCCCACCTATGAACACCGAACTTCAAGCCGCCGATGATGCGGAGAAGCCATCAGTACAGGTGGTCACTGGACGAGCGCTTCTTGCGCGGCTGGAGGGAGTCCAGCGAACCAACTTCACCTGCGAACAGATCACATCATCCCCGCACAGGCCCTTTCCCTTGACCGATGAGGGCATGTTCGAGGTACGGGGGCGCAACGACACAGAGGAGGAGGAGCCTTACACTTTTGCAGGACACTATCCGAGCTGGGAGGAAGGGCACAACGTCGCCGATGCGCTAAACAAGGTTTGCAGGTTGTTCCCAGGAGTGCCTTCCCAGCGGATCGTGGACATGGTCCTCGGGCAAGGTCCGGGTCCAGAACTCGCAGGGGATGGGGTCTCACCAGCGGCCCGGTACAGCCCCGAAGAGCCTACGGCGGAGGATGAGGGAATCGTTGCCGAGATCCGCATGCCATCGCGTCGCGACATAGCGTACCCAACGCTCGCAGCCTATCGAGTAAGGATCTTCAACGCAGGGCTCGCTTGTCGCGACCTGGAGGCATCGCGCCTTCGCCCCTTGCCGACTCCGCAAACGACCTTGGCACAGAAGAGCGCCGGACCAACCCAATCACCATGATCTCTGCAAACGCACCCAGGACAGAACAGCCTCCTCTCGACGATGAGGACTTCGTCGTCACCAAGTCCATCGACTGGAGTTACCCCACCTCCGAGAATGCATCTAGCTTTGGATTCAAGTCGAAGGGATGTTTCACCGTCTCGAAGAATTTCGGGCACTCGACGAAGTCCCGTCCTCCCCAAGCGATCAGTGGCCATGCCACCCGAGAGGAAGCCGTGGTCGTGGCCCGGAACGTGGAGGCTCCATGGAACCCGCTTTTTGAGCGCTTCCATCCCGACGATGTGGCGGAATGCCAGGGGCGCTACACACGCGCGCTCCACGAATTGACGCCCTTCGAGTACAACGCCCTGGTCAATGCCAGCATGCTTCAACAGCGATACCCGGAAGCCAAGGCCGTCGAAGCCGAGGACCTGACTCACCCGTCGCTCGGCGTGAAGATGGTGGATCTGCCCCCGAAGTGGAGGCAGTTGAGGGTTCGGAGCAATCCGGATGACGTGCGTGGGAAGTTCATGGCTACCCTCACCGCTGATGCCGGACGTATTGCCGTGACCCGTGGCATGAAACGTGAGAACCAGGCGAAGACGATGTGCGTTGTGTACGTGAACCCGGAGCAGGAAGAGAAATGGGGCCGGCGCGGCAATTTTGTCAGTCACGGGAACTACACCCCAAAGATCGTGCTGTGCTCGATGCAGAGGCTCGCCAGGATGGAACGGCTACTGCGTGAGCGTTCGCAGCCGGAGTTCCGGGTCATGGCGCTCCCGGTGGAGAAGGGAGAAGGCGACGACCACGGTGCTCCGGAGTTCCTCTCCTCGGAGGCGGCACCGACCATGGAGGCCGCACACAAGGCTGTCCTTGAGAATCTTGAGTCCGGTATCGGGGTGAGTCGGGGCGGCCAGCGCCACGGCGGATTTGTGGCGTACCGGGTCGATACGGACACCGTCCGCCGGCAGTTCGCCGAGTTCGAGCCCCAGAGGACCCTTCGCCCGTTGTCCCCGACGCCGGTCCCCGCAATCGCGCCCGTAGAGCTTGCCCGATAGGGTTTAGGGGTACCCCCCGGGGGGCCATCTTGGGGCATGAGCAACACCGCTTCGCGCGCCTGCCTTAGCTGCAAGGGATCTGGGCTGCACCACCACGAGGCTTTTACCTCGGGAACCGAGTCTTTCCCGGCAAAGGACTATCGCTGCAATGCTTGTGGAGGAACCGGGGTGTTTGCGGCTATCGCTGTACCCGCGATCCTGGAGGCCATACGAGGCCGGAAGGGCTTGTGCTCCCGTCGGCCGGAGGGAGCACGGGCGTACTACGTCTGGCGGATGGCCAGGTTTCACGGGGGCATAGACGTGACCATGCCGGTTGTCGCCACGATGCTTTCCTGCGGGGACCCGTTCAGAGCAGAGATGGACATCATGGCCGACGCTGTCGCAAAGCGGGTTTACGGCACCAACCTTGCGGGCGCTCATCGCTGGGGCATGGCGCTGGGGCACATCAGCAAGCCGCTTGAGGGCCTGCCCGAGACGGCCTATTCGAGCGGACCTGTTCTTGCAGGGGAGAAACCCGATCTGGAGCTTGCCGAGTTGGCCCTTTGAAGGGCGTCGGTGGAGAGGGTTCAAAATGGGTGATCCCTGGAGTTTCCCTCCATCTCGGCCCCCATAATTGAATTTCTCACCATTAAAACTATGGATACCACCGCACTCAAGGCGCGCATCGACGCGCTGAACATGAAACCGACCGACGCGCTCGTGGCCAAGGTCCTCGAACTTCACTCGCTGAGCGTGAGTGACTCAACGATCCGGAAGGCATGGCGGGCACTCGACAAGGAGGTCCTCGCCGCCAAGAAGGAGGCCGCCAAGAAGGAGGCCGAGGCCAAGAAGAACGGGGGCTCGACCGGAACGCCGACTCCGGCGGCCACTCCCGCCGGCAGCAAGGCGTAACTCGCCCGGGTAGCTTTAGCAAAGGGGCGGGTCTTCACGGGCTCGCCCCTTTTTTCTGCCACGCTTTCTCCGTCAAAACGAATCTTCTCCTAATCAAGGACCCCCTCCATGGACACGTCCGCACTCAAAGCAAAACTTCTCGAACAGCACCTTAAGCCCACTGACGAACTGATCGAGAGGGTCATCGACATCCAGATACGGAACGTCAGCAAGGCCACTATCGTGCGGGCATGGAAGGAGATTGATCGAGAGAAGATCGCCGCAGCCAGGAAGAAGAAAGGTCTGCTGGTGGGAACTCGCAGGTCGGGCAGCTAAGCGCTTCGTTGCCATCTTAGGGTATGTCCCCCGCGACCCCTTTGATTCTCAATCCCGGGCTCGGCGTTATTAGGAGCGGCCCGTCAACCCGCCGCGCGTGTGCATGGGTCACCATTCGCCCAGGGCAAGAGTCCGAAGGAAAGGCTGCGGCCCGATTCACCTCGGAGGAGTTCGAGAGCGAACCCCAGAGGGCCATGTCTCTGTTCGTCGAGGCCCTTCGGCACGTGTTTGCCGCTGGCAAGTGGGAGCCCTTGTCAGACCACGGGGTTCTGTTTCATCTGGCCAACGGGCACCGACTGTATGCGTGGTCGGACGCTGTCTTGCTTCGGGATTCCTCCGACAACGAGATAACGTGCTGGGTCCTCGCTGACTGGGCGAATGACGCAGAGCAGGTTGTTGGTGAAATCCTCGGCCAGCTAGCCGCCCCCTGTGCGGAGCACGCCGGAGACCTCAGGGCGGCCTGATACGTCGATGCCATCTTACCTCATGGATCGCAAAATCTTCGCAACTGTGACCGCGGTGCTTCGGTTTCCTGCGGGAGTCACGCGGCTGGCTGTGGACGAGGAGGGTCTCGACGCCTCGTTTACCGCGAGTCGCAAGCACGGGGCGGATTTCGAGGACGCGCAGGTCTCCGTGGAGTTCCGCAAGGGGTCGAACATCGCAGACCTCAAGGGCGAGCTGATAATTCGCGCCGATGATGACGTGGGCTTCGAGGAACTCATGGCCGGGTGCGAGGCAATCTTCAAGGTGGGCGACATCGTCATTCCGTCGGAGTTAACGGGGTGGACCGTCAACGATTCGAAGTGAGTTGAAAGGTCGTCGTCCCAACGCACCCCATAATCTAAGCATGAGCCGAACCGAGCAGATTGCCCGCCACCTGGGTTGCATCCTTATCGGAGCGCTGCGCCCGTCCCGGTGGCAGCATATCCACCTCCACTTTGAGGGGATCAGTCGCGCTCTCGACTACTGAGCAGCACGTTCGGCCATCCAGCCTGAGAACCCATCTTGGGTCATGGAATCTGCATGTCGTCCCCAGGTCAGTGTGCGCGAGGTAACGGACTTGGCTCAACAAGAGGGGTGGGACACTCGGGGAACTTTTGTGCTGTGCGAATCGGCTCTTGCTGCCGACATGGGCCTGGGTGACGAGGGTTGTCGGTGGGAGGGCCGACGCCTGATTGGCCAATGCATCGCTGCCAGCAGGGGGTACACTGCGTCGGTTCGGTGGTCGGCCCGTGCGACGGCGCCTGACGGGACGGTCCGCCTCCACCGGTACCTTCGATTCCAGTACCCTGTGGCGACGAAGGGATTCGACGAGGTTTGCCGTCCGATCCTCCTGTCGCTCATTCCCTTAAGCCGGAGACCCGGTGAACTTCCCAGGTACGTAATTTCCTATGCGGACACTGGAGCACTAGCCGATGCGGCTGCCGCTGTTACGGAGGCGTCCGAGGTCGAAGACGTGCCCTGCGGGGCCAAGAGTGCCCAGTAGCTCCTGGGGCAGGCTCTTTTGGGTGCTCCCTGAAGTGGGTCGCCGCCAAGCCCCCCATACTTGTTTGTATGGACGCAGAAGAACTTTGCCACAACGTCAGCACCGACAGGCCGCTTAAGCTGACCTTTGGCAACCCATTGGCCATGCACGTAACGGCCTTGGTCGCGGCCGAGGGCTCGATTACTTGGAGACCGAAGCTCGATTTTGAGTTCAACAGCGACACTCGCGAAAGCGAGCCTTGCACTGCGCACGAGCGGATCGAGGAGGACTGGAAGGTGAGTCCCGATGAAGCGGAGGGTACCTTCGAGCTTCGTAACGGGGAGCAGGTCCTGGCGAGCCATCACTTCCCGGCCCTGACACCCGCGTGCAGCCCCGCCGAGGAGGCGCTCATGGGCGAGCGCTGGGCCGAAGTGTGGGCCTTCGCGGACGCTCACGGCATCGAGATGAACGTCCATAGGGATTTCTGCGATCAGTGTCTCGACATCGAGCTTGGTCACGAGCCCACCCCGATGCGTCGCCTACAGACGCCCGCGCAGACCCAGGGCCACCAGATTTCCGCATAACTACCGCCATCTTGACTCTACCTCCTATGAGCACCGCACTAGACCGCCCCACTTCCTTTGACGACATCGAGACAGGTCCAGAGTCCGAGGAGATTATCCGCCAGTTCACCGACCCGTATCCCGTGTTTGACGAGGCGAAGGTCGTCAAGGCCATCAAGCGCAAGTACGTGACCGCGAACGACCCTGCAAAGGGGCCGAAATTCATCGCCGACAAGATCGCCGAGGCAAAGGCGGATCATGCCGAGAAGGAAATCGAGTATTGGGAGAAGACCATCGAGAAGGCCGCGCTCAGCCCGGTAATCGGACGCATCCTTGCCATCGGCATGCGCCAGAACGGCAAGAGCACCATTCTCGTTGCGGAAAATGACGAGGAGGAGAAGGCGATGCTCCAAACCTACCTCAATCACGTCACCGAGATCCAGGCCCAGGGCGGGTCGATCAATGAGTTCAACGGAGACGGTTTCGACACCCCCTTCATCATTGCCCGTTGCATGAAGTACCGACTCGACTGGAAACTGCTTCGCAACGGCCGCTATCCGTCGGCCGTGTTCCACGACCTGTTGAACGATTGGCGAGGCGGGGACAAGACGAAGTACATCTCGCTCGACAAACTCGCGGAGTACCTGAAGACGAAGCACCGGAAGAACGGAGACGGCGCCCATTTTCACGAGACGTTTAAGGAGGATCGCGAGAAGGCCATCATGTATCTCGACAACGACCTCATCATGACCGAGGAGGTCGCGGCCGGCCTCGGAGTCGTTCCGGAGCGGGAGTACCCGCTCGTGCCAGTAGAGGTGATTCAGTCGAAGACGGTATCGCCTCTGATCGAAGACGATGTCCCCTTCGGCGAGGCTGGTGTCGCACCACGGAAGCTGCCGGTGCCCCGGGCGCCCGAGATGGCGACAGCGGGTCCCGCAATTACGTAACCTCAACCGCGCTACTGCACCCACGCCATGGCCGAAGACCAGATAGATTTGATGGATGAGCGGGAGCTGCGCCGCGAGTTGCGCACGGCTCTACGGCAGGTGGAGGACCTGAAGGCAAACGCCCCTGGCCCCAAGTCCAAGTACAAGGGCCTAACCCGGGAGGCACTTGAAGATTCACTGGACCAGGCCAACACCACCATGGGAAAGGACGGCGTAAGGATCGGCAATCTGGAGGTCGCCCTTGTGCGGCTTTTGCTGGACTACGAAATGGCTAAGTTCATGGCCGACAGGAGCGAGACACAGTGGTTCGGGTCTCCGATGGACGCATCGGGCGACGCCCGTCGGGTCCTCAAAGAGCATTCAGTCTACCCGGAACCGCCGTCGCCTGCCGCGCGAATCGCGGAGGCCCGCAAGGCGGAAGCCACCTTCACCGCCGGCGTTGCTGCGGAGACATTCGATTCCGAGGGCCTGCGCAATTGGCTCAAGGAGGCGGGAGCCAGGACACCTGACTCTCAAGACCCGGAGGCTTACCGGGTCATCATGGGAGATGAAGCTGTTCGGGAGATGGGATTCCTGATCCCTTCGCAGGAGATTGCGAAGGAGGGCACGCCGATTCGTGTGCTTCCTACACCGCGCGCTCCTGCCTCCACACTGGAACAGGGTCGCTAATTGCGATGAAGTCGCTCCCCGAAGGCTTCGAGGCCGTCATGGACCCCGATGAACTGGCGGACATCTGGGACCAGACAGTGAGCGTGGCGAACAGGACGAAGGTTCGCATAGCCAATGGCCGGGAGCTGCGCGGCGCAGTCAGGCACCAGGGTTCAATTGTGGGCGGGGTTTGGACGGAGGCAGACGCTGACACATTTTCCTTCGACGTTGCTGTACTGCCCGCATTCCAGAGGCGGGGCCTGGGCACCTACCTTTCCGGCATAGCACTCGCAGAGTACGCGGACTATCGAGAGATCGGCCACAAGCTGGAACTCTTTGCGATCAGTCCAGAGGGAGAAGCCCTGGCGCGCAGCCTCGGGCTCGTTCCCACAGGGAAAGCCCTCGGGGGCGTCATCATGGAGCCTGCCCCTCAACACCTGCGCCTTCTTCCAGTACCGCGCGCGCCATCGCCGGCACAAGCACTCCAGTAGCCGCCCCATCTAGCGACATGCCGAAAGTCGCGGACCGCGAAGTTGAGGAAGCTTTGGCCGAGGAGCAGGATCTCCTTGAAGGGCTTTGCCACATTTGTCACCGCCGCCAGGCTGTTTGGGTCTACCTGCCCGGAACGGCGCAGTGTTGCGACCAGTGCGTCCCGCGCGGGTGCAGCTGCAATGCTGAGCCGAACGACGGTAATCTGGCCAACCTCGACTCCGACAACTGGGTTCAGCCGGTGGACGCCCAGGGGCGAAAGCTCCCCTGTTGCGAGTGGTCTCGGAACGATGGATAGGCCCCCCGGGGGGTGGGAGCATCCAGGTCTGACACCCCGATTTCGGCCCAAAATTGAAATCCGAATCTTTCAGCCGATTATTTCTTCTCCAACGCAGAACGCACAACCCATGAACCACTAATCCAGTTATCTTTCGCCTCCAAGTAGCAGGCATCTGGAAGCCGGGTGTCGTCAGCATTGGATGCGCTAATGCCATTGGTTTACCGGGCCGCAAGCTGACTCGACCATCCGGAGCGTAATCCCAGCCCAAAGCCCCCCATACTTGTATAGCATGACGACACCCGTCGTTTCCGACCCAAACCCAAATCCCATGAAGTTCATCAGCCCCCTGGCGGCGCGTTCGATGGCACTCGTAGGCGGTGTGGCCCTCGGCCTCCTCGCTCCCTCGTACCCGGTTTGTTTCGGGCAAACGCCCCCTGGGGCTGCTTCGCAAGCAACAGCCGGAGAGGTTTCCGGCACCGGCCTGCCGAAGGCTGCGGACGACGCGCTCAAGCTGACGAAGGCCGGCATGGGGGAGGACATCATCCTCGGCCAGCTCAAGGGCGTTCCGGCCGTGATGCTAACGACGGACCAGCTCATTCTCCTCGGCCACGAGGGAGTCTCCCAAAACGTCATCAAGGCCCTCCTCCAGGGCAGCCCGACGGCGGCACCCGTTTCGTCAGGCGTAGGCCCTGTAGTAGCGGCAGCAGCCGTGACCGCATTCTACTCCCAGACACCTCCGCTGCCCCTGGCGGGTTCGCCGGCCAGCCCCGAGGTCTCTCCCGAATATGTGCGCAACCAACTCGCCCCCTATGGCAGCTGGATCGAGATCCCCGGTTACGGCCTCTGCTGGAGCCCGTCAGTTGCAGCGCAGGACCCATCGTGGCGTCCCTATGCCGACCAAGGGCAGTGGGTTTACACGGATGGCGGCCTTTTTTGGCAGTCGGGATACCCTTGGGGTGACATTGCCTTTCATTACGGCCGCTGGGCGCACGCCGGTCGTTTCGGATGGATTTGGACTCCCGGGTACGATTGGGCTCCCGCGTGGGTCGCATGGCGTCACGGTGAGGCTGAAGGGTACATTGGATGGGCACCCCTGCCACCTTCCGCGCAGTTCGTTGCCGGCGTCGGCCTCATGTTTAACGGGTCCGTCGCCCTTGATGTCGATTTCGGTCTCGGAGCCGACGCCTTCGTCTTTGTTGGTGCCGACCGCTTCTGGGAACATGACTACCGCGGATTCTTCCTGGGGCGTGAGCGGGCAGAATACTTTTACCGGCACAGCGTCGTCAGGAACGGCTACCGTTTCGAGGGTGGTCGGTTCATTGTCGAGGGCATGGGCCGGGATCGTCTCGGCGTCTACACTCGCCACGATGTTCGGCTTGAGCAGGCCAGGGACATCCGTGCGCGTGAGGAGGCCATCCATTTTGATGCCCGGAGGACCGACCCCCGGCTCAGTCCCGAGCAGCGGAGCCGGATATTGCAAGGCCGTCCCTTCACTTTGACCAAACAGGACCCCAGGTCGGACGGCAAACCTACGCCAAAGCCTGACGACAGGCAGCAGCGCTAGTCGGTTGTTGCTGATCTGACCGAATCCTCCTGCGCACCGAGCATCCATTTACGGCTTTCGCTTAGCTGCGGTCGCCGCCACCCTGAAAAACCCGTCCCATCTTGTCCTACATGAAAACCTCATCCCGCCTCGCAATTGCTGTGCTCCTGCTGACGGCCACGGTCATAAACGCCTCCGCGTTTCTGGGAATCGCCCAGAGGGCAGGGGGGCCAACCCCTAAGGTTATCATCGGCTCGCTCACCTATACGCCGACGTACACGTTCTCGACGCTAGCGGGCGGAGGTTCCGGCCCCTTCAGCGCCCCCCATTACCTCGACGGCACCGGCGCGACGGCTGCTTTTAACGGGCCTGGAGGCATCGGCCTCGACGCCGCTGGCAACATCTATGTCGCGGACGGTGGCAACTGGCGGATTCGCAAGGTCACTCCGGTGGGCGTCGTCACGACTTTCGCGGGCATCGGCCCCATGCAGGAGATGGCGGATGTGAAGCTCGACGCTGCTGGCAATGTCTACGCTACGGACGGAGTCCGGAACGTCATCTGGAAGTTTTCCTCCGCAGGCGTGGCTTCGGCCTTTGTCGGAACGGTCGATGTGACTGGGGGCGCGGACGGCGCGGGTGCCGCAGCTCAGTTCAACTCCCCGGGTGGCATGGCGATTGACGCCAATGGGACGATCTACGTTGCCGACAGCGGCAACAACACGATCCGCAAGGTCACGGCTGGAGGTGTCGTCACCACCATCGCTGGCACCGCGGGCGTAAAGGGTAGCTCAGACGGCACGGGGGCGGCGGCGAGCTTCTACGAGCCCTCGGGCTTGGCCCTCGACTCCGCTGGCAATATCTACGTTGCCGACACCGGCAACAACACGATCCGCAAGGTCACGGCTGGAGGTGTCGTCACCACTTTCGCAGGCACGGCTCGCGATATGGAGATTTGCCAAGATGGAACGGGCGCTGGCGCATCCTTTGGCGCTCCGGCCTTCCTCGCCTTCGACACGAACGGCAACCTGCTGGTCACCGACTCCGATGGCGAGCTTGTCCGCCGGATCACTCCCGACGCTGTCGTCACCACCTGCGCAGGAGAGCCGGGAATGACGGACGGCGACCAGGGTGCAGGTCCCAAGGCAGGCTTCAGTTCCCCGTGTGGCATCGCCATCGACCAGAATGGAAACATCTATGTCGCCAACGGCAGCGGCAACACGATCAGCAAGGGCGTGTTCACGCCCCCTGTTGCCCCGATCACGGTTTCCGTCGCAAACCCGATCCCTTCCACGGCCGTCGTCAACGGTTCTTCGCCGATCACTCTCACCGCGACGACCACCGGCAATCCGACCGCCTACCAGTGGTACTTGAACGGCGCAGCCATTGAGGGCGCGACCAATTACCAGTACACGGTGTACCCCACAGCCGCCAATCAGGGCGACTACACGGTTGCCGCTTCGAGCGCCACCGAGGCCACGGTGACCGCGGATGCAGGGACGCTCACCGTCACGACCGATGCATGGCTCGTTAACCTGTCGGCGCGGGCGTATTCGCAGAGTGGCGCGGGCGGGGCCAACCAGTTGATCGCGGGATTTGTAACGACCGGACCCGACAGCAAGACTGTCCTGATTCGTGGCGATGGTCCCTCCCTTGCAGCTTTCAGCGTAACAGGGTTTCTGACCGACCCGCAGCTCACGCTGGTCAGGGGGTCCACGACCCTTGCCATGACGGACTCGTGGAGCACCTCTCTCGATGCGACGTTTGCCGCCCTAGGGGCCTACGCACTGCCTGCTGGTTCCCATGACACCGCCATGCTGGAGACGCTCGCCGCTGGACCGTACACGGCCCAGGTCATTTCCGAGACGACGAACAATGGTGTCGCCTTGGCCGAGGTTTACGACGCCGACGCTCTCGCTCCGACGGACAGGCTCGTTAACATTTCGGCTCGCGCCTTTGTCGGGACTGGTGGGAACATCCTGATCGGCGGGTTCGTGATTGGGGGCAACACGCCCCAGACTGTCATTATCCGTGGCGACGGTCCCGCTCTCGCAGGTTTTGGCCTCTCGGGTGCCCTGACGAATGCCACCCTTACGCTCTCCAGCAGCAGCGGAACCGTTGCAGTCAACAGTGGTTGGAACAATGCGCCCGGTGTCGGCAATGCGGCGATAGGCGGCATCGTTGTCCAGCGCCTCACTGCGGCCCTTTCCGCGAAGGTTGGCGCCTTCGCCCTGACTTCCGGCTCCAACGACTCGGCAATCGTCGTGACGCTCCCCACGGGGGCCTACACGGCGCAGGTGACGGGTGCGAACGGCGCAACGGGCGTCGCGCTCGTGGAAATCTACGAGCTTCGCTAAGGTTATCGCAAGGGGGTGGGGCGCAGGCTCAGGTTCACACCCCCATCTTGATTTAACGACCATTCTACCCAACTTCCTGCGCCGCTGCGTTTAGTGGACTTGGTGACAGCCCCACCTGTTGGCGTCTGGGCGTAGTCGGTCACCTGTATCCTCAGGGCCTTCCACCCCATAATTAGGACTATGGCGCTCCTTCGCGTTATCCGTCCCATGCCGGCCGAAACCGGCGTGTCCTAACTTTGCCCGCTAAACCCGCAGCATTCATGAAACTTTCCCGAATCCTCTTACCTGTCCTGGCGGGTGCCGCATTTTTTTTCTGCGGCGGCGGTCGTCTTGCGGCACAGAACCCTGTGAGCCCCTACTGGTATCGACCCAACGACCTTTTTAATCCTCCAACGGGTGTGACGCTGAATAACGTAGGGCACGAGTATCAACTAGCAGACCAAGGGTACAATAACATCACTTCGATTCAGTTCCAGGTCGTCACCACCGGCACGGGAACGCCAGCGGGTAGCGCGTC
>Ga0302195_10003017_pt1 | contig 13272 bp, 10 predicted proteins | sample II_Bog_N1_2_FD_198778 | JGI IMG/M metagenome (GOLD analysis project Ga0302195, IMG submission 198778) | Peat permafrost microbial communities from Stordalen Mire near Abisko, Sweden - II_Bog_N1_2 | ecosystem: Environmental > Terrestrial > Soil > Wetlands > Peat | place: Sweden: Abisko...
CCATCTTTCAGATGGATGGATAGCGGGTCAAGCCCCGGGCACGCCTGCCGGGGAGGGGGGGCGTGGACTCATCAGCGCGCAGCCAAATTCGATCGATGCGAGTTTGACGAACGTCGTGCTTCGGCCCGTATCTGTATCGTGCACGCAACATGGTCGAACGGTCCTTCGGCATGATCAAGCAATGTCGGCGTTTTTGCGACCCTATTCGACAAACTCGCAGCCTGCAGCGAATGACCCTGAGGAGATTTGCTCGGGCGCAAGGTCGGTGGTGCCGGTTTGCCACAGTCATGGGCGCAGTCGGACGGCATCCTGACGCTGCGCGGCCGTTTTGCCTGGGCGCACGACTTCGATCCGGACCGTTCGATCGCAGCCACGTTCCAGGCACTCCCCGGTGCAGGCTTCGTCGCCAACGGCGCGGCGCAGGCAGCCGACTCCCGCGCTGACGACGGCCGCGATCGAGATGAAATGGATGAATGGCTGGTCGGCTTCCGCGACCTTCGAGGGCGAGTTCTCCAACGTCACCTCGTCCTATGCCGGCAAGGGCGTCATCCGCTACCAGTGGCGATGTCTGCACGTGTGGCACGAACGGTCCAAACGAGCTCGTTCGACCAACTCGGACATTGATGGCTCAGGCTAGTCCAGCCCCGCTCGGCGGAAGCCTTCCAGGTAATGCTCCCGCTCGGCTTCCTGTTTGGTAGGTATTTGGCCGGCGATCCACGCCAGCGATATGTTGGGCTGGACCTGACGCAGATCGGCGAGCGCAGTCGCGGCGACGTCGTGCTCGCCGGCCATTCCAGCGGCGGCCGTCAAGACGCGATGGGCACCGACGAAGTCGCTGCGTTGCCGGATTCCTTCACGCGCCAAGCGCATCGCTTCAGCGTAGTTGCGCCCGACGAACTGAGCATACGAGGCAATGCCGCAATAAATAGCCGAAAATGGATCGCGCGGGCTCAGGCGAAGAGCGCGGCGCGCGGCCAGATCTCCTTCTTGCCAACGGCCGCAGTAAGAGAGCGCCAGGCCATAGTAGCCCTGTGCCAGAGAGAAGTTCGGATTGAGCTTGAGGGCCAGTTCGAATTCGGCGAGCGAGTCATCGAAACGCCGCGCGAACAGAAAAGAGTTGCCAAGGGCATTGTGCGCCCAGGGGTCTTCGCTGTCGGCGCGAATCGCCGTCAGCGCCGCACGTTCGGCGATGGGGGCCGCCTCGGCGATGCTTTCCCAGCCCATGTGGGCACAGAACATGTGGCTTACAGCAAGCACGCCAAAGGCCTGGCCGTAATTCGGATCGATGGTGGTGGCTTTTTCCAGCAAAGCTTGCGCAACCATGTTGTCCTGCCGTGTCACCCGCCAATAGTGCGACAGGGCCCGCATGACCAAGTCCCAGGCGTCCATGCTGTCCGGCGCCTTGCGTTTGGCGCGAAAATTCTCAGCCGCATAGAGCTGCGGTTCAATGGCGGCGACGATGGCCTCGGTGATCTCGTCCTGCACCGCGAATACGTCCGCGAGGCCGCGGTCGTAACGCTCCGCCCAGAGGTGGCTGCCGGTCGAAACATCGTTGAGCTGCACCGTGATGCGCACGCGGTCGCCGCCCTTGCGGACGCTCCCTTCGACGACATAACCGACCCCGAGCTCCTCGGCGACCTGCTTCAAGTGCACGGCTCTATCCTTGTAGATGAACGAGGAGTTGCGGGCGATGACGAAGAACCAGCGTAGCTTTGACAGCGCGGTGATGATGTCCTCGCTGATACCATCGGAGAAATACTCCTGCGCCGGATCGCCGGTCATGTTGGCGAATGGCAAGACAGCTATCGCCGGACGGTCCGGCAGGGGGAGCGCCGAGCGCAGAGCTCCGCGATGGTCGTCTCCCGCCGGGACCACCTTGTCGTGCGACTGCTCGCGCACGGTGCCGACAAAGCGCAGGCCCTTGCGGGCAACCGTGCGTATGAGTTTCTGCTCCTCGCCGCTGTCGCCGATCGCCTTGCGCGCGGCGTTAATGCGGCTGGTCAGCGTGGAATCCGAAACGGCCCGGCCACCCCAGACCGCGCCGATAAGATCGTCCTTGCTGACAACGCGGTCGCGGTTGCCCAGGAGATAGAACAGCAAGTCGAATACCTGCGGCTCGACCGCAACGGCTTCGCCGCCGCGGCGCAGCTCGCGGCGTTCGGTGTCAAGTACATGATCGGCAAATAAAAATTGCAAAGGTGCGCTCTCGCCGCCGAAGCCGCGCTCAAGCAACAATCAAGCCGATCCCACGGATAAATCAAGCCCCGGGCAAAGTCTTTGGTGCGGGCCGCGCCCATCCTGCCGCTTATTCGGCGCAGCCCGCGCCCAGGCATTACGGAGCAGACCATGACTCAGAGCCAAACGATCGGCCATGCGGCCAGCGGCCCGTTAAGCCGCTTCATCGCATTCCTCTACGGGATCGCAGCTTACCTGGTATTCTTCATCACTTTCCTCTACGCCGTGGGATTCGTCTCGGGCTATATGGTACCGAAGACCATTGACAGCGGAGCTGTCGCGTCACCCGCCGGGGCGCTGATCATCGATCTCCTGCTGATGTCGCTGTTCGCCATTCAGCACAGCGTGATGGCCCGGCCGCGGTTCAAAGAATGGTGGACCCAGTTCATACCGAAATCGATCGAGCGAAGCACCTACGTTCTGCTTGCGAGCCTGGCGCTCGCACTATTGCTCTGGCAGTGGCGACCGATGCCGACTGTGGTGTGGCAGATCAGTGAACCGCATCTTGCCCTGGCGGCGACCGTGATGGGTTTCGTCGGCTGGCTCGTCGTGTTGAGCAGCACGTTTTTGATCAATCACTTCGAACTTTTCGGGCTGCATCAGGTCGCCGGCAATCTCGCCGGTCGGTCAATGCCGGCGCAGCGCTTCCGAACGCCGCTGTTCTACAAGCTGGTGCGGCATCCGATCTATCTCGGATTCATCATTGCGTTCTGGGCGACCCCGACCATGACGGCCGGTCATCTGCTGTTCGCGGCGGTCACTACCGCCTACATCTTCGTCGGCATCTGGCTGGAAGAGCGCGACCTGGTTGCGCTGTTCGGCGACGAGTACCTACGCTACCGGGAGCGGGTCTCGATGCTGGTGCCGTGGCTTGGGTCGAGGTGACCGTGGAGAGCCATGCCATGACCGGGCAAGGACGTGGCCGCGTCGACTATGACGAGTGCGGGATCGGGCCAGCTGTCGTTCTCGTGCCGGGATCGTGCAGCACGGGCGCGGTGTGGCGGCCCGTGATCGCCGCATGGGGAAGCCAGTTGCGCGCGGTGACCACAAGCTTGCCCGGTTATGGAGGGACCGACGAGCGCCGCACGGCATCCGATCCGTCCATCGCCTACGAGGCCGAAGCCGTTGAGTCGGTCATTCGGAGGGCCGGTGGCCGGGTCCATCTGGTCGGGCATTCCTTCGGCGGACTGGTGGCGCTCGCCGTGGCCCTGCGCAACCGGGTTGCTCTGGCAAGTCTTGCCATCATAGAGGCCCCGGCGATGGGGGTGCTGCAAAAACCGGAGGAGGAGCCGCACTACCGCGCATTCCGTCAGATGTCGGAGGCCTATTTTGCCGCCTTCGAGAGAGCTCAGCCCGAGGCTGTCGAGATGATGATGGATTTTTACGGCGGTGCGGGCAGCTTTGCCTCTCTGCCTGGGCGGGTTCGCGCTTACGCGGTGGCGACGACGGCAACGAACATCCTGGATTGGGCAAGCGCATACGATTTTCCATTAACGGCAGAAACTCTGGCCAAGGTCCAGCTTCCGACCCTGGTCGTGCTGGGCGATAGGAGTAACCCAGCAGTGCAGCGCGCCAGCGTGCTGCTCAGCAAGCAAATAGGCGATGCCATGTTGGAGGCAATCGGCGGAGCGGCGCATTTCATGATCACGACCCACGCCGGCGAAGTGGCGCGGTTGATTGCGTCGCACGTATATCGGGCCGAAGAGCGCTCAAAAACGCCGGCGCAATGATGCATTGAAGCCGCGTTGCAAGCGGCTATCGGCTGGGTCGCCGACGGCGGCTTTTGGCACATAGCGTCGTTGCGCTGCCATGCAGCGATACGTCGGCTATCGAGGCATGGCGGACTCTGGCGTGGCGTCAGCCCAGCAGACTTATGGGTTCACGGCCCAATGCTCATCCAATCACCTCACCACTGCCGCGGTCTGCCCGAACAGGAGCTTGCGCTCTTCGTCGGTGCGGATCGCCGGCTGACCAAAATTTGGATTGATCTCCTTGGCCAGGGCATAGGCGCGCAGCGTGGCCGGACGCTCGCGGATGTCCTCAAGCCAGCGCTTGAGATGCGGGAAGTCCTCGATGTTCTGCCCCTGGTTCTTGTACGGCACCACCCAGGGATAGCTCGCCATGTCCGCAATCGAATAATCGCCGGCGATGAAGGCGCGATCGGCAAGCCGCTTGTTGAGCACGCCATAGAGCCGGTTGGTTTCGTTCACATAGCGGTCGATGGCGTATTTGATTTTCTCCTGGGCGTAGTTGCTGAAGTGGTGGTTCTGCCCGGCCATGGGTCCCAGCCCGCCCATCTGCCAGAACGTCCACTGGATCGCATCGTACCGGCCGTAGATGTCGGCGGGCAGGAATTTTCCGGTCTTCTCCGCCAGGTACAGCAGCATGGCGCCGGATTCGAAGATCGAGATCGGCCTGCCGCCGCCGTTCGGCTCGTGATCGACCATGGCGGGAATCCGGTTGTTCGGCGCGATCGCCAGAAACTCCGGCTTGAACTGGTCGCCCTTGCCGATATTGACCGGGAAAATCCTGTACTTGAGTCCGCTCTCCTCGAGAAACATCGTGATCTTGTGGCCGTTCGGCGTGGTCCAGTAATGAAGGTCGATCATGGCGCGGTCCTGCGGGTAGCATGGCGGGCATCGCAAAGTGGATGCGGATGCATGGAACTCACCGCATCGGCCACGCGAAGTCAATGGCGCGGGTCCGGCATCCCGGCGAATTGATCCCGGCGCGCGATCAGGCGGGTCGGGCAGCGGGATCAACCAGCCCGACCGTTGTCGCGCAACAGTCTTTCGCCGTCTTCAGTAGCCGTCACGATCACGCCGAAGCCCGCGATGGCCTCGCGCGCGACATAACCGCGATCGACGGCATCTTCCCAGATCGTCAGCCGCGGGCAGGAGGTCCGCCAGGTCGCGATCACCTCGGAGTAAAGCCGCGGCTCGCGGACGATCCATTCGATGAAATCAAGCAGCAGCGGATCCGCAGCATCGGTCATCTTGCTTTCCCTCCTTGCCGCGGGAATCTGGCCTGCTTGCCGCGTCGGCGCAAACCGGGTTATCTTGCCCTGGCACAAGTTTTCCTGAGGGTGGAATGCGGCGGCTGCTGTTCCTCAACGGCATCAAGGCGTTCGAGGCCGCCGCGCGCAGCGGCAGCTTCGCCGGCGCCGGCGCCGAGCTCCACGTGTCGGCGGCGGCCATCAGCCGGATGGTGCATCTTCTGGAAGCCCGCCTCGGGGTCGCCTTGTTCGAGCGCAAGGCAAACCGGCTGGCGATGACCTCCGCCGGCCGCGCCTATCAGAGCGGATTGACCCCGATCTTCGATGCGCTGGCAAGCCTGACCGCACAGGTCACGGCTTCGTCCGCTGTCCGCGCGCTGACCATCGGCGTCGGCCCGACCTTTGCGATGCGATGGCTGATCCCCCGGCTGGCGGATTTTCGTAAAGAGGAGCCGGATATCGAGGTACGAATTGCCACCGGGGGTGCCGCGGCGCCGTTCGGCGACGACTGGAGCTGCGGCATCAAGCTCGGCGACGGCGACTGGGCGGGGCTGGTGGCAGAACCGCTGTTCGCCGCCGACCTGCAGCCGGTATGCGCACCACGGCTGGCGACACAATTGAAGCGCCCCGCTGATCTGAAGGGGCCGGCGCTGCTGCGCGTCGCCCATTCGCCCGGCGACTGGCCATTGTGGCTGCGCGGCGCCGGCGTCGCCCGCGTCGCCGCGCGCGGACCGGAGTTTCAATTTTATGGCCAGGCGCTGCAGGCGGCGGTCGACGGACTGGGTGTTGCGATGGGCATCCGGCCCTATATCGACGACGATCTTGCCGCCGGACGGCTGATCGCGCCTTTTGCACTGAGCGTGCCCAAGGGCATGCGGTGGTACCTGGTCTATCGCAGCTTCCACGCCGGGCAGCGCGATTTCGCCGCGTTCCGGCGCTGGATCGTCGGCGCCGCAATCCGACCTGCCGGCCGCAATGCCCGCCGCGACCGGCACCCGCGCGCCGCGGAATGAATAAATCGGCCGGAATGTGAAGCAGTTCACACCGGCTCTTGCGCGCGCATGTTTGCCTGGGTTCGGCAATTCCCGGAGCGGCGAAATGAAGTGCGACTATGACGGCTTCAACATCGAGTCTTTCGAGGCTGGCAAAGGGTTGTGGCACGCCAGGATACAGCGGGCGGATCGCAAGCCCGTCGTCATCGACGGCGTGCTGTTTTCGGCGCTCGAGGTCGGCTTCGCCTGGTCGGATCCCGGTGCCGCGGTCGCCGATGCCAAGACTCAGATCGACCACCTGATCCGGCGATGCGCGGCAACCGGGCAGATGCTGCATACGTAATCCGCGAGCCCGATAGGCAAACCGCCGATCCGGTCGGCGATCCGCCGATCCCGCCGTTGCGGCCTGGGCTTACCGGACCGTTCCAGCGAATGCCTGCGCGATGGCGAGCTGGGCTTCGTGCTGGATCTGCCGCAAATGGGCCTGGCTGCGAAAACTCTCGGCATAGATCTTGTAGACATCCTCGGTGCCGGAAGGCCGCGCCGCGAACCACCCGGACTCGGACGCCACCTTGATGCCGCCGAACGGTTGGCCGTTTCCCGGCGCGACCGTGACGGCCGCGCGAACCGGCTCGCCGGCGAGCTCGGTCATGGCGAGTTTTTCAGCAGTCAGCGCCTTGAGCAGATTCTTCTGGGCGGCGGTGGCCGGCGCGTCGATCCGCTCGTAGAACGGCATGCCGAGTTCGTCCGTCAGGCGATCGAACAACTGGCCGGGGTCGCGCCCGGTTGCCGCGGTCATCTCGGCGGCGAGCAGCCCCAGAATCATGCCGTCCTTGTCGGTGGTCCAGACCGTTCCATCCAGTCGCAGGAACGAGGCGCCGGCGCTTTCCTCGCCGGCGAATCCGAACGAGCCGTCGCCGAGGCCGTCGACGAACCATTTGAACCCGACCGGCGTCTCGATCAGCCGGCGGCCGAGTTTTTTCGCGACGCGGTCGATGATCGCGCTGGAGACGATGGTCTTGCCGACCGCGCAGCCGCTGTTCCACCGCGGGCGATGCTCGAACAGATAGGCAATCGCGGCCGCCAGATAGTGGTTCGGATTCATCAGGCCGTTGGAGCGGGTCACGATGCCGTGGCGGTCGGCGTCGGTGTCGTTGGCGAAGGCGACATCGAACCTGTCGCGCATGCCGATCAGCCGCGCCATCGCGTAGGGCGAGGAACAGTCCATCCGGATTTTTCCGTCCCAATCGACGGTCATGAACCGGAACGTCGGATCGATATCATCGCTGACCAGGGTCGCGGCAAGGCGGTAGCGCTCGATGATGGGCTGCCAGTAGTGGACACCCGCGCCGCCCAGGGCGTCGATCCCGATCTTGACGCCTGCGGCCCGGATCGCTTCCATGTCGACGACATTGCCAAGGTCGGCGACATAAGGCCCGACATAGTCGTGGCGGTGCACGCAGGCAGATTTGCGCGCCCGGCCATAGGGGATGCGCTTGACGCTGCCGAGACCCTGCTCGAGAAAGCGGTTCGCCGCGCGCTCGATCGCGGAGGTGATGTCGCTATCCGCCGGGCCGCCATTGGGCGGATTGTATTTGAACCCGCCGTCTTCAGGCGGATTGTGCGACGGCGTCACCACCACGCCATCGGCCAGGCCATGTTCGCGTCCCCTGTTGTAGCTGATGATGGCGCGGGAAATCACCGGCGTCGGGGTGTAACCGTCGTGCTCGTCGAGCATCACCTCGATGCCGTTGGCCGCGAACACTTCCAGCGCGCTCGCCAGCGCCGGCTCGGCCAGAGCGTGGGTGTCAATGCCGACGAACAGCGGGCCGTTGATGCCGGCGGCCTGCCGATGATCGCAAAGCGCCTGGCTGATCGCCAGGATATGATCCTCGTTGAAGGCGTTGTTGAGGGCGGAGCCGCGATGCCCCGAGGTGCCGAACGCCACCCGTTGTGCCGGCACCGCAGGATCGGGCTTGCCGGCAAAATAGGCCGTCACCAGCCGCGGTATGTTCGCCAGCATCGACGGCTCGGCGATCTTGCCGGCATGTGGATTTATTTCAGCAGCCACCTGGTTTTTCCCATACCTGTCCGCAACGAGGGATCGATCGCGGCAGTGTAGACGGCTTTTGCGGTTCCGGCTATTGCACGCTCGCCTTCAGCGGCCCGACGATCTCGAAATCCGGCGTGAAGTCGTCGAGCATGCCGAACAGCTCGCGCAGTTTCAGCGGGTTGCCCGAGATCGAGACGTCGCCGGTGACGATGCTGCCGAGGAAACTGCGCTGCTTCAGCGTGATGGCGTCGAGCGCGGCGCGGGTCAGCTTGACGCCGGCATCGGCGTCGTCGGCCAGCCTGCCGGCACGGTGCGTCAGCGCCGAATTCTCCAGATTCATCACATAGGTTTGGTTGAGGTCGGTAAAGGTCCAGTTGATGACGATATGCTTGCCGTCGGCCTTGGCCGCGTTGAGCCGGACGCCGAGAAAATCGAAGGCAAGGTCGATCGAGACGCCCTTGAGCAGCCCGGCATTGGCGCTGGAACCGGCCTGCGCCGCCGGCACGCCGCCGCGCAGCTCGGCGGCGCCGAGCAGATAGGCATTGCGCCAGGTCGCGGCCTCGCTCTGATAGCCGAGCTGTTCCAGTGCGTCGGCCCCGAGCTCGCACGCCTCCTTGTTGGCGGGATCGGCGAACACCAGCTGGCTGGTGACGCTGGCGACCCAGCGATATTGCCCGGCCTTGAAGTCGTCGCGCGCGCGTTTGAGCACCGCATCGGCGCCGCCCATATATTCGATCTGCTTGCGGGCGGCTTCGGCCCGCGGCAGCGGGTCGAGATCGGCCGGATTCGCGTCGTACCAGCCGAGATAGAACTGGTAGACCGCCTTGGCGTTGTGGCTCAGCGTGCCGTAATAGCCGTGCGCCGACCACTCGCCGGCGAGACTTGCCGGCAGCTTGAGCTGTTCGGCGATCTCGGTCGGCGTCAGGCCGTGATTGAGCAGCCGCACCGACTGGTCGTGGATGAACTTGTAGAGGTCGCGCTGCTTTTTCAGGAACGCGACGATCCGCGCATTGCCCCACATCGGCCATTGATGCTGCGCGATCACGGCCTCGGTGCGGTCGCCATAGCGTTCGATCGCCTCGTCGATGTAGCGCGACCACAGCCGGCCATCGCGAATCTCGGCGCCGCGCAGCGTGTACAGATTGTGCATGTTGTGGGTGGCGTCCTCCGCCATATCCAACAGCTTGAACTGCGGAAAATACATGATCATTTCCGACGGCGCCTCGGAGCCCGGCACCAGATGGAATTCGATCTCGACGCCGTCGATGCTGCGGGTCTCATAGACCTGCTTGATCAGATCGTTGGGCGGAATCAGCGAGATCGTGCCTTTCGACAGCGCCTTTCCGAGACCGATGTCGATCTGGGCGCGCTCGCCCACCGGCAATGCGGTGCCGTACATATATTGCGCGCGGCGGCTCATGGCGTTGCCGGCAATGACGTTTTCGGCCACCGCGTGCTCCATGAAGCCTTCCGGCGCGACCACTTTGACCTTGCCGGATGCAGCGTCCTGCTCCGACATCACACCCCCGCCGCCGCCGAAATGATCGATATGGCTGTGGCTGTAGATCACCGCCACGACCGGTTTGGCGGGCCGGTTCTGCAGATAAAGCTCGAGCGCGGCCTTCGCGGTCTCGTTGGACAGCAGCGGATCGATCAGGATAAGGCCGCTGTCGCCCTCGATGATGGTCATGTTGGAAATGTCGAGGCCGCGGACCTGGTAGACCCGCTCGGTGACCTTGAACAGGCCATTGACGGTGTTGAGCTGGGCCTGCCGCCACAGGCTCGGATTGACGGTAGCCGGCACCGTGTCGCTCTGCAGGAAGGCGTAAGGCCTGGTGTCGAAAGCCGGCTTGCCGCCGGGCCCGGCGATCACACCGCTCGGCAGCGTGGCGATGAAGCCGCGTTCGGCATCGTCGAAATCGGCGCGGTCGGAAAACGGCAACGATTTGACCAGGGCTTCGTTGGCCGCCCGCGTCGCCGGCTCAGCATCCCTGGATTGGGCATAGCCGGGTTGCGCCGTCAGCGCGAAAACGATCCCTGCGGTCGCCATTGCCGTTGCGTGACCAAGCCGTTTCATGACGGTTTCCTTCCGGGCTTTTGCCCTTTTATGTCGGCCGGACTCATCCCATATTCGCCCCATGGCGAACAATCCAGACAATCCGAAAAAGCCAGCCAAACCTTCGAAACCGAAGGCGCCGGGCTCCAAGGCGTCCCGCCCGGACGTGCAGCCGATCGGCCCCGCGCTGGCGGAATTGCTCAATCCCGCGATCAACCGCGGCGAGGCTGGCCTTGGCTCTGGCACCGGCTTGCAGCCTCCGCCGGATAATTCCTGGGATCGCCGCGCCGGTGGCGAGGCCGCCGCGCATCGCGCGCGGGCGTCGACGCCGAAGAATTTTGCCGAGGGTGGGGGCGCCACGGCGGCGGCGCCGGCGAGTTTCCCTTCTCGGCAAAATGAGACACCGCAAGGCTTCGACGAAGCGCCGCAGGCCAATTACGGCACCGCGGCCACGATCCCCGCGCTCGACCCGGAACTTGCCAGGCAACTCGGCTTCACCACCGAGGAGGAGGACGCTGCCGCACTGGCCCGCCCCGCCCGCAACAAGATGGAGGCGCTCGGGGTCGCCGCCACCGCCGATGCGCTGGAAAACCTGATCCGCGAGGGACGTCCCGAGTTCAAGGGCGAGGACGGCCAGGTCAGAATCTGGACACCGCATCGCCCACCCCGTCCGGAAAAGTCCGAAGGCGGCCAGCGCTTCGTGATCAAGTCCGAATACGAGCCGAAGGGCGACCAGCCTACCGCGATCAAGGAACTGGTCGAGGGTATCAGGCGCAACGACCGCACCCAGGTGCTGCTCGGCGTCACCGGCAGCGGCAAGACCTACACCATGGCCAAGGTGATCGAGGCGACCCAGCGCCCCGCCATCATCCTGGCACCGAACAAGACGCTGGCGGCGCAGCTCTACGGCGAGTTCAAGAGCTTCTTCCCCGACAATGCGGTGGAGTATTTCGTCAGCTATTACGACTACTACCAGCCCGAGGCCTATGTGCCGCGGACCGACACCTATATCGAAAAGGATTCCTCGATCAACGAGCAGATCGACCGCATGCGCCATTCCGCGACGCGGGCGCTGCTGGAACGCGACGACGTCATCATCGTCGCCTCGGTGTCGTGCATCTACGGTATCGGCTCGGTCGAGACCTATACCGCGATGACCTTCGCGCTGAAGAAGGGCGAGCGCATCGACCAGCGGCAACTGATCGCCGACCTGGTGGCGCTGCAATACAAGCGCACCCAGGCCGATTTCACCCGCGGCACTTTCCGGGTCCGCGGCGACGTCATCGACATTTTCCCGGCGCACTACGAGGACCGCGCCTGGCGCGTCAATCTGTTCGGCGACACCGTCGAAAACATCGAGGAATTCGATCCGCTCACCGGCCACAAGCAGGACGAGCTCGAATTCATAAAAATCTACGCCAACTCGCATTACGTCACGCCGCGGCCGACGCTGGTGCAGGCCATAAAATCGATCAAGTCCGAGCTGAAGTGGCGGCTCGACCAGCTCAACAACCAGGGCCGTCTGCTGGAAGCGCAGCGGCTGGAGCAGCGCACCACCTTCGACCTGGAAATGATGGAAGCCACCGGCTCCTGCGCCGGCATCGAGAACTATTCGCGCTATCTGACCGGCCGCCGCCCCGGCGAGCCGCCGCCGACGCTGTTCGAATATGTCCCCGACAATGCGCTGGTGTTCGCCGACGAGAGCCACGTCACCGTGCCGCAGATCGGCGGCATGTTCAAAGGCGACTTCCGCCGCAAGGCGACACTGGCCGAATACGGCTTCCGGCTGCCCTCCTGCATGGACAACCGCCCGCTGCGGTTCGAGGAATGGGACATGATGCGCCCGCAATCGGTCGCGGTGTCGGCGACCCCGAGCGCCTGGGAGCTCAACGAATCCGGCGGCGTGTTCGTCGAGCAGGTGATCCGCCCGACCGGCCTGATCGATCCGCCGGTCGATATCCGCCCGGCCCGCACCCAGGTCGACGATCTGGTCGGCGAAGTCCGCGCCACCGCGCAGGCCGGCTACCGCAGCCTCGTCACCGTCCTGACCAAACGGATGGCGGAGGATCTCACCGAATATCTGCACGAGCAGGGCATCCGGGTGCGCTACATGCACAGCGATATCGACACCATCGAGCGCATCGAGATCATCCGGGATCTGCGCCTCGGGGCGTTCGACGCGCTGGTCGGCATCAACCTGCTGCGCGAAGGCCTCGATATTCCCGAATGCGCGCTGGTCGCGATCCTCGACGCCGACAAGGAAGGCTTCTTGCGCAGCGAAACCTCGCTGATCCAGACCATCGGCCGCGCCGCGCGCAACGTCGACGGCAGGGTGATCCTTTATGCCGACCAGATTACCGGCTCGATGCAGCGCGCCATCGCCGAGACCGACCGCCGCCGCGAGAAGCAGGTCGAATACAACACCGCCAACAACATCACGCCGGAGAGCATCAAGAAATCGATCGGCGACATCATGAACAGCGTCTATGAGCGCGACCATGTGCTGGTGGAAATCGGCGGCGGCGGCATCGCCGACGACGTCATCAGCATCGGGCACAATTTCGAGGCGGTGCTCGGCGACCTCGAAACCCGGATGCGCGAGGCCGCCGCCGACCTGAACTTCGAGGAAGCCGCGCGGCTGCGCGACGAGGTCAAGCGGCTGCGCGCCACCGAGCTCGCGGTGGTCGACGATCCCACCGCCAAGCAGCGCGTGGTGCAGGGCAAGGCCGGCGCCTATGCCGGCGCCAAGCAATACGGCGAGTCCGCCAATCTGCCGCGGGGCGCCTCCAAGCGCGGCGGCAACAACACCCTGCGCGCGGGTTCATCCTCACGTGGCGAGGCCTCTTCTCCCTCCCCCCTTGCGGGGAAGAGCCTGCCCCCGACTGGATCGGGGGGGCGGGCTGGGGGGTCCGCCAGTCGCGGCGCCTCGCGCGTCCACAAA
>Ga0302195_10003074_pt1 | contig 13120 bp, 15 predicted proteins | sample II_Bog_N1_2_FD_198778 | JGI IMG/M metagenome (GOLD analysis project Ga0302195, IMG submission 198778) | Peat permafrost microbial communities from Stordalen Mire near Abisko, Sweden - II_Bog_N1_2 | ecosystem: Environmental > Terrestrial > Soil > Wetlands > Peat | place: Sweden: Abisko...
GTTTTTTTTTGCATTCAGGCCATTTGGATCTGGCCATTCAGGCCATGGGATGAGGATACGCTTCCGGATCGCTCGCCGCGGCTTGATGCAGGCACTGGAAGTCTTTTTCCACCAGGATCTGAACCCCGGAATCGAACGCCGCTATGGTGATTTCGTCATTTTGCGCCCACTCGCGCGCGGTTTTTTCGGGCAAAATCACACAAATCGAAGCGCCGTCGTAGCGAACTGACACGCCATTTGCGTCAGCCGACGACGTGACACAATAGCTCAGAGCGCGGTCTGCCGAAAACCGGATCGCGGCTTCCACAGAGCCTCGATTGTCCAGATGCGCCACCTCATTCCTTGTAAGGCGCAGACGCAGCGAGTTGTCCTGTATCCGCAACTTCATGGGGCTGACTGTGTCGCTCTATTATCGCCTGCGCATGCCATTCAGAACTTGTAGGCGATCATCATGTACGGATAGGTGTAGGGATTGCCGGGGGTGACGGTCTTCAGGAACTGGCCGGGAAGAATGTGGCCAACGCCCGCGCCCGCGGTGAAGGCTTTGGCGAAGGTCCATGTGCCGGTGACGTCGAATTCCTGGCCGACATGGGTGCCAGCGGTACCGGCGCTGCCTGCAGTGGAGCGGAAAACCGCGGTTCCGGCAGCGTTATAAAGAGCGTCGGTGGCGCTGGCCAGGTACCAGTTGTTGTATTCGAAAACGGCGGTCGCGTTCCTGCGCGGCTTTGTCCCCAGGCCCGCACGAAGATCTTTGATATTGCGCCAGCCGACCTGATCGTCGAAACCCATTTTGTCGTGTCCGGAAGGGTAGAGCTGATCGAAGGTTCCGCGGATTCCGTCGGTCGGCTTCTGGTCGCCGCCGGCATAGTTGTACTCGGCATAGACGCGGGGCGTGAAGCGGATATTGGTGGTGCGGCCAGCCACCCAGTGCCCGGCCCAGCTCTGAATCTTATCGGAACCGAGTGAGCCGAACTCCCGCACCACTTCCATGCCGTAGTCGAGGCCGCCAGGCAGCTGTTTGCCGACGATGCGAAGACCGCCGATTTTTTCGTTCAGTTTCGAGACCACGTTTTCTTCGTTCTTGAGACCATGTTCGAGGCGCCATAGCACGTAGGGTTCAATGACCAGGCGCGGGCCGAGCTTATCGATGCCGCCGTAAGCGCCATGCAGATTGTTGCCTTGAAGATGGTGGTCCCAGGTTCCGGTTACCGGATTCACGATGGACGATGCGAAGAGGTCGAGCCGGTAGCCTTTGTAGCGCGCAGTGCCGCGAATGGCATCGAAGCTGTGCTCGGTGTTGGTCCAGGCGGAGGGCCCGATGAGCCGTTCATCGCCGTAGGTGAACTCCTGACGCCCGGCCCGCAAGCCGAAAATACCCTTTTCGAAATCGCCGATTTCGGCGTACGCCTGGCGGATATCCCAGGTGTTCTGATAGGTGGGAACTGCGGGCGTTTTCTCGAGGGCGCGCGCGTCCATGCCTTCAATGAAGAACTTCATCCACGAGGTTGGCGCGATGGTGAGACGGAGTTTCAGGCGGCTCAGCAGGTAGTCGTCCGTGGTGTTGTGTTTGAAGCTGCCGCCGGAATAGCCTTCGAAGCGCGACCGATAATCGCCGCCGAAGATGAGCCACGAGGGAAGGACTTTGTCGATTTGCGCGGCAGGCGATTCCAGGGCCTGCCCCAGGCCGGATGGTGCGGGGCTCGGTGGAGTGGAACTCTGCAACGCAGGGGGTTGGGCTGTCAGCGCAAAGGCCACCGAGAGCGAAAGCAGAACGATCGCCGTATTAGTTTTCATTTAAATGTCGTTTCTTTCGATTCTTGAGCAGACCGTGGCCTTCACCGGCAAAAGCCTGTGCCAACGTATCACAATTTCACTGGCTGCCGATCAGGCCGCTTTTTCTTTAAGGAGAATTCCCGCCGGTATGGCGACCTCTACAACGCCTTCGGTCACGCGAACCTCGTATGAATAAGACCAATTCAAATCTCAGATACCCCTTCGCGGAAAAGCTTATGTTAAGAGAATCGAGGGCTCCTGGACGGCTCTCAGGGATAACGTTAACATTCCGTGAACCTTTTTCAGCATTGAAAACACTGCGCAAAAGCTCCACAATGGTTTCAAGTTGTTCTCATACTTCGTTTGCATCACGGTGGCCCCAAGCCGAAAGGGGCGGGGCCGTTCGTGAAGTAGTAGTCTGAAAGTAGTGGACAACCCCACTTCAAACGCGCCCGACTCCGGCGCGAGCGCTCTGCGAACGTCCGGTCCCGGTATGCCGACTTACGCGTTTGCCGGTCTTCAGGCGGGAATCACGGGCGTTATCTGGATGTTTGCCTGCTTTTTCGTGGCTGCTTTCTGGGGCAGCGACGGGCTGTGGTCGGTCCCTAATCTCTTCGCCACCGTTTTTTACGGCGATTACGCCTATGAGGGCGGTTTTCGGCATAGTACATGGGCCGGGATCGCTCTGATTGTCGTGATCTATGGGCTGCTGGGCGTACTTTGGGGCTGCTTCTGGAAAGAACACCGCAAGCCACTGCTGTCTGTTTACGGCGCCGTGATGGGCCTCGCGGTCTATTTCGTTTTCTTCAATTTTATCTGGATTCACCTGAACCCGCTGATCCCGCTCTATGCCCCGGTGCGTCAGCTGGAGGTCGCTCACATTCTGTGGGGTGCGGCGCTGGCCCGGTCGCCGCGTTATGCGCAACGAATTGCGGCCGCGATGCTTCCTCCGGCTGTTTTCACCGCTCCGGTATATTCGGCCGCCCCAAATCAGATTAGTCCCAGTCAGATTGACCCGGCGGCCGATCAGGACGATGCGGAGAGCGTGAGCGGCGAACTGATCCAGTAGAGTGGCTGGTCGCGGAGTAATTCCGCGCTGAAGCGTGCGGGCCGGGCCGGGTTTTGAGAAGCCCGCTGCGTGAGCAGGCACTCCCGATCTCCGTCGCGGCCGGCGACGCGCACTTCGCCCCGGTTCGACTTTGTCACGCGATAGGCGATACGGGCCTCGCCGTGGACCGAGGCCGCCTCTTCCAGTTGCGAATCGAGCCGGGACAGCGACGATTCCATGACGAAATGCAGGCCTCCATCCGGCCGGATCAGCAGCGCGAAGTCGTTTGGCTCCGTGCTCTCGTCCGCCCGGGCAACGTCAAAGATTTTCTGCGCATTTTCGAGGAAGACGTCCACAGTGCCACTTATCGGCGAGGCGGGGACGGTTTAGAGGCTGTCGCGAACCTGAAAGCCGTATTCGTGCAGCAGTTTGCCGCCATCGTCGAACAGGCGCACGAAATAATTGCCTGGAGCGAGTTGCCGCACCAGCGCGATCTTGTGGGTTTTGGGCTCCAGGGCTCCGCTCCAGATCGTGCTGCCGGTGGCATCGACCACCTCAGCGTGCAGCGTGGGCGAGGCTGGCGCATCCGTCAGCGTAATGTCGGTTTCGCGTGATAGCCCGGTGGAAGGTATGGAACCGCGCATAGCGGTGAGTTGCAGAGAAGCAAGAGGCGACAGACGGGGGATGAATTGCAGATACAGGCTGGCAGACAATACGATCACGGCGAAGCCACCGGCCCAGGCCAGGACAGGCACCTTCAACCACGAGTGCTGGAACCATGAGTGCTGAAACCATGAGTGCTGAAACCACGAAAGCCGGCGTTCTGCCCTGGCGGGTTCACGCGAGATCGCCTGGCGCATGGCGAGCGCATAGGCTTGCAGATCGTCGACACGTTCCTGGCAGGCGGCGCAGACGAGCAGATGCTCCTCCACTTCCGCCACCGACGGTTCGGAGAGTCGCCCCAGTGCGTAGAGCTCCAGTTGTTCGTCCGATCGATGTAGAATTCCGACCACTCCAATCACTTGACTGATTAGTGGCTCGCTCCCGAAGCTTTCTCAGCTTTAATATCTTCGGCCTGAATTGCTTCGGTTTTATTATCTTTATTCTGTATTAATAGTGTCGCAAAACCGAGCGAACCGCTTTCCGCCAGACGTTGGCCCAGTTTACCAAATCGCGCTTTGGCCCGCGATTTCAATAGACGGAACTGGTTATAACTGAGGCCCATTTCCTGGCAAATCAGCTCCTGGGGCTGCTCCAGCAGATAGAAGCGCCGCAGAATCTCGCGGTCGCGGCGGGAAACGCCGTTAAACACGCGCCGGGCGATTTCGGCGCGCTGGCGAGCCAGCAGGTTTTGCTCCGGGTTGTTCTTCCAGTCGGAGACGGAAAAGACCGAGTCTTCGAATTCGACGGTGGTCCGCCGGCGGCTGATGGCATCTTCGATGCTGGCGGCGATGTGCCGGCGAACCACGGTGCGAACGTAGCCCATCAGGCGCGCCGGATCGCGAAGTTCGCCCGAACGGATGGCTTCGGCGACAATGACAAAGCAATCGTGCACCCGGTCGTCTACTTCCTCGACGCCGAGCGAGCGCAGAAGCAGATACCGAATACCGCGCGTGAACACGGCATAGAGCTCTGTCATCGCGATGGGATCTCCGGCGCGGATGCGGTCCACGGTACCCGCCCAGTCCGGCATTTCGAAGGCCTGTGTGGCGGGTTCGTACTGGTGTGGAGAGCGTTGCTCCTCCATAGGTTGCCTCGGCGTATTCAGTTCCCCCACTTCCGGCAGGGGCGCCTTTGCAGCCCCCGCCGATTTCCGGGGAGCATTCGGCTCCGCCGTTAGTTGACGGGGAGCATTCAGCTCCGCCGTTGTATTCCGGGGGCTCTTTGGCCCCCCTGGCCGCGATGTTGTCGGTGTTGTCAATGTTGCCGTCATTAGATTCGACTCAAGAGAAAATATCCTGCCCAGCGAGAAGGTTGCGCATCCGGACCGTGGCCGTGCAGTGCCTGCAATTGCGCGGCCCGCAACGCCAGCGCGGGAGATCCGCCATCGGACCGCCGCAACGCCCGATAGAAATTCACCATCAGCGACTGAGCCGTGTCATCGGGCACATCCCAGCGGGTAGCCAGCACCGCGCGCGCGCCGGCGGCGATCCAGGCCCGCGTCAGGCCCATGGACCCGGAACCCGGCAACGCTTCCCCCCGGCCCGAATGGCATCCATTCATCACAACCAGCGCTCCGCCGATCCGTTGCGCGGCAATATCGGTGGGCCCCATGAGGCCGATGGCGCCGTGTTCGTCCAGACTGAGCGCGATCAGGCCGGAGCCAAACTGGCCGGACGCCGGGACCACATGAGTGGCGAAATGAACGATGGCGGGCGAGCCAGACAGCGCCAGTTCCACACGGCCGACATTGGCTGCCGGGCCCGTCAGAAGCTGCGGTGAATCCGGATGCCACGCAGTCGAACACGCCTCGATTTCGGCGGAGGTATTCGGCAACCTCGGGAGCGCAACGGCGACTGGGGACGCAGTCGCCACAGGCATCGCGGCCTTTCCGGAAATACTCCGGTAGCGGGCGTCCGCGCCATTGAAAACCGGGTCGCCGATACCGATAAATGGCCCGCCGGACTGGATGGAGCCCTTTTCCATCAGCAGCGCGCCGGGGATCGACTGCAGGGCGACACGTTCGATCAGAAATGCGGGGCGCACCGTACTGCTGCGCCGATCGGGGACGGGCAGGGCTGCGAATGGCAAATCGTGCAAAGGGCCATCGGGCTCCAGGAGCCACCGCCTGCGCGTAAACGCGAGGGCCGGAATTTTGCCGAACAGGCTCTGGCAGAGCCGCTGGCCCGTAGGCAGGATATCCGTGCCTTCCTGCATGGCGCGCGTGAAATCGGCTACTTCCCTCTGTATCTGCGCGCGCGGAGGCAACGCATAGACTTTCATCTGCCCTTTGTCGACCACCCAGAGCCAGGAACTGCGATCCGTAATCGAAAAACTGAAAAGCACGGAATCCGCATCGAGCATATCCCGGACACGTTGCGAGGGCCGATCGTCATTCGGGGTTTTCAGGGTGGCCGCAACGCCGTCTCTTGCCGCATTGGTGGCCGCCTCAGCCGAAGCTTCGGCTTGCTGCAGTTCAAGTTGCAGTTCCGCGTTTTGCCGTTCCCCCGAAGGCGAAGGATGCTCCAGCAGCGACCGTTCCGAGGACTGAAAGCGCGCCAGCAGTTCCCAATAATGCGAAGGCAGGTGAGATCGCCAGTCGTTTGCCTCCGGTACCAGAGCCCGAAGGCTCCAGAGCCTGTCTTGTTCGGCGGCGTCGAAGGTCTCGGCAAGAAGGATTTTGTCGCCCGTGGCAAGCGCCACCCGGTTGCCTGCGTCTACAAGACCCTCGAAAATCCGGCTGACGCGGTTCTCCAGAGTGACCCGGTCCTGATCGGCGGGAACGATATAGGCCCGCATGCGAATCGCGAGCCGCCGCGCCTGACGAAAATCGTCCAGCGCCGGTCCGATTTTTCCCGTTTCGAGCCGGAACGCACCGCGCTCATAATAGACGAGCCACAGAGGCGTCAGGCTTTCATGCGCGTCGATCGCCTCCTGAAACAAGCGCTCCGCGGTAGCGCTGTCGCCCTGTTTGCCCCGGAGCTTTGCCAGGTTGGTCAGAACGTAGGTGGCGGCTTTGAGGTGGTGAGTTCTCACCAGACGCAGCGATTCGCTCAGCGCCCATTCGGCGTCGTCGTATCGGGCTGCATCGATATAATAGGCTCCGAGGCCGGCCCAGCCACGGGCCGCGCCATCCAGATCGCCGGTTTCCGCAATCTGGGCGACGGACTGGCGGAATATCGGTTCAGCCTCCGAAAACCTCCCCAGTGTGGCTAACGCCTGCGCTTCTTCATAAAAGAGCCTGGCGCGCATTCCCGCGTCCGCGTGCCCCGCGCGTCCGGCGAGCGCATCGCGCGAAATCCGGAGGGCGTCGGCGGGCGAACCCATCTGGAGATAGAGGCTGGCCAGATTATTGAGGGCATAGATCAGGGGAACCATCTCGCCGGCCGTGCGCGCCGTATCGCTTGCGAGGCTCAAATCCTGCAGCGCCGGTCCGTATTGCATGGCTGTTTCGGCCGCGAAGCCGGCATTGCTCCAGTTCATCGCGGCGTCGCGGGGGGAACCGGCGCGCGTGGCTGCGGAGGCCGCTGCGTGGAAGATGTCACGGGCGTCCTGGTAGCGGCCGTCGGTGAACGCGGCTTTTCCCAGGGCATGAAGCCTGGTGGCTTCCGCCAGCGACGATGGGTCGGGCAATTTGAGAAGATTCGCTGGGTTCGTATAAGAACCAGCCAGCGACAGCGCCATCAGAGTCGAGCCAATGATCGCGCCGACCGTTACCGATTTTCCCGGCACCAGATTGCCTCTGGTAAGACCGATGGTAGCCCGCAAAAAAGTGCGAACTACCACCGAGTCTAGCAGAGTAGAAGGAGACTCGCGAAAGAAAGCTTATAAAGCAAGGTTCGCGGCCCGTACCGGACAAGAGTCCGGTTATGGTTGCTGGCGATGCGTTCCGTTAACGCATTAGAGACCCAGAAGAGTAAAAATGTCGCCGATGCCGCCCATCGGATCGGGATCCGCTTTTACAGTCATATGGTTCGCTTTCCGCCGTCCGTCGTCGTACCGGATTGCAATTTAACTTTGCACTATGCAAAATAAGCTGTGTAGTTAAGTTGTTGAAAATACTATGCAAAATAGTTGTGACTCCGAATTCCGGCTCCAACGGAGTGCGCCAACTCTCATTGTTTTCAGCGAACGACTTTCCTGGCGTGGGTGTTTTGTGTTAAGGTTTCAGTTCCACCGCTGTTTTCAGACATGGCATCGGACACAGGCTCAATCGGGATACTCGACCAGGACTACGCTTCAACGCTCGAGAGCGTCGATGTGGTGGAAGCGGATATTTTGAAAGCTGCCGCCGATGTAGGTTTCGGAGAGGACGAGCAGCACGGAATCGGCATGGCCGTCCGCGAATGCATGGTCAATGCCGTCGTCCATGGCAACAGGTACAACAAGAACAAACACGTCCATGTGAACGTGGCGAAGTCCCCGGCCGACTTCACGATCCGGATCACCGATCAGGGAGAAGGCTTCGAAACGGAGATGGTGCCCGACCCGCTGGACGGCACGAATATATTGCGGCATTCCGGGCGAGGGCTGTTTTTGATGGCCGCATTCATGGACGAGGTGAAGGTTCAGAAGGTATCTCCTTCCGGAACGGAAGTGACGCTGAGCAAGAAATTCGGGCCGCCTGAATGACGCGGCGAGCAGTTTCCGACCGCACGGCGCGGTTCCAGGTTTAGACCGCCTGCGCGGTCTTCTGAAGTTTTACCGCTTTCGGGCGGAATTTAAAATTTGACCGCTCCAGGGCGGTCGGGCGAATTATGCGAGGAGGCAACGGTAGTGAGCGCTAAACTAAATACCCGCGAGGTGGGTGACGTAACTGTAGTGGATGTTTCCGGCCGGATCACACTGGGCGAAGGGTCGAGCGCTATGCGCGATACCCTGCGCGAACTGGTGGCCGCCGGGAAAAAGAAGGTTCTGCTGAACCTGAGCGATGTGACGTACATCGATAGCTCGGGAATCGGCGAACTGGTCTCCGGATTTACCACGGTCGCTAACGCGGGCGGAACGCTGAAATTGCTGGGCCTGACCAAGCGCGTCAAAGATCTTCTGCAGATCACCAAGCTTTATACGGTGTTCGACGTCCACGAAGAAGAAGCGCATGCCGTGCGCAGTTTCGTTTAAGTCGGATCCGAACCGTTCTGTCTCTGTTTGAAGAGCCGGGTCTGCCTTACGCAGCCCCGGCATTTTGTACTGAGTGCGAGCCGACGGCGTTCAAATGCGCGCCTGCGCCACGCCGAGAATCCTACCGGTCTGTGGATCCTGCAATATCGCGATAACGCGCGTTCCGCCAGCCTGTTCAGGGGCAGGTATTTGTTTCGCCGTCAGCGGCACATCTCTTCCAGCCAGTCCCGATCCCTCCCATTTGCCAACTTTGACGATCGATTGGGCCACCGCGACGTGAGTCAGTGTTCTGCCGCCGTTTTCCCCACGTAGCACGTGAGAACTCATATGGTCAGCAGCGATTGCGAGATACAGGTCCACGCTTTTTCCGAAGCTATTGCCATCCACATGAACGCTGGCGCCGCTTCCCGACCTGATCGCCCGGACCGAAATCGGCAGTTTCGCGTCATGCACGGCCCGGCCGATTGCGTCTGTTACTTCGTGCTGGTCGCTGCCGGTCGCCTGCAGGTGTCCGTCGATCACCAGTTGCGGCGTGTAGACGCTCGTCCCGAGGCGCTCGGCGTACTTCTGCTGACGCGCGCTGAAGGCCTGCGAGGAGTAAGGATCTCTCCAGCCGAGGTAGTTCCAGTAATCGACGTGCTCGCTCAGCACAATCAGATCGGCGTCGGCGACGGGCTGCCGGTCGAGGGCCTCCAGCAAACGGTCGGCTGGCGGGCAACTGGAGCAGCCTTCCGACGTGAATAGTTCGAGCAGCACCGGAACCGGCGCGCCGGGTGCGGAGCCGGCGAAGATGGCGGTGGCGAGCAGGCTGGCGGTCATCAGACTTGCGATCAGCGGCAGTTTCACTGGAAGATCCCTCTCAATCTTTCGCCCGCCATGGCAAAACGGTTACCCTCGAAGGGCCTCCGCCTGCGATACTGGCCTGAAGCGCCATGCACCGTAACTACTTAGTGCCTCCGGGCGAACCTTCGTTAAAGGGGTGAATGTGGCCCCTCCACCGGAGATTCTGATGGCCCGATACCAGCAGGGCGACGCAGCGGCCGCGGGGCCGCTTGTGGATAGTCTCAGTCCGCAATTCTTCCGGTTCTTTCTGGGCCAGGTGCGGAACCGCGAACTGGCCGACGATCTGCTCCAGGATTTCTGGCTGCGTATCCACTCGGCCCGCCAGACTTACCGGGCCGCCGAGCCTTTGCTTCCCTGGATGTACGCGATTGCCCGCCGCGTGCGCATCGATCAATATCGCCGCAGCAGAAATCGCTCAGGCCGGGAGATGCAGGTGGAGCGGCTTCCCGACGTGCCCGCGCCGGAATCGGGCGAAGCCGGCAATGTCGATTTTGAGACGCTGCTCGCGGCGCTGCCGGAAAGCCAGCGCGAGGTCATCGTCATGCTCAAGGTTTCCGGCCTCAGCGTGGAGGAAGTGGCACGGGCCACGGGAAGTTCGCCCGGTTCGGTGAAACAGAAAGCGCATCGGGCCTATGAAAAGCTGCGCGCGCTATTGGGAGGAACCGGTCATGCCGTTTGAAGTGCCTGCGCGCATCGGTCACGCCGCGCCGGATTCCGCGCGCCTGGCGGCCATACGGAAAACCTTTGCGGAATCGGCGGCGCCGGTCCGGCCGCTTCCTTCCAACGCGGTGATTATGGCATTCTGCCTCGGCGTTTTCATTGCGCTCGGCGTCATACTCGCCGCACCGATCGGATTTGCCGGCCTGGCGAATATGAGCGCAGGCGCGCGCTGGATGGACTACTCCGTCCTGCTGCTTCTGGCTCTGGCGCTGGCTGGCGTCATTGTTGAGCAGATGATTCCAGGTTCCCGGCATACCATGCGTCCGGTCTGGGGCATTGTTCTCGCCATCGTGCTGCTGAGTCTGACCTCCCTGGTTCTGTTTCCGGATTTCGACACGAACCGCTTCGTGCCGAGGGGTATGCCGTGCCTTCGCTACGGCCTGTTGAGTTCCATTCCGGCGGCGGGGCTGACATGGATTCTCATGCGCCGGGGATACATCGTCGATCCGCTCGCCGGAGCCATTTCCGGCGGAGCTTTTTCCGGACTGCTCGGCGCAGCCGTGCTCGCGCTGCATTGTTCGATCTTCAACGCCGCTCATATCCTCGTTTGGCACGTCGGAGTGATTGCTGTTACCTCCGCTGCAGGCGCTTGTATCGGCTTTTTTCAGATGCGAAGATAAGAGGATCATGAATCGATTGCTCTGGGCCGTTCAGATTCTGCTGGCATTGCTCTTTTTGTTCGCGGGAGGGGCGAAGCTCATCATGCCGATGGACCAGGCTGCCACACAACTATCTATGCCGGTCTGGTTCCTCCACTTCGTCGCCGTGGCGGAGATTGCCGGCGCAATCGGTCTGATCCTCCCCTGGCTTCTGCGCATCAAACCATGGCTAACGCCGCTGGCCGCGGCCGGATTACTCATCATCATGATTGGCGCCACTGTGGTGACGCTGCATCCTAAATTGACGGCAGCGCTGTTGCCGTTTATCACGGGCGTGCTCTGCGCGTTTGTGGTCCGCGGTCGGTGGCGCGGAGCGTCGTAGCGCGTGTGCCGGAAGCTCGAACTCAGCATTGCCAGCGATGTTGCGGACCTGTTGTCGCTTCACGCCGCCGTAAACGAACGCCTGATTACGCAATACGGAAACGGCTTCCGGATCTCGCGGTTCACTGAGAAGGGCGCTCATTTCGCGATGCGGAATTCGTCGGTCTATATCGCCCGGTCGGAGGGCAGGCTGATCGCCACTGTGACGCTCGCCACGAAGAAGCCCTGGGCCATCGACAAGAAATATTTCGCCGAAAGCAAGCGCCCTTTGTATCTCACTGCGATGGCCGTTCATCCCGATATGCAGCGGCGCGGAATCGGCAGGTCTTGCGTCGAAGAAGCCCGCCGCATTGCTCTTGAGTGGCCCTGCGACGCTATTCGTCTCGACGCTTACGATACCGCGGCCGGCGCCGGCGAATTCTACCGGAAGTGCGGATTTCGCGAGGTGGGACGCGCCATCTATCGCCTCGCGCCGCTGATTTACTTCGAGATGCCGCTCTGAAAAAGAACGCATGGCGTACCTTGGAAACAGGTCCGATCCATGTCAGTCGAAAAGCTGCTCGGGGGCGTCTCCCGATTCCAGAAACATATCTATCCGAAGCACCAGGATCTTTTTGAGAAACTCGCGATGGCCCAGCGGCCCGACGCGCTCTTCATCACGTGTGCCGATTCGCGCATCGACCCCTGCCTGCTGACGCAAACCAAGCCCGGCGAACTGTTTATCTGCCGCGTCATCGGTAATATTGTGCCGCCCTATCCGGATAAACTGGGCGGCGTCTCCGCCACTATTGAATACGCGGTGGGAGTGCTCGAAGTGGGCGCCGTCATCGTCTGCGGTCACACCGATTGCGGAGTTATGCGGGGCGCGCTGAATCCGGAAGCGCTCAGCGAGTATCCGAATGTGACAGCCTGGCTGCGTTACGCGAAAGTAGACCAGCGCGAGACCGCGCCAAGCCCGGAATTCCTGCTGTCTCTTGCCGAACAGAACGTAGTAGCGCAATTGACAAATCTGCGCTCGCATCCGACGGTGGCGGCGCGGCTGCAGGCGGGAGATCTGGCGTTGTACGGCTGGGTTTACGATATCGGCTGCGGCACGGTGACGGCATACGACGCCGAAAGCGGGAAGTTCCTCTCACTCCCGCAAGCCTGAGTTTTTTCAGCGCTCGATCCATTTGGCCACGGCATATCCCAAGCCCAGTTCCGTGACAAAAACGAAGGAATAGAGCGCCGCGGTTTTCGTCAGCGCGACATACCATCGTTCGTGAAACAGCCGGCGCAGCGCCAGGAAAAGATAGATGGCGGAGAGCAGCGTCAGGTCGTTCCACACCGGATCCGCCCGCGCCGGCAGACCGGCCAGCAACGCGACAGCGTACCAGAGGCTATAGAAGTGCAGACCTGCCACCAGATGCCTGACGAAATACGGCTGTCGCCGTCGGTAAAGCAGCCACGACAGGACGGCAAAAACCAGCACGGAACTGTAGCGAACCTCGCCATAGACTTTCTGGAACTCGTGGGAAAACTCGCCGAGTTCCCGCTCTGAAACCGGAACGTGCTCCTCCTTGTCTTCGAACCGGAGAATATCGCTCGCGATATTTACGTTGAGGTCGCCCGTCGCCGATCGGTCGACGCGTATCTGATGATTCAGCGGACCCTGCCCCGGCGACACCAGCGCCTGCAAAGCCACAATGACCAGAAACAAACGGATCGGCCTGATCCACGAATAAATGCGCCCCGCCCAATACTCTTCGGTGAGCTTGCCGGGCTGAAAAAAGAGCGCCTTCAGCGTGAGGAAGATCTTTCCATCGACATGCGCCACTTCATGAAGCAGGTCGTGGAAGAAGTGTCCGATGGTTGGTGGATGGCCGTCGCGCTCGGGTTGCCCGCATGTGGCGCAGTAGGCGCCGGTCAGAACATGCCCGCAGTTGTGGCACGTTTCGCGATGTGCGCGAGGCAGCTTTTTCGCCATGTCTAGTGC
>Ga0302195_10003077_pt1 | contig 13117 bp, 7 predicted proteins | sample II_Bog_N1_2_FD_198778 | JGI IMG/M metagenome (GOLD analysis project Ga0302195, IMG submission 198778) | Peat permafrost microbial communities from Stordalen Mire near Abisko, Sweden - II_Bog_N1_2 | ecosystem: Environmental > Terrestrial > Soil > Wetlands > Peat | place: Sweden: Abisko, Stordalen...
CCCGTTGTCTCTTCTGCGAGGGAAGTCTAAATGACAGCACGAACGTTGGGCTACCCAACCAGGCGCCCCCATGCTGGCCGGCGATCGGAATCCGGCCGTGCTTGCACGCTCGATTGATGCCAATCGCCAAGACAGGCATTGACGTTTCAGGCGCAAATATCGAGATTCCGGTTGGATAACAGGCTACACAGCAGCTACCACTCGGTCACTGCCGAGCAGGCGACTACCCGGAACACAATCGGCGTGTATTGTTGTTGGTAAGGGGAGATTCGCCGATGGGACCTGCCGTCGAGCTGCCGTTTGACGCAGTATGCGCCAACATAAAGGTCCGCTTTGATGAGCGTAGCCGCAACGCGCTGGTCTGCCCAAAAAGGTCATACAAAGCCTGTTCCGTATTGAAGTTGCAAAAGCCCTCATGGACTAACGACTCAATGGACTGGGTAGAAGATACATTGGGAATCTTCTTTCCCATATAGACGAATGATCGGTCAATGAAGAAGAACCGTGCAAACTACAGCATCCATGCCTTGAAACTGAGAGAGCTGAAGAGCTACTCAATAGCGAGTCGAGATTTCGCCAGCGATATCAGACACGGCTATGTGTCTATGCGCAGCGCATGGCCACACGTGGGCGTGGTCTATGGACCACTAACTCTGACGGGGGGATGGATCAAGACTGACTCTGTCCATTGTTAAAGGGAGATCTTCGGCTTGATGGACTCCTTTCAAAGCCTGAGTTTTCTGATTGATCGCTTGTTGGAGTCGCAGCGGGGGGGAGCAACGACGTTGATTAGATAGCGCCATCGATGGAACCCGGCGATGGCGATTGAGGGTCTCTTCGTCAAAGTTGAGGTTGATGGAGCAGAGCGAAAGCCAGGATTACTTGCCAAATTCAATAGTTGCCAAGCATAATATTCTCAGGTTAATCAGTGCCATGGATAACGTAGAAGGCGAAGTCACTCAGCTTCTGCAGCGATGGAGAACCGGAGATCCTGAGGCGCTGGAGCATTTGCTCCCCTTGGTCTACAGCCAATTGCATGCCATTGCCAAGGGCTACATGAGGCGCGAGCGCGACGACCACACGTTACAGCCTACCGCGCTTATCAATGAAGTCTACCTGCGGCTATTGAACCAGAAGACCGTAACGTGGAACGACCGAATCCATTTTTTTACCTTTGCTGCGCGAATGATGCGCAATATCCTCAAAGACCACGCGCGAGCTCATCTGGCAGATAAACGAGGCGGAGTGAAAGCGCTTCATCTACCGCTCTCCGAAGAGGTAGCTTGGATTGGCTCGTCTCCTGAGGGACTTCTGGATCTCAATCGTGCCCTGGATCGTCTGGAGCAGGTGGATGCCCGCAAAGCACAACTTATAGAGCTGCGCTTCTTCCTCGCGTGCACCATGGAAGAGGCTGCCGATGTCCTGGCCATCTCGCTGGCAACAGCGGAGCGCGACTTGAAATTCTCCCGCAGTTGGCTGTATAAGGAACTGCATCTTATCGGAAAGGCGGAGCTTGCAGATGGCTCTTCCTCTGCAACCTGAGCCGGAACGGGGCACGGAGCGTGAACCTCGGATGGACACCCCTTCGGCAGCCCGCTGGCGCACTGTAGAAGAGCTCTTTCATCGAGCTTCGGGCCTGTCTGCCGACGAGCGTGTCGCTCAATTGCAAATATGGTGCGGGGTGGATTCAGAGTTGCTTGCTGAAGTACTCGATCTGCTGAACTCCGATTCATCTGTCAATCGCTTGATCGCGTCTCTAAGCCCCAGCGATAAGGGGACTCTGCTCACAAGGGAGACCCATGACGATCCATGGCTTGGAACCATGGTCGGAGCATTCCGGCTCGATCGTCTGCTTGGCCGTGGCGGTATGGGAGTCGTCTACCTGGCCACGCGCACGACAAAGGAGTTTGCCCAGAAGGTTGCGGTCAAGTTGATGTCTCGGCACCTGCAATCCACCCCAGCACAGAGCCATTTCCTGCTTGAGATACGTGCGCTTGCACAGCTGGAACATAAAAATATTGCCCGCTTGCTGGACGGGGGTGTCACATCCAGCGGGCTTCCTTATATCGCGATGGAGTACATCGAAGGAAGACGCCTCGACTCTTTTTGTGACGAGCCTGCGATCTCAATCGAACATGTGTTGCAGCTCATGCTGCAGTTATGCAGGGCTGTGGACTACGTTCATCGAAATCTCATCCTGCATCGGGACCTGAAGCCAGCCAACGTAATGGTGACCAGCGACGGTGAGGTCATCAAGCTTTTGGACTTCGGAACGCTGAAGCTCATGGGAGTGGATGCAGCGGCCAATTCCATGATGACGCAGGCTGGAATGCGTCCGGTCACGGTACGCTACGCCAGTCCGGAGCACATCCGCGGAGATCTGACTTCGACAGCGTCGGACGTTTATTCGCTCGGCATGATTCTCTACCGGCTTATTGCGGGATCGATGCCGCAAGAGATGGAAGATGTCTCTATTGACAGGTATCTTGAATATCTGAAGTCGCAAAGGATCACGCCGCCATGCCAGGTTGCCCAGGCAACTATCAAAACTAGATCTTCCGATGGAAAAGCCACCATTGGCAAATCGATTTCTGCTTCAATGGCGAGGGATTTAGACGCCATTGTTTTGAAGGCAATTCGGTTTGAACCCGAGGAGCGATATGTTCGCGCAGAAGCCCTTGCAGCCGATCTATCGAGAGTGTTTGAAAACCGGCCTGTCCTGGCTCGAACTCAGTCCCGGCTCTACAAGGTGCAGAGATTTTTCCGGCGCAACCGGCTTGCAGCGATAGGTACTGCAGCCGCCTCGATTGTCGTGTTTGCAGGGCTTGCCGCCATGAGGTGGCAAGCGAACATCGCGGCTAAAGAGACGATCAGAGCGGAGGTGGGAATCGAGGAAGAACGCAAACTTGCCCACCTTCTCTTCACGGATTATTTCGATGGCCTGAAAAAAATTCCCGGGTCGATTGATGCGCAACGCAGAGCTGTAACTCAGGCAATTGCGTACCTCGACAACCTCAACAGGATCACCAATAGTCGCAATCTGCGACTCGAGAGTGTCGAAGCCTATCGAAGGATGGCTCTATTGCAGGGCGATCCATATGAGCAGAATATCGGCGATCCCAATGGGGCTTTGGCAAGCCTCGACAAAGCACAGGCTCTTGCCCAGATGTTGAAATCGGCGGCTCCAAACGATACGATCGTCCTGGCTGAGCAGGCGTTGGTGCAGAGGACCCGCAGTGAAGTGCTCTACGGCGTAGGAAGGACTCAGGAAGGCACTACTGCCATGCGAGCATCGGTGAGATTTTACGATACTTTGGTCTCGCGCCCGACTGCCACCGTGGCTCAACTTCAGTTCGCTTCCAATGCTTACAACGGACTAGGCGATGAGCTGGGAGAACCCGGGTCGGCGGCTCTTGGCGATTATGCCGCCGCGCTTGACGCGTATCGCAAAGACATTGAACTCTCGCAGCGCGCCCTTCAATTGAATCCAAACTTCATCTTGGGCAGGCAATCGATTGCAATCGCCCATAACAAGATGGGGCAGATCCTGGTTAGAACAGACCCGATAACGGCGATCAAGGTATATCGCCAATCGATCGCAGAGCGGGAAGCTCTTCCCGCAGCCGATAAGAACAGTCTTCGTTACATGCGTGGGATAGGCGTCAATGATTGGGATCTGGGGACCGCCCTGGCGGCAGCTCGGGATTACACAGCGGCCATAGCAGCGTTCGAACAAGGCCGCGCCATCATCGAGCCATATGCAATGGCCGACAAGATGGACAGTCGCGCACAGCACGATCTGGCCGTGGGTCTGTCCGAAGAGGCCTCCGCATATCTCGATATGCTCAACCCCGATTTAAACGCATCCAACCGGGAAGTCTGGCAGCAGAACGCGCGGCACGCCATCCAGCTCTTACAGAAATCTCTTGCACTTCAGGAGAGGAACCTGATGGTGAATCCAGACAACAAAAGATGGATTGTCTATCAGGCTTATACGCAGATCAATCTTGGGACGTTGGAGTATGAGAGCAAAATCGACACGGCGAATGGAACTCGACTGGCTGCCGCGGGAGTTGCCACGGCCCGTCAAATACTTCAGGTTGGCCATCCGACTCTCGAAGATCTGACCTATTTGGTTCCGGCTCTGTTGATCGTGAAGCCCCCAAGGCTACGTGACAATCAACTGACGGTACAAAGTGCGGAACAACTGGTTGCTCTCGATCACCGTACAACCCCGGAGTCCCTGCTTTGGCTGGCCCAGGCATATCACGCAGCGGCACAGATCGAAAAAGGGAATGCTGCCGCCAAGGAAGGTTTAGCGTTATTAGCGGTGCCTCAGCCCGGGGATCCCATCACTCGCCCAAGGAAGTTATTGGAGATCGAAGAGCATCCGCATTAGTATTGGTCAGAGACTGCCTGACGCAGCGACAGCATCTGCTGTCTCATAGCGACTACCCGGCCATCTGTTACAGAAAACCTCTTAAGTAGTTCGTCGGCACGATCCAGATCCGACATTGCCTCGCGCCGATTCTCGTCTTTGCCGGGACCCTTGACTCCCAGATGCAGTCTTGCCAGCGTCTCATACTGCCTGGCCAACTCCATCTCGAGGACCGGATCCTGTTCGCTATTCTTTGCAAGCTCATCGAGTGTCTTCTTCGTTCCTTGCAGCAGGACCGCCTTCGATTTCTCTGCCTGAGGCAGGGATTCAACCGAGTCGTACAGTTCTCCATCGAGCAACCCGGTCAGCCGCACCAGATCATGAAGACCAGCCTGTGCGACGCCTCTCTGGTGGGCTGCGCGCGTGGTTTGCACGACCACCCCAATGACACTCAGGCCTGCAACAATCAGAAAGAGCGCGCTCACCGAAGCCGCGACACGGTGACGCTGCATCCACTTTTGAACTTTATAAATGCGGCTGCCATGGCGAGCCATGACAGGACGGTATTCGAGAAAAGCCGTAAGATCGCTCCCAAACTCATCCGCACTGAGGTAGCGCTTATCCGGCTCGGCGCGAAGGCCCTTATCTAGAATGGATTCGAGATCTCCAATCAGGGCACCTTTCAAAGCTTTTGCAGACGTTCCGCGCAGAGCGGCAATCGCCATCTGACGATCGCGATCAAGATTCTGAAACGCCCGCACCGGTGACACTGACCCTGCGATAGCTGCATGAGGAACGCCCGCAAGCACAATGCCGGCGACGATTGCCATCGAATATATGTCAGACGCAGGAGTAATTCGTTCTCCTTTGCGCTGCTCTGGACTCGCAAAAGCTGGAGTGAAATAAGATAAAACAGGTCTCGCGTCGTCTGCCTGCTGCCGTTCTTGGCCGAACATGGCGGCGATGCCGAAATCCAGCAGCTTAGGCTGTCCTTCCCCAGTGACGAGAATATTGGAAGGCTTTAGATCCGCGTGAATTACAAAGCGTCTGTGCGCATAGCTGATTGCGTCTATGACTTGAATGAGAAGCCTGATTCGTGCCTTAAGAGGAAGTTTCCTGTCATCGCAATATTCGTCTAACGGAGTGCCCTCAACGTACTCCATCACGATATATCGAAGTCCGGTCTGAGTCTCGCCCTTGTCCAGCAGACGGACGATGCCAGGATGGTCGAGCGCCGTAAGAATCTGTTCTTCCAATTCAAGAACTGCAGCTTCATCGCCATCTGAAGGGATCAGATTGAGAAACTTGATGGCCACCCGCTGCGAAAAATGCTCAGTCCTTTCGCCGAGATAAACCACCCCTGTCCCACCCCGCCCAAGCATCCTGACAATGCGAAAGGGGCCGACTGTTGAGGGAATATTGAGTTCCTGCGGCTGAGAGTGCATAAGCTCCAGATTACGAGCTAGCATAGCATGGACTTCCTCGGGCCGGAGATCTTTGGGGCGCGTTTCATGAATGGACCTTGGCTTACTTGTCTCAATGAAATGAGTGGGTTGCGAGGTTCAACCAACCGGCTCAGTCGCACCGCCGAGCCCCAGTTTTGCTTGGGGCTTTCTATCGGTCGTCGTGTCCTGAAGTGGGGGCCTGAAAAACGATATTGAGAATATTTCCGGTTCCGTGAGGGCTTTTCCAAGACTTCTACGCAGTATCAGTAGGAGCCAAATCCTGCGCTAGGACCCAAATCCTGCGCTCCCCACCACCGAAATCCTGGACGTTTCCGCTTGGACGCTGAGTATGGTACGTCCTTTTGCAGCAAATCTATGCCGAGGTGCTCATGCGAACAATATGCCGTAGTGTCAACGCTTCCGCGAAGGTTCTCCAGCACGGACATGCCATTGCAGGCTCCCTTTATGCTGCATGTCTCTTCCTGCTCCTCTGCTCCGTCACTGCTGCTCAAACCCCTATCAGCGGTCAGCCTGTGCCGAGCCTAAGCCAACTCGACACCATCATGCAAACCTACATGACCCAATACAGCAGTCCGGGAGCATCACTCGCCGTCACTGTCGACGGTCGTCTCGTCTTCGCCAGGGGCTACGGTTATGCCCAGGTGGCAACGGGTGAATTCGTGCAGCCCGACTCGATTTACCGTATCGCTTCGAACTCCAAGCCGATCACCGCCGCCGGTATCTACAAGCTCATCGAACAGGGCAAGCTCTCGCTGACGACACAGCCTTTCGCCACGATTCTAAACAGTCTGACTCCGCCCCCTGGGACCACGATCGATTCCCGCTACAGCTCCATCACAATCCAGGAGTTGCTGCAGCACACCGCCGGGTTCGACGATACGATTGTTCCAGACCCCGCCCAGACGGACGCTGTGATCGCTGCCACGACCTTTGGCGCGAGCGCTCCGGCAACGCCGCAACTGCTGATTAAGTACATGCTTGGCCAGCCGCTGCAGCATGACCCCGGCACAACCTACGCCTACTCCAATTTCGGTTACATCACACTCGGCTACATCATAGAGCAGGTTTCGGGCATGCCCTATGCAACCTACATACAGAACAATGTCTTCACTCCGGCCGGCATCCTGCGTACTCAGCCGGGCGCCACTCTGCTCAGCGGCCGCCTGCCGGACGAGGTGACCTACTACGACTATCCCGGCGCGCCTCTGGCCTCGTCGGTAGAGCCGCCTGTCGGGAGCCAGGTTCCGTATCCCTATGGCGGTTATTCCTGCACACTCCAGCTCGCCAATGGCTGCTGGGTTTCGAGCACCATGGATCTTCTCCGCTTTGCAGACAACATCAACGGTCAATTAGGGACCAGTATGTTTTCGACTTATCCGTCGAGTAGCCCCTTCCGAACTCCACAGCTTTACTTCGCTATACCGCCAAACGGCACAGGATGGGAATACGTCTTCTATGGCAGCCTGCCAGGTACGAACAGCCTCGTGCATCTCATCACCGACTCAACCACCACAGGTAAGGTTACCTACTCTGCGATCTTCAATACTCGTGACGGAACAAATATCGAAGAACCCGAAAGCGACGCCGACAATGCCATCCTCGCCTATGTCAAGACGGTAACGTCCTGGCCAACCGGCGATCTCTTTCCGGTCTATTCAGGTACTGCGAGCAGTTGCTCCTTTACACTCGCCTCCAGCTCGCAGAGTGTATCGCTGAGCGGCAACGCCTTCACAGTAGGAGTAACGGACGCGAACTTCTGTGCCTGGAGCTCTGTCAGCAACGCAACCTGGATACACATTACCGCAGGAACTCTTAACTCCGATTCTGGAACCACCGGGTATACCGTGGACGCCAATACCGGCGCCCCACGGACCGGTACGATTACCATCGCCGGCAACACCTTCACCGTGACGCAGAGTGGCGTGGCCACCCCGACAACCCTGGTCGTCGCTGCGAATCCAACCGCCATCACCGCCGGCCAGTCGGTCACCCTTACCGCTACTCTCTCGCCCTTCAGCGCCGGAAGTGCAAGCACCAATGGAGAAACCATCACATTCTCTGAGGGCGGCACATCCCTTGGAACAGCGACGTTGACCAGCGGTGTAGCAACACTAACGACCAACGCGTTACCGGGAGGAACCGATAGTGTCACGGCAAGCTACCCTGGAGACTCAACCTTTGGCGCAGCCAATGCAGCCAGCGTACAGGTCGTTGTCACCAAAGCGGCCGCAACGGTTGCACTCGGCGGCCTGACGGCAACATACAACGGCAGTCCTCATTCCGCCACGGCTACGACAACTCCCGCAGGATTAAACGTAACCTTCACTTACGCCGGCGCGGCAACGGCTCCTACAAATGCAGGCAGCTATGCCGTCGTCGCCACGATCTCGGATCCCAACTACACGGGTACGGCGTCGGGGACACTCGTCATCGCGAAGGCATCGGCGACGGTAACGCTTGGAAGTTTGAGCGCGACCGCCGATGGAACAGCGCATGCCGCCACAGCCACGACCGTCCCAGCCGGACTGAGCGTCACCTTCACCTACAACGGGTCAGCCACGGCACCCTCTGCGGCAGGAAGCTACACCGTCGTCGGAACCATCAACGATCCAAACTACACGGGAACGGCGACCGGAACCATGGTCATCGCTGCGCCTCTCACTGCCAGTTCGACCGTTCTAACCAGCTCGGCCGCCTCGGTCCCCGTCGGAACGAACGTCACCTTTACGGCGACGGTCATAGGCAGTGGCGGAACACCAACAGGAACCGTCACATTCCTGAATGGAACGGCAAGTCTTGGCACTGGCACATTAAATGCCTCTGGCGTCGCCACCCTGACCACCAGCTTCAGCACAGCCGGGACCGACAGCATCACCGCCCAATATAGTGGCGATGCTGTCTTCAAGAGCAGTACCTCTGCAGCCGGTGTGCAGGTCGTTGTCACCAAAGCGGCCGCAACGGTTGCACTCGGCGGCCTGACGGCAACATACAACGGCAGTCCTCATTCCGCCACGGCTACGACAACTCCCGCAGGGCTCAACGTAACCTTCACCTACGCCGGCTCGGCAACAGCTCCTACAGCCGCAGGCAGCTATGCCGTCGTCGCCACGATCTCGGATCCCAACTACACGGGTACGGCATCGGGGACGCTCGTCATCGCGAAGGCATCGGCGACGGTAACGCTCGGAAGTTTGAGCGCGACCGCTGATGGAACAGCGCATGCCGCCACAGCCACGACCTTCCCAGCCGGACTGAGCGTCACCTTCACCTACAACGGGTCAGCCACAGCACCCTCTGCGGTAGGAAGCTACGCTGTGGTCGGAACCATCAACGATCCTAACTACACGGGAACGGCGACGGGAACCCTGATCATCGCAGCACCCCTCGTTGTCACTTCGACCGCCCTAACCAGCTCCGCTGCCTCGGTTCCCGTCGGAACGAACGTCACCTTCACGGCGACGGTCACAGGCACTGGTGGAACACCAACAGGAACCATCACCTTCCTGAACGGAACGGCAAGTCTTGGCACTGGCACATTAAATGCCTCCGGCATCGCCATCTTGACCACCAGCTTCAGCGCAGCCGGGACCGACAGCATCACCGCCGAATATGGTGGCGATGCTACCTTCAAGAGCAGTACCTCCACCTCACTGTCTGAAACCATAGTCCCGGTCGGCGTCTCGGCAACCGTCAGTCCTAACCCATTGACGATCAAGAGCGGTTCTTCAGGCACCCTGACAATTACCTTGACTCCTACCGGCGGTTACACCGGCACGGTCAGCTTCAGTTGCGGGACACTTCCTGCCAACGCCAGTTGTACCTTCAATCCCACCTCGGTCGCGATCACGGCTAGCACCACCACCGCAACCGACATATTGACCGTCAATACGACAACGGCACCAGCCAGTGCGATGCTTTCCGCTCCTCATCCCTCCGGACGAGGCAGCGGAGTCTTCTCCGCTCTGGCGCTCGTGCTGCCCGGTTCACTGTTCGCGCTGTTTGGACTAAAGCGGCGCAAACAATACCCAGCTCTCCGTCGCCTATTGATGGTGACTCTGTTCTGCCTGGCGACACTGTGGGTTGGAACGTTGAGCGGCTGCGGCGGCAGTTCTAAGAGCACCAAAACCGCGCCGGGAAGCTACACCGTGCCGATGACCCTTAGCCTGGGTGGCGGGGCATCACAGACGGTCAACGCTACGATTATCATCCAATAACGACGAACCCTCGATTCTCCTCCGTGTTCCAGCTATAGCCGGAACACGGAGGGGAGTCCGATAGAAATCGTGAACCAGCAGGCTCTGGACACTCTCAAATTGCGCCGCAACGGGGACAGTCTGGAAGGTGGTGTCTGCGAGTACCAGAGAGTTTGGAGGAAGCCATGAACTCTCGCCCCCAAAGCACAACAAGTTCGTGATCTCCGATGCCTATCCCGATCCAGGATGATACCGTCTTCGGACGCCGGCAGGATGGATTCCCCGCAGAGTCGCGTTAACAGAAAGTCCATTGGTCGCTCGGCACAAGTAGCACTACGCGTGCGGACCTCGAAGTGGGACGTTCTTAAAAGGGCCAAGATTACTTGCCAAACTCAGCTCCGGCCGGATTACCGGCAACCTGGATAGAGCTCTCAAACGGCGCCGAAACGACAGACTCAGTTCGACCCCGCCCGAGTCTGTGAAGAGTATGAAGCAATTATTTGACCTCGGCCCTTATTTAGAAGACGACATTCCTGGATGATCGCTGACGAATTCACCCAGAGCGATTCAAATCACAGCGTCGAGCTCAAAACGCCTTCAAACTATCGCAAGAATTCACCGGAAGAATGTGATTCATCCGGACCTGTGCCGGCGTTTCAGGTGCTGACGTCTTCCCATCCGGTCCACTGAGATCAGTTACATGGGGATAGCCCAAGGGGGAGCAACGTCATGTCTGCCCAACTGTTCGACACTGTCTCGATCGGCTCGGCTTCGTTGTATGCACATGAGAAACAGGAAAATCTCATTGCAACAAGTACAAGCGAACTGGCCTTATTGCGCTACTCGACCATTCTCACTGCGAGGTGGGAAGCATCGAGAAACGAGGACGTAGAACACCGCGATGAACTGCGCGCCGAACTCAGCACCTGGCCCTTTTGCGCGATGAGTGCGCCAAAGCGGACGAACGTCGTCTGCGAGTGTGCGACGGTAATGCCGGAGACCGCAAGCAGCAAGGTCAGCAGGAGGGCGGGCAAGCGGTTGCAGCGCATGGACGCCATCGTACATAGATAGCCGGCACCGTGCTTTGCGGGTCAGAAGGTCTCGTTCCCGAAGGTCGCAAATGGATTGGACGTCTCGACGCCGGCAACGAATTGCGAATGCACTCCACGGGAGCAATAAGTAAGTACAAGTCGGCTTGGCGAAGCGAAAAGTTCCCTGCGAACGACAAATTGTTTAGGGCCCACTGCAACCTTCGACACCGGCAGGGGGAAAGAAGCGCGCTTTGCCGTATTCTTCTCCATGGGACAACAATAGCTTGAGACAACTACATATTGATGGCGAGCCTACCCCCGTATTTGGCTGTCTCGGGTCCAATTCCAGGCGTTGGAGGAGTCCGGGAGGTATCGGCGACAAACCGCTCGGGCCCTGCAAATCGGAACAGTGTCGCGGTTGGACACCTGCATCGGGCTGTTGCCAGTTGAAAAGTCCACTTCGCGAAAATCGATGTATGCATGTCGGCTTCAAGATTCGAGTCCGAATCCATGGCATTTCTGATCTGTAGACTGGTTCGGAAAAGTATCGTCTTTGAGATTTGCATGTCCATTATTGCAGTGAGTCGATTTTGCGCATGTCGAAAAACAAATTCACAGGAATGGAAATCGCTCTGGTGTAGGCCAGAGGTTCCGGAGTCGTCTGTCGAGTCAAAGATGAATAGATTGTTTATTCCTGGCTTGAGCAGATTCTCGCGGTGCAATCACTCTTCTGCGGCATATACTGGTGGCACCATGAAAGCTTTGATCGGGACGGCTGCTACTTCGTGCATTTTTGCTGCTCTTCTCCTAACTGGTTGCGGTGGAGGCGGGTCAAACTCCGGCGGGTCTACGCCGTCCGCAACGCAGCCGACCGTGAGCTCAATCACACCAGCGACAGTAATGGCTGGATCGGGACCTCTGTCACTGACGGTAAGCGGAACCGGCTTCCTGTCAACGACGACCGTCCAAGTGGGTGGCGTTGCGGATGTGACGAGTTACGTGAGCAGCAGCCAGGTAACTGCGACCGTATCGCCGACCCAACTCGCGAGCGGGGCGCAGCTTTCGGTCATAGCGCTGAACGGAAGTACAAGCAGCGGCTCAGGCGCCGCAGTGAATCTCCAGGTTACCAACCCCTCACCTGTCATCACGCTGTTCACGCCATCCGCGCTAATGGCCGGTGCTGCGTCGCCCACTCTCACTCTCGTGGGGACAGGCTTTGTTCCTGAGACGACAATCGACGTGAACGGCAGCGCGCGAACGACAATCTTTGTCAGTCCCACGCAGGTCAGCGTGACGCTGAGTGCCTCCGACGTGGCGAGCACGGGCAGCCTGTCGTTGACCGCAGTGAATGCCGTCCCGGGCGGAGGGACGTCGACGGCCATGACGGTTCCGGTGAACAACCCCGCACCGATTGGTCCTTTCACACTGTCGCCCCCACTGGTTTTCACCGGGACCACCACACCGACCACGGTGACGGTTACTGGAAGGAACTTCATCCCGGCATCGACAGTTGAATTGAGCGGCGCAGCCGTTGCAACAACCTATGTGAGCGCAACTCAGCTGACCTTCCAGCTTACGGTGGAGGATGAGGCGACGTCGCAGCAGATTCCTGTTGCGGTGATGAACCCAGCACCGGGCGGCGGGACCTTTCTAGCGGCAGAGCTGAATATACTTCCGCAGACGGCTACGCCAGCCATCACGCAGGTTTCGCCGTCGCAGTTTGTGGCCGGATCGGGGACGACACCGATGACGGTTTATGGTTCGAACCTCTTTGCGCAGCTCAATTCGGGGACGTTTGGCGTGCCGCTTATCCTCACTTCAAGCGTGCAGTGGAACGGCGCGACGATCTCAAATAACACCGGGGTTGAATACGGCGGAAACACGGTAGGTCAGGAGTTCATTACGATTCAGGTGCCGGCGAACCTGCTGGCATCCGCGGGCACCGCCACCGTGACGGTAACTAGCACGACGGCCACGCCTGCCTTGTCGAACGCGCTGACAGTGACGATTGGAAATGCTCCGGCGCCAATGTTGACGTCGATCTCTCCG
>Ga0302195_10003081_pt1 | contig 13111 bp, 10 predicted proteins | sample II_Bog_N1_2_FD_198778 | JGI IMG/M metagenome (GOLD analysis project Ga0302195, IMG submission 198778) | Peat permafrost microbial communities from Stordalen Mire near Abisko, Sweden - II_Bog_N1_2 | ecosystem: Environmental > Terrestrial > Soil > Wetlands > Peat | place: Sweden: Abisko...
GTTCAGCTTGCGCCTGTTCTCGATGCGCGCCAGTCGCCCCTTGATGTCGTCGAACTCGCTGGTGGTCACCATGTAGTCCGGCCGCGCGGGCAGGATGGTCGCAATCTCTTCCTCGGAGTGGGCGATGCGGTCCGGCGTCTGCGGATGGTCGGCGAAGACCTTGGCCAGCGTTCCCGGCTTGTGCTTCTCCAGCGCGTCCAGCTTCTCAAAAATCTGGATGAAGGCCTGCGGATCGTAGCCCGCCCGGTACATGTACTGCACGCCGAGCCAGTCGGCCTCCGCCTCGTACTCGCGCGAGAACTCCAGCAGGCCCATGGGGATAACGAGCTGCGAGGCCTCGTAGACACCGAGGCCGGCGTAGCTTCCCTGGGCAAGGATCATGATCGGGATGGAGGCAATCTCGGCGTAGTAGCCCTTGGTCTGGCCGCGCGCGGCGTGGTGGGCGCAGACGTGGGCGGTCTCGTGCGCCATAACGCCGGCCAGCTCGGCCTCCTCGTCGGCTGCCAGGATCAGCCCGGAGTTGACGTAGAAGAACCCGCCCGGCAGAGCCATGGCGTTGATCTCGTCCGAGTCGATGATTTTGATGGTGAACGGCACCTTGCAGTCGGAGTTCTTCACGATGTTCTGGCCGACGCGGTTGACGTACTCCACCACCACCGGGTCGGTGATGAGGTGGGCGGACTTCTCGATCTCCATGGAGTACTGCTTGCCGGTGCTGATCTCCCAGTTGGTGGAGAGCCAGTTGGTGATGCCGCGCGCGCCGATGTTGCGCGTGCCGATGGCGTCCACGTCGTCCTCGCTGCCCTTCTTGATGTTCGGGTCGAGCGCCTCGCCGGGGGAGGGAAGAACGTCGGTCTTTGCAGCCTCGGCGCTCTTGGCGGCCGGCGGCTTGGATGCGGTGTCAGGCTTGGCAGCGCCGGTGTCGGACTTCGCGCTGGGTTCGTTGGGAACCCCAAACGCGGGCCGGTCCGAGCTGTTGGCGGATGGCTGGGTGGATGCTGCGCCTGGTTGCGTGGAGGCTGCGGGAGTTCCTGTCTGCGGCGTGGGCTGCGCTGCGGTGTCTGCCGGAACTGCTGCCGGAGCGGTTGCCGTCGAATCCGATGGCGTGGTCGTCGATGGCGTGGTCGCTGGGGTCGTCGAGGAGGGCGCGGGTTGCTGCGCAGAGGCTCCGCGGGCAAGCAGGACTGCGGCAAGCAGGACGGCGAGACCGATCTTGGTTTCAGGACGCATAAAATTCTCCGCGGGGCCGGTCTGCCTGCAAACGGACGCACCCACACATTAGTTAGACGTAGTATGCTCCATTTTGTTGTGCCGCGCTTGGGGTTGGCGGGCGCGCGCCCTGCTACCAGGTGTTGTAGGAGCTGCCGTCGGTCGCCGTCACCTGCGCGCCGGAGTGTATGTCGTCGATGCCGCCGGAGTCGGTCTGGTCGATGGAGCTCAGCGTATCCGACTGGGCGGTGATCCAGGTGTCGGTGCGGCCCGTGATGGGGTCTTTGGGGATGGCCTTCAGGTAGCCGCCGCTGACCAGGTCATCGAGCGACTGCGGCGCCTTCTGTTTGTCCACCGTATACGATCCGATGGCCGTGCGCATCACCTGCAGGTCTTCGCGCAGAACAGCCTCCTTGGCGGCCTGCACATTGCGGGTGTAGACGGGGATGGCCATGGTGACCAGGATGCCGATAATCAGCATAACGATCATCAGCTCCATCAGCGTGAAGCCGGAGTCGTGGTACGAGGTTCGAGGGTCGAGGTTCGAGGGCGTCATGCGTTTGGCTGGTGGCACCTTGAACCTTGAACCTTGAACCTCGAACCTGGTGAGCGAGGAGCTGGAGCCGAGTTGTCGAAGGCTTACCATGTGTTGTACTTTGTCCCGTCGAGCGCGGTGCCGTCGCTCTTAGTGTAGACGTCGAAGATGTTCTGCCCGCCCCAGGAAGTGGAGTCGGCGTCGTCCTGGTTGGAGCGCAGGCCCCACTCGGTGGATTTGGTCATGGGATCGACCGGAATCTCGCGCAGGAAGCGCACCTTCTTGTCCTGGATATCCACCCCGTCGACCATGGTCTGCAAGTCGGGCGGATAACCCAGGCTGTCGAGTTTGATCTGGATTCCTCCGCGGTCGGCGGCGTCCTTGTACTTGTCAATGGCGTCACGCATCTCCCACAGGTCGCGCCGCAGTTCGCGCTCCCGCTGCCGCTTCACCTGGAAGCGCGCTACCGGCAGCGCGGCACAGGCCAGAATGCTGATAATGGTCACGCAGATGATCAGTTCGACCAGGGTGAGGCCGGAGTCATGTCCGAGGTTCGTGGTTCGAGGTTCAAGGGATCGGCCTCGCAACCAGCGCCTTAAACCTGGCACCCCGAACCTAGCACCTCGAACTCTCACCAGGCACCTCACAGCTTGCACCTCGAACCTTGAACCTTGAACCTAGCAACTTGAACCTCACTTCACATGGACCACAGCCTGGGAGCCGACCGCGGGCAGGCTGGCCTGTAGGCTGTTCCGGGCTCCGACCTTGACCAGGGCGATATTGCTGTCGCCCGCAGCGAGTGCCTTGAAGGTAAAGATGCACACCTGCCCAGAGCCGTTGACTCCACCGACGCCGGGTGGCCGCGAGGCGGAGACCGTGACGTGGCCGTTGCCTTCGTCGCGGTGCACCAGCGCGACAGCCTGGCCGTCGCCGCCCAGCAGTCCTCCGGTGTCTACGTTCACTAGTTGCAGAATCTTGGGATCAAACTGAATGTCCAGCGGCACGCTGAAGACATCGTGCGCGTTGGAGAGAAATACCGAGGCCTGGAAGGTGCTGCCCACCGTCTGCGTGGAGTTGGCTGGAACCATGGTAAGCGTCACCACCGGGCCGGCGGGGGCGGCGGGGGTCTTCGCGGCTGGCGGATTGCCTCCTGCCCTGGGCGGCATGGCCTGCTGCCTCATCTGCTGCACCATGGCGGTTGCCGCGTTGGCGGCCGTGGTATTCGAGGCAGGAGCGGCGCTGGTCTGTTCCGTGCTCTCCGCCTGGATCTCGTCGATGGGAGCGTGGCGCAGTTCGATGGTGGCTCCTGTGCCCGTGTCGATGGAGCGCGTATTCAGCCGCGTCAGCACCGACTCGCGAACGATGTGCGGGATCAGGATGAAGACCACCTCGTCATCCTGCACCTCCTTGTTGATGGAGCCGAAGAGGTATTTGATCAGGGGAATGCTGGACAGCCCCGGCGTTCCGCTGTTGCTGTAGTTGTCCAGCTTGGTGAGGATCCCGGCCAGCAGGCATGGCTCCCCGTCCTTTAACTGAATCGTAGTCTTGTCAGAGCGCTGCCCGATGATCGGTTCCGTGACGCCCGAGATCGTCACCGAGCCGCTCTCCGTCGACACCTCGACCGAGAGCTTGAGCGAGACCTCACGGTCCAGATGGATGGTCGGCGTCATGTCGATGTTGACCCCGATATCGATGTATGTGAACTGGGTCTGAACGCCAATGCCCGCTGTGATTCCCGTGGCCGCGCCTGCCGAGTAGCTGCCCGTGGCCACCGGTATCTTGGAGCCGATCTTCATCGTGGCCGTCTGCCCGTCGGTGGCGCGGATGCTGGGGTTCTGCAGCACCTTGGTGTCGGTGTCGCTCAGCAGCGCGTTCAGCGTGCCTCCCCCAATGGTCACCGCGAAGTTGGTGGCGTTCATGTTGGCCAGCGTGTTCAACGTGAATGCAGAGTTGCTGGTGCTGCCCGTGGTCGCCGTCGCTGTCGCCGTGGTGCTGTTGTTGGCCTGCGGGGTGATGCCGAACGACTGAGGCAGACTGATGCCCAGGTTGCGCATCTTGTCCTTGTTCACCTCCAGGATGGCCACGTCCACCACCACCTCGGCCTTGGTGCGGTCCAGGTCGTTGAGCAGCTTCTCGGCCAGCACAAGATGCTCCTGCGGAGCGCGCATGATAATCGCATTCTGCGACTGGATCAGATATATCTTGTCGTCGGCGGGTAACAGGTTGCGCAGTGCGGTCACGATCTCGTTGCCATCGTTCTGCTGGCTGACATTGGTCAGGTAGAAGGTCTGCACCGCTAGATCGTCCAGGTCCTTATGCTTGGTGGTGCTGTTCTGCGCAACAAAGATCGTGTCCGAGGTCACCGGCTTATAGAAGGTGCCCGAGACGGTGCCCACGATGCGCAGCGCGTCGGTGAGGCTGACGTTGATCAGATCGACCGGGATGCGCTTGGGGGGCAGGTCGGGATCGAAGATCACGTTGAGCCCGGCCATCTTGCCGATCACCTGGTAGATGTTCTTGATGTCCTCCACCGTGTGCAGCGTGATGGGGTCGTCGGAGACGGGCTTCAGCTCCAGCGGAGCCGAGATGTCGCCGATCTCTTTCAGTTCGGCAATGTCATCGGTGGCTCCCACAGGTGCGTTGGAGGCGCCCGGTGTCTGATCCTGGCGCTGCGTGATCTGCACCTCCTGCGCCGCCGCCTCGTTGCCCGGATCGATCTGCAACGCGCGCGTGAACTGGTTCAGCGCCCCCGCAAGGTCTCCGTTCTGGCGCAGCACGCGGCCGCGATCCACATGCATGGCCGCCGCCTGGAAGCGCATCCGGTCCAGCCGCGCCTGGTAGCGCATGTCGGCGGGGTCCTTCTGGTGGGCGTGCAGGTAGTCCTCGTAGGCCGCGTCGTAGTCCTGGCGCAGTTCGGCTGTCTGGCCGCGCCGGTTCCACGTACTCGCCATCTGGGCCTCGGCCGATGGGCTGAAGACTGAAGCCGCGAAGAGCGCCGTGAACAGGAACGTCAGCGCGGCGGCGCATCCGCGATGCAAGAAGAATGAGAGCCGGGGGAGCAAGAATGGGTGCCTGCGAGTCATGCCGATGCTGTCTGCTTCCTTTGCGCCAATGTTCTGTGTCGAGCCGAAGTTAAGTCTCCGTTGGATCGCCCCGCTGGATGAGGAACTGTGCCAACTGGAGAGACCACTCGCCCCCAACCGCCAAAACTGTAATGCGGCAGGAATAGAGCTGCGCTCTGGGTTGCCGGTTGCCAGACGGTTGCACTCCTTGGACTTGTGGAACTGTGGCGAGTATAACATTCGCATCGCGATGGGCCTCTTCAAGTTGTGCGCCATATCCCCTGTCTTCGGATGGTTCTTCCCCGCCTAAATCCTGCACTACGCCTGCGGGGTGTAGGTTAGACGTTGCCAGTGCGGACAAGTGAGTCGGTTTTCATCCGCATGTTAAACTTAGATGTTTCCCCCATGCCCCGCTCGCTCTCCAATCCGACCGTTGCCGCTCAACCCAAACCCGCCGCGAAGCCGAAGGACCGCGACCCGGTGGCCTCGGGCGTGCGCGATGCCGCCTATAACCGCTCGGCCAGCTTCAACTACATGCTCTTCGATAAATTCGAGGCCGGAGTCGCCCTGCGCGGCACCGAGGTCAAGAGCATCCGAGAGGGCAAGGCCAACCTGAAGGACGCCTACGGCCTGCTGAAGGACGGCGAATGCTTCCTGCTGAACGCGCACATCGGCCCGTTCTCCCACGGCAACGCCATGAACCACGACTCGCTGCGCACACGCAAGCTCCTGCTGCACAAAAGCGAAGTTCGCAAGCTGGAGGTGGCGTCCCGGCAGAAGGGCTTTACCCTCATCCCCACGCGGCTCTACTTCCGCCGCGGACGCGTCAAGTGCGAGCTCGCCCTCGCCAAGGGCAAGCAGGAGTGGGACAAGCGCGCCACCGAGCGCAAGCGAGAGGCAGACAACGAGGCCAAGGCCGCCATCGCCCGCAGCCAGCGCCGTTAGAGCATTTTTTCAATCCAGGCAGTGGGATAAGAATTGTCATTCTGAGCGCAGCGAACAGGGTCCCCGGCCAGCTTGCTGGCTGGGGCAGGAAGAATCCCCGCATTTTGTACGAAGCAGGGCGGAACTTCGCTTATTTTGAGCTTGGCTGTTGCTGCTGCTGTTGCATCTGCTGCAATTGCTGGAATATCTGCTGCGGCGTCAGAACACCGTTCGGCGACTGCGGGTTTGGTATGCCCGTGGAGGGCGGAGCGCTGCTGGGAGCGGCCCCCGTCCCGTTCACTGGCGTCACCACTGGCGCGCCGGCAAACCCGCCTGCTGGCTGCGTCTGCGGAGCAGTCGGCTGCGTCTGTGGAGCGGAAGGCTGCGCTGGGGCCTGGCTCTGCGGGTTGGGCGGAGCGGCCGGCTGCGACGGGCTTACAGCGCTGGCGGGCGCGTCTTCGTCCGAGCCGGACGCGAACGGACCGGGCGGCGTCATTCCCCCTGCGCGCGGTGTCAGAATCAGCTCCTTGGGCGTGTGTGTCGCGCTCTCGCGCAACAGCATATTGCTGCCCGTGCCTTCCAGCAGGCTGGCCAGAATTCCGGCTGGCGCGCCTGGTCCATACTTCCCGAAGACGCGTTGGTCAGCCACTCCGCCCGTGATCTTCATCCCGGTCAGCCGTGACACGTCGCGCAGAATCTGGTTCAGGCTGGAGTTGTCGGCGGTAATCTCAAGCTGGCCGCCGGAGAAGACAACCACGGCGCGGTGTGACACTGGCTGCGCGGGAACGGCTGCTGCGACGGTCGCCGGGACGGAGGCAGGCGCCGCCGTGGGCGGCGTCGCGGGCAGGGCAGGGGATTGCGCGAACGCCAGCCCGCCTCCCGCGAACAGCAGGAGAATGGCGCGACGCATTGCAGAGATGTGTTTCATTGTCTTCTAGGGTATAGGACGCAGCTCCCGCGCGAACGTTTTGTTTACCGCCCGGTCACTCCCCGGCCAGCGGTTCGCGCCTGGGTTCCAACCCCCTCTCCATGCGCAATGTGGGCGTGGAGTGTTATCTTGAGAGTCGTTCCATGTGGCTTTTGAGCTGGTGGCCAGGGCCCTGTCGATGGAGCGGTCTGGACAAGAAAGAGCGATGACAGCAAAGACAGCAAAACACGAAAAACCTTTAAGCCAGGCAATCCGCGAGCGGCGCGCAACGCCCAGCTTCGACGCTGCCCCCATCCCGCCCGAGGATCTGCACCGCATCCTCGAGGCCGGCCTCAGCGCGCCCAGCGGATACAACATGCAGCCCTGGCGTTTCATCGTCGTCCAGAGCCACGAGCAGAAGAAGCGCCTGCGCTCCGCCTCCTACAACCAGGGCAAGGTCGAGGAGGCGTCCGCCGTCATCGTGGCCTGCGGAGACGCCGACGGTTGGCGCAAGGACCTCGAATCCATGCTCGCCCAGGGACTTGAGGGTGGAATGCCTGAGGGCTACGCCGCCCAGGCACGCAACTCTGTTCCCAACTACCTCTCCCACTTCTCCACCGAAGAGATGCACGGCTGGCTCAACAAGAACGTCATGATCGCCCTCACCCACATGATGCTGATGGCCGAGGCGATGGGCTACGACACAGCGCCCATGGAGGGATTCGAGCAGGAGAAGGTGCATGAAGTTCTGCTCCTTCCGCTAAGCTACTGGGTCGTCGCGCTGCTCGCCGTCGGACACCTCAAGGGGCCGGACAAGTTCGACGGCGGTCGCTTCGACATGCGCCGCACCGTCTTCTCCGAGGAGTTCGGCAAGCCCCTGAACTAACTGCTAATGCCGCTTCTGCGACGAGGCCCGCGCAATCAGCACCGCCGTATACGCCGCGCCGAATCCATTGTCGATGTTCACCACCGTCACGTTGGGGCTGCACGAGTTCAGCATTCCAAGCAGCGCCGCCGCTCCGCCGAACGATGCTCCATAGCCCACCGATGTCGGCACCGCGATCACCGGCACCGCCACCAGTCCTCCCACCACCGACGGCAGCGCGCCCTCCATCCCCGCGCACACAATAATCGCGTGCGCCGATTTCAGGTCGTCGCGCACCGCCAGCAGACGGTGCAGTCCCGCCACGCCAACGTCGTAGAGCCGCGTCACCTTCGCCCCGAAGGTCTCGGCCGTCACCGCCGCCTCCTCCGCGATGGGAAGGTCGCTGGTGCCCGCGCAGATCACCGCAACGTGTCCCCTCGTCTCATTCGCGCAAGCCTCGCTCGCGCCAGCCGTCTGCCGCAGCGCCACGGTGCGCGCAACATTGTTGTAAATCGCCGCCGGATGTGCCGCCAGCACAGCCTGCGCCGTGGCCGGCTCCACGCGCGTCGCCAGCACGTCCACGCCGTCGGCCGCCAGGCTCGCGAAGATCGCCACCGTCTGCTCCGCCGTCTTGCCCGCCGCGAAGACCACCTCCGGCAGACCGATGCGAAGGCTGCGGTGATGGTCCACGCGCGCATGTCCCAGGTCCTCGAACGGCAGTGTCGCCAGCCGCTCGGCCGCTGCCTCCGGCGTCAACGTGCCGCGTTCCACCGCGGCCAGAAGTTCCAGCAGAGCGGAGCTTGTCATATCGTTTTTGTCCCGCTTTCGTTCGCCGTCTCCGGTCGCAGGTACGCGGCGATGGCGGCCTGCTGCACCTGCTTGATGGCGACGTGATGTTTGGCCGCCGCCGCGCGGCAGTCCTCATACTCCGGAGCAGCGTTCATCGTCTCGCCGCCCAGCGTGCCCACCTTGATGCGAATCTCCCCGTACTTTGTCGCAACGGGAATATGTCTTCGCTCCAGGCAAGACCGCTTCTCCTGCCGGATGCGCACTCCCAGCGTGCTCGTCTCGGTCAGGATCAGCCGCTCCAGCGCCGCGCTCTGGGCCGGATTGCACAGCACCGTCAGCAGCGTGCCCGGCCGTCCCTTCTTCATGATCACCGGCGTCAGCATCGCGTCCAGCGCGCCCTGGGCCAGCGCAGTCTCCGCAACATACGCCAGAACCTGCGGCGTGAGGTCGTCCAGCGCCGTCTCCATCACGGTCACCGTCTCGCAGTTCGCTGCGTGCGATTGCCCGGCGACTGCGTCAGTCTCGCTCGTCTCGCCGACGCTGATCCGCAGCACATTGGGAAAGTCCTTCGAGTTCCGCGTGCCCGCCCCATATCCGATCCGCTCCACTCTCATCGCCGGCTGCGGGCCAAATTCCGGGTTGATCGCGCGCAGCAGCGCTGCTCCCGTCGGCGTCACCAGCTCCTGCTGGACGTGCGCCGAATAAGTTGGCAGCCCGCGCAGCAGATCGGCGGTCGCCGGCGCCGGCACCGGGAACGTCCCATGCGCGCAAACCACCGTACCGCCTCCGACGTTGATCGCCGACGAGTGCCACGCTGCGACGTTCAAAGAATGAATCCCCGCGCTGGCCGCCACAATGTCCACGATCGCATCCACCGCGCCCACCTCGTGGAAGTGGATCTCCTCCACCGGAACATTGTGGATCTTGGCCTCCGCGTGGCCCAGCAGCTCGAAGGCGCGGATCGCCGTCTGCTTCACCGGCCCGTCCAGCGCCGCCGCCTGAATTAAGCCGCGGATCGCCGTCAACGAACGCCCGTGCGTGTGGGAATGTTCGTGGTCGTGAGAATGTTCGTGGTCGTGCGAATGCGAATGCTCGTCGTGAGTATGTGAAGAATCGTCGTGCGAATGCGCCTCGTGTGAATGCGCGCGCGCCTGCTCCGGCTCCGCGTGGGCCTCCGCCAGATGGCCGTCCACCAGCACATGGACCTTGCTGCACGCAATCCCGCTGCGGTCCACGCGCTCGATCCGCAGGCTTGCCCCCAGGCCCAGCGCGGCGGTCGCGTCGAGCAGCACCTCGGACGGAACTCCGGCATCCACCAGCGCCCCCAGCAGCATATCGCCCGCGATTCCGGCAAAGCAGTCGATGTAAGCAACGCGCATAAAATCTCTCTCTTGGAACTCTATCGTGTCCCTGTGGTTTGTGTCCGTCGCCCCTACCGCGCCGGCCCAATCGCCGAAACCGGAAGCACGTCGTTCATCGACCCCGTCCGGTAGCCCTCGGTGTCCAGCGTGACATACACAAATCCCAGCGGTCGCAGCGCCGCGGTAATCCGGTCGAGCATTGGCAGAGTCAGCGCCCTCGGCAGGTCCTCGCGCGCAATCTCCACCCGCGCCAGCTCGCCGTGGTGGCGCACCCGCACATGCAGAAAGCCCAGCGCGTGCATCGCATCCTCGGCGCGCTCCACCTGGCCCAGGTTCTCCGCCGTCACTGTGCGCCCATACTCGATGCGCGACGACAGGCATGCGCTGGCCGGCTTATCGGCCACCTTCAGCCCGGCCTCGCGCGCCAGAGTGCGAATCTCCTGCTTGCCCAGCTTCGCCTCGGCCAGCGGAGCCAGCGCGTTGTGCATCGCGGCAGCGCGTTGCCCGGGCCGCAGATCGCCGTCGTCGTCCAGGTTCCTGCCGTACGCAATCTGCGCGAACCCCAATTTCACCCGCGCCGCCTCCATCTGGGTGAACAGCTCGTCCTTGCAGTGGAAGCAGCGGTCGCCATCGTTGCGCGCGTACTCCGGGTCGTCCAGCTCGCGCGTCTGCAGAATGTGTACCGGGATCCCGTGCTCGGAGGCAAAGTCGAGCGCCGCGGCAAGCTCTCCGCGCGGCAGCGATGGCGAATCGGCAATCACCGCCAGCATCCGCTCGCCCAGCGCGCGGTGCGCCTCATAAGCCAGAAAAGCCGAGTCCGTGCCGCCGGAGTACGCCACCATCAGCGAATCCAGCGCCCCCAGAGCCCCGCGCAACTCATCGAGTTTTTCCCGTAGTTCCATCGCGTCCAACCAGAATAGCAACTATACCCCACGCGGTGTGTGCTATATGTCACAACGAGATTCTGAACCTTCTATACTGAATTCTCGGGGGCCACTTGCCGGCAGCAGCTCACAACAACTCCATACGCCTCATCGCAATCGACATGGACGGCACTCTGCTCGGCGACGACGGACGCGTCAGCCCGCGCAACCTCAGTGCCCTCCACGCCGCCCACTCCCACGGAGTTCAGCTCGTCATCGCCACCGGACGCCGCCACAGCTTCGCCATGCGCGTTCTGCGCCCGCTCGGCCTCGACCACAACTCCATCCTCATCAGCTCCAACGGCACGGTCACCCGTACACTCGGGGCAGAAAAAATCCCCTCCCAACTCCTCACCCGCACCCACCTTCCCTACGCCACGGCCCTCTGGCTCTGCGCTCATGTAATAGACTTCCGCAACGCCCTCGTCCTCACCTTCGACCGCACCGGCCCCGACGGGGAAGACTCCCGCGGCGCACTGGTCGTCGAGCGGCTCGACCAGCTCACCGCCAGCATCGGGCGCTGGATGGCCGCCAACGAGCCCTACCTCAGCCAGGTCACTCCGATTGAAGACGCCCTCGCCGATCCCTCCGACCCGCCCATCCAGGCCATGCTCTGCGGCACCCTCGAGCGCATGGCCCGCGCCGAGGCCCGCCTGCTGGAGTACCCCGGAGTCACCGCCTCCACCCATGCATCCGAATGCTCGGGTGCCCCATCCATCGCGGTCTCATCGCGATGGGTGGGAAGCAATATGTCCGAACCACAACACCAACTCAGCCTGCACCGCACCGAGTATCCCGCGCGCGACCTCTCCATCATCGACATCCTCCCCGCCAACTGCTCCAAGGGCGCCGCTCTACTCTCGCTCGCCCGCGCGCGCGACATCGACCCCGCGCAAATCCTCGCCATCGGCGACAACTGGAACGACGTCACGATGTTCGAGGCCGCGGGCCGCGCCGTCCTCATGGAAAACGCGCCGGAGGACCTCAAAGCCCTCGCCCGCGCGCGCAACTGGTGCATCGCCCGCTCCAACCGAGACGACGGCGTCGCCCACGCCATCGAATCCGCCCTCACCTGTCAGAGCATCTCTGTATAGCTGTGCTGATCCATCAGAGTTGTCATCCTGAGCGAAGTGACTCACGGTTTCATCGCGAGTCACGCAGTCGAAGGACCCCGAAGCCGCCTGTCGTGCCACGAACCTCGGTCCATTTCCAGCAAGAAATTGCCTAAACTGCATGTCGCAGATGTCGATACAGTTCAACCCAGCGTTGCAATCGCCTTCGGCAGCTTCTCATAGATCCCGCCGAACCCGCCATTCGACAGGATCGCCACCACATCGCCCTTTCGCAGCTCCGGCACAATCGCCGCAACGATAGCGTCCGCATCGGCATAGACCGCAGACTCCAGCCCGCGCGCATGCAACGCCGCCACCACATTTTCGGGATGCAGCCGTTCGCCCGCCGGAATTGCCTCCGACTTGAAAATCTCCGCCAACAAGCTGCGGTCGGCCAGCGCAAGGCTCTCCACCAACTCGTGCTCAAAAACATTGCGCCGCAGCGTATTCGACCGCGGCTCCAGCACAGCCCACAACCGCCGCCCCGGATAAGCCGTGCGCAGCGCCCGCAGCGTCTCGCGGATCGCCGTCGGATGGTGCGCGAAGTCCTCGATGATCGTCACCCCGCTCACCTCGGCGCGCACCTCCAGCCGTCGCTTCACCGAGCGGAAGGTCGCCAGCGCCTCCACAATCGCCGCCACAGGAACGCCCTGTCCAGCAGCCAGAGCTGCCGCAGCCGTCGCATTCAGCGCATTGTGCTCGCCCGCCATCGGCAGCCGCAGCTCGGCAAAAACTGTGCCGCCGCGCAGCAGCGTCCAGCGCGACTCCGTGCCCTCATGCCGCAGATCCGTCAGCCGCCAATGCGACTCCGCGCGAAATCCGTACCGCTCCACCGTGCAGAACGCTCGCGCCACGCACTCGCTCACATTCTCGCTGCCGTCGTACGCCACCAGCCGCCCGCGCCGTGGAATCAAATTCACCAGCCGCCTGAACGCTGTCTTCACCGCCGCCAGGTCCACATAGATGTCCGCGTGGTCGAACTCCACATGGGTCAGGATCGCCGCGTCGGGAAAGTAGTGCAGAAACTTCGGCCCCTTGTCGAAGAACGCCGTATCGTACTCATCGCCTTCGAGCAGGAACGGCTGCCTCACCCCGTCGATCTCCGGTCGCACCATGAAGCTCGTGCCAAAGTTCTCCGCCACGCCGCCGATCAAAAATGACGGCGCCAGCTCCGGGCGCGTCCTTGAGACGACCTCATAGATCCACGCCAACATGCTGGTCGTTGTCGTCTTGCCGTGCGTGCCAGCCACCACCAGCGACTCGCGCCCCGCCAGAAACTCGTCGTGCAGCACCGCCGCCATTGACGTAAACGGAATCCGCGTGTCCAGCACAAACTCCAGTTCCACGTTCCCGCGCGAGATGGCGTTGCCCACAATCACCAGATCCGGTCGCGGATCGAGGTTCGCCTCGGCATAAGGCTGCAT
>Ga0302195_10003106_pt1 | contig 13046 bp, 9 predicted proteins | sample II_Bog_N1_2_FD_198778 | JGI IMG/M metagenome (GOLD analysis project Ga0302195, IMG submission 198778) | Peat permafrost microbial communities from Stordalen Mire near Abisko, Sweden - II_Bog_N1_2 | ecosystem: Environmental > Terrestrial > Soil > Wetlands > Peat | place: Sweden: Abisko, Stordalen...
GACCTGCTGGAGATCGTCGAGGACCGCTACAACGCCCGCTCGCTGATCATCACCAGCCAGGTGCCGGTCGACCACTGGTACGAGATCGTCGGCAATCCCACGCTGGCCGACGCCATCCTCGACCGCGTCGTCCACAACGCCCACCGCATCGACCTCAAAGGGGAGAGCCGGCGCAAGCCGGCGGCTGCCTGATGGACGCGCCCGAAACGCCGGCCGGGATGTCCGCCGGCTGTGCCGACGCGCCGGCATCGGCGGCGGCGGATGCGATGGCAACGCGTGACGTAACGGAGACCAGGACCATGCCAATAGCCTGCGAAGCCGACGGCTGCCCGACGCCGCCGCCGGCACCAGAGCAGCCACGACCGCGCCGACCAGCAGACCCGCGGGTCAAGTCCGGCGGCCGCAGCCGTCCCCAGCGTTGGCGCGACGCGGTTGCCGAGTTGCTTGCACTACAAGCCGAGTATGCCAAGTGGCTTTCCGCGCTCCCCGACAGTCTGGGTGATAGCCAGACTGCCGAGGCGCTTGGAGCGATCGTCGATCTCGACCTAACGGAACTTGCCGACATCGAGCCACCGCGGGGTTACGGACGCGACTAGCGCGCGATGACCGAAAATTTCTGCTGCCAATACTGATAAGTGCCGAGCGCCCTTGAGCCAAGCTGCACACTCCCGCTTGACCCGGCCGGCACCGCTATGAGATGACCAATACGGACCTGCGAGACGATGCCACCCCGGCCACTTTCGGATTGGAATGGTGGCCGCTTTGAAGTTGGAATCGGTGGCCGCTTTGAAGTTGGAATCGGTGGCCGCTTTCGTCGGAATCCGCAGGGGCATGCGCGGGCTCCGGCGAATCAGGACGAAGTGTCGAGACTCGCCTCTGCCATATCCGCAAGGGCGCTGACTCGCGGGAAACCGCCGAGTTTGCATCAACCCCTGACGATTGATGCCGCACTGTGGCGGACCAGACTCACCCCTCCGACCCGGCCGCCGGAAGGGAGTCGCCACTTCCGGCGAGGTGTACTAGCAGCGTGTCGGGCTTACCGAGCCGTGGGTTTGTGTCGTAGAATCAGCGGAGTGAATTGCCCGCTGACCAAGGACGCCCACATTTGAGCACCTTCCGCGTGATGGACCGCGACACCGGCTACCTGTTTCCGCCTTCGGTGGACGACTGGTTGCCGCAGAAGCACATGGCCCGGTTCGTGGTGGAGGTGATCGACGGTCTTGACCTGTCGGCGTTCACTAAGCGCTACCGGGGTACCGGCTCGGAGCCGTATCATCCGGCACTGCTGCTGGGCATTCTGATCTTTGGCTATGCAACGGGGGTGTTTTCCAGCCGCAAGTTGGAGCGGGCGACCTATGATAGCGTGGCGTTCCGCTTCGTTGCATCGAACCAGCACCCGGACCACGACACCATTGCCACGTTCCGGCGGCGCTTTCTGTCGGAGATCGAAGCGCTGTTCGTCCAGGTGCTGCTGCTGGCCCGCGAGATGGGCCTGCTGAAACTTGGCACGGTGGCGCTCGACGGGACCAAAATTCACGCGAATGCCAGCCGACACAGCGCGCTGTCCTACGAACATGCAGGCAAGATCGAGGCGCAGTTGAAGGCGGAAGTTGCTGAACTGCTGGCGAAGGCCGCAGCGGCGGACCAGGCGAACCTTCCCGACGGCCTGTCGATTCCCGACGAACTGGCGCGTCGCGAAGACCGGTTGCGCGTTCTCGCCGAGGCGCGAGCGAAGATCGAGGCGCGGACCCGTGAACGCGTCGCGCGCGAGCAGGCCGAGTATGAGGCCAAGATGGCGGAACGGGCCGCCAAGGCGGCGGCCACCGGCAAGAAACCTCGCGGCAAGGCACCGGAACCGCCGATCGAGACGCCGCGCACCACCGATCAGATCAACCTGACCGACGAGGAGAGCCGCATCATGAAGGTGGCAGGTGGCGGCTTCGAGCAGTGCTACAATGCCCAGGCCATGGTGGCTGAAGGCAGTCTGCTGGTGGTTGCCCACGACGTGGTACAGGCGCCGAACGACAAGCAACAGATGGCACCGATGCTGAGCAAGCTTGCTGACCTGCCCGATGAACTTGGCCGCGCGGATGTGATGCTGGCGGACACCGGCTACTTCAGCGCAGCGAACGTACAAGGCTGCGAGACGGCCGGAATTGAACCGTTGATCGCGCCCGGGCGACAGAACCACTATCCGTCCCTGAACGAGCGCTTCGCCGCGCCGCCGCCCCTGCTGGATAATCCCACGTCGGTTGAGAGGATGGCGCATCGGTTGCAGACACCCGCAGGGAAGAAGCTCTACGCCAAGCGAAAGCACACGCCGGAACCGGTGTTCGGCATCATCAAGTCGGTGCTGGGGTTCCGGCAATTCCTGCTGCGCGGGCTCGATAACGTTCGCGGCGAGTGGAGCCTTGTGACCATGGCGTGGAACCTGAAGCGGATGTTCGTGCTCAGGGCCGCCGCATAGCGGCGGATCGGGATTTGCGCGACCAACAGGGCCAGCCGAAGGCTATCAGCAAGTCCTGTGAGGACCACCGAAGCGACCCGGAGGAGCAAAGCCACTGATTTTTGGCCTCCACGAAGATCCTGGCCGTTCGTTGCGTTTTGCCTGAAAAATTCAAGCCCGACACGCTGCTAGCGCGATGCCGAGGTCGAAGACGGCGTCGATCTCGATCTCCGGGATGGCGGTCTTGCCGCGGGTCGGCAGGGTGTCGGCCGCATCGGCGTCGATGACGCGCTGAATGCTGACGATCAGGCGCTGCAGGGCGGCGCGGTCGAGTTGGTCGGCGCGGCCGAAGCTATGCACCCCCCGCGCTTCCGAGCGCTTGGCCTCGGCGTTCCAGGTGTTCTCGGCGAGGGCGTAGTAGGCGACCGTGGAGCCGTCACGGTTCCGTCGCTGGGTGACGCGCAGATACATGCCTATCTTTTAGGCGTGTACTCCATCGCTCGCAAGCGTAATCGAAGGTAGTCGTGTGTCTAGAATTTTCGAGCGTTCTAACCACCTACCAACGCCAAAACCTAGGAATTCCGCGGGTTTCCCCGCACCGCCCCCCACCGCGTGTGCCCCGTGACCGCGAACCCAGGCCCGGGCTGGCGTGGAAAGGAGTTGCAGGGGCAACGCCTCCCTGTGTCCACGATCCGGGACCTATTTTGACCGTTTCATTAACAATTAGCGGCTAAGTGCTTGGCGCGAGTTACTCGTTTCACTCTCCCAGAGGTCTCTTTCGAGGCTGCGGAGCTACGCCACCATGATACCAACCGCTGCGGACCGTGGACCCCTCTCGGTCTCCCTTCGTACCCTTCTCATCGGCATCACTGCGGTCCTCGCCCTCTTGTCGATTGGCGTGCTGGGAGTGGCGCTGTCGCAGGCCTGGCAAGCACGGCAAGCAGCTGCCCGGGTCGTCATCGCGGATATCGCCGGCACAAAGCTGATGATCGGAATAATCGATCTGGTGCTCGAACGGGTGAACACCAACACCGCCCTGGCTGCCGCTAATCCGGCCAGTTCCGAGACCCGCCAGCGCATTGCGCACCATCGCGAAAGCAACCTCCGTGCTTTCGCCGAAGCCATTCCCTTCGTAGAAATGCAGGATTTCCCGGGGCGTGCCGCCTTGGTCCAGGCGATCGGCGTTGCGCAGAGCCAGGCTGCCGCGCTGCGTCAGCGTGCAGATCAGGCTCTCGACCTTCCGCGCCCGGCGCGCGATCAGGATCTGCTGAAGGACTTCATGCCCGGCATGACCACATTGGTGAACGCGACTGTCAAAACCTGGTTGGCCGACCTGCACGCCGCCGGCCACGCTGATCCGGAGATCGCCCGCTACGCGGTCCTCAAGGAACTCGGCTGGATCATGCGCGAGCAGGCGGGATTTGAGCGGTCCGCAACGGCAACTGCGATCACCATCGGCGGTCCGGTCACCCCGGCCACGCTGCAGCAAATTGCAGGATTTCGCGCCCAGGTGGCTGGAGCCTGGCGGGTGACGGAAGGGCTTATCGGCGAGGACCCGGCCTTCACGGAGCCGGCCGACGAAATCCGTACGTCCTATTTCCGCGGCTTCCAACTTCTGGCCGACCGTATGCGAGACATGATCCAGCGGGGCGAAACCCTACCGATGAACACCGCTGTCTGGATCGATACTACTACTCCACAAATTGACGCGTTCGTCGGCATCATCAAGGCTGCCAATGAAGCAAGCTTTCAGTCCGCGACCCGTATCCGGACCTCGGCCGACAAGCAGGCAATCTTCGCCGGTACTGCTATCCTGGTTGCAGTAGCATTCGCTTTGGCTTGCGTGACAGTCGTGTTGCGCCGCGTTGTTCGCCCGCTGCAGCGCCTCACCGAGGCCATGGGACGTATCCAGGCCGGAGAAATGGCTGCGGAGGTGCCCGATACCAAGCGCAGGGACGAGGTTGGCGCCATGGCCAGGGGGCTGCTGGTCTTTCGCGATGGCCTGGCGCGCGCCAGGCAGCTTGAGGCTGCGCAGGCAGAGGGCCGCGAGCGGAGCGCGGAGGAAAAGCGGGCCGCCCTCGTCGGGATGGCTGAGACGATCGAGCAGCAGACCAAGTCGACGCTGATGACCATCGGAGAGCGGACGACGGCGTTGCTCATGGTTTCCGAGCAGATGGTGGGCTCTGCTGGTCGAACCGCCACGGCGGCCGGTGATGCCGGGTCGGCCGCCAACCAGACTATGCAAAACGCCCAGCTGGTCGCCTCCGCCGCGGAGGAGCTTTCTGCCTCTATTCGTGAAATCGGCGCCCAGGCGCACAGCTCTGCCACCGTTGTCCAGCGCGCGGTCATCGCCGCCGACGAGACGCGAACCGCCATCGAGGCCCTCAACGGTGAAGTAGGGCGGATCGGCGTCGTTGCCGATCTTATCCGTAACATTGCAGGCAAAACCAACCTACTCGCGCTGAACGCAACCATCGAGGCCGCCCGTGCCGGCGAAGCCGGCCGCGGCTTTGCTGTGGTTGCCTCGGAAGTGAAGCAACTGGCCGGGCAGACGGCGCGCTCGACCGAGGAAATCGTGCGTCACCTCGAAGGTGTCCGCAATGCCACGACCGCCTCGGTCCAGGCGGTGATGCGCATCGAGGGAACCATCGGTGAAGTGAGTACCATTGCAGAATCGATTGCATCTGCGGTCGAGCAGCAGGGTGCTGCAACGGCTGAGATCGCCCGCACTGTCGGTCAGACTGCCGACATGGCAACCCTGGTGAGCGGGCGCAGCCGCGAGCTTGCTGCCGAAGCAGAACAGAGTGGCACACAGGCATCGGAACTGCGCCAGGACGTGAACCAGCTGAACGCGGCGGTCGCCGACCTGACCGAGTCGGTTATTCGCATTGTCCGCAGTTCCACGCCGGAGGTCGATAGGCGCAAGCAGCCGCGCTTCCCCATCGACCTGACCTGCACTGCTACGCTGTCCGGCCGGGCACCATATGCGGCACAGACCAAAGACATGTCGGCCTCCGGAGCATCCTTCCGGCCTGCGGCCAACGTGCCCGTCGGCACGCGTGGAACGCTTGCGATGACCGGGGTGCGGATGCCTGTTCCGTTCACGGTGAGGTCCGCCTCGGACCAACTGCTCAGCGTTGAGTTCGATGCCGACGCAGCGGTTGTTGCCGCCGTCGAAGCTTTGATTGGTGTCGGCACCAACAGACAGGCAGCGTGACAGAAAGGTCCGGGGAATGCCGATTCAGTGGCGCGAGACAATGTCCGTCGACCGCGGACCGATCGATCGTGACCATCGGCATCTGATAGGCATCATCAATGAATTCGAGGGCGTGGCCGCCCAGCCCGCCGCTCTAAGACAGATGCTCGGCCTGCTGGACAAGCTGGACGAATACGCGAGACAGCATTTTAGCCGGGAGGAGGAGTTCCAGCGTTCGGTGAGCTATCCTCTCCACGAGAACCACTACCTTGAACACCAAAGGCTGGTTCATGAGCTTGCCCGCATCAGATCGGAGTTCGAGGCGGTGCAGGATGGCCGGATCGTGGCCGCGCACGCGCGCTTGGCGGGGTTGCTGCGCCGCTGGTTGGTAAATCATGTCGTCAAGTTGGACCTCGGCATGAGGCCGTATGTCGATGCCTCCGGGGCAGGCCACGTGATGGCGCCGCATCGTACCAGCAGTCTCCATGGCCTGCGGATTCTCGTCGTTGATGACGGACAGCCCTTCGTGCGCAACACAATGCTTTCGATTCTGCGGGTCGTCTGCCGCACCTTCGATATCACGACGGCGACGCACGGCAACTGGGCGCTGCATCTGGAAGGCGGGGTTCCGCCGGAACTGATCCTGTGCGATATCAATCTGGAACTCCAGGAAGCGCCGCAATTCATCGGCGAACTTCGGGGCCATCCAAGTCCTGACGTGCGTGCTGCCACCGTCATCGCGCTCGCCGCGCACGACGACGACCCTATTGTCCAGGAGGCCGCGCGCCTGAATATTCGGGCGTGTCTCGTCAAACCCGTTTCTCCCGCCAGAGTCGAGCAGACGTTGGCAGAGGTGTTCCGGGGCCGACAGCCAGTCGGTAACGGAAAGCGCCCGGCCGTCGTCGGGTGTTCATGGTGATTTGATTGCTTGAGAAGATGACGCAGACCAGGAACGCGGCAATCGGCGGCTCCACGATTGACAGCTTCGAACCGTCCCTGGTTTCTGGGATCCTGGCGGGCAGCCATGTCCTGCCGTTCGCCGTGACATCGAAGGGTACCGTCGTCTTCGCTAATCCGGCGTTCGCCGCGAAGTTCGGCAGAACTGGTGGGGATGTGATCGGCAGGATGCTGACGGATCTCGTTGAACTGGGAGAGAGGCCAGACCTCGCGGCACTGCTGTTGGACTCCGAGGAAACACCGATCACCGTCACCGTGCGGGCGCTGGGTCCCGGAGGCCACGCCTTTGACGTCGAGTTCGTGCTGGCGCGCGAGATTCTTGGCGGCATCGTCACAACCTGCGTCTTCGCCCACGATGTGTCGAAGCACCGCAAGGCGGAACGCCGTCTGACAAGCCTGGCTTTCACGGACATGCTGACAGGACTGCCGAACCGGGCCTGCATCATGGACCGCCTGGGCAACGCGCTCATCGACGCGCGCTGCGCGGGCGGCAGTCTTGCCTTGTTCATGGCCGACATGGACGGTCTGAAACGTGCCAACGACACATATGGTCACCAGGCAGGGGATGTCGTGCTACAGACCGCGGCGCGGCGCTTCGCGTCATGCATCCGGGAAGCCGACACGCTGGCACGGCTGGGAGGCGACGAATTCTGCGTGCTATTGTCGGTGATCGGGAGCGCCGACGATGCCGAGGCAATCGGCGTTCGGCTGGTGGAAGCCATCCGTCAGCCCGTCGCATTTGATGATCACGAAATTCACGTGGGTGTCAGTGTCGGCATCGCGGTCTTCCCGGCCCACGGGGCGACGGGAGACGATCTGTTCGCAGCAGCCGACGCAGCCCTTTACGAGGCGAAGAGAGGCGGCAAGGGCCGCGTGGTCATGGCATCGAAGCCAGCGCCGCGCGGAATGGCATCGCTGCCGCTGATAACGTGGGCCGCGGTCCATAACGTCGGCATCGAGATGATGGATAGGCAACACCGCCAGCTCGCAGTCCACGTGAATCGGCTGGCAGCCGCGCTGCGAAGCGGAGACGATCCGGATGAGGTATTCGCAGCCCTGTCCGAGACGCTCTCCTATGCGGTTCACCATTTCGATAGCGAAGAAAAACTGATGGACACCTACAGTTACGCGGGAGCCAGGAACCATACAGAGGAACACCGCCATCTTCTGGATGACCTTAGGACGTTCGCGATCGGTCGGGACACGAGGAGTCTCAGCCTCACCACGCGGTTCCTCCAGGAATGGCTGCTGCGTCACATCGATGGCGAGGATCGGGCAATGGCGGATGCGCTGAAGGCGGCAGGAGTCCGCTGAAACCAAGCTGAGATGCGCAGCGGCGATCGACCCGCTCAGACTCGCGATAAGTACCGCTTATCGCGTCCCATGGGGCCGACAGACCCCCCAGATTTTGGATGACCTCTAACCGATTGGTAGGATCATTTCGGCATTCACTGTCCCGAAGCTGCCGCAGGAGACCGGACGTCGTGCCATTACATTTGGCTTCTCGCCTGGGATGTCTCGCCGATCGCGTCGGCTTCGGGACGCGCGTCATCATCCCAACTGCGCTCGCCATCCTGCTCGCTGTCGCCTGCTCGCAGCTCTGGACGATCCGCCTAGTCTCGCAGGACGAGGGGGCGCGGGCCGACCGCATCCTGCTGCGGGGCCTCGACCGGATGAAGGCGACCCTCGACGGGTTCGGTGGCGACTGGTCGGTAGGTGCCGACGGAAGGCTGCTGCGCGGCGACACGCCGCTCGATGGCCGCGATGACGTTGTCGACCAGATCGGCCGGACGAACGGGGCGGTGGCGACGATCTTCGCCGGCGACCGGCGGGTGGCGACGAGCATCCGGCGACCGGATGGCACGCGCCTCGTCGGCACCGTGCTGGCCGCCGGCCCCGCCCGGATGGCCGTGATCGAGCAGGGTCAGCGGTTTCTCGGCGAGAGCGTGATCGAGGGCAGGCTCTACCGCACCGTCTACGAGCCCGTCCGCGACAGGCAGGGCCAGCAGGTCGGGATCGTCTTCGTCGGGCTGCCGTATGACGAGCTGTACGGCCTGATCGCTACCGCGACGCAGGGTGCCGTCATCGCGGCGCTCGGCTCCGCATTGGGGTTCGGTCTGCTCGCGACATGGCTGCTGCAGCGCAGCCTGCGGCCGCTGACTCGGCTCGCGCAGGCGATGCGCGCGATCGCGCGAGGCGACCTCGACATGGTGGTGCCGGCGACGACGCGGGCCGACCAAGTGGGCGAGATGGCGCGGGCGCTGCTGGCGCTCCGTGACACTGCCGCGCAGGCTCGCACGCTGGAGGCGGAGGCGTCCGCGGCCCGGCTGCGCGCGGACGAGGAACGCCGCGACGCGCTGGGCCGCATGGCCGAGACCATCGAGGCGCAGACCAACGAGATTCTGAGCCAGATGGTCGAGCGCAGCGCCGCGATGGCCGCCACCGCCGACGGGCTGCACGACAGCGCGGCCCACACCGGCACCGCCGCCGAGGATGCCGCGTCGGCGGCGTCCCAGGTGCAGGCCAACACCCACGCCGTGGCGAGCGCCGCCGAGCAGCTCAGCGCCTCGATCCGGGAGATCAGCTGCCAGGTCGCGCAATCCACCAAGCTGGTCGGCAGCGCCGTCCAGCTTGGCGTGCAGGCGCACGCCACATACGACGATCTGAACACGCAAGTGGTGCGCATCGGCGCCGTCTCCGACCTGATCGGCGAGATCGCGGCGCGCACCAACCTGCTCGCGCTCAACGCCACCATCGAGGCGGCACGCGCCGGGGAGGCCGGCCGTGGCTTCGCCGTCGTCGCCGGCGAGGTGAAGCAGCTCGCCAGCCAGACCGCGCGCTCCACCCAGGAGATCGCGCAACTGATCGCCGCCATCCGTGCCGCAGCAGGTGCCTCCGCCGCGGCGGTCGAGCGCATCGAGCACACGGTTGGCAAGATCGACAGCGTCTCCGCCTCGATCGCTGCCGCCGTCGAGCAGCAGAGCGCGGCGACCGCCGAGATCGCCCGCAACGTCACCCAGGCTGCCGAGGCGTCGAGCCGGATGGCGGGCGGCATCGCCGAGGTGTCGGCCGAGGCCCGGCGCACCGACCAGGCCGCGGGCAAGGCGAGGATGATCACGGCGAGCCTGGCGGCGACCGTGAACGAGCTGCGCCAGACCGTCGTGCGCCTGGTCCGCACCGCGAGCGACGAAGTCGACCGCCGCGCCGATCGGCGCCGCCCCTGTCTGGCCGAGGTGACGCTGGCGATGCAAGGACGCACCGCACCGGCAGTGGCGCGCGACCTGTCGGAAGGCGGCTGCTTCGTGGAGACCGAGTTCCGAGGCGGCATCGGCCGAGCCGTCGAGCTCCGCTTCCAGCAGGATGGCGTGTGGGTGCAGGGCCAGGTGGCGCATGAGAGCCGCCACGGCCTGCATATCGGCTTTGGCGAGAAGGGACTGCAGGCGGCGGTGGTAGACCGCATCGCTCTGGCGACGATCCCCCGCCTGGTGGAGCTGACCAAGGCCGACCACCTGCGCTTCGTCGACACCGTGGTCGACACCGTGGAGGGACGCGGCCAGCAGCTTGCGGGCACCCTGTCCGACCACCACGAATGCCGCCTCGGCCGCTGGTACGATGGCGTCAGCGATCCCGTCGTCCTCGCCATGCCAAGCTTCGAAACACTGAAGAAGCCGCACGAGAGCGTGCATGCCTCCGGCCGGGCGGCGCTGCTCGCGGTGGAGGAAGGGGACATGGAGGCCGCGCAGCGCCACGTTGCCGACATACGGAGGCACTCGGCCGAGATCCTCCGCGGACTCGATGGCTTCGGCCGCGCCTATGGCGATGCTGTCGCGCAGGCAGCGGCATCGGGCGGCCCGGCCAACGGCAGCAAGAAGGTCGGGAGGCCGGGCGGCGTGGGCACGGTCGGCGCTTGCCCAGACTGCCTCCCGGCCATCGGCGACGCGGTGCCACCAAGGGCCATCCCCGCCCGGCGCGCCGTGGCCTGCGCCTGAGGGGCGCGTCGTTGCGGCCTCGGCTCAGCGTTCCGGTGACGCGACGGTGCGACAAATCGCCGCGTGTCCCTCTGCTGAACCGCGCCGGGTTTGCCGAAGGCTGTTCCACTTGAGTCCTGGAGACCGTTAGAGACTGTTTGACTATGCAGTCATGCGGCATAACAATGGGATGCAAGAAGATTACTGGATAGACCGTCATGTGGACCGAAGAACATCGCGCGCGGCACGCGCGCCGTGCATGCCGTTATCCGAGCGATCTCACAGACGCGCAATGGGACAGTATAAAAAGCCTGTTTTCATCGTATGTGACTTACACGGCCGACATCAGGGAGATGGTGAACGGGATTTTGTATCTGACGAAGACGGGTTGTCCTTGGGACTATCTCCCGACCGATTTTGGTCCCAGGGGCACGGTCCGGGAGTGGCATGACCGTTTCCGCCGCGACGAAGTTTGGGACAAGGCGATGGAGCTTCTCCATCCGGTGGCCAGGCGCGCGCTTGGCAGACCGTCCGACCCGCAGACGCTGATCATCGATTCGCAAAGCATTTCCGCGGGCCCGCAAGCCGGGCCGAGAGGCACGGACGGAGGCAAGAAGCGGAAAGGGATCAAGCGGCATATCGCGGCGTGTTCAGCCGGGCTGCTGGTGGGCATTATGGTGACGGCGGCGAATGTGCATGACTCCAAAGCTCTTGTCCCACTCGTCGATGATGTGAAAGCGAAGCATCCATCCATCGTCCGCGTCGTGGCGGATTCCGCTTATGCGGGAGCTGAGTTGACCAAGGCGATGCGGGAGCGCGGCATTGACCTGCAGATCACGGCGAAACTCGAGGGGGCAGTCGGCTTCGTGCCTGTCCCGGTCAGATGGAAGATCGAGGCGGTCAACGGCATTCTCACCAACGGATACCGTCGGCTCGCCAAGCACTGGGAAGGTGGTTTTCCAGCCGCCGAGAACTCCACCAAGATCGCATCCGTCCGTCGGATGCTCAACATCATCCATAGAACAGCCTAAGCATCAGCGCACAGATCCGCAGTCAAGCTGGCTCTTAGCTGGTTGCGAGTTTCAGGCACCACAAAAATGCCTCAGATTGATCAAAGTGTACGCCATTAACTTCATACCGTAGTGGCGTTGTTGTTTGAACTCAAAGCGCAACAGAAGCCGTTTGAATTTGTCCTCCCACGCGAAGGTTCGCTCCACGCAGAGCCGTAACGAATGGATGGCGGCATTGAACAACCGCTTCCGTCCGCGCTTCGGGCTCTTCCGGTTGCGCGGGTTTTCCTTGATGTTCGGGATGAGACCCGCGTTGAAGGTAACCGGTCACACCCTCCCCCGTTTTGCGCGACGGTTGGCCGCGAGCAAGCTGGCGTTGGGGTGAAAGAAAGGGGCTTGCATCGGAAAGCGAATCGGACTCGATAGCTTGGTATGGCCAAGCTGACGCTCGCCGAAATCGCTGCCGTCAATGCTGATATCGTCACGCGCATGTCGCGGACGGAGGTGGACAGGTTTGCGCTGCAGGCGGCGGCGATGGTCCGCCATCTGGCCAACCAACTGGCCGCGGACTCGACCAACAGCTCGCGTCCGCCGTCGAGTGATCCGCCCTGGCGGCGGGATCGCGACGGCAAGCCGGCCGCAGGGGATGGCCCGGCCGTCGCGGCGGACGCGCCGACCCCCGAGACTGGGGCGGTGGTGCCGAGGAATGCGAAGCCGCCCGGGAAGAAACCCGAGAAGCCGTCCGGCAAGCGGCCGGGCATGCCGGGGTTCTGGCGGCGTCAGCCGATTGTGGTGCACGAGGAAGTGCCGCATCGCCCTGACGCCTGCGAGGATTGCCATACCGTTCTGGGAACCGAGGCGCCGACCCGTCTGGTCAGCGCGCATAATGAACTCGAGCTCGAACGCGGCGACATGGCGTTGCAGATCCGCGCGCGGAAGCAATGCTATTACGCCGTCCGCTGCAGTTGTGGCCACGAAACGGTGGCAGCGGCCGGAACGGGAGCGTCCTCGCACATCGACAGCCGCAAGCGCGACCTGCTGTTGAGCGAGCGCTGCCTGGTCGGACCGATGCTGGCAACCTTCATCGCCGCGCTGTCGCTGCGCATGCGCCTCTCGCGCGCCAAGATCGGCGAGTTCCTGCTCGACTGGCTGGGGCTGGAACTGGGCAAAGCCACGATCAACCGCTGCATCCACGAGTTCGGCCTGGCGTCGGAACCGGTGGTCGAGGAACTCATCGCCGAGGTGCAGTCCGCCGGGCTGGCCAACGTCGACGAGACGCCCTGGTACCAGAAAGGCCAGTTCCTGTGGATGTGGGTGATGGTCACCGCGAGTGCGGTCATCTTCCGCATCGGCAGCCGTGGCAAGGAAACGCTGGTCGAACTCGTCAGCGAGGCGTTTCTCGGTTGGCTGGTGACCGATGGCTATATGGCCTATCGCGACCGCCCGCGGCGCCAGCGATGCCTGGCTCA
>Ga0302195_10003116_pt1 | contig 13025 bp, 10 predicted proteins | sample II_Bog_N1_2_FD_198778 | JGI IMG/M metagenome (GOLD analysis project Ga0302195, IMG submission 198778) | Peat permafrost microbial communities from Stordalen Mire near Abisko, Sweden - II_Bog_N1_2 | ecosystem: Environmental > Terrestrial > Soil > Wetlands > Peat | place: Sweden: Abisko...
CGGTGGTCACGATGAACTTGCGCTTGCGCACGCACAGCAGGTTGTCCTCGCGCAACAGGCGATGAACACGCTTCGCGTTCACCGTCCATCCACGTCGCCGTAGCTCCGCCGTGATGCGTGGCCGGCCATAGCTGGGCCACTCCAACGCGATGCGCTGGATGGCATCGCGCAGATCCATATCCCGGTCGGGCCTGGCGTTTTCGTCGAAGCGGTAGAAGCCGGACCGGCTCACCCGGCCCAGCTCCACCATCCGCTCGATGCTCAGTCTCTGCCCGGCGGTCACTTCTTCCGCGACCTTCCGGTAGACTGCGGATTTCCAGTCGATGCCTGCAACATCCGCTGTTCTTCGATGCGCTGCAAGCATCCCTTCAAAAAATCGATCTCCACCGCCTGCTGACCGATCTTACGTTCCAGCTCGGCGACTCGGCCCTCGGACCAGCGCCGCTGCCCCTGACCCGGAAATGCGTTGCCTGGCGCTTGTCGGAACTCACGCCGCCAACGATCCAACACGTTGGGGCTGACTTCCAACCCACGTGCCACCTCGGCTAGTGAAACGCCTGCTTCCAGCCGCCGTACAGCGGCCAGCTTGAACTCCCTGGTGAACTGCCTGCGTGACAATCCCATGACTCAATTCTCCATTCAATGGATTTTGAGTCTTAACCGGTTGTGTCAAAAATGGGGGCAAGTCCAAGTATGTATTCAGCCCATGCTGCCGATTAAGAAAGCACTGCGCAACAAACTGCGTCACCATGCTCTTCAGTAAGGCATCCACTTCGTTGACGGGCAGCTCTGGAACCTCACTTAATTTCCCAGCCTCCTCCGTTACAGAGGTGATTTTGGAATCAGATAATGCCTCGGACTCATTCGAAGCAAGTCCCGCGGACCGGAGTGCCTGATACCGCAGAAACCCTTCCTTCAGGTTGCGTTCTGCCCATGATTTGAGGGGCTCTTCATCGATCCATATTTTGCTCTTCTCAACTTGGCGCAATCCATAAGAGATGCTTTGGCGCCTCGTGATTTCCCGAATCTCTGCGTCATATACTGCCTGACTAGCTGGGTCGAGCTCCTTAAGGAGACTGCACACCGCTACGCGTTCGTTTTCGACTGACCTTGAACTTTCGAATACCGAACACAGCTGTATTACACGCGGAACACACACAAAGCGCAGATAATGAACGAGCTGTGTTCTTTCGAAAGTCATTAGGAGCGGCACGATTTCAGAGGGTCTCTCAATCGAATGGGCCGCGAGAAAGTCTTCGTGTGCATATCGGATCTCTGTCGGACGATCTTCCACCTCGCGTGAATAAAGTTCCATAATGATGGGTGTGGATGGTTTTGCAGCAATATCTTGCAGCAAATTCTCATTCAGAGACTCGACGCATTTCGCAAGAGGTAATTGGGGTAACGATTCTGGATCTTCGAGGTAGCTCTGGACGATGAATTCCACTGCGTGGGGCACGTCATAAATCATGTATGCGTTAGCAACTGCTCTTCTTACATGTCGCCTATGTCTAGAGCTGGAATTGGCGTTTACGGTCAGACCAAGCTGTACCACTTTCGGGAACTCTTCTTCCTGCCAAGCTTGATCCAGTCTTATTTCCAAAGCCAATTCAGGTGAAATGCCGACCGGTAGAGGAACAGAGGATCCTTCTGTATTTCGACTGACCTCAGCCTTTATCGAGAGACTATCCGGATCTATCGCGAGAATGATGGCTGCCAAGCCACTGCGGATCTCCGGTGGAACCGAACCGAGTGCATGCGATAACACTCCCTGTCCGTTCACAGCTGACTCCAGCATTAGGGGACGGTCCGGGTGCATATCTGAAGACACTAATCGCTTGGTAAAGTCCGCTACATATGCTGCAAAATGCGAGCTGTGAAGATTCGTCGCGATGCGAAGTAGCTCGGCGTGTGCCTCCATATACTTTCCGCTCTTCGCTGCAATGGTGGTTAGCAGGCCAACAAGATGGTGCCAGAGAGTAGGTTGGATAACAAATTCTGCAGGTTTGCAAGAGTCAACCATCGATAGAGCTGCTATAACTGGTGAGGCGGCGTTCCTGTGAAGACGTCCGCGTTCCAAGACGTCCAGCGCGGCGTCGAAGCTACCCGCGTAATACGCATCAGCAGCGAGCGAGTCGCTGGTCAATGTTGCAGATAACGCCTCGAAGTCCCCAGTCGATAGTGACAACAACCTGGTTATTCGATCATCGTGTAGAGTGAGAGCCACGTCCTTTAGGGTCCCGCAGATCCATGGAAATGACCCTCGCGGTAGCGACAGAAGGCGGGTCATCAGCCTGACGAATGTATCGTAATAGTCGACAACGCTTGAGTTGTACTCCCAGCGAAGAATTGAAGCTACCGATGCTTCGGATTTAGGCCAATGGTCTGTCAGACGGAATAGCGCGTAGCGCGCAAACTCTGGGTTGGTTGTGGATGAAGGGAGACCATGTATGAGTTCAAGTCTGAAATTCTCCGGATTAGTTGTCTCTTCATTGCGCCGGCTCAACATGTAAGCGATGAACTCAGCCGTAGGACTTCTGAGTTCTTCCCTTAGCTGCCGAAGATAGGTTTTCTGAGCTTCGAGACCTTGTGAGAGCTGCAGGAGCGCGACCCGATTTTCAATCAACCACAGAGAGATCCCAAGACTCTGCTCAGCTTGATCCAGAATCGCTAATGCATCTTCGTATCCGTTCTCCAGGAGAGACCTGTTGTAGTCGTCTCTGATCTGGATGAATTCTTGAAGATGATCTTTGTAGATCCGAAACGTCGATGTGGCCCAAATAATCTCTTTGCTCAGAATCAAGGGAGCTAGAATGCGACGTTCACCGCGGAGCGCTGAGATCTTTCTGGGACGGCGGCTTTCATTGAACAATCGCGCCCGGAGGCCGAACTTTGAAAGCCAGCTAACAAGTGAAGGTAATTGATCCGGTGAAAGCGTTTGCCTCAGAGCTGAGATATGCGCAAAAGGATCTCGACTACTGCGGAGCGTGTTGCGCGCCTTTAATGGGATTTCCCCCAAAGTACTCTCCTCGAGAACATCGATTTTATACCGAGTCGGTTAGTTCCTAATCTGTTGGCCCATCAAACGGATCGCGTTGGGTGCGTTAGGTTTTGCTCACAGATGCTTCTAGTCCCGAGAAGACCTGAAGTCCGGCATCATCTTCGCTCTCTCTAGGCTGCAGGAATTCATCGCGTTGGAGAGCGCCTTCTGCAAGTCCTTTCTTATTCTCCATCAACTGATCCAGCAGCTGATCAAACGTTGGCGAAACCTGACCTGTCCTATCTTCCAGGATGGGCAGGTATACATGAACCTCCTTGAGCTGGCCAAGTCGGTATGCACGGTCGGTTGCCTGTGCTTCGACCGCCGGATTCCACCAGCGACCATAGTGAATCACGTGGTTGGCCTCCACAATCGTGAGGCCGACGCCTGCAACGAACGGCGAAAGGATGAGGACGTTAAATCCCTCGGACTGGCGGAATTCCTGGAGAATGCCACTTCTGGTCTCGATGCCGCCCTTGCGCAGGCTCCCGGCCCGGGGCGTATCGCCGTTGATTACACGGACAGGTTTCCCGAACTCCGTGCTGAAAACGCGGGCGAGGATGCGCTGCATATCCTTATGTCGAGCAAAGACAATCGCGTTTTCCTTCTGCCGGCGAATGCTGTGCAGGACTGAAAGAACCTCACGCAGCTTGGAGGACCCTGCCTTGAGTTCCTCGACAGAAGATTCATCTCCGTCACTGTCGAGCAGCACAGGATGTTGGTAGAGCCGCGCAAACCGATGCAACAGGTCGAACTTTCCCTTGGCAGCTCGTGCCTGGTTCAAGCCCTCGACCAGGCTTAAGTGTTTAGAGACTTCCGCCTCGGACATCGCACATAAAAGCTTATGCTCGAGCTTCTTGGGTAGCTCGAGCACGTCACCCTTGCTTCGCCGGAGCAGGAAGGCATTTGGCCGTTGGTACAGCAGACGTGATTTCAGGCCTCCGTAAGTTTCTATTCCTTGGCGATCATACGCCTGAGAGAAATCCTTTGATGATCCAAGTAGACCAGGCTGGACTACATCGAAGATATTCCACAAATCGAGGAGGCGATTCTCAACGGGCGTGCCCGTACACGCGATCCTAAAGTCGGGCTGGAGGGCCTTCATCGCATGGGAAATCTTCGAATTCGGAGTCTTGTATTCGTGCGCCTCATCGGTCACCACAATCGACCAAAGTGATCTTCCGTCCTGGCAATAGGCGAAGCTGAATTCGTAATCACGGACAGCCTCGTAGTTTGTGATGACAACCTGATTGCGTTGAATTTGATCGAGCTTCAGGATGGGCTTGGCAACGATCTCCTCCCGCGCTTCCGCGTCTTTACGACGGTACGCGTGGAGCATGGGGCCGTACAGTGGCAGCACATTGCCAAACACGTCGCCATTATCGGCAAAGAACCTCTTCATCTCGTTTTCCCACGTTTCCGTCTCCAACAAAATAAGCGGCGCGACGATCAGAATGGGGCGGAAGGGAGGCTTCGCTCGGGAGAGGTCGGGAAACAATCCCGACTCGATAGACCACGCCAAGAAAGACAGGATCTGCAGCGTCTTTCCGACGCCCATATCATCGGCAAGCAGGACACCGCGGCGCCCATCTATCCGGGCGCAGGTTTGTAACCAGCGGACGCCTTCCTGCTGGTGGCGCTTGAGAACGAAGCCACTGCGCAGAGATCCAGGGCACTCAAAGGGCTTTGTGGCGGCATCCTGGCGGGCCCGCTCGGATTGTTCAAGGTAACTCTCCCGGACAAATTCATCGTGGGTTTCAATAAGCAGTGTTTTCTTCGAAGGTTTTTCTTCCTCAGGTTCGTTCGGGCTATGGGGCTCTTCCTTCGGTGCGGCGGACGAAGAAGTAGCGCCGAACAAGGCAGACATCGGACCTTCTTCAAGGTTCGGCTTCGGTACGGGAACAAACTCGAAAGCCCCGATCCCAGTAACCCTCTCACCGTAGGGAAGATCTACGTCGCCCACGACGCCATCGAAAATGGGACGAGGATCTTCCTTGAGCTTTTGTTTGACCTCGCCCTCGATACGACGTACTCGCTTCATCCGCTCCAGGACGTTGCGCTGCTTTTCAGTGAGTACAATGCGCACTTTGCCCATCCCTGGCTGATCCAGCGAGTAGAACCCTTCAACGTCGTTGTTCCGATCGAACACAGTCCGGAAGACTTCGTTATCGAGTTCAGGGCACGTCGGTATAAAGCTGAGCGCGCCGTCTGCATCTTCGTAAAGGTCGAGGCCGATTGATGAGGGCACAACCACATCGTTCTTCTGAAGGGTTGCGTCAAGCGCTGCATTGACCTCGTGCGACCAGCGCTTGATATTCGCAAAATCGAGCCAGCTCCGTTGCGGTCCCTTCTCATGCGGGGCGAGTGCATTGAACGCATCCATCGCTTCGAGCAGGCAGTACATCCTCTCATCGAGTCGGAATACCTCGCCCGTGGCCGCCCGTTTCACATAATAGCCGAATCGCTGCAGCGGTACCGCCCCAGCGCCAAGCACATACTGATACCGGTATTTGAAGTCCGGCCGGCCGATGTCGCTCGTGCGATCAATCTTGAGCAAGAACGGACTCGGCTCTGCAAACGCACTAGTAACCCGGAACTCTTCCGCTTCTATTTCCCCGAAATTGCCGTAGGGGATGTGCACCGCGCCGCCTGCGACGGTGGCGAGCCCCATCTCCAGCAGGGATGCTGCTTCGAACGCTGTGCGCCTGCCGGCACTTTGCTCGCGTGCGTCAGCGGGCCACATCTCCGGACGGCTCCAATCGATCGGCTGTGCGCTGACGAGATACAGACCATCCCCGTGAGCACGGAGCGCAACGTCGTTGCCGAACTGTTTCAGTAAGATGTTCATGGACGAATCCCCAAATCCGCGAGCTTCCTGCGCGCTTTCATTTCCCAGCGTTCGCGAGTGTCGACTAAGTGAAGTATCCGGTCCTGAGCATCACTCATACGTCTTAGGTCGTCGCTCATGTCAAAGGAGTTGGATCGGATCTTAGCCCCAGTCGCTTCAAATACCTCTCGTTCGTAGATATAAGCGGCATGACCAGTCTCGCTGAATTCAATGACAACGTATTCCTTGTGGTTCCATCCCTCAAATACCATCAGAAATGCGCTTGCCTTCCCACCTCTAATATTGGAATAGCTGGGTATCGTCTTGGCTCTGCTGGCGCGAATCTTTGGTCGATCCTCTTCCGATACCGCAACTTGAAAGTCCTTGATTTTGCCTTGCTTCTTCGCATATTCAAGCCAGAATTCCGCACGACGTCTGTTCCTGTCGTTTTTGGGGACGAGAGTGTCGAAAAAGAACTGAAGCGTTTCTCTGGCAAGCCAGGCGAGAAATCGTTCGCGAGCTTCGGGAACCTTCCGCCAGTTCGGGGCGCAGTAAGCCAGTCGTGGATCGCCCAATCGCTCGTCGGCATGCACGAGGCTGACAATGGCTGACTGAAACAGCGGCATCCCTTCCGCAAGCCTGTTGACGATCAGTTTGCTAGTCGCTTCACGGTAGCCATCTGCACTGAGCGAAGGAGTCAGCAGATTTGTCGAGATCCATTGCAATTCCCTTACGACGACCTCCTGTCCCAGGCGGGCGTCATGTTGAATCAGCTCTTCTACCGCTGCAACCGCTGCGTATTCTTGGGCAGTGCGCGCAAGTGCACTGGTGGGTTCAATGCAATATTCCGCGCATGATTGGCGGACGGATTTGTGTTCCTTGACGATGTTCCTGCCAACTCTGGGCGATGCCTCCGCCGAGAACAGGAACGGCGATTTGCGCCAGAGATCGAGAATCTTGCTGCGACGACCTATCCGGCCCTCCGCTAGCATTCCCTGGATTAGTTTCTCGACGGCTTCGGGGTTCTCCATTGATCGCCACTGACCAAAATATGCCTGCACGAATCCGTTGAGATTGATCCAGCGCTTAAGAGGAGCGGGGTTGGCGTTAAGTGCGCTAACCAGCCGTGCCTTCATGGCCGTTTTCGGCGAAACGCACAAAGTTCGGACTTCGCGGGCATCCAACCTTGGAAGGTCGAAAGCGAGCGCCCTCCAGCGCGCCCAGACTTCCTCGGGATCAAGTGGCGGCTTAGGCGTCGAAACTTTGTTACTCTTGGCCTCCAACGCTGCGACAGCCCTGTCGAGTTGCTGAAGGTAAGACGCGGGATCAACAGGGCGCCACATCATTGAGTCACGAAGTTCGGCGAGGTCTGCTGTAAGGCGATCGAGGCCTTGAAGAATCTGGATCATTGCCCAAGTCTCCGAACCATGTTGTCCTCATCCTTGGCTTTAATCCTGATCCGGAAGATGACGCGACGGCTATCGTCATCTGTCTTTTCTGGTTCCTGCTCACCCCTGCCAGTTGCGGATAGCTTTTCTAGGAAACACGAGCGGTCCTGCTCTCTCCCTTTTCCTCCGAGGTCGGATAGTGACTCCTCGACCACCGCCATCGAGCGATCCTGGCTGAGCTTCAGATTGCTATTCTGACTGTCCTCTGGTGTTCTACCCGCCCAGCTGGTGCGGTCGGTGTGCCCCTCAACGACTATCGACTCGATACTTGCTCGGTAATCATTGCTGCAAAGGATGTGCGCGAAGTTTGGAATGTACGCTTTAAGAAAGGCTCTTCCATCGTCTCTTAAATCCGCCTTCTGAATCTGAAAGTTCATGAGCTTGCCGGGGACGATGACGAGGATGGCGTTTCTGTCGCGAGGGTCGGGCCGGATCGTATTCTCATTAAAACCCTGCGGCTGGAGTTCCTGCCTCAGTTTTGCCAGGAGCACATCCGTCAGCGCAGCATCCTTGCTGGCGGTGTGGCTGACAAACACCAGCAACAACAGGATGAAGATGACCATCAGCGAGGTCATCAGGTCCGTCAGCGAACTGCTCAAGTGATCGGAATTACCGTGCTCGTCCATTGGACCGCTCCACTGCCTTGGAAATCACATCTCCGAGTTCCTCTAGCTGGCTCCCCAGCTCCTCAATCTGACCGCTCAAAAGGTTAGCTGCCTTAGGTACGAGCTTGTCTGCTACCTCCACGATCTTCGTGAAGTTCTTTTCCACGCTCTGGTTGTAATCCCGCAGGCCGTTGCTGGTAGCTTGCATTATCCTGGCGATGGGTTCATGGAGTGAATCGACCACCGATTTGTATTCCGCGATGGTCCGGCGGTACTCGACGAAGAGCTTTTCCTGCTGATCGAGCGACGCTTTGATTCCGCTAGCGGCTAGCTGCAACTGATTAGCAACCTTGGCCTGGTCTCCGCTGATTGCCTTTAATGCATCCGACTGCCCGACAAGTCCGCTGGAGTAGGCCTGTACATTCCGGCTCGCATCCGCCATTTGCGCAAGGGCGTTGGCGTTGTTCGTGAGCAGATTGCTCATGAATGTCTTAGCTTCCAGCAGTGCGGTGCTGGCCTCCTTGAAATCCTGGCTTCGATTCTCGATATTGGCAAGGAGGCTTTCGAGGCGCTTTGCGGTCGCGTCCGACCATGCGTCGGTCTTGTCGATGATTGTTGTTGCCGATTGCTGCGAATGGTCGGCCATGTCTTTGGCCGCTTCCATCATGTCCACGGACAGGCCCGTGACCTTGTCGGTCAAATCGCTGACCACCCTTGTCAGCTGCGTCTGCACGCTGTTCAGGTTTTGCTCCGCAGTCTCCTGGAGCTTGTTCATCAGGCCGTGCATCAAGGCTGAGAGGGCTTCGGTTTGTTCACGTCCGGTCTTGAGCTGGTCGGTGGTGGTTTCCTCGACCTTTGCAATAATCACGCCGAGCGCAGTTTGCATTTGGGAAAACTGGTTATTCATCTCCGAGAGCACATGCCGGGTCGTCTCAAGGGTCCCCTGCACGTTGCCGAACTCGTCCCTGGCTGAGCCTGTCAAGGCATCCCGAAACTCCCGCCCCATTGTGGAGAGAGCCTGGGTAATCGATTCCTCCAGGGCCTTTGCCATCCGTTCAAACTCGCCCTTAACGGAATCCTGCTTTTGCGATTCGAGGTTCACGATGGCCGCTTGAAGTTGATCCAACGATCCGGCCATTCGCTCCATCGTGGGACGGAACTCGTTCTGGAGTTTTTCTGCAACACCTGACGACATTCCGGATGCGAGGCCCGGGACCACTCGGTCGTTGAAAGCGTTGGTGAGCCGGTCCACCACTTCGCTGCTGATATTGCTGACGGATACGGTCTGCTTTGCCGAAAAGCGATGAATATCTAGGAGGATGCGGGAAGTGGACAGAAACGGAATGGCGTCCGATATGGCGGACATCAGCGCGTCGTAGCTATTACGTAAGCTCCGCAGAATGCGCTTTTCACGAAGCGTGAAGACGATGCTCAGGAGCAAGGCAATAATTGAACTCAGGAACTTTCCCGACAGGCCATTGATCAGGCCTTCCATGCCGGTCACAGGCTTTACGGCGTTGAGCTCGTCGTAATGGACGCCGTAGAGAGCCCAGAGAATGGCGAGAAAAGTGCCAGTGAGACCGAGCCCAGTCAGGATTCCAGGGACGGCCCCGAAGATGGCAGCGTGGAAATTCTGCGTGATGACGACGTCGTACGACAGGAGAATTCTAGGCCGTTCGGTTAGGAACCATCCCTCCCGCTCTTCCTGGTCGATGTAAAGCGCAATGCTATGGTCGATCCGAGTCCACCATTCCCTTGGGAGGCCCTCCAGTTTATCTAGGGCAATACGATAATCGTCGAGCTGCTCGGCTTTTAGGCCGCTCCGAGATTCCTGGCGATTCGTTTCGGCGAGTTCCCGCAGGGCATTGGTCAGAGTCCTTAACTTATTGCGCAGGCGGTTTCGGCTTAGCTGCATTGCAACCAGCTGCCAGAGGAACCCAAGCAGAAGGACGGAACAAAAGGCCCAGATCACAACGGGGATGTGACTCAGAAAAACCAAGAGCGAACCATGCATTGAAGCAAAACCTTTCCCGTGCACCGCTTCCCTTATCCCTCGCTAGTTCAGCAGGTTGAATGATATGAAAGGAGGTGAAGACATTGTACTGCCTGAATTCAAACTTTGTGTACATGGAGATCTATGGTAGGAATTGGCCAAACGACATGGTTGGGCGCTGGCGTTCCCCGAGATTAGTTACGGGAATTTCAGAACCTTGTCGGGAGCAAGGCATTGCGCTTGGCGCCGCGGCCGCGAGGATCTGTCTGGGGAGAGCCGCCGACAATCCCGGAATTGAAAGCGAACTTGCCGCGGCTCCCGACCGAACAGCCACGAAAACGAAACCGGCAAGACTAACCCCTAAGGGTTGCATGTGCCAATAATTGGTGAATGGAGAAATCCGGCCGTTAGGCGTTGCCTTGGAAAGCAGGCGTATCGGCGAATTAAGATCGCGGAAAAAGTGGCCCACCGGGTCAGCGAGCAGAAGGGTGAGTTACTCATTGCCTATGAGTGCTTCGATTGCGGGCGCTTTCATGTCGGTCATGCGGACCGAAGCCAGCAGATTGTCCGTGAAGAGGCGGAACGCAGTTGGTTCAGCCTCCCGACAAACTGTCCTCACTGCGGTGGACCGATTCCTGAGGAGAGGCGTGTTGCCGCCAGGGAATCTGGGAATCGCAACGTATATTGTTCGACCAAATGTCAGCAGAAGGGCGGCAAGAAAGCTCGACGCGGCCGCCGCGCTCAACGAGCGGCCGAGTTTGATGCATAGTTAGAACGGAATCGAAGGTGATTTGGGTGCCGAAGAGATTTCAAGCGGATGAGGTCAGTCTCTTAGAGCTGAAACTGGCAGGTAATTCCCCGGATTGACTATAAGAATCGCAGACGGTCCAACTGGAATTGGGTTCGAGTCGCAGGCTAACCTGCCGGAAGCCATTTTAGTTTCTGAGGAGGGCGCGAAGCCCTCCTCGTATGCAGTTGGCGTTAAGCAGCCTGCGCCAATTGCTGATGAGTCGGTTTTGAGCGAGCCTCCGAAACGCGATCCTGAACCCATTGAAGGATTTCTGCTTCGATCCATCCCACTGCCCGCCCCCCAAGAGAAACTGGAATCGGGAACCGGCCCTCATGGATCCTCGAATAGATCGACGATCGAGACAAGCCGGTGATTTCCATCACGGCTGGCAACCTACGAAAACGCATCGGCATGCGTTCAACTCCAACTTCGATCATGCAGCTCTCCTCAATGTTTTCTGCTTGCAAGGGCAGTCGATGATTCCGAGCGGGATCGCTTCGAGCGTCAATTCGCTTCGGTTCGTTACGTCAAGCTTGGCGTAAATCGATCGTCTATGAGCCTCTGCGGTTCGTGGCCTCATTTTCAGAAGCGCAACTACGTCTTTGATCTTGAGTCCTTTTGCTAAGATTTCCGCAACTTCCCTCTCGCGCAGTGTAAGGGCAGGATTACTCAAAACGGCAACTCCGCTTCACGCGACTCCAATTCATCCATCAGAAGCTCTCTGTAAGTCATCAGTGCCGTCGCGCCTTCCAGCGCTAATTCGGAGCGCGCCTCAAGCGTCTTTGCGCTTTCGAATCGTTCTGCGCCGATTTGATCGTTTTCAAGTACGGAAAGGTAGTCTTGCAACACCCGGATTCCTGAATGGCACTGCTTCGTACGGAGAGATATTCGTTCCCTAACAAGAGCTTCAATCAACATCTCGGCTGGGATGTCATCTATCCAAGCAGGTAAGTAGTCATACGGATTGGCCAAATCAATTAAAGCTGCCTTCTTTCTACTTTTCATTGTTCCCACAGTCTCCTCCCACTCCTCGCTCACGGCCTCTAGCCGAGGATTGATGCTTTAGCAGTGCATCCATCAGCAGCCGGGCGAGGTACAACTCCCCGCGCAGGTTCCGGTCATAGAACCAGCGCTGAGACTTCATCGTCTCCGGAAACCAGTTGTCGCGGGTGTGGAATTCGTCCACGACCCAACATCTCGCAACGGCCCTAAGACCGTGCAAAGGACAAACAAAAACCCACCCCCGTAAGGATGAGTTGCGTGGATAGTGCGCCTCCAAAGAGGGCCGTCCATCGCTTCACTGGCCTGTCCAAGCCAGCAAGAGAATAGTAACACCGTGCGATCATCATGTAAATGAATAGGGAGAACGCCCGATGTTCAGCCCGCTTAAGTTGAGTAATGATTAGGTCATGGCAACGCAGAAAGGACATAACGATGAAGAAGCCCAGTTCCATTCGGACCGGGCTATGCTGTCGTGGCTAACGAGCATGACAGGAATATGGCGCGTGCGCGGGAGCGCCGGAATGGAAGATCTCGGGACGAGGCGTAACCTTGTCCGTTGTTTGTAGGCGGACGAGGTGGATAATCGCCGGAGCTTTGAATGCTGCGACCCCTCGTGAAAAATGAAGATGTACCTGCAGTGGTCTCATGCGTCTGTTGGAGCGAGGCCGAGCGACAAGCTTAACGCCACGTACCCCGGCAATCCGGCTGGAGTGGCCTGAACCTGATTGACAGATTCCGTCGTAATGCGCCCTGAGCTGTAACTCTCGGCGGCTTTGAAAGGCATCAATCGGGTACCGGGAGTAATCCCGGGCGTGAGGGACGGGTTGCGGCCGCTGGAATTGCCCAGCGCAGCAGCGGAGGCTGACCGACAGGAGTCGCCGCCAAGGATCACCCGCTCGGCACACGCTGACAGCAGCAGGGCCAAGGATTGCACCTTGGCCGCGGACCGAGTGACCTTTGCAGAGGTCATCAAACCGAGCCGAGCATACCCCGCGGACCCGCGTTGACCGGGTGCTCGATGCTAAGAGCAGTCGTTCAGCTTGGCTCCGTTACTGGTGGGCAACAATTCATGACTGTCGGCGCGAAACCTCACCTTGGGGGATAGGCAGGGTTACTACGGAGTCTATCTTTCACCACCCTGGTGGGTTTTAATGATAGTCGTACTTACTCTAAGTACGAAGTCTTAAGGGCTTTAACCTGCATTATTCGTGAACGTCACGCGACCGAGGGTTTTGGGCGGCAGAGGATCGCCGAGGAAGAGGATGGCAGCGTGAAGTTGATGCGTGGGACATGGCTGCAGGCTTTGCAGGCACACACCAT
>Ga0302195_10003117_pt1 | contig 13024 bp, 10 predicted proteins | sample II_Bog_N1_2_FD_198778 | JGI IMG/M metagenome (GOLD analysis project Ga0302195, IMG submission 198778) | Peat permafrost microbial communities from Stordalen Mire near Abisko, Sweden - II_Bog_N1_2 | ecosystem: Environmental > Terrestrial > Soil > Wetlands > Peat | place: Sweden: Abisko...
GATGCGCGTCTCCGAGCAGGAGGCGACGGCGCGGTTGCAGGCGATGTTGGGTGAAGTGGCCGCGGCTGCGGGCGTTTCGCTCGGGCAGGTTGAGCGGACATGCTTCGGGCTGGCGGGCGTCAGTAGTTCGGCGGTGCAGGCTTGGGCGCGGCGGGCGGTTTCGGCGGTTGTTGCGGGCGAGTTGATCCTGTGCGGCGATGAGGAAATTGCGCTGGACGCGGCGTTTGCGGGCGGCTCGGGGATTCTGGTGATCGCGGGCACCGGCTCGAACGCGATCGGGCGGTCGGCGGGCGGCGAAGTCTTTGGCGCGGGCGGTTGGGGGCCGGTGCTGGGCGATGAGGGCTCGGGCTACTGGATCGGGCTGGAGTCGATTCGGGCGGCACTGCGGGCTCAGGACCGGATCGGCGTTGGCGGAGTTTCGACTTGCCTGCTGCGTGAGATTGAGTCCCACTGGGGGCTGAATTCGGTTGCCGAATTGGTTGCGCTGGCGAACCAGCGGACATTTTCCGATGGTGCGAAGCCGCCGGATTTTGCGGCGCTGGCTCCGGTGGTTGCGCGGTGCGCCGCAGAAGGCGATGTTCTTGCCGCCGGAATTCTGGAGCGGGCGGGGGAGGAGTTGGCCGAGTTGGTGTCCGTTGTTTTCCATAAAATAAATGCGCGGCCTGTGGCAGGTTCTGGTGCTGAGATCGATGTGGCGTTTACGGGCAGCGTGCTTGCGCAGATTTCGCCGGTGCGGGAGGCGATGGTGGCTCGGCTCGCGGTTGCGGTTCCGGGTGCTCGGGTTGGCGACTCGGCGGTCGATCCGCTGGATGGCGCTGTATGGCGGGCTCGGCACGGATAATTGCGTTCTTGGGGCATAAAGTCCTTTTTATAAGTGGTTTAGGTCCGAACTTGTTTGCGGCTTGACCTTGTGTGTGGTGTCCCCTTTTCTCCTCCGGGGGATGTTTTTGTCAAAGTCCAGATAACATTGAAGTTCCTATTCTGTATATACAAATTCTGGTTGATGGCAAAGGAGTTGCTGGCACGTATATACGGCGGTATGTGCGTTTTTCTGGATTGGGTTGCCCCTTAGGCTTTGGCTGGCTTGAGGTCCGGTCCGCGATCCCGTTAGTAGGAGGTTTGGACACGACACTCGGCTCTATTTTGGCCTTTCTTAATTATACGAGTGGTGTCAAGGAAAGCTGTGGATTTGTGGGTACGGAATTGAGGGCGGGACTAGAGGCAACGACGGAGATTCTGCGCGTCCGCAGCATGACGACGTGGAGGTGCCAATAGAGCATTGTCGCCTGCGGGGCAGTGCGAAGAATGCGAAATGGCCGAAAGGGGCGAAGGCTCTTGGGTGTACGGGTGGGGTGGCGGGTCCTTCGACTTCGCGCCAGGCGCTTCGCTCAGGATGACGGATGTCTTGCAATTAGAATCGGGGGCATGGTTCTGAAGCAGTATTACCTGGGTTGCCTGGCTCATGCGTCGTATCTGGTGGCGGATGAAGTGAGTGGCGCTGCAATCGTGGTCGATCCGCAGCGGGATATCCAGCAATACCTGGTGCATGCGGCGGCGCTGGGGGTGCAGATTCGTCATGTTTTTCTGACCCACTTCCATGCCGACTTCATTGCCGGTCATCTGGAGTTGCGGGACCGCTGTGGCGCGGACATTTGGCTGGGAGCGCGGGCCAAGGCGGAGTATGCGTTTGTTCCGATGAAGGATGGCGATACGTTGGAGTTTCCGGGGCTGCGGTTGCAGGTTCTGGAGACTCCGGGGCACACGATTGAGTCGATCTCGATTCTGGTGTTCGACCTGAAGAAGGATGCGGAGAAGCCGTATGCGGTGCTGACGGGGGATACGCTGTTCATCGGGGATGTTGGCAGGCCGGACCTGCGGGCTTCGCTGGGCTGGACTGCGCAGGAACTCAGCGGATATTTGTACGAATCGCTGCATGGCAAACTGCTGACGTTGCCGGATGAGACGCTGGTTTATCCGGCGCATGGGGCGGGCTCACTCTGCGGAAAGAATCTTTCGTCGGATACGGTGTCCACGCTGGGAGAGCAGCGACGGTTCAACTACGCGCTACAGCCGATGACGAAGGATGAATTCACGCGGCTGGTGACGACGGATCAGCCGGACGCTCCGGCCTACTTCACGTTCGACGCGATCCTGAACACGCGGGAGCGGCCCACGCTGGATACGACTCTGCGGGAGGTCTTGCAGCCGGTTGAGTTGGCAGAGTTGCTCGAATTGGGGGATGCGGGAGTGCAGATTCTCGATGTCCGCGATGCGGGGGAGTATGCCAAGGGGCACATCGCCGGAAGCATCAACATTGCGCTGGACGGTCAGTACGCTACGTGGGCTGGGACTGTTCTGGATAGCGCGAAGCCGATCGTGATCATCTCCGAACCGGGGCGCGAGGGGGAGGCGGCACTGCGCCTGGGACGGATTGGTTTCGATCACGTGAAGGGTTTTCTGAAGGATGGGATGGGGGCGCTGGCGGAGCGGCAGGACCTGGTTTCGGCGACGGAGAGGGTGAGTCCGCTGATGCTGGCGGAAGAACTGGCGTCCGGGAAACCGCCGCTGGTGATTGATATTCGTACGCCGCGCGAATGGGGTGCGAAACACCTGAGTGGGAGCGTCAACCTTCCACTGGCGCACCTGCAGGAACGTATGTCGGAGGTTCCGCCGGATCGCAGAATTGCGGTCCACTGCGCGGGTGGATACCGGTCGTCTATCGCGGTGAGTCTTCTGAACCAGCATGGGATTACGAATCTGATTGAACTGGCGGGCGGGATCACGGCGTGGGAGGTGGCGAAGTTGCCAGTGATTGCCAGCGAAAATGGCACTCATTGAGGTTTTTTTACTGAGGGACATTTCCCGGCCGATTGATCGAAACAACTGCAAGCGCGGATTTGAAGACTGCCGTCGGCCGTCGCCGAATTGGTCCATCCTGATTCATCACTCGCGCACAACTTCACGGCTGACGGGACAGATGAAGCAGGGAACGGAGTTCACCAGGTCAATCGGAACTGCCGACTTCATCAAAGCAACGCCGTGTATTGCGCAAACCGGAGGGGTGGATTCTTTCTTCACGCATTGTGCAGCCATCGTCAGGGTTCTTTCTCGCGCGAACCCTGGGCCCTCCGCACGTCGTAACTGTCTACGTTGTTGGATGCGGCAGGTATGCGGAGCCCGAGGCTCCAGCGGCAGAGAATACAAAACTAGGACATGAGTTTAGATTGAACTGCCTGCCTAATCTGGTTCCTGGAAACTTCAAACTCGCCATTATCCTGCTTGGTGGTTTCAGAAGGATCCTGCGTACGAGTGGTAGAATTCGAGGAATTCAGCGCCAGATACGGAGTTACTTGATGCCAGAAGTTCAAGTTCGGGCGAATCGTCTTGCTCTTGCCTGCGAACGGAAAGCGGGCAAAGATCCGGCGACGGTGATCTTTCATTTCTCCGGGCCTTTTACGTCGCGCGCTATGTTTGCGGCGCAGTCGCCCGATGCCGTGAACAGCTTGTTCGATCTGCAATCTATGTTGCCGGGCGGCGAATTGCCAGCGGTTAACATCTTCGATCTGACCAGCGTGCCCTATATGGATTCCGCGGGGCTGGGGATGGTGGTGAGGCACTATGCGCGGTGTCAGGAGAAAGGGGTTCGGTTTATTGCGGCGGGAATGAGTCCGCGGGTGCTGGAGTTGTTTAAGCTGACGAAGGTGGACACTATTCTTCCCATGGTTGCGACAGTGGAAGAGGCGGATGCGGATTGACAAACAAATGGGGGCAGGCAACGGAAACCGCAACAGCAGATTCCCTTCGGGAATGACAAACAATAGGATGGAAGGGTGGGGCCGCGCGGTTAGGTGCGCCACCGGCAAGATGCGGGGATTCTTCGCTCCGCTCAGAATGACAAACAATAGGGATGGAAGGGTGGGGCCGCGCGATCAGGTGGGGGTGCGGAGCAGGAGGTAGGTTCCGGCGATGCCGAAGAGCAGGTCGGGGGACCAGGCGGCGAGCATGGGTGGGAGGGTGTTGATGTTTCCCATGGAGCTGAAGACGCCGGCAACGATCCAATAGGCGATGGCGACGCCGATAGCGGCGGCGATGCCGACGAGGCCTCCGCGCTTGCCCATGGAGACGGCGAAGGGGACGGCGAGGATGGCCATGACGAGGGTAATGGCGGGGACGGCGAGCTTGTTTTCCAACTGGACGCTGAGCTTGATGGTGTCGAATCCGGACTGGCGGAGGTCGGCAATGTAGTTATTCAGTTCGCCGTAGGACATCTCGTCGGAGGGTTTGTCTTCCTTGACGAAGTAGGCTGGCTGCTCGCGGATTTCGGGGAAGGTGGCGACGGTGAAGGGCTGATAGCCGTTGGGGACGATGGTTTCGCCGGCGAAGGTGCGCTGCCATCCTTTGTCGAAGACCCAGTTGTTGACGGTGGGGTCCCAGCGGACGCTTTCGGCGAAGATGCGGCGCTGCAGGGTGAAGGTTTTGGGATCGAACTCGAATACGGTGAGGTTGGCGAAGACGTCGCGGACCTGGTCGAAGGCCTGGTAGTAGAAGATGCGCTCGGGGGCTCCGGCTTGGTCGGTTTGGCCGGAGATCCACTTGCGTCCGGCGAGGATGAAGGTCTGGGCGGGCTTGTCCTTGATCTCGGCGCGGAGCTGTTGCTGACGGCGGTTGGCTCCTGGGAGGTAGTACTCGTCGAAGGCGAAGAGGGCGGAGGCGAGGATGGCTGCGAGGACGAGTACAGGGGCGAGCACGCGGTAGAGGCTGATGCCGGTGGCCTTCATGGCGGTGAGTTCTGAGTTGCGGTTGAGGGCCCCGAAGGTGATGAGCACTGCGAGCAGCGAGCAGAGCGGGGTGACGGCAGAGACGATGTAAGGGACGAGGTTGAACAGGTATTGACCGACGATGACGAAGGGGGTCTGGTTGCGGATGATGTCGCCCATCAGTTCGAAGAAGGTGAAGATGACGTAGAGCAGGACAAAGGCCCCGAGCGACATGATGAAGTTGGCAGCGTAGGAACGCATGACGTACTCGTCCAGCAGCAGGGGGAAGCTGGTTTTGAAGAGGCTGCGCATGTGCTGGACGAGGGTGCGGCGGGGAAGGGTGGTGCGCGAGTAAGGGCCGGCGGGACTGTTGGGGCTGGAGGAGGCATTTGCGGCGGCCGCGCGGGCGGCTGCATCGCCGGAGGAGCCGGTGAGGCGGGATAGAACCGCAGTGATGCTGCTGGGGGCGAATGCCGCGAGTTTTTTGCCGAGGGTAGCGCCGACGGTGGTGAAGAAGTTGAGCAGGACGCCTCCTCCGGCGAGCTGCTGGAGGAGGATGAGGCCGAAGGCGGCGAAGATGAAGTTGGTGGCCCAGACTCCGACGAAGGGGGAGAGCTTGCCGGACTTGGCGAGGGCGACTCCATTGATAGAGAGGATGTAGTAGGCGAAGACGAGCAGCAGGGTGAGGACGAAGCCGGTGCTCTTGCCGCCGCGCTTGGAGGATAGGCCGAGGGGCACGCCGATGAGCATGAGGACGAGGCAGGCGAAGGGAAACGAGAAACGGTAGTTCAGCTCGATGCGGGCGGCGCGATTGTCGGCGGCAGAGATGGGGTGGCCGGCGAGGTCGAGGCCGTGGGCACGCTGCCAGAGCTCATGGAACGGAAGCGCCTGAAGGCGGGTGTTGGAGCGCGAGATGTGAGTTGCATCCTGGGTAGCAAGTTGGAGAGGCAGAGGAAGGGAGATGAAGGTGGAGATGTCGTATTGATTGGGGTCGGTGGGGGATATCTGGTGCTGGCCGCCATTGGCCAGGTGAAGGGTGGGGCCCTGCTGGTCGGCAGTGCCGGAGCTGGAGATGGTGGCCGACTCGGCGGTGGTAATGTCGGGACTTGCGGGCTGGGTGAGGTTGGCGAGGAAGACATGTCGCCACGTGGCAGAGCCGGCACCGGAGGGGACGTCCTGGACGTAGAGGACGTAGTTCTTGAAGTCTTCGTAGAAGACGCGGGGCTGGATTTCTAAGGATGCTTGAGAGGACTTGAGCTGGTCCTCCTGCCGGAGCAGATCGCTGGCGCCCTTCGGAACGAAGTAGAGAGCGTTGACGAGGCCTACGGCGAGGGCGGCGAAGGAGAGGATGGAGACGATGCGGACGAAGCTGAAGGCTCCGATGCCGCAGGCGCGCATGGCGGTGACTTCGGAGTCGGCTGCGAGGCGGCTGAGGCCGAGCAGGATGCCGGCGAGAATGGCGGTGGGAATGGTGACGGTGAGGGTGTTGGGAAGCATGTCGCCGAAGATGCGCAGGACGTCAGCGAAAGAGGCACCGCGGACCAGGAGATCGAGGATCTCGTTGATGTGGTTCATGAAGAGAACGAAGGTGAAGAGGACTCCGCCGAGGAGGGCGTAAGAGGTGACTTCGCGGAGGATGTAACGGGTGAAGATGCGCATATGGTGCTGAGTTTGAGTGTAGCGTTTCCATCCCACCCATGGCGATAAAGCTGCCATGGATGGGGCACCCGAGCATTGGGAACTACGCCCTTGCCTAGAACTTGAAGCGGTAACGGAGTTCGGCGTAGAGCTGGCGGGGGTCGTTGTAATGGAAGCCGCCGAAGGTGAGGGAGTTGTCAAGCAGGATGCGGCGGTTGGCGACGTTGGTTGCGGTGACCGAGGCGGAGATGTTCTCGGTGATGGTTTTGCCGAGGGCGAGGTCGAAGGTGGTGTGCGCGGGCAGGTACTGGTTGGGGTAGCGCGGATCGGCGGGCGGCCCGGTGGGATTGTAGCCGCCGTTGGTGAAGCCGGAGCCGTAGTAGACGTTGGTGGAGGCGGTGGCTCGCCAGGGTAGGGTAGCGTTGAAGCCGACGTTGAGGGTGTTGCGCTGGTCGTGATCGACGGGGGTGTAAGCGAAGCCGGAGTCGCAGGAGGGATCGCCGATGGGGGTACAGATTAGGCCGCCGGTGATGTTGCCGCGCTGCTCGGCGATCTGGTTGGAGTAGGCGACGTGCGCCTGACCGAAGTGACCAAGGCGCGGGCTACGAAGGGAGAGCTCCCAGGCTCGGACGAGGGCGCCGTCGACGGTGACGGGGAAGTAGATGCTGGAGTCGCCGATGTTGGAATGGTCGAGGAAGTTGTTTACACGGTTCTTGAAGGTGTCGACGTCGAGCAGCCAGCCGTGGGCGGGAATCTGGACGCCGAACTGGTGTTCTTCGTCGCGCTCGCCGTGGAGCGGGGCGAGCGCGGTGTTGTTGCTGTTGGCGAAGGTGAGGACCGGACCAGAGGCGGTGAGGAGTGGTGGCGGCTGATAGAAGCGGCCGTAGAATCCGCGGAAGACCCAGTTGAGCTTGGGTATGCGCAGGGCAACGCCGACGCGGGGAGCGGGGACGTCCTCAGAGAATAGGGCACCGTCGAAACGGGATTGGCGGAAGCCGGCGGTGAATGTGAGCCAGGAGGTGGCTTTGAAGGTGTCGGAGATGTACTCCTCGACCACGCTGCCGCTGGTGGCGTCGGGCTCGCGGATTGGGGATGTTCCGCTGCCGTCATGGAAGATGGCGCCGAAGAGGTAGTTGTCGTACTGATCGAAGAAGTAGACGCCACCCTGAATGGTGTTGTGGGCGACCTGGCCGCTGAGCGAGAGGTGTCCGCCGCCGTAATTTGAGGTGCGATCGGCGGTGGTGGCGACGGGAGCGTCGGTGGATGGCGAACTGTAGTCGGCCTGGTTGTAGTGATAGAAGGGCGAGACCTGGAGGACGAGGGAGGGGTTGAAGGTGTGCAGGTACGTGAAGGCGGCGACGCTGTCGGTTTCGTCCTGGGTGTCACGCAGGCCGCTGGAATCGTACTGCTGGTTTTCGACGCTGTTGGGATTGGGATCGTAGGGAATCTGGAAGAAGTCGTGGCGGAGCTGGGTGACCAGGCGGAACTGGTCCTTGGGAGTGCGGTTGTAGATGAGGGAGGCGAAGCCGCCGTATCCATTGGTGGCATCATGCAGGACTTTGCCAATGGGCGGGGCGAGGCCGAAGTCGCTGCGGTTGCCGTTGAGGCTGGCGTACCAGGCGAATTTCTCGGTGTGGTCGCCGAAGTTGATCTGATCGTTGGTTTGAAGGAAGTTGCCGGCGGAGAGGACGAGCTCGGCTTGGTGGTCGCGTTCAAAGCCGGTGCGGGGGACGACGTTGAAGACGCCATAGGTGCGGTCGCCGACGTCGGCGGTGTAGCTGCCGCGCTGGACTTCGATGTAGTCGATGTCCTTGGGGTCGATCTGGGCGGCGAGGTTGCTGGCGATGTTGGTGTTGGGGATCTCGACGCCGTCGATGAGCCATGAGACCTGATGGCCGCCGCGCATGTGCAGCATGTCGTGGGTCATGTAGGCGCCGGGAACGTAGTCGGTGATCATCGCCATCGAGTTGGTGCGGTCGGCGCCAGGAGTCTGGGCGATGTCGATGCGGGAGACGAGCGTGGTGGGCGTTACGGTGTTAACGTTGGCCAGGTCGGCGTTGGTGGTGACGGTGACGTTTTGCGAGACTGCGCCGAGCTGGAGCATGAAGTGGAGGACGGGCGAGGTGTCGGAGTGGAGGGTCAGGGGCTGATGGAGGGTCTCAAAGCCGGAGTGGGTGATGGTAACGGTGTAGTCGCCGAGCGGGATATTGGGGAGGGAGAAGGCTCCGACGCCGTTCGAGTCAGTGGACTGGGTGAAGGCGGAGTTTGCGGCGGCGAGGCTGATGTGAGCGCCGGGAAGCGGGCGATGTTGGGGGTCGTGGACGACGCCCTGAAGCTGCGAGAAGACGCTGGCGCGTGCGATGGAGGCTGGGAGCAGGCAAGGGAGCAGGCAGAATCCAAGGGCTCGAAGGTACTTCCAGGTAGTCGTAGGCATAGATGGCTCCGCGGTCACGGGCGAGTGACGGACAGGGGCGCGTCGGTGCGAGGCGACGTCGCCGGTGTGGGACGGGTAAGTGAGAGGAGCGAGGTTCTAGGCGAGACGGGTGGGCGGCCCGCGCTTGAGGTTTGCGGAGGCGGTAAAGACGGGCGCAGCGCGGTGGGGGCCGGATGCCGGCGGCGCTTGGTCGTAGCGGACCCGCGCGGAGGCGGTCGGCGACGCAACGAGCGAGGCGGTGAGGAGGCGCGGCGCGGTGGTCGCGGAGGGATAGAAGGGGCAGGGCGGGGCGTGGAATGCCGGCCCGCCAGACAAGCCGCGCAGGTGCATCATGGCGCAGTGATGGGAGCCGTTGGAGCGGCAGCATGCGGGCAATGAGGCTTCAGGACTGGCGGTTGCGGCGAGGAGGGGCGCTACGAGCGGGGACGCAAAGGCTATCAGCAGCGTGATGGCTAGGATTCTGCGACCCATAATCGACTATAGCAGGAGAGAGATTAGGCGAAAACAGGAAAGAGCGGGCAGTGGTCGGCTGCCCGCTCTTTCTGTGCAAACCCTTTTGCAATCAGCCGCTGCGACGGCGCCCGAGGAGGGAACGCCCTTGCCGGCGGGCTGCGTGTTTCGATTATGCCGTGTGCAGCTTGCGACGCATGGCGCCTGCCATTCCGACGAGGCCAGTTCCGAGCAGGATCAGGCTGGATGGCTCAGGGGTCGCGGGGGGGGCCGGAACCTGGGGCACGATCACAGGGTTATCCACCATGAATATTTGGGGCTGGCCGGCGTTTGAGGGCCAGCTGGTGGGGATAAACACAGTGTCGTTCGCATAGCTCGCAAGGTTGCTGCCGTAATTGGCCTGTGCCGCAAGAACCAGATTCTTCGCGTTTGTGTCCAGGCCGCTCTGGCTGGCGACGCCGGAGGGATCCATGATGTCCCAGATGGCGAACTGGATCTCGGTGGTAAGGAGGGCATTGCCAGTAGCGGCGTCGTACTGGTTATAGAGGTAGGCGTCCTCAAGGAAAGCGGTCTGGGACTCACCGTCGGTGCCGCCCGAGCCGATGCTCAGGACGCTCATGGAAGTGGCGGTCCAAGTCTCCCCAATCGTGACGTCGCGGTCGAAGCTCAGGCATGACATGGAGACTTCGGTCTCAGTGCCGTTGATGGTGAAATTGTAGGGGTAGGTGTAGACGCCGTCGGTGTTGTTGCCGGGGCCTACGTCGGTCAGGGTTAGGGTGTCGGCTAAGGCGGCACGGGGAATGAGGCAGACGAGCGAGAGAGACAAGGCAATTAGGGAGGATTTGAATCGCATGGGGAGGTACTCCTGGGGCCTGGTACTAATCGGGGCCTGTGATTTTTGAAGCAAAAGGCAGTGACTTGCAAAACCCGGCATTGAACCGGCAAGGAAGCAACTTGCAACTTACAGGCAAATGGTTGCACACCTCCCTGAAAAGTCCTAGCAATAAAATCAATGAGTTACGAATGCTCGCCGGAGCGAGTTACTTGCGGGCACGCGGCCAGATTACCCTTGTGCGCGATTGATTAACGGTCGACGGGGATGCGGCAGGACTGCAGAGGTTGCGACGCACGAAGAACGCAGTGGCGCGGACTCTGAGTTGCAAAAGGTTAGTGAGGGTGGGGCTGCTCGGAGCCTGGCTTGGGAGGGATGCGGTCAGGGCAATCGCCTTCGATGCAGACGCAGCGCAGGATGCCACAGAGGACGGCAAGGCCGATGCCGGCCACCAGGTAAAGGATAGCGCTGGAGAAGTGGCCGGTGAGATAGGGGTACAGGAAGATGGCAACGCCCGCGTAGATGAGGACGGTGAAGATATTGCGGAGGGTGCATCGAGACATAGCGTGCCTCCCTACAGAGACGGGCGAGGCGCACGGCCTCTTGGGGCACAGTCTACCGCATGGACGCCGGGTGAAGCCATAGGGATCTTTGGGGGACGCGGGAATTCTTGGGTGATGCGGAGAAAGTGCCCGGGGCTGAAACCCTGTTTGTTTCCGGGCCGTGTTCCCGCAGGCTGAAGCCTGCTTCTACTCCAAGAAACTCTGGGAGACTAGCGCTTCGTGACAAGATGGGAGGCCGATTCGATACTCACCATCTGCATCTCGCCGTTCCGCTCCGGGGTAAACGGACATACCTCGAAGTCTCCATAAATAGGGTAGTCTCCGGGGTTGAATGTAAGGTTTCTTGGGGTAATTGGAGCGTCTGCATCATCCGGAGTAGGCCCCGCGGTCACCCCCAACATACGCGTCGCTCCCACGGGCCAAAGCCGCAGGCGTATTGTGTCTGCCCCCAGCGATAGTCGCCCATGAACGGAGTAGCAGGCGGCGACAACCTTGGGATTCTCCTTGCATTTGGGCGCGGCTGCGAACATGGGAATCGCAATTACGAATAATGCCAAGACGCTCTTCATATTGAACCTCCAGTTGACTATTTACGGGTTGGCGAGGAAGCGGTAGCCGACACCGCGGACGGTGGTGAGGTGCTGGGGGTTGGCGGGATCGTCTTCGATGTAGCGGCGGAGGCGGACGATGAAGTTGTCGATGGCGCGGGTGTCGGTGTCGGCGTGGACGCGCCAGACCTGTTCGAGGATGTCGGTGCGGGAGACGATTTGGCCTTCGCGATCGGTCAGGTAGCGGAGCAGGTCGGCTTCCATTACGGTGAGCTGGGTAATGCGGTTGGGGGCGATGAGTTCGAGAGCCGCAAAGTCGATGGTGCGGTTGTTGAAAAAGTAGGTGTCGGCCGGAGGCGGCGGTTCGGTGGGGGTGCTGGCTGCTGTCTGAACGGCTTGCCAGGCTGTGCGGCGGAGCAGGGACTTGATGCGGACGATGAGGATGTTGAGGTCGAAGGGCTTGGGGAGGTAGTCGTCGGCACCGGCTTCGAGGCCTTCGAGGATGTCCTCGGGGCGGGTGCGGGCGGTGAGCATGAGGATGGGGGTGTAGCGCTGGGCCTCGCGGAGGGCGCGGGTGATGGCGAAGCCGTCGGCTCCTGGGAGCATGCAGTCGAGGACGATGACGGAGACTTTTTCCGGGCCGGATTGCGGCGCAGCGAGGAGATAGGCAAGGGCGGCGTCGCCGTCCGCCTCGTGATGAGTGCGGAAGCCTTCAGCCTGGAGGTTGAAGATGAGGCCCTGGGCTAGGTGTTCTTCGTCTTCGATGAGGGCGATGAGGGGAGAATCGGTCATGATCAAGTTCAATCTTAGAGGGAAATTGCGGAAGGGGATGGTTCTGCGGGAAGTGCGCACTGCGCGTGGAGCGGTCACTTCGTGAAGCGTATTGGGCTTCGCGGCGGTGCTCCCGATGGTCGCAAGCTAGATTCCGTGCCGCCAGCGGTAGGAGGATGCGAAGTCCTATTTGGGATGGACGACGCTGGCGAGGAGGGGGACCAGGCCGTTCCAGGCGATTTGGACGCCGATGCAGAGGAGGATGAAGGCGATGACGCGGAGGATTCCGTGGGCGGTGGAGGGGGATATGCTGACGGCGATGCGGGGGGCGTAGGCGTAGCACAGATAGACGGACAGGCAGAGCACGAGGATGGCCAGCAGCAGGCCGGCGTGGGCGAGGAGGTTATCGGAGATAGGGCGCTGCGGGGTATGGGCCGCCAGTGTGAGCATGACGACGATGCAGCCCGGGCCGACAGTGATTGGAAAGGTGAAGGGGTAGAAGATTTTCTGCTTCAGATCACCTCCGAGGTCCTCGGGCTGCATCTGGGCGGCGGCCTGCATTTTTTCCGGGCTGGGCTCGTTGCTTTGCTGATTGAGGAGCTGCCAGGCGATGGTGGCGATGACCAAGCCTCCGGCGACCTGGACGATGGGAAGGGAGATTCCGAAAAAGCGGAGGAGGGTGGAGCCGATCAGGTCGAAGGCGACGAGGAAGAGAGCGGTGTTGATGGCGATGCGGCGCGCGAGTGAGTGATAGACGGGGATGGGCGCCGGCCCGACCAGGGTGAGGAAGATGAGCGAGGAGCCGAGCGGATTGATCAGCGGAAGCAGCGCGCTAAAGGAGAGAACGAAATAGTTCCAGAGGAGGAGCATGTGGATTCCATTTTAGAAGAAGGGTCCTGCCGGACGGGCGCCCTGCGCGGGCAGCGGTCACTTCGTGACTTACGCCGAGCTTCGCGTGGTCCTCCCGTTGGTCGGCACAGGATCTTGCTTGCGACCATCGGGAGCACCACGCGAAGCAGTAATAAGGCGTG
>Ga0302195_10003147_pt1 | contig 12966 bp, 10 predicted proteins | sample II_Bog_N1_2_FD_198778 | JGI IMG/M metagenome (GOLD analysis project Ga0302195, IMG submission 198778) | Peat permafrost microbial communities from Stordalen Mire near Abisko, Sweden - II_Bog_N1_2 | ecosystem: Environmental > Terrestrial > Soil > Wetlands > Peat | place: Sweden: Abisko...
GAGCTTGCCTCGGGGGCTGAAGCCCATCGTTTTTTGTGGGCTTTAGCGGCATGACTGAAGTCATGCCCTGATACAAAGCCTTTCAGGAGCGGCGGTCCGGGAGAGCTTGGTCCGTCGAGTTTTTCCGCAGCCTGCGAGGGCCGTACCTTTCAATCTGAAGCCGGGAGCATGAGCGCCGTCCCTACGGGACTCCGGATGCATGGGTGGGGTTGCTTTCCCAACGCTGAAGCGCTGGGCTAATGAACTCTGCGCCTACGGCGCGGGGTGATGGGTTGGTGGCGGGGTGAGGCTTTGGTCGGGGTCCTGGGAGAGCTTGCCTCGGGGGCTGAAGCCCATCGTTTTTTGTGGGCTTTAGCGGCATGACTGAAGTCATGCCCTGATACAAAGCCTTTCAGGAGCGGCGGTCCGGGAGAGCTTGGTCCGTCGAGTTTTTCCGTAGCCTGTAAAGCCCAGCGTTTATTTTCAGCCACTTGCGGCACGGCTGAAGCCGTGCCCTTTCAAGACTTCGGCCATTTGGTAGTTTTTCCGCAGCCTGTAAAGCCCGTACCCTTCAAGCTGAAGCCCGTACCTTTCACCGCCCGCAGGGGCTGAAGCCCATTGATTCTATTGGCTTTTTCGGCATGACTGAAGTCATGCCCTGATACAAAACCTTCGAGAGTTTTGCGATCCCACCCATCGAGCAAAGTGCGCTCGATGGATGGGGCACAGTTTTATCGATTCTTGGGTCGGCTGCGCTGGGGATGGAAGCTACTTCTTTTTCCAGTCGAGGTTGGGGCGGGCTACGGCGTACATCTCTGCTCCGATTTGGTCGAAGAGGCCTTGGCGGTCGGTGCCGACTCCATAGAGATCGAAGTGGGTGCGGTCGGGAATGTAGGTGAAGTGGGGATCGGCGTCGAGGGCTTTGAGGCGGGCTTCGAATTTGTGGGCCGCGCCGTCGAGGTAGAAGGTGTCTGCCGTGCCGACGAAGAGGTGGATGCGGCCTTTCAAGCTAGCCCCTCGCTGGGCCCAGGTGGTCTCGACGATGTTGGCGAGGTCGTAGTGGTCGTGCCAGTAGGCAACGACTTGAGGATGGACTGCGCCGGTTTGGTGGTCGAACATCTGGGCGGGAGCTCCAGAATTGCTTTTAGGTGAGAAGACCCAGTCGAAGGAGGAGATTTGGCCGCCGTAGGGGCCGAGCACGTCTTCAAGCTGGGTGAACTCCTGCATGGTGGCGATGACCCTGCCATGGTCGCGGAAGATGGGGATGGGCGAGCCGTCGGCGCGGTGGAAGAGATTGGCGTTGGGTGCGTAGAGGTCGGGGCCGGTGAAGTCGTGGAAATCGCTGGGGTCGGGCGAGGTGGACCAGGTGCCGCCGAAGACGTTGGGGTAGTTGACCTGGAGCTGGAGCGTGGCCCAGCCGCCGCTGGAGTGTCCGTTGAGCAGGCGGCCGGTGGGCTTGGCGTCCATGTGGTACTTGGATTCGAGATAAGGGATGAACTCGGTGGTGAGGGCGGCGCCCCAGGGGCCGTTGTTGGCGGAGTCGGCGAACTCGTGGGTGCCTTGAGGCAGGGACTCGTCGAGCATGACCCAGATCATGGGCGGCATTTTTCCGTCGGCCATGCGGGTGCGGATTGACATGCCGGAGAACAGGGCACCGTCGATATCGCCACCGAAACCGTGGGTCCAGTAGGCGGTGGGGTACTTGTCGGCGGGGTGGTCTTCATAGCCGGGGGGCAGGATGACCCAGGCTTTGATGTAGGTGGGGCGGCCCCAGAAGTTGCTGAGCAGGGGACTCTGGAAGTCTTCTTCCTGGGCGACGCCGGGCTTGGCCTGGGCCTTGGCAGCAGCCATCATTTGAGCACGGCGGGGATTCTCTTCCGGGTGATGGTCGAGGGTGAAGACGGGTTCCGCACCGGTGCCGGGGGTGAAGGAGGCGAGGGCGACGACGGGGCTGATCCAGTCGTGCGGGTTGCGGCCGCCGTAGTTGTAGGTGTGGTCGATGTCGAGGACGGCCTGGGCTTCGTAGGTGCCGGAGGGCAGTTCGGAAAACGGCTTGGGGAAGGCGATTTCGTCGGCGTCGAACTCGATGGATGCGCCCGGGGCGAGGTCGTGGACTTCGCGGGCGGCGACGAAGGTGGCCTGCGGGTTGAACTCGCTGACGCTGACTTCCTTGTCGCTGGAGCCTTGCTTGAGGAAGATGAGGAGGCGTCCGCTGATTGGGGCGGGGATGGATTGAGCGGCCTGAACGCGGAAGAAGACGTGGGCGGGGATGGGGGTGGGTTGGGCCGAGAGGGGGAGCGCGGCGACGGCGGCGAACAGAAGCAATAGGACAAGACGGGCGAAGGTGGTTGGGCGCATACGCGGCCCTCCTGGGCGAAAGAGTGTTGTTGGTAGGAGCGACTTGATGAGTGTAGCTGGGGTGGGGTTGGGAGGGCGAGGGAAAAGCGACCAAAGCCGTCTCTCCTGGCGAGGTGGATCCGAAGTGGATTAAGAGCAGCCGCAGATCCTTCGACTCACCACCCCCAACCTCCACCCCAGCGACGAAGACCTGTCGCCGGGGACCCCGGAACTGAAAAGCGTTTGGGGCCCCTTTCGCTCAGGATGACAGTGCTTTCGGGGAGACATAGACACCTACATCAGCCGCAGGGCGTCAACGTCTACTACGAGGTTGCGGCGGGGGATGTTGGCGGTGTCGGCGTGGGTGAGCATGGCGCGGAGGGCGTTGTTGAGGGCCTTGCGGGACAGGGCTTTGAGGATGAGGTGGAAGCGGTAGGTGCCTTTGATGCGGGCGATGGGGGCGGTGCAGGGGCCTAAGACTCTCACCCCTTCAGGGTTCGCTTTTTGGAACCATTTGCCGATTTCGCTGGACCAGGCTACGGCTTCTTCGAGTTTTCCGGACAGGATGAGTACGTTGGCGAGGACGCCGTAGGGCGGGTAGTGCATCCAGCGGCGGTATTTTAGCTCGCGGTCAACGAAGGCGGCGTAGTCGTGCTTGCTGGCGGCGAGGATGGCGTAGTGGTCGGGATAGTAGGTTTGGACGACGACGCGGCCGGGGAGGTTGCCACGGCCGGCTCGGCCGGAGACCTGGGTCATGAGCTGGAAGACGCGCTCGGCGGCACGGAAATCGGGCATGCTGAGCGAGTGGTCGCAGCCTACGACGCCGACCAGCGTGATGCCGTGGATGTCGTGACCCTTGGCGATCATCTGGGTGCCGACGAGGAGGTTGATCTCGCCGGAGTGAAGGCGGGCGAGCAAGCGTTCGAGGTCGTAGCGGCCGCGAACGGTGTCGCGATCCATGCGGCCAATGCGGGCTGAGGGGAAGATTTCCTGAAGGCGTTCTTCGCCTTGTTCTGAGCCGGCGCCGAGGTAGTAGAGGTGTTCGCTGTCGCACTTGGGGCAGCGGGCGGGGACGGTGCGCCGGTATCCGCAGTAGTGGCATTCGAGGCGCTGGCCTTCTTTGGCTTCGGCAGCGTCGTCTGCGGGCGGTTTGTGGTGGGTGAGAGAGATGGCGCAGAACTGGCACTCGAGCTTGTCTCCGCACGATCGGCATATGACGGCGAAGGAGTAGCCGCGGCGATTGAGGAGGACGAGAGCCTGCTCGCCGCGATCGAGGGCTTCCTGGGTCTGCTGGACGAGGGCGCGGGAGAAGAGCTGGTCCTGGCCGGTCTCCTGGAACTCCTTGCGCATGTCGATGAGTTCGACTTCGGGGAGCGGGCGGCCCATGACGCGGTCGCGCATTTCGATACGCGTGTACTTGGGGCGGGAGTCTTTGCCGTGGGTGTCCTTGCCGGGGATGGAGTTTTGCCAGGTTTCAAGGGACGGGGTGGCGGAGCCAAGGACGACGACGGCGTTGGCGAGCTTGGCGCGCACTACGGCGACGTCGCGGGCGTTGTAGCGAGGGGTTTCCTCCTGCTTGTAGCTCTGGTCGTGCTCTTCGTCTACGAGGATGAGGCCGAGGTTGGGGGCGGGGGCGAAGATGGCGGAGCGGGTGCCGACGACGATGGGGGCTTCGCCTGTTTTGATGCGATGCCACTGCTCGCTTCGTTCCTGGGGCGTGAGGGCGGAGTGGAGGAGGGCTACGCGCTGGCCAAAGGCCTGGTCGAGCAGGCCGGCGGTTTGGGGGGTCAGGCCGATTTCAGGGACGAGGAGGATGGAGGACTGGCCGCGGTCGAGGGCGCGCTGCATGGCGGCGAGATAGACGGCGGTTTTGCCGGAGCCGGTGACGCCGTGGAGGAGGAAGGGCTGGAAGCGCCCGAGGGCGGTGGCGATGGAGGCGAGGGCTTCCATCTGCGGTTCGTTCAATTGGACGGGGGCGGCGGGATGGATGCCGCCCAGGCGGAAAGCTGCTGCCCGCTCGTCGATGCGGACGAGGCCGCGACGGACGAGGGTTTGGAGGGTGGAGGAAGTGAGGTCGCGCGCACGGAGCTCGGCCAGGGGGAGTTCTCCGCCACAGGCAGCGAGTTCGGCGAGGATCGCCTGCTGCTTGACGGTGAGCGAGGGCAGGCGAGCTTCGGGGATGAGGACGGCGAAGCGTTCGGTGCGGCGGGCATCGCGCTCGACGGCGGAGGTTTCGCGGGCGATCCATTTGCGGCGAAGCAAGGCGGCGAGAATGGGCAGGGTGGCGGCGGTGGCGGTGCGCAGGGTGGAGACTTTTACGGGTTCGCCGGAGGCAAGGCGGGCGAGGACGCGGTGCTCGGTGTCCTGTTCGTCGGGGGAGAGCTTGCCGCGGCGCTTGGATTTTGGGCTGGGCGCGTCGGAATCGAGAGCGGCGGCGAGCATGTCGCGGCCGAGGTCGGTGATGCGGTAGTAGACGGTGCGGCGGACCTCGGCCATGAGGGGTAGCATGCCGCGGAGGACTTCGCCGAGAGGGGCGAGGTAGTACTGGGCCATCCACTCGGCGAGGGAGAGGAGCTGGTCGCTGAGGAGGGGCTCGTCGTCGAGGACGGCTTCGAGGTAGCGGACTTCGAATTCGGTGGGCTTGGGGAGGTTGATGGCGGTGACGACGCCGATGAGCTTTTCGTTGTTGAAGGGGACAACGACACGTGCGCCGCGCTGGGGATGCTGGTCCCGGTTGACGGCGTAGGTGAACACGCGGTCAAGGGGGACGGGGAGCGCGACTTCGCAGCAGATGGGCATGGCGGGCAAGCTTCAGTTTAGGGGATGAGGGTTCGGCGGAGGGACTGAGCGATGGATTCGCTGAATTCCGTCCGAACAAGTGCGAGCGAGGACGCTGCTTCGAAAGCTGGTTTGGAAACTGGCTCAGAAGGATTGGGGGGCTTCGCGTCCTGGGACGGGTGGATGTGCTGCTAACTGCTTTTTGTTAGAAACAACCGCAGATCCCTCCGCTTCGGTCGGGAGGACAGTGCTTTTCAGGGAGGTTTCCTGCGAATAGGCACGGACATTTGGATAATCGGTTTAGTTCACAAGTCGCAAAACCGGCCCAACGCATTACAATTCATTCCTGATGACACCCAAAGCCAAATCCAAGCCCGCTGTCAAGTCAACGGCCGAGCCAGGCGCTCCAGCCGTCTACCCCTCCAACCCTGAAACACCGGTCACCATGACGATCGATATTGGCGGCTCGGGCCTGAAAGCGATGTTGCTGGACGCCAAGGGCAAGCCAGTGAGCGATCGCCAACGCGTTGTAACGCCGGAGGTTCCCACGCCGGAAGCGGTGCTGGGCGGCCTGGAAGAGTTGCGCAAGCTGATGGGCAAGTTCGACCGGGTTTCGGTTGGATTTCCGGGCGTGGTGAAGCATGGATGCACGTTTGGCGCGTTCAATCTGCATCCGCTTTGGGCGGGTGGCTTTCCGCTGCAGGCGGAGCTGGAAAAGCGCTGGAAGAAGCCCGTGCGCGTGGGCAATGACGCCGATGTGGCCGGATATGGGGCTATCAAGGGGGAGGGCGTGGAGCTGGTGCTGACGCTGGGCACGGGTCTGGGCGCGGCACTTTTCACGAACGGTCACCTTTGCCCCGGATTGGAGCTTGGCCACCACATCTGGAAAAAGCGGGGCATGACGTATGAAGACTACCTGGGGAGGCGGGGGCTGGACAAGTTTGGCAAGAAAGAGTGGAACAAGTTGATCCAGGCGGCAATCAAGAGCACCGGGGCGCTGTTTAACTGGGACAAGCTCTACATTGGCGGCGGAAACACCAAGAAGATTGACTTTGCGCCGCCGACGGACGTGGAGATTGTGTCGAACGAGAGCGGGCTGCTGGGCGGGGTTTATTTGTGGAAGGATCAGGGGTGAAAAGCAGGGGCCAGGGACTTGGGACTGAGGGACTAAGGGATCCGCTGGGTTTGAGGTTCCGAGGTTGGTTTGTGTAGTATGGTCCGGAAATCCTACGGAATATAAACCATGCGCTCTAATTGCCTTGTGAAATTGATTCGTCTTTTTGCCATCCTTTCGCTGCTGGTGGCCATCAGCCAGATTCCACTTGCTTTTGCTCAGGATGCGGCTGGCGGTCAGTCCCCTGCCCCGGCGGATGCTGCGGAAGCACACACGCCGCCGGTGACAGCGAAGATCAACGCGCTGGCGCACAAGGTGCTGGGGTTGGGGCTCAAGTACAACTCGCTGGACGCCGAAGGGATGCAGCCATGGCATCTGAAGGTGGACTTCCAGATGGTGGTGATGGGCAAGCCAAAGCCTGTTGCCGGCACAATGGAAGAGTGGTGGCTGGGGCGCTACCGGTGGAAGCGAGTGTATGCAAGTGAGTTCCCAAGCTGGGTCGGGAGCGAGTGGAGTGTGTCGCGGTTTGAACGATTTCGCAAGAAGCCCGGCGACGCTCAATTTGACAGTGCCCTGCTGAACACGCGCGTGACCCGGCCGGTGATCGAGGCCCTTTACCAGGCGCCCAACATCAAGCCCGACTACGAAATGAGCATCAAGCGGGTAACCACAGCCGGCGTGGTTTTGAACTGCGTTTCGGTGGTGAATGGCGCGCAGTATGTGGACGATACCAACCCTGACTGGCTGTTTCCGACGATGTGCTTGGACAACGACATGCACCTTCGGCTGACGACGGCGTCGGACACGGCAGTGCAATACGATGATCTGCAGATGTTTCAGGGGCGGGCGGTTCCGAGAGACGTCAAGGTGATCGTGAAGGGACAGTTGATTTCTGAGATGAAGGTGTCGGTGCTGGAGCCGATAGCGGCGGACGAGGCGCTGATCAAGCCGCCGGACAAGGTGACTCCCGAGCCATTCACGCTTGAGCCGGGGATGGCGAGGCCGGAGTCGGTGTATGAGGTTGCGGCGGCGATCCCGATCCCGCCCGGAGGCATGCCCTTTCGGGGAACGATTTCCGCGCCCATCCTCATTCGCAAGGACGGCAGCGTAAAGCCCAATCCGGAAGGCGTGACACCCATGCCCTGGCTGCATGAACTTGTCGATTCGCTTGAAGTGACGCTCGCCAAGTGGAAATACAAGCCCTACCTGGTGGATGGGGAGCCGGTGGATGTGCAGATTACGGTGAACTATGGGGTGGATGGCAAGCCGTTTGTGCCTTCGTACGACAAGCCGAAGCCGAAGAAGGTGGAGACTGCGCCGGAGGACTTTACCAGCTCTTATGATCCAAAACGCGACCCGGCAAAGGATCTGGAGATGGCCATGGCGCAGGCAAAACAGGGGAACAAGCGCATTCTGCTGGATGTGGGCGGGGACTGGTGCTACTGGTGCAGGGTTCTGGACAAGTTTTTTGACGATCACCAGGATTTGAAGGCGATGCGGGACCAGAACTTTGTGCTGATGAAGGTGAACATGAGCTCACTGAACGAGAATTACTCGTTCCTGAGCCAGTATCCGGCGATTCCGGGGTATCCGTGGATCTTTGTGCTGGATGCGGATGGGAAGCTGGTGAAGTCGGAGAATACCGACCCGCTGGAGGATGGGGCGAAGGGGTACAGCGCGAAGGCGGTCAAGGACTTTCTGGTGGCTGAGAAGGCGCCGTAGGGGAGACAGACGGGTACGATCCTGGCCCATGCGGCGTGCAGGGGCACTCGAGTAGGCTTCAATGTATGAGTTGTGCTGAATGTTGCTGGTTTGAGCTCACCGCCAGGAATCCCAGACGCTTGCGACTGTGCACGAGGCTTGTGCGCGCGGCGATTTTGCTCGCCTTCTTGCTCGCCTTCTGGGGGTCCAGCCTCAATTCTGCGGCCCAGACTCAGGCGGCTGCGGCAACGCTTTCTCCCTCGGAAGCGCTGCGGGCCGCAATGGACCCGTTCAACCAGGCGCGTGCCCAGAACGACGATCTGACCGATGCGGATACGGTTGCGCTTGGCCTGGGAATGGCGCGAGCGTCGCGCGATTGCATTGCGATGTCGGCCGCTCCGGAGCAGTTCGCTGACCAGCCGGAGCAGAGCATGGCACTGGGCAGGCTTTGCCTTTTTGGCCAGCAGTTCGAACTGGCTCGGGCGGCGCTGGTGATGTATCTTGCCCTGCCAAAGCCGCCGGAGCGCGAGGCGGCGCTGATTCTGCTGACGCGCGCGTTTTTAGGGTTGGATGAAGCGGAGTCGGCGTATGGGCAGGTAGATTCGCTGCTGCGCGATTACCCCTACGATGCGCAGATTCACCTGGCGGCGGATCTGGTGATCAGCGCCAATGAAGGCGGGGCCCCCGACCCGGGGAACGAAATGAACAAGGAAGCAATGGATATGTGCGAGACGCAGCGGAATGCGACGTTGCCGTTGCTGATGCAGGGGAAAGGGCTGGGGGATGTGGCGGCCAGCGAGTTGTATGCCGATGCGCTGCGTTGCGTAGCGGTGGGACGGAGTGTTGGCGATCGCGGCGCGGATGAGACTTTGAGCAAGCTGGCGGCGATTGCGGGGGAGCCGGTGTGGGAGCATACGGCGGAGCTTGCGCTGATGCGAGAGGCGCTGGGACGGGCGGAAATGCAGGGGAAACCGACGCCGGTGGCTGCGCTGCATGGGCACCAGTTGAATGGAGTTGGCGGGATGACGGCGCGGGTGTTGCCGCTTGGGCATGGGACGGTGATTCTGGCGGCGTTTACGCTGTGGGCGCCGAGCGCGGCGGAGCGGATTCGGGCGCTGGTGGCATTGGCGTCGGCGCATAGTGTTTATGCCGTAACGAGCTGGAGGGCGAATACTGGGGGCGAGGATGTTTCGTCGCCCAGTGCGGCAAAGGCATTGCTGGCGTGGAAGAAGACTGTTCCGGCACAGGTTCCGTTGCTGATTGTGCCGGATGCGGAGTTGCAGGGGTTTCATGCGGACCAGTTCCCTGCCGGGATTGCGATTCGGGAGGGGCGAGTGGTTTCGAACTCGGTGCTGGGGGATGGGGGCGCGGTGCGGATGACGTTGGTGGGGATGTGGGGGCGATAGGGAAAGCTATCAATGGGGAAGTTCAGAGTTGACTGCCGGGCGGGGTTTATTTGCGAAAGGGCCAGGGGTGGTCGAGCTTCATTTCGATTGATACTCTTGTTATCCCTGGTTTGCTCTGACCTGCTTTTCTTGAATAATCTTCGTTTATAAACGATCATCTGAAGGATGAGAGATAAGACACACGACAACGCGATGGAAGAGCTGTTTAAGGAAGACCCTGGTTACGCGGTCGAGATGCTGAACGCCATTCTCAAGGACGGAGAACAGGGCGAACTTCTGATTGCGCTGCGCCAGATGACCAAGGCTTTTGGCGGTGTGCAGGACGTGGCGGAGAAGGCAAACTTGAACCCTACGCAGCTTTACCGTACGCTGTCGGCGGAAGGAAACCCGGAACTTCGGAGCCTATCGGCGGTTCTGAAGGCGATGGGACTGCGGCTGGCTGTGGAACGGGTACGGGCGGCGTGAAGCGTCTCTGCGAGGCCCTCTGTCAAGCAGTGGAGAGAGTGCTCGGAGTCAATCATGGCGAATTGGCGGTGCTGGGGTTCCAATCAACAGCACCCCTCGCAGAGCGGGGTCGAAACCCTCAGGGAAAATCGTCAGTGCGTCGTAGGTCGCAGTGGTGAAATCGGCACCGTCGAGATTCGCGCCGGTAAAGTCGGACTCGTAAATCGCCTGTCCCCCGCCGAGTTGATCCAAGCCAAACCGAGCGTTTCGCAAATCCGCATTCCGAAAGTTGACGTTGTGGATGAAGGAGCATCGCAAATCGACGCCGGCAAGCAAGCATCCTTCGAAATTGGCGTCTGCCAGGAATGCTCCGTAGAGGTCAGCGCCGGTAAAGTCGGAACCTCGCAGGTCTGAACCATCGAACGAAATACCTTCCAGTTCAAATCCGGCTAACAAAGCTCCGTGGATTACCATTCCGTCAAAGATGCGCGACTCCGGCGGGTTGGATGTCGCAATCACGTTGCCGTCCCTGTCGTGAATCTTCATTTCTCATCCCTTCGCCGGTGGTTTCAGGCCGAGTTCGCGCATGGCGATTTGGAGGTCGGCCCAGGCTTCCTTCTTTTGGCGCGGGTCGCGGAGTAAAAAAGCTGGGTGATAGGTGACGATGAGCTGGCTGCCTCGCCAAGCGTGGACTCGTCCACGGAGGCCGGCGAGGGGCTGACGCTGGCCTAAAAGATAGGTGGCCGCGGTTGCGCCGAGGGCGACGATGACCTGGGGACGGATGACATCGATCTGGCGGAAAAGGAACGGGGAGCAGGTGTTGCCCTCTTCCGGTTCCGGAGTGCGGTTGCCGGGCGGGCGGCACTTGACCACGTTGGCGATGTAGACTTCTTCGCGCTTGAGTCCCATGGCGTTGATCATGTTGTTGAGCAGCTGGCCGGCTTTGCCGACGAAGGGGATGCCCTGGGCGTCTTCGTCCGCGCCGGGGCCTTCACCGACGAAGAAGAGGCGGGCGTTGGGGGAGCCGTCGCCGAAGACGATCTTGTTGCGGCCGGCGTGGAGGGCGCAGCGGGTGCAGTCGCCGATGTCTTCGCGGATGAGCTGGAGGGCGGCAGCGCGGTCGGCAGCGGGGATGATGGCGGGTTGGGCGGGCGGGGTGAAGATGGGCTTGCGAGGGGCGATGGCGGGGTTCTCCTGAGGGGATGAGTCTGGAACAGATGACGATTGAGATTCTTGCTTTCCCACCCATTCCGCTGAGGGGCGCGGAATGGATGGGGCACCCAGAGTTTCTGGCTGTTCGGGCATGGCCTCAAGCTGGGCTTGGAGGGCAGGATCGACAGGGCGGCGGTAGAACTCGGTGAGTCCGAGATCGCGGTAGAAGCGGACGCGGGCCAGGAGCGCTTCGCGGGTTGCGGGGTCAAAGGCGGGCGGCAACGGCGTTTACTCCACAATCAATTGTCGGCGAGGGGGGGCGGGGGATTCAGCCTGGCTGAGCACTTCATCCTGGAGAGATTGCTGGTCAACGTGCTCGTCGAGTTCCACCATCAGGGAGCGGGGGCGGCGCAGGGTTAGGATTTCGTCGAGGATGCGGTCGGCGAGCTGGCGCTTGGGCATCTCGTGGAGCTCGATGGAGGTGGTGCGGGTAAGGAAGGTTGCGGCGTTGGTGTCGGCCTCAATGCCCACGCCGTCGCTGGTGACGGTGTTGACGACGATAGCGTCGGCGCCCTTGCGGAGGAGCTTGGCGCGGCCGTTTTCAAGCTGGTCGTTGGTTTCGGCGGCAAAGCCGACAATGAGCTGGCCAGGGCGGCGGCGGCGCACGACTTCCGCAAGGATGTCTTCAGTGGGAGCGAGTTCGAGGGTGATAGGGCCGGTGCGCTTGAGCTTTTGGTCAGAGACGATGACGGGGCGGTAGTCGGCTACGGCGGCGGCTTTGACGATGAGCGTGGCCTCGATCATTCGCTCGAGGACGGCGTTCCGCATCTGGTCGGCGGTGGTGACCTTGACCAGTTCGCAATGGGATGGCGCGTGGAGCGGGGACGGGCCGCTGATGAGGATGACTTTGGCGCCGCGGCTTTGGGCGGCTTCCGCCAGGGCATAGCCCATTTTGCCACTGGAACGGTTGCCGATGAAGCGGACGGGGTCGAGGGCTTCGCGGGTTCCGCCGGCGGTAACGAGGACGACTTCGCCGGCCAGGTCGTGACGGCGGCCAAGGGCGTTGAGTACGGCGTCGGCAATGGCGTCGGGCTCAGCCATGCGGCCGGCGCCGACCATTCCGCAGGCGAGGGCACCGGTTCCCGGCTCGATGACGCGAACGCCGCGCTGTTTGAGAATCTCAAGATTGGCCTGGGTGGCCGGGTGCTCCCACATGTTGACGTTCATGGCGGGGGCGACCAGGACAGGCGCGCGCGTGGCCAGGTACATGGTGGAGAGGAAGTCGTCGGCGATGCCGTGGGCGAACTTGGCGAGGATGTTGGCGGTTGCCGGGGCGACGATCAGGGCCTCAGTCCACTGCGCCTCAGAAATGTGCTCGATGCCATTCTGCTCGGTGGTGGATTCGGAGGAATCCCACTGGTCCCAGAGGCTGGTGAGGACTTTGTGGCCGGAAAGTGCGGCAAAAGTGAGCGGCTGGACGAATTTGCAGGCGGAAGCGGTCATGACGACGTGCACTTCAAGGGCCTGGCGCTGGAGGGCGCGCACAAGTTCCGCCGCTTTGTAGGCGGCGATTCCGCCGGAGACACCAACTGTGACTCGCATGGAACGATTGTAGAACAGATCAGGTTTCAGAGATCAGGTGTCAGAGATCAGCGCTCAGTGATCTGTCTTTCAGCTGAGCAATATAGGAATGGCGGGGCCTTCGACCAAGGGCTTGTGAATCTCGGTCGCGGTCTTGACGTAGGCGATTTTGCCGGCCCTGATTTCGTCCTGGGCGATGCGGCAGACCTTGTTGGACTGGCTGTTGACCAGAGCGTGGGAGCCGCTCTGCAACTGGCGGGCGCGGCGGGCAGCAACCAGAACCTTGCGATAGTTTGAATCGAACTGCGTTTCAATCGTCATGGGTGTCCTGTTCCTCGTCTTTGTCGTCGTCTTTGTCGTCGTCATTGTCGTCGCCGATGGGGTCGTCGTTGGAGTTGATCCCAAAGTCGAGCTGCTGCTGGCCGGGATTTGGACCGAGAATGCCAAAGGCTTCCAGCACCGGCTTCAGCCGAT
>Ga0302195_10003149_pt1 | contig 12961 bp, 9 predicted proteins | sample II_Bog_N1_2_FD_198778 | JGI IMG/M metagenome (GOLD analysis project Ga0302195, IMG submission 198778) | Peat permafrost microbial communities from Stordalen Mire near Abisko, Sweden - II_Bog_N1_2 | ecosystem: Environmental > Terrestrial > Soil > Wetlands > Peat | place: Sweden: Abisko, Stordalen...
GTGGGCAGCGACCTGCTCGCCCACATCGGCCGCCGCCTTCAGCAGCTCAGCCCCGCAGGCCATCTATGCTTTCGCTACGGCGGCGATGAATTCGTGGTCCTCATGCCCGAGACGAGCTCTACCGAAGCGGGGCGCCATTGCACACGCTTGCTGGCAGCGCTTATGGAGACGCGTTTCCCCATGCGCAATGGGCTCGAACTCAAGGTGAGCGCCAGCGTTGGCGTGGCCACCGCGCCGCACGACGGCATCACCGTACATGGCATCATCGGCGCTGCCGACGCCCGCATGTATGTCGTGAAAACCACCGGCCGCGGCCGCGTCCTCACACCCTGACGCCACACAACCAGGCAGCGTTTATTTCACTCATTGAGAATGTTGGGGCCCCAAGTCTGGTTTCTCAGACCTGCGAAAAAGCAGCGCAAGCCGCAGGCCGCCTCAGCGCAGGTCGTTATACTTCCACCGGCACGCTCCGCGCTACCTTCTGCGCCGAGCGCGCCGCGAAATAGAGCGATACGACAGTAATATCGTCCGACTGCCCAAACCGCTTCGCCGTTTGCGCAATGTAGCGCGCCGACTCGTTGCTCACTTGCTGTGTGCGTTCAAACCCGAACAACTCACCATGCGCATTGGAAGCTTCGACGACGCCATCGGAGAGGAAGATCATCCGCTCGCCCACATTCAGCTGGAATGTCGCCTGCTCGTACTCAATGTTCGGGACCACTCCCAAGGGGAGATCCGCAGCCAGTTCCAGTTCGCGCCCATCGCGATACGGATGCAGATGCCCCGCATTGGCAATCGTCATTGTGCCATCGGTATAAATGCGCGCGCAGACGCATGTGGCAAAGCTCACCGCCGCCTTCAAATTCGGCAGCGCCTCGGTTTCTTGCGTAGCGCCCAGCAGCACATTGTTCAAGCGATTGAGCACAGTTGCCGGATCGTGCGAGAGCTCGTTGCGCAGCGCGCCCACCAGCGTGCTCGCATTCATCGCCGCCTGCAATCCCTTGCCGCTCACATCGCCCACGACAATGAGCATCGAATCGTCTTTCAGCGGCAACACCTGGAAAAAATCTCCACCCACGCCGTTGGCCGGAAGATACGCGCTCTCCAGCATGAAATTGTGATTCGAAGGCAGTTGCGTCGGAATCAGCATGGCCTGCACGCTGCGCGCGGCCTCGATCTCTGCGCTCGATCGCTGTTCCTCCTGGCTTACATGGATGAAGCGATAAAAAATAACCGCCAACAGGCTGAAGAGGAAAACCGAGTAGGACACAACGCTAATGCCGAACGAGACAGGCCCAAAGTGAAATTGATGAAAGGCGAGTCGGTTTGAAATCCAATGTTGCTCCGCCGCATAGTTGAGCAACGTGTCGGCAGAATCACCCGTTGCGGCCAGAAAAAACGGCAGCAGCATGACACCGGCATCGGGCCTTCCCTTGCGCCATGCGCGAAACAGCAATACTGTCACCAGCACGCTGAAGACGATCTCTGCTGTCACCGACAGGTACTCGTAGGTCCGTTCCAGGTTGAGCAAGCCCAGCACGGGAAGAACCACGACACATGCCTGCACAATGCGCACCGGCTTGCGCCAGTCACTGTCCGTAAAGCGGAGAATGAATTCGAGCGTCGCAGCCATGAATAGCCGGCCCGACCACAAATTGAAAACGCGGAAGACGGTGTATCCCATCCATCCCAGGTGGAACGCCGTTTCCGTGCCTCCCATCATGCAGACCGTCAGGCACAGCAGCGACAGCCACAAGTACTCTGAGTGTTTGCGCTGCGCCAGGTAGAGCGTCGCTCCCAACAGCGCCACGCAGAAAAAAAGGAAGCTGACCAAGACGCTGGCGCTCACATGCTGATTCCAGTCCTGCTCCGTGTCGGCGGTTACCATGTGCGCAATCTCGTCGACCGGCCCAACCTCAACGCGATCGACCAGGCCCCGCCCGATCGTGACGCTGCTCCCGGCCCAGCTGCGGATCGCGATCACGAGGGGTCCGCCCGCGCCTGGCTGCGGAAGATGCACCACCAGCGGAGGCGACGCATACATGGTGGGCTGATCGGTCATGCCTTCGGTACGTCCAAGCTCCACGCCATTCACGTACACAGCGAATTGCCCGACAGAACGCGCACCGGTCACGAACAAATCCAGCCCCTTCGGCGCGTCCCTGAAGCGTGCAAGCTGCGCCGAATCGAGCTTGAGACGGTACCAGCCGTATCCGTTGTAGGAATCGATGCCCTGTTCCGTCAGCGGCTTGCTCATGCTGATGGTGACCCACGCGGATTCGTCAAGCGTCACGTCGGCCGATCGCGGGTCATCGCCCACCTGGAATCGCCAAGGACCGTCAAGCTCGAGCGTATTGTGATCGCGCACGATGTTCGCAGTGCTTTGTGCGCTGGCCGCCACAACCGGCGGATTGTTTGAAGCCTGCGCGGAGGCGCGCAGACCCGTCGCGCACACCAGGGTGCTCGCGACCAACAGCACGCCGACCTTCATCGCTCTTTTGATTCGACTCATCCCTCGTCGTCCGCGCCCGCCTCCGTACTCAGCTCTACGCCTAACCGCTCCAATTGGTTCCGCCAGTCGAGCCCTTCGACAAAACTCTTTGACTCGCGCCAGTTCGGCTCCACAATCACATGCAATTCCAGGTACACGCGCGTTCCCAGCAGCGACTCGATCTTTTTCCGAGCCCCGGTGCCAATCTCCTTGAGTTTTATGCCGCCCTTGCCGATAAGAATTGCCTTTTGTCCGTCGCGCTCGCAGTAGATTGCCGCCGCAATTCGAGTCAGCGGAAGCCGCGCCGGTACCACACCTTTTTTGCGCGGAACAAACGGCTTCGGTTCTTCGAAGCGCTCAATCACCACCGCCGCAGCATAGGGCACTTCTTCGCCCGTCTCAACCAGAATGCTCTCGCGAATCAGCTCGGCAACCATGAAACGCTGCGGTTGATCGGTGTACTGGTCCTTGGGGTAATAGCGCTCGCCCTTCGGCAGCGCGTCCACAATCTTGCGCACCAGCACATCCAGCCCATCCCGCTTGCGCGCGCTGATCGGAATCACCTCGGCAAAATTGTATTGCTTCGTCAGCCCCTCGATCAGCGGCAACAAGCGATCTTTCGCCACCAGGTCAATCTTGGTCAGCACCAGGAACACAGGACAATCCACCTTGCGAATCAGCCCGAACAAAAATTCGTCTTCGCTCGCCCAGTTCGTGCGCTCATTCTTCTTCGTGGCGCTACCCTTGGGCGCCCCATGTCTCGCTTCTGAGCCATGGGAAACTTCTGCACTGTCCCCGTCGATCTCGGCTTCACCTTCCGCCGCGGACTCCAACTGCACCTTCCGCGTCGCATCCATCAGCACCAGCACCAGGTCGCGCGTCTCCAGCGCTTCGTAAACCTCCTGCAGCATGCGCCGGTCAAGCTGCGTTCCTGGCTTGTGTACGCCAGGAGTATCCACAAACACAATCTGCGCCGCCGGATGTGTGCCCTTCTTTGCTTCCACCTCGACCACGCCGGCGATGCGGTTCCGCGTCGTCTGCGGCTTGGCCGAGACAATCGCCACCTTCTCGCCCGTCAGGGCGTTCAACAGCGTGCTTTTGCCGGCATTCGGCCGGCCCAGAATTGCAACAAATCCAGATTTCAACTTGATCGGACTCCTGATGCTCCATGATCGCAGAGCCGCGCATGAATTAGCGAACCTCTATCCAACCTGGGCTGTGTGTGCCCCACCCTGGGACCGGGGTACTACAACCTGGGATCCGGGTGCTTCAACCTGGGATGTGGGTGCCCCATCCTTCGCGTTCTTTGCGAAGGGTGGGAAACCACGAACCTAATTACCTGCGTAAAAGCCCGGGAAACCACGAACCTATTGCGAACGAACAGTGAGCGTCTGCCCCACCGCAGGTGGCGGAAACACCCGCACGCGCACCACCCGCCGGTCCGTCGACGCAACAATCTCCATGCGCAGCCCGCCCGGCTCCAGCAGAACCACTTCCCCCGCCAGCGGAATTCGTCCCTCGATTTCACTCACCAGGCCGCCCACCGTTGTCGCCTCGTACCCGTCCTCAATCGCCACCGCCGCGCCAAATAGATCCGCCAGCTGATCCACGGGAAAGTTTCCTGGAACAACCCACACGCCTTGCGCCTCGCGTTGCGGCTCCTCGCTCCCCGCTTCATCTTCATGTTCGTCGCGAATGTTGCCCACAATCTCTTCCAGCAGATCTTCGATTGTCACCAGCCCCGCAACCCCGCCATACTCGTCGATCACCATGCGCATATGCTGCTTCTCGCGCTGCATCTCGCGCAGCAGCTCATAGCCGCGCTTCGTTTCCGGAACGAAGGCCGCCTCACGCTTCATGGAAGCCACTGTCCGCGTGCGCGCTTCCTCGTCGGTAATCTGCAACAAGTCGTGCGCAAACGCAATGCCTGTCACATTGTCGAGCGAACCCGAGTACACTGGCACGCGCGAAAAATTATGTTCCTTCAGAAGCTCTAAAAACTTCTCCAGCGAAGTTGTTTCCGGAACCGCAAACACCGCTGGCCGCGGCGTCATCACCTCGCGCACCAGCTTGTCGCCAAACTCCACAGCGGACCTCACCAGGTCGCGGTCGCTCTCTTCCAGAATCCCTTCTTCTTCGCCCGCTTCGAGCAGCGCCTCCACGTCCACCGCTGTCTCTTCTTCCTCGCTTGCCGATTCCTCTGCAAGCGAAGCCACCGAGAAGAAGAAGCGCACAAACACCGTCACGGGGGTCGTGATCCACAGCAGCAGGCGGATCGGCCACACGAGCCGCCCCACCCACCGCCCGCGCGTGCGATTGAAGAGCAACGACGGCAGAACCTGGTTGCAGAAAACGACCACCAGCACCATCACCAGCACTGCCTGCGCAATCTCAGGATAGGTGGGCCGTCCTACAATATGGCCGCGATCGAAGAGCACCGCACCGAACTCCAGGGCGATAATGCCCAGCGCCAGTTGCTGCAGCACGGCCGCCGAAATCGCGGCATGCTCGCGCGTGAGCCCCAGTTGCGGTTCAATCAGTTCTTCCCAGGCGTCCAGATTCTCTTCGATTTCACGCGCCAGAATCTTGCCGAACTCCGCGTATACCCGGCACATGTATGAAGCCAGCGTCTCAACCAGCGCCAGCAACACCACCATCGAAATGGCCAGAGCGCTCATGGGCGCTTCGCCTTGACGCGTCGTGTCTGGGCGGCTCGCTCAATCAAACCCGACGGCAAACCCAGCCGGGTCCGCAGCCGTTGCTCCCGGCGTGCCATCTGCCCGTCGTCGGTCTCGTGATCGTAGCCGGCCAGGTGCAGTACGCCGTGGAGCATGAGCACCTTGATCTCCATCCCTATTGGATGACCCTGCTCCCGCGCCTGTTTCCCCGCGGTCGCCACACTGATGGCTAGATCCCCGGCAAGTTTCTCCGCGCCCACACCCTCCGCCGGAAAAGAAAGCACGTCCGTGGCCTTGTTCATCCCCCTGAATTGCCGGTTCAGTTTGCGGATTGCCGCATCGGTGGTCAGCAGAACAGTCACCTGGCCTTTCAGCCGCGCCGCCGCCTGGGCAGACGCCAAAAATCGCGCCAGGGTTCGCGCGGAAGGCATCCGATGCGGACCCTCCGCACCGCCGGAAGGAACCGCCGCTTTCGATGCAAGGAGAGATTTCGCCAGATTTCTCTTCAGCGCCGGGTCGGCTTCAAGATGAGGATCGAGAAGGATCATCGTGCTCAGGCCCGGTCTCCCTGTGACTGAGGCGGTCCCGAAGTATCTTCAATTCTACGCGAAGGTCAGCCAATGGCCGGCATTCCGGGCGCGCGCCATCAACGGCCCGCGCGGACGATGCAGCGCCGTCTACCGTTTCCTGCGCAGTCTATTCAGCAGGTTAACCAGCGTTCGCAGCCACTTCGGCAGCTCGATCCGCAGGTCGGTTATGTCCAGGACCGTGCCCTTGATTACCAGCCCTGACCCGCCTGGCCCGGTCGCCAATGTCGCCGTATTCAGAACCCAGGCCGTACCGCCATCCCGGCGGCGCAAGCATTGCTCAAAGTTCTCCAGGTGTTTCTCCGCCACCAGCCATGCGTTAAAGCGCTCCCGATCCGCGTCGGAAAAGTATCCAAAACTCGCCGGCTGGCCCAAAAACTCCGCGCGCGAACCATACCCCAGCATTTGGCAAAATGAGAAATTGCAATCCAGAATCTGCCCGTCCAGCGTGGCCTTATACGCCCCCGCCAGGCTGCCCTCAAAAAGGACGCGGTAACACCTTTCGCTCAGGGCAATCTGCAAGCGTGTTTCCGCCTCTTTCTCCACGATTGAAAACCCGGCGGCGGCGATCAACAGCAGCGCAAAGATCAGCGGAAACGCATGAGACGACCAGTCACCAAAGCTTCCATACGACGGCCACTCCGATACTTCAAAGGCGCACAGGGTGGCACTGAGAAAAGCCGCCGCTCCCAGTCCAGATGAGCAGGCAAACGAGAGCCGAATCGCTGTCGCGGCCACAAACCTGTGCCGCATGCCTCCGTGAGCAAGAATCGTTTGGTTCACCAGCCTTGCTGCCAGCGATAAAAGCAAAATGGCGGTAAACACGAGGACGCAAAGAAGAACGAGAGACTGAATCAAGTCCAGGGAGCTGGCGCCGCCCAACTCGCCCCTCGAATTGGCCCGCTCGGCGATCGATTGTGCGAGTCGTGAAACTGAGCCTTCTCCGCGGCAAACGCTCGCGCCTGCGAACCAGAACACCAAGGGTGTAAGCAGCCTTCGCTTTGCGGAATGGAACAAAAAGATCATCCTCGACCTGACAGCGAGCCTGCGGATGGTGGCCCGATCTAAAGCGCACGCAGTCGGAGCCGGATGGATGGATCAATTCCGATGCTGGTGAGCGCTTCTTCCAGTAGAGTTCAGATCGCGGGTAAACGCCATTCCCCCTAGGTTGCATCGACAATCACCCAAGTCGCCATGCAAACACCGCATGCCGCCGAGAAACCCCTTGCCCGCCTCCTCGCGCCGACAGATAGCGTCCCACCCCAGTTTGCCGATTCGGCCCATGGAAAAAGGGCCGTGCCTGACTGGCACGGCCCCGAAGTGTTCCCAGCGCGTTTGAAGCTCTACTGCGGCTTGTTGGCGTAGACGGCTTGCCCCGGCGGCTCCTGGTCGCCGGTTTGCGCGGCTCTACCGATCGGCTCGTTCATGGCCAGCGGCAGCTCCTGCTGTCCGGGCTTCACGCTCTCGTACGCCCGCACAATGCGCTGCACCAGTGCATGCCGCACCACGTCGCTGTCTTCGAAATGGCAGAAGTGAATCCCCTCCACCCCGTCCAACACGTTGATCGCATCCACAAGTCCCGATTTTCTCGGATTGGGCAGATCGATCTGCGTAATATCGCCTGTGATCACGGCTTTGGAGTTGGCGCCCATGCGCGTGAGGAACATTTTCATCTGCTCCACGGTCGTGTTCTGCGCCTCGTCCATAATGATGAACGCGTCGTTCAGCGTGCGCCCGCGCATAAAGGCCAGCGGAGCCACCTCGATCACGTTCTTTTCCAGCATCTTGTCCACCTTGTCCGCATCCAGCAGATCGTAAAGCGCATCGTACAGCGGACGCAGGTACGGGTCGACTTTTTCCTGCAGACTGCCGGGCAGAAAGCCCAGTTTCTCGCCTGCTTCCACCGCCGGCCGCACCAGCACAATGCGGCTCACTTTCTTCGCGTTAAATGCGGCCACCGCCATGGCTACCGCAAGGTAAGTCTTGCCGGTGCCTGCGGGACCCACGCCGAACGTCATGTCGTTCTGTTCAATGGCTTCAACATACTTCCGCTGGTTGATCGATCGCGGCTGCACGGTCCGCTTCACGCCGGCCGAGCGCTGCTTGCCGCTATCCACCAGCGACCGGAGCGTAGTCGCTGCGTCCGCAACAACAAGCCGCAGCATGCCGTTGAGCTCCCCGTTGTGGGGATGGATGCCTTGTTTGCGCAGAGCCTCAAAATCCTGAAAAATGCGCTGAACGCGCGTCACGCCGTCTTCCAGTCCTTCCACCCGCACCGCGTCCGATCGCAAATCGATCCGTACGCCGAGCGAGTCTTCCATCAGCCTGAGGTTTTCATCGCGAGTCCCGAACAGCGGCTCAAGGTTGGGCGTGATCTCCAAAGCAATCTTCAAAGGATTCGACAGCCTCCGGTGGGCAATGTGTGCGTTGAAAGGAACCGGGCGCAGTTCACTCGAGCTGCGCCCGGCGCGAGGGTGACAGGGTTCATGAGAAATGCATCGGCCGATTGCGCTGCGCGCACCACTCGGCTCTGCGAGAAGGGAGAACTACCGGCAAATTTCGTGGGTGAGGTTGCTGGAAGATTGAGTGTGTTCCGGTCAGGTTTCGAGGCACTCGACGAAGCCGGGCGGAAGCCCTGCTCTGCTTGGTAGAACCGCGGGATGGCAATGGCAACCAAATCGGGTATCTGCGCTAGAGACTAGCGCCAAGACCTCACGGCGTCAATCCGTCGCCTATCAAAATTAGATGAGAAGTGTGCCCCTGCGGTTACCTATGGTTCCTCACGGCCACCCCTGCGGCGCTCCTCGCCCGGTGTCTAAACCAGCCGCCCCGGCAGATACTGCCCCAGAAAACGCCGCGCCAGAATGAATCCGTCCTTGCGCTGCTGCGGGAAGTCGGGAAGGTTCTCGCTATTGGGCGCGTCCCAGAATTCGTCCTCATGTTCGACGGCGATGCCTCCGTTGAACTGGATCTGCAACAACACCGTCAGGAACTCCGGCCAGTTCACAATGCCCTGGCCAGGAATCCGGTAACGCCACCACCCATCCCCATGAATGCCCACCTGCTGCAATACCGGCTGAATGATCTCGGTATCTTTGGCATGGACGGCGCGGATGCGGTCTTTGAAGTGCCACGCCACCGCGATCGGATCAATGTACTGCCGCACAAAGTGCGACGGGTCGAACTCCAGGCCCAGCCGCTTGCTCGGCACCAGGTCAAAAACTGCCTGCATCGCCGCCGGATAGCTGGCAAGATTTCCTTCGTTGGGGTGGTTCTCCCATCCCATCGACACGTCGAGCTTTTCGCACGTCGGCAAATATTTCTCGTTAAAGACCTCGGCGAATACCTTGGCGTGGTCTGCCATGTGCGCGCCCGGCATCCCGCCGCTGAAGGTCCCCACAAACTTGCACCCGAGTCGATGGCAAAACTCCAGCGCGCGTACGAATTCGGCGTTCGCCGCCGCGCGCTTGGCCCGATCCGGATCGGTGTGGTTGGGACCGAAGTACTCAATGCTGACGATGCGGATGCCTGCATTGCGCGCCGTCGCCAGAATCTGGTCAATGGCGCTGTCGCTCAGGTTCGGGTTGAACTCCGGGCCCGGCGTCACCACCACGCCTTCGTATCCTGCCTGGGCTGCGAACGCGAGCTTCGCGGGCGAATACGGGGTAATGATGGAGAGCTTGGGATAGGGCGTATCTGCCGGCACACCGATCTGCCCCGCCGGCTGCTGCTCGGAGTATGCCGCCGCAGTGTCTGCTCCCGCCACACCCAGCGCCGCCGCCGATGTGCCGCCCACTTTCAGAAAATCCCGCCGATTCCAGTTCAACCCCGTGCGCTCCATAGCATTCGTCTCCGATCTTTCAAGGTTCGTGACAAATGTACAGCAAACGCATCGGGATGGAAGCATCGGAAAACCGCACGCAGTCAAGCCGGCATGTTCGTTTCCGAGAATCCAGCAACGGGTGGCCCGTGTCAGACCATCCAAAAAAATTGGCCGCCCCATGTCTCGCGTTTGAGACATGGGAGACCACGAACCGTTCCGAATTGGCTACAACACACCCACAATTCTCACTCCAAACATGAGCGAAGAGCCGCATCACCGGCACCGTTGGGGCCATGGGAATTTAGCCCAGGGCCGGGGTCCCCAGCGAAAGGTCTTCGTCGCTGGGGTGGAGGGCAAGTTCGCACCAGTGAACGCAGTCCTGGGTTAGCCGCAAAATTTGCCTTGAGCCCCGTAGGGGCGACGGTCCTGCGGGATGCAGGGACCTTCAGCCGAGAGGCACTACTGCGAGTAGGAAGATTCTGATCCGAGGATGTAGTTGAGACCTGCAACGATCGACGTGAAGGTAGTGGCTGGTTTGCTGCACATGCGCCTCCGCTCCGTTCTGCAAGGCTCCACCCCATCTCCGGCGCAGCAAACAGGGCAGCTCCATGTGTTGGGAGTTGCGATCATGCAGACGTCGAATGCGCGCTCTCCTAAGCGCGCCCAGGAATCTTGTGCTCTTCTCTTGACAGATGACTTACATAGAAGGCAACCATCAATCTTGCTCGGGCGAAGAAACAGAAAAGGAAGTGTAGCCGACCATCCAGGCGCGTTATCGAATCGGCATGCAGAAACAGAGACCGTTGCCGTCCGGATCGGTCAAGCTGCATTCCGGGGACAAGTGAAAGCGAGGATTTCACAATGTTTCCTTGGTTAAGTCCTTTTCACGGGCGTTTTCTCAGCGAAGACTCAAAATGTGGCGTTGGGCTTGCGTATGCAACCCAAGTACTTTGAGGCTCGGAACACTGGCTCGCTTAACTTTACGCAACTTCCGCTGGGAGCGGCGGACCTGAAGCGCAGGATGCACGTCGAGGTGAAGAAATGAAATGGTTGCTGGCTGTCTTGAGTTCCCTGCTTTTTGCTGCGCAAAGTGCATTGGCGGCAACGCCTACAGCTTATGAGTACAACCTGTACGTTGACACACACAATGGCTACACAGGATTACAGGGTTGGGCCATCTCTGCGAACGGTACCTGGAGCGCGGTGCCAGGCTCTCCCTTTGCGGAGGCGGAACCACAAAACCTCTACGCCCTGCTAACCACCGGCAAATTCCTTTTCGCCCTGGGCGCTGTCAATGGAGGCAGCGATCCTGGCGTCACGCAGACGAGCACCATTTACACCTACAGTATTGAGGGTACCGGTTCATTGAAACTTCTCTACAGAACGCCCATCCCGGACTCTGATCGGGCATACTCGGGTACTAGTCCGAACTACATATTAGCCGTTAGCACGGAAGGAACTGTCCTCTATGCCGCCTTCTATGCAAACGTAAACGGACCCGACTATCCAAGCTTTGCGTCGTGGGACATTCAGCCATCAGGAAAGCTGGAAGTGCGGGACAATCTTTTGACCAAAGCGCCCACTGGCCTCAGGGATACGCCCGGAAGATATTTGGATTATGTGATCGTAGGCCCCTGACACAGTGGCGATCACCACGATAAAGTCTTCGAGGTCATGGCTACCGCAGTAGTCGTCATGGCCGAATGCGCGAAATGCTTCGATCTTGGTGCCCAAGGAAGTCCGGTTGCTGTAAACCTACCAACGCGAGTTGAGCATCTGTCCGCGGTACCCGCCTTCTACTCGCGAGTTGAAGTGCGAATTCCAGGACGCCAACTACGGGCACGGTTAGCCTCGGTCAGCCTTGGCCATTGGAAGGATGACGAAAAAGGCAATAAGTATCGGCGCAGATCCGGGTATCAAGACCGTCCAGGGGAACGGTCGGCGCATCAGCGTAACAACCAGTCCATCGGCTACGGCCACAAGCACAATGATTGCCATCAATCTCGCGGCCCACTTCAAATTGTCTCGATTGATCTTCATTGTCGCCTCCGTCTGTAGTTGTACAATCGATTTTCTTAGAGAGAGTGTACGCCGGTTGGCCAGGGAGGACGTTCCCTGGATCACCCTCCCCTGCTCCCTGATCGCCTGCTTCTGATGCGTCTGCGTCTCGATCAGTTTGTTCGTCGTCTGGAGGAACGGCCCATTCTCGCTCGTGGCCAGGTTGACGGGCCACCCTTCCACAACCCTGATTTCAGCGTTCCCGGCATCCCAGTCGAGCCGCAAACGGCGTCAATGTCCGGTTGGCCAACAATTCACTCGGAATGCCCGGAATGTGACCCTGCCGTGGCTCAAGAACGGCATTGTGATCGGCGTGGACAAGGAGAATATCTCAATTGCGAAATTGGCTGTACGCCTGAGCCGGTGCTCTCAGAAGCCGGCAGGGTGTCAACAGAACGACGAAGAACGCGACAAGGTGAGCAGGCCAGCATTGCGGACACATCCCCGACTGTTTTAACGCGTCCTACCGCTCACCCCGTCTCGTGCTCAATGCCCATTTGCCTTTTCGTGGACCTTTATGTCTGCCATCTGGACTGCCCAGGTTTGAAATCCCGGGCAAATTAGTTCCAGCTTCGCTAGCACCGCGGTGGGGCTGTGGTCGTTTTTTGTCGCAGCGGGAAACGCCTCTTTAAACTTGGCCAGAAAATCGAGACCGTCTTTCGCTTACACCGAAATGAGTCGAACCTCAAACTGGCGCTGATACCAGGTCATATTGGAAGAATCCCCAGCCATCAGGAGCTGGAACGTCTTCGGAAAATCGTCGAGCGACGTGTACTTCAAGTCTCCCGGCGAGAGCTTCGTCATTGCTTCCACAATGGTCGCAGTTTCCGGCTGCCTGGATTTTTGATAGGCATAGGCGAAATAGCTGGCGAGCATCTCATCAACCCACCATGAGCCTTCCTGCGTGGGAGGACCAATGCCGTACTCGTAAACGAGCTTGTGGCCCAGTTCGTGCAGTACCGGATGCATCATGAATCTGCGGGCAGCTTCGTCATAACTAAGATGGACCGATTTGAGCATTCGACGTGTTTCTGCCGATTCGTGGATCTTGTCAGCGAGCAGGCCCTGCGTGATCACGCCATTGTCGTCGGCAGGGATGAATGCGACGCCGTAGGGCACGTTGGTCATTCCGTAAGGAGGGGAATTACCGTTTGGCCGATGCTCCAGAGCTCGGGTCCAATCGTTCTTGTCGAGCACAGCCGCGACCAGATCGAGATGGATACCAAGTTTCTCCTTGTAAAAGCGCAAACCATCCTCCAGTTCAGCCTGCACCTTCAGTGCTCGGTCTCTGCAGCACGCACTGTAGTAGACAGGGATCTCTCCT
>Ga0302195_10003175_pt1 | contig 12913 bp, 13 predicted proteins | sample II_Bog_N1_2_FD_198778 | JGI IMG/M metagenome (GOLD analysis project Ga0302195, IMG submission 198778) | Peat permafrost microbial communities from Stordalen Mire near Abisko, Sweden - II_Bog_N1_2 | ecosystem: Environmental > Terrestrial > Soil > Wetlands > Peat | place: Sweden: Abisko...
GCCTCTTCTCGCGGCAATGCCTCGGCAAGAGAAGAATTCCTGATCTCCACACGCTGCGCCGGGAAGCGCGCGCCTGGAATCGCCGGATGAATCGCACCCGTGTTAAAATCAACCGGAAGTTCACCCGCAAAGCCGCCCGACGCAAATTCGGCTACAAAAGAAAATCTTTCAAACGGTCATAGACCTAGGAATTCGCCTTCGGACCGAAACTGCCAGATGACCATCGATAACGCTGTCAAACTTCTCGATTCCGTGTCCAAGGTGCTTAGCGTTCTCGCGTGGCCGGCTGTCTTGGTTTTTGTTTTGATCCGCTTCGGTTCTGTCCTTCGTGAGTTCCTCGGCAATCTGGGAGAGCTATCACTAAAGGGTGCCGGTTTTGAGGCATCCTTAAAGCGACAACAAGCCAAAGCCGCGGCTGCTCTTGGCGCCGCTGTTGTCTCTCATCCAGACGCCGGTTCAAATCCAGGGACTGCCGCACAAGACGCGCGTGCGGCGGCTCAAGTCGTTGCGGAAATTGCGACGCCGCGGATGATTCGCCGGGCCGGAAGAGCAACCGTCCTCTGGGTCGACGATCGCCCCGGCAACAACGTTCACGAGCGCCAATCTTTGGAGGCTCTGGGCATCACGTTTACGTTGGTGACCTCGACCGAAGCGGCACTGGAAAGTGTCAGGAGTCAGGCTTTTGATGTCATTATCTCGGACATGGGCCGTCCTCCCGATCCGCGGGCAGGCTATACTCTCCTCGATAAACTCCGGTCCGAGGGGAATCAAACGCCGTTCATTATTTACGCAGGCTCACGTGCGCCCGAACATCGTGCAGAGGCCAGACGTAGGGGTGCCGACGGCTGCACCAATAGACCCGACGAATTGTTTGAAATGGTCCTTTCGGCGTTAGCGCGACGTCAAGTCTAGGAGTCTAGCGGCAACCAGCTAGACTCCTAATGCCGCACGCAGCACAATCCAGGTTTTCTCCACCGCCGGCAGAGAAATCCTTCGCGCCAGCACGTCCGAAGGCGATTCCGCGATGCGCTCCAGCAGGCCCGAATAAATAGCAATCAGAGCCCGCAACGATCCGCGCGAATCCTTATGCACCATGCCAATCAGCGGCGCGGATTCCGCATAAAATCGCCTCGCCCTCGCGATTTCAAACTCCATCAGGCTCGCGAAAGAGGCGGTCCGCTTCGACTGCCTCAGATCTCCAGCAGTGACGCCGAAGTTTGCCAGATCTTCGGACGGCAGATAGACCCGGCCCAACCCGGCATCCTCCCGGATATCGCGCAGAATGTTCGTCAGCTGAAACGCAATGCCGCACTTCTCCGCGAGCGGCAGGGCCTCCGGCGAATCGAATCCGAAGATATGAATCGTAGTCAGCCCTACCACCGATGCAACGCGGTAGCAGTACTCGTACAGTTCGCCAAACACACGGAAGACCCGCGGCGAAAGATCCGACGCCACGCCTTCAATCATGTCGTAGAAATACTCATGCGGGATCCTGTAGCGCCCGACCGCATCCAGAAACGCCGGCCACACCGGGCTCGAATCCGGACGCCCCGCGAGCGCCTCCTTCAGCGCCTCGCGCCAGCGATCCATCGCCGTACGCGTGGCCCCAGGCTCGTCGCTCAGATCGTCGCAATAACGCATGAATGCATACATCGCGCACATGGCGTTTTTCTTCTCCGGCGAAAGCAGAACGAAAGAATAATAGAAATTCTTCGCGCGCTTCTTCGCCACATCCCGGCAATAGGCCTGCGATGCGGCGATGGAAGTGACCGAACTCATGCGGCGCGCTGGGGTGCGACAGCAGATAGGGCGGCCCGCACCAGTGTCCCCGCAAGCAGGCCCACGCGCTCCACTTTCGAGATCGACGGTCTGTGCCAGAGCACGTTATAGTCCTGGCCGGCGATCTTGTCGAGAATGCACATCCCGCCGCGGCTAAAAAGATCGAGATCCACGGCCAGACGGCGATTCACCAGGCCGACCAGCGGGTGTCCTTTGATAAAGAGCTGACGCGTTCCCTCGACGGCCTCCTGCATCAGCGCCCGGAACCGATCGTCGAACTTGTGCGCGAAAAGCTCCTCCACCGTATAGTTGTGCCGCGCCAGAAGATCCAGCGGAAGATAAACGCGGTCTTTCTCCTGATCCACAATCACGTCCTGCCAGAAATTCGCCAGTTGCAGCGCGGTACAGGTGGCATCGGAAAGCGCCTGGCGCTCGGGATCGGAATAGCCGCAAAGATAGAGCACCAGCCGCCCCACGGGATTGGCCGAGCCCTCGCAGTAGGCGAATAATTCGTCCCAGTTCCGATAGCGCGTGACGGTCTGATCCTGAATGAAGGCGCCGATCAGATCGGAGAACGGCTCTTGTGGTATCGAATGTTTCGATACCGTACCGCGCAGCGCGACGAAAACCGGGTGCTGAGCCTCGCCCGCGTACATACGGCCCAACTCCCTCTGCCACCAGCCGAGCAACCGCAGACTCTCCGCCGGATCGCCGATTTCGTCCGCCAGGTCGTCGGCCCAGCGGCAATATGCGTAGACGTTATAGAAATCCTGGTGGAGTTCCTTCGGCAGCAGGAAACTGACCACGTGGAAATTCTCGTAGTGATGTGTAGCCAGCCAGCGAGTGTAATGTTCGGCTTCCGTCAGCGTCCAGACCCGCGAGAGCCACTCGGGACTGGCAACGAAATCGCGCGGCACTTTCAGCGAAGCGCCAGCCGCAGTCATGGGATGATGGCGGTCTTGAATGCCGTGCCGCCCTCGGCGAGACGGAACATGACGCGCGAAAGATTCTCGAGCGATTCTTCCGCTTCCACGAAATCGCGCGCTCGCACGCCGCCGCTTGAAATGATGTCAAGCGCTTCCTGCATGGAAGTGGGCGTGTGGTGAAAGCTGGCTTTGCAGGTAATTTCCGAATAGTGCAGCAGATTCGTATCCAGATCCACATGCGTCCCGGAAGGCGGCCCGCCAAAGAAATTCACCGTGCCGCCGCGGCGCAGCATCTCGACCGACATATTCCAGGTTTCGGGCTTGCCCACCGCTTCGATTACGATATCGGCGCCACGTCCGCCCGTCAGTTCCCGCACCCGGGTAATCGGATTGCCGCCATCTTCGGAGGCAACGATACGATCCGCGCCCAGACGCGCGACCCTTTCGAGCCTTTCCCGCGTCCGACCGACGGCGATCACGCGCGCGCCCCGGAGTTTCGCGAGGCGCACGAACATGGATCCGATAGGGCCTGCGCCAATTACCGCAACCGTGTCGCCAGCCTTCATCTCGACATCTTCCACGCCCTTGACCACGCAGGCCAGCGGTTCGGCCAAGGCGGCATCGCGGTAATCCAGATGCGGAGGAATCACATAAGTGTTCACGCGAACAATACGCGCGGGAATCCGGATGTACTCGGCGTACGCGCCATTGTTAAACAGCAGATCTTCGCACAGATTGACACGGCCGCGGCTGCAATAGAAGCACCGATGGCAGGGGGCCGAATTCGCAGCCACCACGCGCTGGCCGATCTCGAAGCCCTTTACCCGCTCGCCCACCGCGATCACGTCGCCGGCCAGTTCGTGCCCGAAAAGCGCTGGCGGCACAATCATGCGGGCGTGATAGCCGCGACGATAGACCTTCACATCGGTCCCGCAAGTCAGCGCGGTTCTTACGCGGACAAGCAGATCTCCCGGCCCGATCTCCGGTACCGGCACGCGTTCCATCCGGACATGTTCCTTACCGTACAATACGGCGGCAAGCATCGTGTCGTTTATCGCGCGCAATTTGTAAGCTCCTGTGGTCTCACAATGATTTTCAAAGGATTCTCTCCCGGAAACTCACCCGGATGCGTGGCCAGTCGAAAGGCAAATTCAATCTTATCAAGCGGTACGCGATGAGAGATCAACAGGTTAACTGGCAGTTCCCCGCTAAATACCAGCCGGCCGGACTCCGCCTGTAACTCGACTGAAGCGCTATAAGAGCCCAGCAGCGACCTCTCTCCTACGCAGATGCTGGCTCCCGATAATTCGATCCGCTCTTTGTCCGACGTTTGGGCGAAGAGCATAATTTTGGCGCCCGGCCGCGTCGACCGGATCGCTTCCTCCGCCAATCCCTTTGCCGCCGTGGCCACAAAAACCATGTCCGCGCCTCGTCCGCCGGTCAATTTCCGGAGTTTCGCCGCAAAATCCTCCGTCCGCGGATCCAGCGCGAAAGACGCACCACATCGTTTCGAAAGTTCGAGGCGCGACGGAATCGTGTCCGTAGTGACGATCGTGCAGCCTCGCAGTTTGAGCAACATAGTGAAAATCAGACCGATCGGCCCCTGGCCCTGCACCAGCACCACATCGTGCGGCTTCGGATCGCACTGCTCCACTGCCTTCAGACAGGTATTCACCGGTTCCACGAAAGCCGCCACTTCAAAAGGCACGCCATCGGGAATCTTTTCGACGCCGCGCTCGACAATCCAGTCCATCACCCGCACATACTGAGCGAATCCACCGCCAGCGGGTTCAAATCCGGCCGTCACGCCCACTTTTTTGTATACGGGACATTGGGCGTAAAGTTTCCGTTCGCAGTAAAAACATTTTCCACAGGGTATGTGATGGAAAACGATCACACGGTCGCCCGGTTTGTAGCGAGTGACGGCGGATCCCGCGGCGGCAACGATGCCCGCCGTCTCGTGGCCGAAAATCCGCGGCGGAGCAAGAAGGTTGTATTCGATCTTCTTCAGGTCCGTGGGGCAGACGCCGCAGGCTTCGACCTTTATCAGGATCTCGCCCGGGCCAATTTCCGGTGTGTGAACTTCGTCGACGGTGACGACGCTTTCGCCGCGGTAGACGGCGGCGCGCATATTATTTGGTACAGAGGCAGTCATATCAGAATTTGCACTCGGCCAGGAAGTTCCCGAGCTTTTTCGCGGCATCGGCCGTACGCCGTTGCAGCCGGAGCAGTTCCGGAAAGCCTCGTGCGGGATGTGCGAGCGCCTGCATAACTAAGCGTGGCACGTTGAAGCGTCCGTTGGGCATGATGCAGCTCTCGAAATCGATGAAAAATGCTTCATCCGCCAGGTCGCTGACTACGCGAATGCAGTAAAAAGGTACAGCCAATTCCTGCGCGGCGCGCGCAACTCCTGCGGCTTCCATCTCTACTAAGATGGCTCCGGACTGGTTAAGTTTCCGTTTTTCTTCGATGGTGCGCGCGATGTGGGCGCTCGAGTGGACGAGTCCCGACCGTGCCGGTGGTCCATGAGGATCGGCTGCCGCCCACTCTTTCTGGCCGTCGGTCACCGATGACCCAACAATCACGTCTGCGATAGTCAGTGACGAATCGAGCGCGCCGCCGGTACCGATACTGCAGATTCCGGAAAAGCCTTTCGCCATCACTTGCGCAGCCGCAATCGCGTCGGCGGCGCGATGGGCGCCAACGCCGTTAGCAACCGCAATCACGTCCCGTCCCCCCCACGTCCCAGCGCGAGCCCAGTGCACGGGCAAATCCATCGACTGCGGATTCTCCCAGCGCGCGACCCAACGTTCAGCCTCTCGCCGGTCCGACGCGACGAATATCAGAGGAGGTACGCTAGTCATCTTCGGCTTCGAGGAGGTTTTCAATCCTGATAAGTGCGGACAGGTCCTGCTCGCGGTCGGCGCGCGGTTCGTCCGAATAAGTCCCGGGGAGCCTCTTTACATCTTCAAAGGCACCGAGACCCGCAACTTCAGCCAGAAGATCAATTTCGCCCCTGTCAGTCTGGATCAGGCCGGGCGAGAACCCTCTCGGCCGTGGATGGAATGGCGCTGGGTCCGCGGCGAGCAACCGCAGATTGGCCGATGATCGGGAATAACAAACGTTCAGATCGTCGGTCACGTGTGCGCTTCCATGAGACGCAGCGGAAAGACCGATGATCACGAACCCGACACATGTGCCGCAGAGCGTTTGGACGGCTCTTTCAGATTGCATCAGGAGCGCCTTCGCGCGACCCGGTTTCCGGACGCCGAGTGATGCAGAAGAAGCTGCTGCGTGCATCAACTGCTCCTCCGTCATCGCTCCGGACATCGCCATACAGTGATTCTAACGGGCGAGGCAATCTGTCCGCGATGACATGAGCAGCCACCCGCATTTTCAGGCACTGAAAGGTCCTCGTTGATTACAGGAAAACCTTGGTGAATCTAATCTCCGGAAATCTGCCAGGCGCTTTCATGTTCAAGCCCGGATATGTGAAGCCGAATCGCCAGCTCTGCTAATTACGCTGTTCCGATAGCGCGCTCGCAGCTTGATTCCGGGCATCCCCCTTGAGTATCGAAAAAGGCGTGCCATCAGGCGAGGATACCGCCGTAGCTTGACCGCTCGTGAACGCGCGCGCCGTGTCGGCTTGCCAAAAAGCGACGATTGTGTGCATTGCGTCGCTGAAGCCTCTAGATTCCAGAAGAGCCTTGGTGTTTCGGCTCGTGGCAGCGTTGAGTTGAGGTGTGGATGCCAGCAGAGAGATCCCGCTGCTGAAAGATGAAGGAGGCAAACCGGCGGAGAAAACCCACAGCGGGGCGGCTCTATGCTTATTCAAAGGAAGGTTCGTCACCAGCCAGTTGGAGAAAATAAATGTTGAAGTCAAAGGCAAGACTTCCCGATCTCGATTCGCTGACCCTGGAATCAGTCAGGATGTGCACATTTTCTCTGCCAGCTTGGTCAGGCCGACCGTACGTGGGGAGAGTTTGAATTCGGCGATCAGTTGAACCTGACTTACACGACCGGCCAGCCACGAACGCGACGACTGGTATCTCGCGCCGGGTAAGGTCGGCCACTGGGACATCAATTTCACGACTAATGCCGTGTATACCGGCAATGCTCACCTGACCGTCGGCATTGCAGGTGTCAGTCAGAATTCGAAACTGACTATTTCTCGCCTGCGGGAACGACGCCGCGCACCTATCGCGCAGCGAGCAAACTCGAAGTCGAATAGCGATTTCGTAACTTAGTAACAGATGCAGAAACGCGCACGTCCGCCGGTATGGCTCTGGTTCAATCTGTTGAGTCTCGACGCACCGCTGATCGCGCTGGTGTGGCAGGATTTTCTCGCCCGATGTTATCCCACTCTGCTTCGGCCCGCGGGCCGCGGCGCGCTGGGTCTCACCGTGTGGGCGGTTTACCTGGCGGATCGCTTGCTGGACGGTCGCCATTCTGCATCCGCCATCGAAACGATCAGGCAACGGTTCTATCGGCAGCAACGCGGATACGTAGTCGTGCTGCTGGCAATGGTTGTCTGCACCGATCTGTTGCTCACAACTTTCTCGCTTCGCCCGGCAGTGCTCGATGACGGTCTGGTGCTGAGCGGGTGCGTGATTGCGTACCTAGCCACGTTTGCCTTTGCCGGCTGGAGCGGCGTTGCGAAGAAACCGCTGGCAGCGGTCTTATTTACGTCGGGGACATTTCTGATTGCGTGGACCAACGCCGGCCAGCCGCTCAGCCAGTTGCTCTGGCCTGCCACTGGATTCTGCGCGCTGTGTCTTGGCAATTTACTGATGACGGAAAGATGGAGCCAGCATGCCGCGCCGCTCACCCGGCGCGAATGGATCTACCCTGCCTTGCTCTGCGCGTGCCTGGTGGGGGGAAGGAACTCAACGTGGTTCGCCGCCATCATGATCAGCGCGGCGGCGCTCGCCGCGCTGGCGCGCTGGGGGCGAAAGATTTCAGGCGATGCGCGTTGTATTCTGGCCGACGCCGTGCTGCTGACGCCGTTGTTGTTCCGATGAAAATCGGAGGCCTCGCGCGCTGGTATCGCTGGATCGAATATGCGGCATTCGGCCGCGGTCTGGAGCGCCGAAGGTTCGCTTTCCTGCCGCGGCTGGCTTCCGCGAGGCGCATTCTCCTGCCGGGCGAAGGCGACGGACGTTCACTGGCGCTGTTGCTCATTCTCGCACCGTTGGCCGATTTCGACGTGGTGGAAGTGAGCCCTGAGATGATTGCGCTCGCACAGCAGCGTACAGGGAATTCGCCCCGGATCAAGTTCCTGTGCCGGGATGCGCGGAAGACCAGTTGGCCAACCGCGCAGTACGACGGGATCGTGACACATTTCTTCCTCGACTGTTTTGTCGAAAGTGACGCGCGTCAGTTGATTCGGCGGCTGACAAAGACTCTGCAGCCGGATGGAATCTGGCTCATGAGCGAGTTTGCAGTGCCCACCAAAGGCTGGCCGCGCCTTCACGCCTGGCTCTGGATCAAAACCATGTACCGTTTCTTCGGCCTCGCGACGGGTCTGAGTGCCCGAGCACTGCCCCCGATCGAAAGGCTAATGCAGGAAGCCGGCATGCACCGCACGGATCGGGAGCAGACCCGCGCCGGATTGATGGTTTCGGAAGTCTGGCGTCACAATATCGCTAAGCCTTCCGGTGTTCCGCGAATTTCGCCCTGAACTTTTGCACCTTCGGCGCCACGACATAAGCGCAGTAGGGCTGATCAGGGTTATTGACAAAATAATCCTGGTGATAATCCTCAGCCCGATAAAACACAGTCGCAGGTTCCAGAGCCGTCATGATCGGACGACCGTAGGCGTTCTCTCGCGTCAGTTCACCAACGATTTCTTCGGCCGCCGCGCGCTGCTCCGGCGAATGACAGAAGATCGCCGATCTGTACTGGGTGCCATGATCATTACCCTGGCTGTTGAGCGTCGTCGGGTCGTGAATCACGAAGAAGATTTCGAGGATGTCGCGGAGCGAAATGATGGCGGGGTCGAAAGTGACCTGCACCACCTCGACGTGTCCGGTATTTCCCGAGCACACCTGCTTATAAGTTGGATTGGGCGACGCTCCGCCCATATACCCGGAGACTGCGGACTCCACGCCCGCGGTCTCCCGGTATACAGCTTCGAGGCACCAGAAGCATCCGCCGCCTAATGTGATGATTTCGCGATCCGCCATAGCTTATATTCTCAGTTCAGATCGAAGAACAGGAAGTGGGCGCCGCTGCCAGCCTCAAAATGGACCTGTGGGACATCGCTGATCGCCGCGCCATCGCCAGCTTCCAGTTTCTGCCCGTTCACGCCGAGCGAGCCTTCAATCAGTTGTACCCAGCCTGCACGGCCTGGCACGAAGTTATAATCCAGCGCTGCGCCCGCTGCCAGGCGCGCGACGCTGACATCCGCATCCTGATGGATCGCGAGCGAACCGTCGCGGGCTGCCTTCGATGCAATCAGATGCAGTTTCCCCGGCTCCGCATCGCGGAACGATCTCTCGGCGTACTCCGGCCTCACGCCACGCTCATCCGGCATGATCCAGATTTGCAGGAAGTGCACGGGGTCGCTCGGCGAAGCGTTGTATTCGCTGTGTACGATGCCCTTTCCCGCACTGATTCTCTGTACGTCACCGGCGCGCATGACAGCTTTGGTGCCCAGACTATCCTTATGTTCCAGCGCTCCGGACACGACGTACGAAATAATCTCCATATCCTTGTGGGGATGCGAGCCAAAGCCCTGTCCACCGGTCACGCGATCCTCATTGATGACGCGCAGGGAATGAAACTGCGTGTGTTGTGGGTCGAAATAATCGGCGAATGAAAAAGTGTGGTGCGAATCGAGCCAGCCGTGGTCCGCATGGCCACGGTCCTCAGACCTGCGAATAGTAACCATGCTCTCTTAGATGCGGAAGTCGTCGGAAAGCTTCAAGGCGCTTTGCTGCGCAAAGCCAGATAGTTTGAATCCCGCACTAATCCGGTTGTTAACATAGAATCCGGCCATGAAGATTACCGACATTCGCGCCACCACTGTGACGGTGCCGCTGGAGGCGCCGCTGCGCCATGCCAACGGGTGCCATTGGGGGCGATTCGTGCGGACGATCGTCGAGGTGGAGGCCGATAACGGTCTCATCGGACTGGGTGAAATGGGCGGCGGCGGCGAATCCGCCGAGGCGATGTTCCGTGCCCTGAAAACCATGCTGGTGGGTCACGACCCGGCGCGTCTCGAGGAAATGCGGTTCCTGATCGCCAATCCGACCGCTTCCTTATATAACAACCGTACGCAGGCGCTGGCGGCGCTGGAGTTTGCCTGCCTGGACATCCTCGGCCAGGCCTGGGGCGTGCCTGTGAGCGAAATTCTGGGCGGTCGTCTGCGCGATCGCGTCGGCTTTGCCAGCTATTGTTTCTGGCGGTATGCCAATCCGGCGACGGGCGAGGGCGAAGTTCGGACACCGGAGCAACTGTTGACATTCGCCACGGAAATGAAGCGGCGCTTCGGCTTCATCACGCACAAAATGAAGGGCGGCGTTTTTCACCCCGATTATGAAATCGAAGCTTATCGTGCCCTGGCCACGGCTTTTCCCGGCGATTCCTGCCGCTTCGACCCGAACGGCGTGCTTTCCACTGAGCAGGCGATTCGTTTCGGCCAAGGCATCGAAGACCTTCGCAACGATTACCTGGAAGATCCTGTTTACGGCATGAACGGCATGCGGCGAACGCGCGATATGGTACGAATCCCGCTTGCCACGAATACGGTCGTCGTGAATTTCGAGCAACTCGCCGCCAATATTCTGGATCGCGCGGTGGATGTAATCTTGCTCGATACTACCTTCTGGGGCGGCATTCGCGCATGCGTGAAAGCGGCGGGAGTTTGCGAGACTTTTCAGATGGGCGTGGCAGTCCATTCATCGGGGGAACTCGGGATTCAGCTGGCGACCATGCTGCATCTGGGCGCGGTGATCCCCAATCTTTCCTTTGCGGCCGACGCGCATTATCACCATCTGACGGACGATATTATTCAGGGCGGCCTGATGAAATATGAGGGCGGTTCGATAGCCGTACCCACCGCGCCGGGGCTGGGCGTCAAACTGGATCGGGAGAAACTAGGGCAGTATAGCGAGCTCTACAAGCGGCTGGGTGGCTACGCCTATGACCGCGACCCGCTGCGGCCGGACTGGTCGCCGCTGGTGCCGAACGACAGATGGGCAGATCCGGCAGACACGCGCACGCCGGCGATTCCATACTAAGCACACGAAAAATGAAGGCCAACTTTGATTTGACGGGCCGCGTGGCGGTGGTGATCGGAGCAACATCCGGCCTGGGGCTGACCCTCGCCGATGGGCTCGCCGCGCATGGCGCCACCGTGGTGCCTACAGGCCGTCGTGCGAAGTTGGCCTGCGATGTGGGCAGCAGGGAATCTGTCGATTCATTTCGCGATGTGGTGCTGGACCGGCACGGGCGTGTGGATATTCTGCTGAATGCCGCGGGGCAGACTTTAAAATGCCCTGTGCAGGACATCGCGGAAGACGACTGGATGCGGATTTTCGATGTGGGCCTGACGGGGACACTGCGCGCCTGCCAGTCGTTTTATTCGGCATTAAAGGCCAGCGGGCGCGGGCGCGTGATCAATATTGCATCGCTCGGATCGTATGTGGCTTTTCATCAGGTGGCGGCGTACTGCGCGGCGAAGACCGGCGTGCTTTCGCTGACGCGGAGTCTGGCCTGTGAGTGGGCAAAGGATGGGATTTCGGTGAATGCGATTGCGCCGGGGGTTTTTCCCACCGATCTGAATCGCAAACTGATAGAGGGAACTCCGCGCGGGACAGAACTGTTGATGCGCACTCCGATGGGCCGCTTTGGTAAGCCTGAGGAGTTGGTGGGGCTGGCCGTGCTGTTGGCTTCGGATAGCGCGAGCTATCTGACGGGGCAATGCATAGGCGTGGACGGTGGATTTCTGGCGTCCGGCGTGAATTCGTAAAGAGGTTCAGAATATGAAACTGCGATTGGCGATTCTGGGTTTGGCGGTTTGCGGTTTGGGGAACGCCGAAACGGGGCGGAATGCGTGGCTGCGCTATGCGCCATTAGATGCGACAACAGCACGGCAATACGCCAGTGTGGTTCCTGGGTATTTGAGAATTCTGGGAACAAGCCAGGTGGAGTTGAGCGCCAGAGACGAAGTCTTTTTCGGCGTTCGAGGAATGCTTGGACGCGAACTGCGTAATATGGCGACCGCACCGAAAGACGGCGCGATTTTGCTCGGCACTTTGCCGGAGATCCACGCGACGCTGGCGAGCCTGACATTGCCCGACAAGCTGGATGCCGATGGCTTCTGGCTGAAGAGCGCAACCATCGGCGGCGCTCACTACCTGGTTATCGCTGGTGGCGATGAGCGTGGCGTGCTCTACGGGTCGTTCGCTTTAATGCGCAAAATAGCACTTGGCGAATCGCTCGCGGCGCTCGATGAGAAGCAGGTTCCCTACGCGCCGGTGCGCTGGGTGGATGAATGGGACAACCTGAATGGCACGATCGAGCGCGGCTACGGCGGCGCCTCGATTTTCTGGGAGGCAGGCAACGCACGCGCCGATATGAGCCGCGTGAGCGAGTATGGCCGCATGCTGGCGTCGATCGGGATCAATGGCTGCGCCATCAGCAACGTGAATGCCGATCCGAAGATCCTGTCGCCGGATTTCATCCCGCAGATTGCGAAAATCGCAGATGCGCTGCGTCCCTGGGGCGTGCATGTCGCTCTCGCGGTAAGCTTCGATAGTCCGAAGAAAATCGGCGCCCTCGACACGTTCGATCCGCTGGATCCGAAGGTCACGCAATGGTGGAAGACGACCACCGATGGCATCTATAAAGCGATTCCGGATATCGGCGGCTTCGTCTTGAAAGCGGATTCGGAAGGGCGTCTCGGGCCATCGGCTTATGGGCGCTCGCACGCGGACGCGGCGAATGTAGTGGCGCGTGCGCTCGCTCCGCACAACGGCCTGTTCTTCTATCGCGGCTTCGTGTACGACAACCACATGGACTGGAACAATCCGAAGAATGACCGTGCGCGCGCGGCGTGGGATAACTTCCACGCGCTCGACGGGCAGTTCGACGATAACGTGATCATCCAGATCAAGAACGGCCCGATCGATTTCCAGGTGCGCGAGCCGCCGTCGCCGCTGTTTGGCGCGCTCGAGAAAACGAATCAGGCGATCGAGGTGCAG
>Ga0302195_10003187_pt1 | contig 12889 bp, 9 predicted proteins | sample II_Bog_N1_2_FD_198778 | JGI IMG/M metagenome (GOLD analysis project Ga0302195, IMG submission 198778) | Peat permafrost microbial communities from Stordalen Mire near Abisko, Sweden - II_Bog_N1_2 | ecosystem: Environmental > Terrestrial > Soil > Wetlands > Peat | place: Sweden: Abisko, Stordalen...
CGCCCGTCCCGAGGCGCGGCCGACTCACCGGCGCACCTCTTCAGTAACCGTCACCCCGCGGAATTGCGTCGAGCCGGATTGCGTGAAGCCCGCCCGCCGGAGCGCCGCGTCGAGCGCCGCCGCCTGGCCGGGGTACAAGGAGAGGTCGGCGGTGACACTCAGAAGCCAGACGCGGGTGTAGGCCCCGGAGGCGCGCGCAATGGCGTGGGCGTTGAAGGGCACGGTCCCGTCGAACGCCAAGGGGTCCACACCCCACGCCGTCGCCGGGTAGACGGGATGCACGGCCCGCTCCGTGGCCGGCCGACCGTTCATGTACCACTCGACCGGGATGCGCTCGTACGGCGCGAAGATCAGCACGCCGTCGCCCGGCTGCGCGCGATCGGCAATGAAGGCGACCGCCGATCGGAAGTCCTGGGGCCCGCCCTTGGAGTACCACTGCGCGACACCGATGCCCGACAGGACGACGGCGAGAACCAGCAGGACCGCGGCCAGTGCCTTGGCACCGCGGCGAGCCCCCGCCGTCACGCGGTCAATGAGCAGCGCCACCAACAGAATCGCCGCCGGAAGGCTGACCATCAGGTAGCGCACCACGAGCAGCGGCTTGTCAACCAGCGACAGCATCACCACCGCGGCGACCGGGACGACCAGCCAGCAGGCCGTGAAGAAGGCCGGCCACTGGCGGCCGAAGACCGCGCCGAGGTTCGGCCGGCGGCGCGCCAGCACAATGACGGCGACGGCCGCCACGGCGGCGGCGAGCACCAGCAGGTCGAGCACCACGTGGGGAACGGACGCTCGGATGTGCGTGAACAGCCGGCCGGCCGAGGATCCGGAGGCCCAATTCACGCCGGCGCTGTCGGTGGACTCAATGAGCAACCCCAGCGGGACCAGGAGCACCACCAGCGCCACGGCCGACGCCATGACCCGGCGCCACGGGATCCGTCCGGGCGGCAGGAAGGCCAGCGACAGCGCCTGCGCGAGGGGGACCAGTGCTGCCCAGAAGTTGGTATAGGCCGCCAGGGCGGTGACAATCGTGTATGCCGTCCAGCAGAACCGGAGGGGCGGATCCACCGGACGGATGCCCCGGACGAAGAAAAAGCAGGACGCGCTGACCAGCAGCAGGGCCAGCGAGTAGCCGCGGACGTCCTGTGCGAACTGTACGAAGAGCGGGTTCACCGCGAGGAGCAGTCCTGCCAGCAGCGCGGCGCGGCGGCCGAACAGCGAACGCGCCAGCATGATCACCACCCATAGCGCCCCAACGGCGAGGAGCACGGACAGGCTGCGCAACGCGATCTCGCCGTGACCCAGGACGACCCAACCCCGCAGCAGCAGGTAGTAGAGGGCCATGTTCGCTTCGCGGTGTGTGACGACCGTGGTGAAGCGGTGCCAGGGTGCCGTGGCCAGGGTGGCGCTGACGGACTCGTCGAGGAAGAGGCTGTGGGTGCCCAGGAACAGTGACCCGAGAACCCCGCCGAACACCACTTCGGCGCCGACGGCCAACCTCCACTGTCGCGACGTCATCGTTCCGTCGCTCGCGCCGGGTTCCTCTGCCGGTGACCGGGCAACGTCAACCACGGTGCTTGCCATCATCACCCGGAAGATGCCGCTATTCCCACCACGTGTGGTGGCAATCCTACGTCTCCTTCGGCTGCTCCCGGACCTGCTTGATCACAGCGCCGGCCGTGCGGGCCAAGATCATGAGATCGCCGCCCACCGACCAGTTCTCGATGTAGTGGTTGTCGAACCACGCCCTGTCCTCAATGGAGGTGTCACCCCGGAGCCCGTTGACCTGGGACAGGCCGGTCAGCCCTACCGGGACCCGGTGGCGATCGCCGTAGCGGGGCACCTCCTGCTCGAACTGCTCCACGAAGAAGGGTCGCTCGGGCCGGGGGCCCACCAGTGACATGTCACCTTTCAGCACGTTCCAGAGCTGAGGGAGCTCGTCCAGCGACGTCTTGCGCATGATGCCACCGACCTTGGTGACACGGCTGTCGTCGTCGACGCTCCACTGGGTGTCCGACTCGTCGTTGACCCGCATGGAGCGGAACTTGTAGATCTCGACCTCGCGGCCCTTCTTCCCGATACGGCACTGGCGGAAGTAGATAGGACCCGGGCTGGTGAGCTTCACGGCCAGTGCCAGCATGCCGTAGAGCGGAGCGAGCAGCAGCAGCATCAGACCGGCGATGGTCGAGTCGAAGGCGCGTTTGGCCAGGCGGCCCGAAGCGCTCATGGTCGAGCGGCGCAAGCGCACAAGGGGATATCCCCACACCATGTCGACGTCGCGCGGTGCGGCCTGCAGACCCAACTCGAAGAAGCGGGGGATGATGTACATGTCCACTTCCGCGTTCTCGCAGGAGCGGATGACCCTTACCAGGTCGGGATCGCGGTTCACGCCGAAGGCAATCACGACCCGGTCGATGCTGTACTCGTGCAGCACGTTGTCGAGCTCTTCGATCCCACCGAGCACCAGACGGGAGAGCGACTCATCGGCGATGTCGTCGAGCAGGCCGACTGGGTGCAGCCCGTAACTCGGGTTCAGCTCCAGCGCATCGGCGAAGCGCTCCGCCACCTGCCCGGCTCCCACAATGAGCACCCTTTGTCCGAGTGCTCCCCGGGTCCTGGCCCGCCGGATACCGATGTAGGCGCACGCCCGCCCCAAGAGGAGCATCGCCAGCGTGGCCACACCCACCAGCACGAAGGGGCGCACCTGCCGGTTGAAGCCGTCGAAGAGCCCGATCACGGCCAGGGGGACTGCGACCGCCGCAGCCACTGTGCTGACGTCCTTGGTCACACTCAGGGTGATGCGTGAGGCGTACTGGCCACGAAGAGCGCAGATCGAGAGAACGCCGACGACGAAGACGGCAACAGGCCACTGCAGCAGCCTCGGGGCGAAAGCTCCGATGGCGACCGCCAGGACCAGCACATCGGTCCCCGCCACGACCTCTCCACTGGTCCGAGCCCTGAACCGGCGGCGCACCCGCCCCAGCGGTCCCGCGCCGGACTCAGGCTTCGTCCATTGCCAGTGCTGCAGGTCTCTGCCGATCGTGACCGACGACATTCTGTTGCTCCCTCGCCGAGCGTCTAGGGAATCAGGCGGTCCGGCGGCGGCCGCGAACGAGAACGGCGCCAACGCCAATCGCCACAACTCCGATGATCGCCATCTCTTCGATGTCAGCACCGGTAAAGGCCAAGCCGCTCGAGCTCGTGCTCGCCGCGGTTGCCGTCCCGTCACTGGCTGCCGGTGTGGTCGTGATGCCGGTGGTCTGCGTCTGGCAGCCCGTGTAGCAGCTGTCCGCCCCAGCAGCTCCGGCCAGGAGCCCGCCCACGGGGACCGCGAGCAGCACACCCAGCACGGGACCGCAAGCCGCGGCCAGCATGCGCTGTGCCTTGGTCCTCTTCATTGTGATCTCCTCCACTGGTTCCGCTCAACGAGCGGATCGATCCAAAAGTGCCGCTGGCCCCACCGTTCATTTCATCCACTGGTAGTGAAACCAAGCCGCCGCGATCATCATCTCAGCTATTTGTATCGGCAGCACAGAGCCAAAGGTCACAATGGCTTCTCCGCGTGGGACAACGGCGACACAATTTCGCCTCGCCGCACCGGCCTGCCTGGGAAGACACTCGGCTCTGAACTTGTGACCTACCCGCCTAAACGCTGTGTGAACATGTGAACACCTGCCGGGTGCCACCAGGATCATAGGGCTCCGGCAGTACGCTCCCAGCGGTGAAGAATGGCGAGCCCGGGGAACCGAGCGCCGACACCCCTGAGAGTTCCGCGCAGGACGACGGGCCGGGGCGCCAGCGCTTCACCAGACGGCGGAAAATCACCGCCGCAGTCGTCGCCATCTTCGCTCTCTGGGCGGCCGTGTCCATTGTGGACGTGGTGGTGGCCGCCGACCACATCCACCACGGCGAGGCGGCGGTGCAATCGGCCCGGCAGGGTCTGTCCGCCGACGGGATCCTCTCCGGCGCACCGGTCGGGTCACTCCGCTCGGCCGAGACGAACTTCAGCTCTGCGCACAGCCTGCTGACGTCCCCCCTGCTGTGGCCGGTCGACGTGCTCCCTGTGGCGGGCCGCCAGCTCCGCTCGGTCCAGGACCTCTCAGGGGCCGCCGAGCAGGTCTCCCGCATCGGCATCACCGCGGTCGGTCAGTCCCAGCAACTGCTCCACCTCCCTCACACGGCAGGACCCGACCGTGTGGCGGCGCTCCGTCAACTTGCCTCTCTGGCGGCAACGACCCATAGGGCCCTGGCTACAGTCAATTTAGGTTCTGGCCAGGCACTTTTCGGACCGTTGGCGCACGAACGCTCGACCTTCCTCGGCGACCTGACACAAGTACGGACGACCCTGGCGCGCACGTCGGAGGCGGCCTCCTCGGCCGCGACCATTCTGCAGGGGCCCGGGACCTATCTGCTCCTGGCGGGCAACAACGCTGAAATGCGGTCGGGCTCCGGGGCATTCCTCGAGGCCGGGACCATCACGACGGGCAACGGGGACCTCCATCTCTCGACCATGGTCCCCACGTCGTCGCTGATCCTCCCTCCGGGCGCGGTCGACGTGAGCGGCGACCTCGAAGCGCGCTGGGGCTGGCTCCACCCTGGGGAGGACTGGCGCAACCTGGGGCTGACGCCGCAGTTCGACGTCAACGGCCCCCTGGCCGCCAGCATGTGGAAGGCGGCCACGGGCCAGACCGTCGACGGGGTACTGGCCATCGACGTCCAGGGACTCCAGGAGCTCCTGGACGTGACCGGCCCGGTGACAACCAGCACCGGTCAGGTCGTCAGCTCGGCCGATGTCGACCAGCTCCTGCTGCACGACCAGTACGTCGGCGAGACCTACTCCTCGGACTCGACGGCACGCGTCGACGAGTTGTCGACGCTGGCCGGCGCCACGCTGCACGCGCTCGAGGACCAGCCCTTCAAGCTGCACACCATGGCGGACGCTCTCTCGGCGGCCGCCGAGGGGCGCCACGTACTCCTCTGGTCGGCCGACCCCAAGACGGAAGCGGCCTGGAGCGGAGCCGGGGTGTCCGGGCAGCTCCAGCCCTCATCCCTGATGGGGGACGTCATCAACCGGGGCGGGAACAAGCTGGACCAGTACCTCTCCGAGACCGCCTCCCTCCGGCTCACGACCCGGAGCGCTGAGACCGACGGGAGCCTGACCATGACGTTCACCAATCGGACGCCGCCGGGTCAGTCCCCGTTCATCGCCGGGCCCTTTCCGGGCCTCGGCACGATCTACGGTGAGTACGTCGGGATCGCCACCGTCAACCTCCCGGGCTATGCCCGCGACATCTCATCACCGTCGAACAGCTCGGTGGTCACCAGTGGCCGCGAGGGGCCCACCATCTTGGAGGGGGCCACCATCGACATCCTCGCCGGGTCGACGCGGAGCATCACCTTCAACTTCGTGCTGCCCGAGGCGCATGGCGCAATGACGGTGGTGCCCAGCGCCCGGATCGGGCCTGCGACCTGGCACGTCGTGGGTCCGGCTGGTGCCACGACCTTCGAGGACGACATCCCTCACACCATTTCGTGGTAGCCACGCATCGCACGGCGGGTTGCGATGACCGGTCCCGCCCTGCTGAGCTCCACCCACCTGGCGCCGACGACCTCGCCGCCAACAGCCGGCCGAGCGAGGGGCCTCAGCCGAGGTCGGCCTTCACCGCCGCCAGCGCGTTCGGGTAGTCGGCGAGGATGGAGTTCCCTCCGCTGTTGAAGTTGAAGTAGGAGGCCCAGGCCACGTTGTTGGCCTTCATCCAAGCCGTGAAGTCGTTCACCCAGTAGGGATCGTCGCCGCCGCCGTGGCCGTCGGAGCGGTCGATGACGCCGAACTCCCCGATGCCGATGGGCTTCTGCACAATCGTGGCGAAGTTGACCAGCGACGTCAGTGCCTTCGACTGGTCATCGCTCCAGAGGCAGTTGTGCTGGGCCTGGGTGAAGTTCGAGCCGTTGTAGGGCACGCCGCACGACCCGTCCCAGGACTGGTCGTAGTCGTCGAAGGTGATGTAGTCGACGTACGGGTTGCCCGGGTACGCCGTGTTGTTGGTGGTGGTGTCGAAGTTGCCGCCCCAGTACCAGGCCCATTGGAAGTTGGCCCCGGATACCGCTGCCATTGCGTTATGGGCATCACGCCACAAGGTGGCGTAGTTGGCCGCCGAGGCGAGGTCGTCTGACGAGTAGATCCCCGAGTCGGGCTCCCACATGAGCCGGATGATGGTGTTGGAGAAGCCGGCCGCCACGAGGTTCTGGGCCAACGTGGTGAAGTTCGCGTCCCAGGTGGCGGGGTTGGCCGCGTAGGCGGCCAGGGCGGCCTGGTCACTCGAGTAGCCCGCATGGACCAAGGGGACACTGAGCAGCAGGCGCATCCCGCCGAGTTTGCCCTTTATGGAGCCGATGACCCACGGCGGGCTACCCGCCGAGCCGACCATCGATCCCCATGAGGACCCGTCGAGGTAGTCCGAGTAGATGGAGGCGGTGGTGCCGGTCTCGGAGGCGAAAGCGGTGGCGCCGGCCGGATCGGCCGCTCCGTTGTAACTCCCCAGGAGGAGCCCCGTCGTAGCGGGTGAGGTCGTGCTGGCCGGCGGGGTCGTGGTGGTCGTCGTGGTGGTGGTGGTCGTGGTTGTGGTCGGCGGCGTCGAGGTCGTCGTGGTGCTCGGCGTCGTGCTCGGCGTCGTGGTCTGGATGATGCCGGCCGGAGTCGGGGACGGCTCGAAGGAGGTCGCGGAGCCGTCCGTCGTCACGATGGCGTAGCCCGCAGCGGGTGGGCTGATGAGGATGCCGAGAGCGCTCACGCCCTCTCCTGCCGTCGAGCCGTAGTACCCGGCATCGCCGAAGGTGAAGACGCCGCCGTCACCGGCGACGAGCCAGTAGCCGTGGCCGTCGGCGGTGGGCGCCATGCCCACGATGGGCTGGTTGAGGTGGACGGCACCGGTCGAGCCGTAGAACGTGGCGTCGCTGTAGCTGAAGATGCCGCCGTCGGAGGCGACGAGCCAGTAGCCGTGGCCGTCGGTCGTCGGCGCCATGCCGACGATGGGCCGGTTCAGGTGGACGGAGCCGGTAGAGCCGTAGAACTTCGCGTCGCCGTAGTTGAAGATGCCGCCGTCCGATGCGACGAGCCAGTAGCCGTGGCCGTCGGTGGTCGGCGCCATGCCCACGATGGGCCGGGCGAGATGCACGCTCGACTGCGCGGGCGAGCCCAGAGCCGGAGCACCGCTGTGCGGCGTCACCGCACCCGCCGGCGTGACGGTCCAGTAGCCGCCCGAGGGATCGGCGGCCATCATCACCCCCCCGCTGTAGCTACCGGAGCTGTCGGTGCGGGAGGTGCCGGCGGAGGCCACTCCGGACGAGAGCACGGTCGCCGCTCCAGCCAAGAAGACGGGAACCAACACCAACAACGCCATTGCTCGTGCACACCCGGCTGAGAGTGACCGATCCCGCCTTGTTTCCCGCATCGTCTTCCCCCTCGACCCGTAGTCATCGGGTCGCAGAGTCGACGAGCAGTGTGCTCGTGGCTGATTCGGCGGCCCGGCGAACTCAAACGAGTCCCGTGGCTTTGCGTCCCCCCCTCGCGGGAGGTTTGCCTTTTTCGTTCCAACGAACGATGACCTGAGAGCGCACTCCCGGGCAAGGGGTGTTGCGACTATTTGCGCGAACGGTGTGAAACCGAATTGTGCCGCCTTTGAGCCGCTCTCCGACGAGCTCTCTTCAGTCGACGAGTGGCGACGGACGGCACTTCGGGCGGGCGTGGCGCCATGCCCTCACCGCAGTGGGTGCGCCGGCGGGCCGGCGCGCATCACCCCAGATCCGCGGTGAACGCCGCCAGGCTGTTGGGGAACGAGCCCCCGGTGATGAGGGAGTTGACCCCGCCGCTGTTGGCGTCGAAGTAGCTCTCGTAGGTGACGTTGTTGGCTTTGATCCACGACACCATCTGATTGACGAAGGTCGGATCGTCACCGAGTCCGTGGCCGTCGCTGCGGATGGCGACGCCCCACTCGCAGAAGGCGAGCGGCTTGCCGTTGGAGGCGGCGAACTGCTGCGCCGCCGTCAGCGTGGGCAGCGTGGTCGAGGACCAGGCGTTGGCGGGTGTCTGGGGTGTGGCCCAGGACTGGTCATAGGCGTCGAGGCCGATGACGTCCACGTAGGCGTTACCCGGATACGCCGTGGCCACCGAGTAGCCCGACTGCGTGAACGCCCCGGCGTCGGGATTCCACACGAAACGGAAGTGCTCGCCGGACACGGACCGCATGGCGGTCACGATCTGCTGGAAGTACGCGGCGTAGCTGGCTTCGGCGCTGGGGGTGGTGGCGTTCCAGGGCATCCACGAGCCGTCGAATTCCCAACCGAGGCGCAGGTAGGCGTTGGACAGGCCCCCGTTGACGAGCGTTTGCGCCAGGCTCACGTAGTAGGAGTTGAAGGCTCCCGTCGCACCCTGGGCCAGGGTGCCCACGGCGGCCCCGCTCGAGTCGGTCGGGATGATGGGGACTCCCACCGAGAGCGTGTAGCCGCTCCCGGCCCACTCAGAGGTCAACCAGTTGAGCGTCCCCCCGGAACCGTCCATGTCCGCCCATCCGTTGTTTCCGGGCAGGTAGACGGTCGCCACGGTCGGTGAGGTGTGCGTCTGCGCAGCGAAGGACGCCATGCCCGACGGCGTCGACGTGGAGTCGTACGCCCCCTGCTGCAGACCACCCGACCACAGTGCGTAGGGGTTCAAGCCCGGACCGAACACGTTGGCCTGGCCATTCGCAGTCACGACGGTGTAGCCCGCAGTAGCCGGGTTGATGATCATGCCGTAGACGTACGTGCCCCAGCCTCCCGTCGAACCGTAGAAAGAGGCGTCGCCGAACGTGAAGACGCCGCCGTCGTAGCCGACCAGGTAGTACCCGTTGCCGCCGGGCGTCGGAGCCATGCCGACGATGGGCATGTTCAGGCGGATGGAGCCCGTCGAGCCGTAGAACATGGCGTCGCCGTAGCTGAAGATGCCGCCGTCCGATGCGACGAGCCAGTAGCCGTTGCCGTCGTTTGTCGGCGCCATGCCGACGACGGGCTTGTTGAGCACCATCGACCCCGTCGAGCCGTAGAACTTCGCGTCGCCGTAGCTGAAGATGCCGCCGTCCGATGCGACGAGCCAGTAGCCCTTGCCGTCGTTCGTGGCCGCCATGCCCACGATGGGTTGGTTCAGGTGGATGGCGCCGGTGGAGCCGTAGAACGCCGCGTCGCCGTAGCTGAAGATGCCGCCGTCCGATGCGACGAGCCAGTAGCCGTTGCCGTCGGTTGTCGCCGTCATTCCGACGATCGGCCGGGCGAGCCGCAGGTTGGACACTGCAGGTGAACCCAGCGCCCCGGCCCCGCCATGAGGCGTCACCGCACCCGCCGGCGTGACCGTCCAGTAGCCGCCGGTCGGATCGGCGGCCATCAGAATGCCCCCGCTGTAGTCGTTCGAGCGGACCGCGCTCGACGCGCTGGCCGGACCCGTACCCGAGGAGAACGCCGTCGCCACTCCCAGGGCGATGACGGGAACCAAGAGGAGGGTCGCCAGCGCTCGTCCCAACACCGGCGCGAGTGATCGATTCCTTCTGGATTCCTGCATCGTCTTCCCCCTCGACCCGCAGAGGCAGGGTCGCGAAGACGACGAGCGAGACGCTCGTGGCTAATTCGGCGGCCCGGCGAACTCAAGCGAGTCCCGTAGCTTTGCGTCCCTCCCTCGCGAGAGGTTTGCCTTTTTCGTTCAACAAACGATGATCAATAGATCGGCCCGGACACAACGGGTCCTTGAGCCATTTGTGCAAATGGTGTGACCCGAGTTGTGCGTTTTCTGTTTCTCCGACCGCGCCGACGCCACGCGTCGGTGTCGGGGGCGCCGCCGCGCCCCGTCGTCAGGTCGGCCCGGGTCCCGTCTCGGCCGAGCCGATCGGCACATGCCAGGTCAGTCGCGTTCCACCTTCGCGGGAAGTCCCCAGCTCGACGCTGCCACCCAGGCGCTCCGCCCGCTGGCGGAGGTTCTTGAGACCGAGACCCGCTGCGTTGCCGTCACCGATGCCGTCGCCGTCGTCGGCCACCACCAGGCGCAGCTCGTCGCCGGCGGCAATGGTGATGACGACTTGCGAGGCATGGGCGTGCTTGCCCACGTTGGTCAGGGCCTCGCGGAGCACTGCCAGTACCTCCTCGACCAGGGCGGCGCTGACCGCCGTGTCCACCGGACCACTGAAGGACACCTGCGGGAGGAGCCCCAACACGGGACGTAACTCGTGCACGAGGTCGAGGACCTTGGGATGCAGGCCTTCCTTGTTGATGGTGAGCTCAATGTCGAAAATGGCCTTGCGGAGCTGGCGGATCGTCTCGTCCAACTTCTCGATGGCTTCTCCGATCCGCATGACCGCCTCCGGCCGCTCGACGAGGCGCGCGGTCCCTTGCAACGACAGCCCGATGGCGAACAGGCGCTGAATCACCGAGTCGTGCAGATCGCGGGCGATACGGTCCCGGTCCTCGGTCAGCGCACGGTCGCGCACCAGGCCATGGAGACGGGCGTTCTCTATCGCCGTGCCTGCGGCCATGGCCAGAGCATGGACCAGCTCCTCGTCGTCTTCGGAGAACTCCGGTGCCGTCTTCTTGTTGGTCAGGTACAGGATCCCGTAGACCTCGCCGTGGACCCGGACGGGGACGCCGAGGAACGACGACATGGCAGGGTGGTGGGCGGGGAACCCGAAGCTGTCCGGGCTCTGGGCCACGTTGGCCAGGCGGATCGGCTTGTCCTCTCCGATCAGGGTGCCGAGGACCCCGCGTCCGGTGGGACGGGCACCGATGGCGCGCTCCTCCTCGTGGCTCAGCCCGACGGTCAGGAACTGCTCGAGAGCCTGCCCGTCCTCGGTCAGCACGCCGAGGGCCCCGTACCGGGCGTCGACCAGGTCGCTGGCCTCCTCAATGATCCGGCGGAGCACCAGCGGCAGGTTGAGCTCGGCATCGAGGATCAGGATCGCCTGCACCAGGCGACGCAGCTTGGCGGGATCGTCGATCCGGTCGAAGGGCTGCACGGCTCGTCAGGATAGAGGGGGACCCGTGGCTCGTGGTGCGGAGCCGGGTGCAAGTGGGTTGCGCACCGCTTCGGGGGAGCCGAACCCGGGCTCGAGCGTGGCAATATTGGGAAAATGACGATTCGGGTGTTCCTCCTCGACGACCACGAGCTGGTGCGGACGGGGCTCCGTACGCTCCTCGAGGCCGAGGACGACATGGATGTCATCGGTGAGGCTGGAACCGCTGAGGAGGGCCTGCGGTTCATTCGCGAGCTGATGCCCGATGTGGCCATCCTCGATGTCCGGCTCCCGGACGGCAACGGCATCGAGGTCTGCCGGGAGGTCCAGTCCCTGACACCCCAGGTTCGCTGCCTCATGCTCACGTCGTATTCCGACGACGACGCCCTTTTCTCCTCCATCATGGCCGGCGCTTCGGGCTACGTCCTCAAGGAGGTTGGCGGGGGCGACCTCTTGGGGGACATCCGCCGGGTCAGTCAGGGCATGTCCCTGCTCGATCCGGTCCTGACCCAGGAGCTTTTCGATCGCCTGCGCAAGGACCAGGAGGCCGAGTCGCGCCTCACCGTCCTCACCCCGCAGGAACGCAAGGTGCTGGAGCTCATTGCGCAGGGCCAGTCCAACCGCCAGATCGCGGAGCAGCTGTTCCTGGCCGAAGCCACGGTCAAGAACTACGTCTCCAGCCTGCTCTCGAAGCTCGGCATGCGCCGCCGCACCGAGGCCGCCGTCTACGCCGCCGTCCTGGCCGAGCGCAAAGCCTTCAATCCCCGGTCCTGAGCGCCCCGGTCCACGGGTCCGGGTCCAGGTGTGACTAGGCGACCCGGTCGCGCCGGTGGTCGTCGAGGGTCCGGAAGTCCACTCCGACTTCGCGCAGACGTTGCTCCAGGCGCTCCCGCTCGGCCAGAGGGTTCCCGAACCGCTCGGGTTCGGACTCAATGCCCACGGCGGTGCAGAGGCGCAGCAGCATGCGGTCGTGATCGAGTTCGAGCGCCAGATCCTCCGCCATCATGTGCTCGCCCTGCTTACCCTGACCGCCCTGCTCGTTCAGACGTCGACGTGTTTGGAGCAGGATCACCACCAACTCGTCCCGGGAAACAGGCAATGGCAGCGGGTCCACGTCACCACAGATTTCGGTGAGCAGCTCGCTGTACATAGACATCTCTCATAATTTTGCCGGAATTGGGTTCCACCAATAGGGCCGATACTCCTGTTTCGAATAGAGCCGATACTCCCTATCGGGCGTCCGTCCCCAACACGCGTTCGGGGCTGCAGGCACAACCAGGCACGGGGACGCCGTCCGCTCCCCCTTGGGTCTCAGCGCCGGCTGACCCGGGTGGATCGGTCGGCTCGGGCCAGCACGTCCTCCGCCGACTCGGAATCCTCGGCCACAGCGACCCCCAGCGAACTGTGGAGGCGGATGTCCTGGCCCCCCTCTGTCACCCGCTCGTCCAGCGTGTGCTGCAGTCTGCGCAGCAGGGGGTCCACCACCTGCTCGTCCGCCACGGCCACGACCACCACCAACTCGCTCCCACCGACCCGGCCGATCGTGTCCTCCGCCCGGAGCACCGAAGTGAGACGGCGGGCCACCTCGCAGAGCACGGCGTTCCCGGTCGTGTAGCCGAGGTCCAGGTTGATCTCAGCGAGATTGTCCAGGTTGATGTGGCAGACGACGACTTCGCCCCCGTGGCGGCGGCGGCGGACCAGTGCTTGGGTCAGGCGGTCGAGGAGCAGCAGCTGGTTGGCCAGTCCCGTGTGCGGATCGGCCATGGACAACTGCCAGAGCTGGTCGTACTGGCCTCGCGGCGACCCGCCGGGGACGGGCGTGTCGGGCCCGGCCGAACTGAACTCCCGGAGCATCGATTCGACGC
>Ga0302195_10003230_pt1 | contig 12801 bp, 10 predicted proteins | sample II_Bog_N1_2_FD_198778 | JGI IMG/M metagenome (GOLD analysis project Ga0302195, IMG submission 198778) | Peat permafrost microbial communities from Stordalen Mire near Abisko, Sweden - II_Bog_N1_2 | ecosystem: Environmental > Terrestrial > Soil > Wetlands > Peat | place: Sweden: Abisko...
TCCACCCAACAAAATTACCGGGGACTGTCATAGTTTTTTCTCCTCTTCAGCCGACTTTCAGTCGGCGATCAACGCTATCGGCTTTCAGCCGATTAGTGGTTTACCGCGGGTCCGTCGAGCCGGTGCTTGCCGTTGGCCACGGTCGCCGCTGCCAGCACGGCGGGGAAATTGAGGAAGTCGGACGCAATCACCCGCTTGCCCATGGCTTTCAAAAGGTACGCAACGCACCCGCTCCCAACGAACGGGTCTGCCGCCGTTTCGAAATTCAAGCCACGCAAAACGCCATGGATCCACGGCAACAGCCGGTGTTTGGAGCCCATGTATCGCAACTCAGGGTACGCCGCGACGTTTTCCGGCAACGGAACGCTGCCGAATTCCTCGCGGCTGTATACGAGTTTTATCGGCGGCCTGGATGGCAAAACGACCGCGGCTGGAGTTGGCATCATTGGCACACCCGGAAAGAGCCATTATCAGCCCTGGGTCGCTGTAACACAACAGGCTGGATTTGTTTCGGCCGCGCCCTGCGGAAACGACCATCAACTCTCCCCCAACCCGCCGCCGCCTGATCGATTCCCCGCCACACGCGAGCCCGAAGTCTCTCTCCGCCTGAAACTCCCCCATTTCCACATCCTGCTAAACTGAAAACTTCCATGGAAATTGAAAAAGTCTACGAGCCCGGGCGCTTTGAGCCCCGCTGGGCTCAGTGGTGGGTCGAATCCGGCATCTATCGCGCCCAATACCAGCCGGGCAAACCGGTTTTCTCGCTGGTCATCCCGCCCCCCAACGTTACCGGCTCCCTCCACATGGGCCACATGCTGGAACATTCCGAAATCGACGTCACCGTCCGCTGGCATCGCATGCGCGGCGACTCCACCCTCTGGCTCCCCGGCACCGATCACGCCGGCATCGCCACCGAAATGGTCGTCTCGAAGCAGCTCGCCGCCGAAGGCATCCAGTACCGCCGCGACCTCACCCGCGACCAATTCATCGAACGCGTCTGGCAGTGGAAAGCCGAATCCGGCGGCACCATCAAGCGTCAGATGATCCAGATCGGCGCCTCCTGCGACTGGTCCCGCGAGCGCTTCACCTTCGATCCCGGCCTCTCCCGCGCCGTCCGCGAAGTCTTCGTCACCCTCCACGAGCGCGGCCTCATCTATCGCGGCGAGTACATGGTCAACTGGTGCCCCTCCTGCAACACGGCCATCTCCGATCTCGAAAGCGTCCACGAGGAAATGCCCGGCAGCCTCTGGCACATAAAGTACCCGGTCACCGGCACCGACCGTTATCTGACCGTAGCAACCACGCGCCCCGAAACCATGCTCGGCGACACCGCCGTCGCCATCAACCCCTTCGACGAGCGCTATCTCGACCTCCACGGCAAAACCGTGCGCCTTCCTTTAATGGAGCGCGAAATCCCCATCATTCTCGACGAAATGGCCGACCCCGAATTCGGCACCGGCGTCGTCAAAATCACCCCCGCGCACGATCCCAACGATTTCGAAGCAGGCAAACGCCACCAGCTTCCCCTCATCGAAGTCATCGGCCGCGACGCCAAAATCACCGCCAACGGCGCTTCCTACGCCGGTCTCGATCGCTACGAAGCCCGCAAGCGCATCGTCGCCGATCTCGACAAGCTCGGCCTCCTCGAACGCGTCGAAGACTACACCGTCAACCCCGGCAAATGCCAGCGCTGCAAGACCATCGTCGAACCGCTCGTCTCGAAACAATGGTTCGTCCGCACCAAACCGCTCGCCGAAAAAGCCATTGCAGCCGTCGATGAAAAGCGCATCGAAATCGTCCCCGAAGTCTGGCTCAAAACCTGGAACGAATGGATGCACAATATCCGAGACTGGTGCATCTCCCGCCAGCTCTGGTGGGGCCATCGCATCCCCGTCTGGTATTGCGACGCCTGTGGCGAAGTCGTCATCACCCGCGAAGATCCCACCGAATGCCCGAAGTGCCAGGGCCCGCTTCGTCAGGATCCCGACGTTCTCGACACCTGGTTCAGTTCCGGCCTCTGGCCCTTCTCCACGCTCGGCTGGCCCGATAAAACCGAAGACCTGAAGCACTTCTACCCAACCACGACCCTCATCACCGGCTTCGACATCCTCTTCTTCTGGGTAGCCCGCATGGCAATGCTCGGCATCGAATTCATGGGCGGGGACGGAGTCCCCTTGGAGCAATCGGTCCCGTTCCGCCAGGTCTACATCCACGGCCTCGTCCGCGATGCCGATAAACAAAAGATGTCGAAGACCAAAGGCAACGTCATCGACCCGCTCGTGGTCACCGAGCAATACGGTACCGACGCCGTCCGCATGGCGCTACTCACCGGAGCGGCCCCCGGCACCGACATCGTCTTCACCCCGGACCGCCTCGAAAGCTCCCGAGCCTTCGCCAACAAAATCTGGAACGCCTCGCGCTTCCTCTTCATGAACATGGGCGCCGACCGCTGCAACGTCGAGCCCTGGATGGCGGAAGACCTAAACTCCTGGACGCCCTCCGCCGACGCGCCCATCGAAGACAAATGGATCTTCCACCGCATCAACGAATGCGCCAAAGAGTCCAACCGCGCCATCGAGCTGTTCCGCTACCACGAAGCCGCGCAAAGCGTCTGGCGTTTCTTCTGGAACGAATTCTGCGACTGGTATGTCGAACTAAAAAAACTCCGCTTCAAAGAAAATTCCGGCCTCAATGACGATTGGCGCAACCTCCTCGCAGCCTTCGAATCCGCCCTCCGTCTCCTCCACCCGGTCATGCCCTTCCTAACCGAAGAGCTCTGGCATCGCATGGGAGCGCCTGACGACAAATCGATCTCCCTCACAGCCTTCCCGCTATACCTCGAAGCTCGCAACGATCCCGAAGCCGAACGCGAAATCACCCAGCTCCAGGACGTTGTCACAGCCCTGCGAAACCTCCGCGCCGACCTCTCCATCGACCCCAAACTTCCCCTCGAAGGCGTCTCCGATATCGACTTCTCCGCCCACACCATGGCCATCCAAAAACTCGCAGGCGTCACTCTCCGCCACGGCGCACCGCCGAAATCCGGCGCGGTGAAATCGGTCTCCGGCTTCACCGTCGCCATCGACGTCCCGCACGCCCTCATGGAAGCCCAGCGAAAGCGCCTCGAAAAAGAGCGCGAGCAACTGCAAAAAAACATAGCGAACTCCGACCGCCAGCTCTCCGACGAAGTCTTCCTCGGCAAAGCGCCCGCGAAGGTAGTGGATTCCATCCGCGTCAAGCGCGCCGAATACGCAGCCCAGTTACAAAAGGTTCTGGACAGCCTGAATGACACCTGACCTGCTCCGCCTGGCCCTCACCGAAGACATAGGCGCTGGCGACATCACCACCAATGCCTGCGTCCCGGCCGATCGCCAGGCCACAGGTACCTTCATCGCCCGCGAACCGCTCACGCTGGCAGGCACGCAAATCCTCGAAGAAATCTACGGCGAAGATCTCCATCTGCTCCACAAAGACGGCGACACTCTGCCCGCCAACACGCCTATCGCAACGGTCAAAGGCAGCGCCCGCAAGTTCCTCGAATGCGAACGCACCGCGCTGAATTTCCTCCAGCGCCTCTCGGGCGTAGCCACTCTGGCTCATGAATTCGTAGCCAAAGTAGCTCACACGAATTGCCGCATCCTCGATACGCGCAAAACCACCCCTGGTTTCCGCCATCTCGAAAAAGCCGCGGCCAAAGCCGGAGGAGCCACCAACCACCGCATGGGCCTCTACGATGCGATCCTCATCAAGAACAACCACATCGCCGCGGCAGGCGGCGTAACCAAAGCAATCGCCAACGCCCGCACCGCCAACCTGCCCATCGAAATCGAAGTCCGCACCAAAGCCGAACTCGAAGAAGCCCTCGCCGCGCAAGCCGACCACTTACTGCTCGATAACCTCACCCCACAACAAGCCGCAGAATGGATCGCGCTGATCGATCGTCGCGCAAAGGTTGAACTCTCCGGCGGCATCACCCTCGATACCGTCCAGGCCTACGCCGAAACCGGAGCCGACTTCGTCTCCGTCGGAGCCATCACCCACTCCGCCCGCGCCGTCGATATCAGCTTCCGCCTGGAGCTCATATGATCGTCCGCCTCCACCAGACCGCCTCCACCATGAAGGACGCGGCCGCCCTCGCGCACGAAGGCAAACCCCACGGAACAGCCGTCATCGCGGATATCCAAACGGCCGGCATCGGTCGCCATGGCCACGCGTGGCACTCCGACGACCTCGGCGGCCTCTACATCTCGATCATCCTCCGCCTCGAAATCGCGCCCACCCTGACTCTCGCGTTAGGTCTCGCGGTCCAGCGCGCGCTCAACGACCTCGCACAGGTTTCCACCGACCTCCGCTGGCCCAACGACGTCATGCTGAACGAACGCAAAGTCGCCGGCATCCTGGTACAGGCCGCCGAAGGCGCGCTCATCGCCGGCATCGGCCTGAACGTCAACCAATCGGCCTTTCCGCCGGACCTCGCCGAAATCGCAACGTCGCTGAAAATCGAAACGGGCAGCGAACACCCGAAAGACGCCCTGGCCGACCGCATAATTGCCGAATCCCTCCGCTACGTAGCGCTCACCAAACAGGAAATCCTCAGCCGCTTCGAAAGAAACTCCACCTGGCCAAAAGGCAAGGCGGTCGAAGTCGACGGCCATATCCGTGGAACCACCGCGGGCCTCGACGAAAACGGCTTTCTCCTGGTCCGGACACCCGAAAAACTGGAAACCATCATAGCCGGAGGAGTCCGCACTTTATGACCCGCATCGCAGGCATCATGAGCGGCACCTCGCTCGATGGCATCGACGTCGCCATCATCGATATCACCGGCAAAAAGGTAACCACGCAGGCGCACGCCAGCATCCCCTATACGCCGTCCGTCCGTTCCCGCATCCTGGCCATCTCCAACGCCAACTGCTACACCGGCGAAGTCTCGCAGCTCAATTTCGAACTCGGTGAACTCTACGCCAAAGCCGTCGCCGAAACCTGCCGCCGTCATTCCATACCGCTCGAATCCCTCCAACTCATCGGCAGCCACGGTCAAACCATCTTTCACAAGGGCCGCGGAGCCAATCCCAGCACTCTCCAGATCGGAGAAGCTTCCGTCATCGCGGAACGTCTCGGCGTCCCGGTCGTTTCCGACTTCCGCACGCGCGATATCGCCGCCGGTGGCCAGGGCGCGCCGCTCGTGCCGCTGGTCGATTACCTGCTCTTCCGCAGCGCCACGAAATCCAGGATAGCCCTGAACATCGGCGGCATCGCTAACATCACGTTTCTTCCGAAGGGCGCCACTGCGGAACAGGTGGTCGCCTTCGATACCGGCCCCGGCAACATGGTCGTCGATCAGCTCGTAGCCGTCTTCACCAAAGGCAAGGAAGCCTACGATAAGAACGGCGCCATAGCCGCTGAGAGTTACCTCAACCGCGCGCTGTTAGACAAACTCCTGAAAGACGTCTACTACTCCGCGCCGCCGCCAAAAACAGCCGGGCGCGAACAATACGGCCGGGAATTCATCGCGAAGATGCTCGGCACCGGCGTGCCTGTTCCCGATCTGATCGCCACCGCCACCGTCTTCACCGCCGCCACCATCGCGATGGGTATCGAAAACTTCGCGCCGGGCGCGGAGGAACTCATCGTCTCCGGCGGCGGCGTTCACAATCGCCAGCTGATGGTGCAGCTCGAGGCCTTCCTGCCCGCCTGCCGCATCACCACCAGCGCGGAATTCGGAGTCGATCCCGACGCGAAAGAAGCCATCGCCTTCGCCCTGCTGGCCCACAAAACCTGGCAAAAGAAACCCGGCAATCTCCCCTCCGCCACCGGAGCGACCCATCCCGTTATTCTCGGCAAGGTGACCTATGGAACCAAATAAAATCTCGGTCGTAATTGTCACTTTCCGCCGTCCCAGCCAGCTGCGCGAGTTACTGGCCGGCCTGCCGGCGCCGCTCCAGGTCATCGTCGTCGATAACGGCTCTCACGATGAAACCGCGAGCCTCGACGCCGAATTTCCCGACGTGCGTTTCAATCGTCTGCAGCGCAACTTCGGCCTGACGCGCGCACTGAATATCGGCATCCGAGCCTCGGACGGCGATTACGTCCTGCTGCTCCACGACGATGTATTGATCGACTCTGCGGCCGTCACCGCGCTCGCGGATTTCCTCGAAAATCGCCCCGATGTCGCCGCCGTTTGCCCCAGCTTCAACGGCCCGCAGGTGCGCCCGCTGCCCACACCAGCCAATCCGGATCCGCCACTCCAGATCCCGGCAGCCCAAAGCGATGAAATGGCCGCCGAATGCGTCTCCGGCGCCGCGATCATGGTCCGCGCCGCCTTCCTGCGTTCCATGGGCCACATCGACGAACGCTACGGCAACTACGGCAGCGAAATCGAAATCTGCGCTCAGGTGAAAAGCTCAGGCCGCAAGCTCCTCGTCCTGAAAAACGTGGTCGCGCGGCACGATCCATCGTCCTCCGCTGTCCCTCCGGGTTATCTCGAAGGCGACCGCATTTCGGGAACCGCCGCTTTCCTCGGCAAACACCATGGCTTTGCCGCCGGCCTGGCTTATCGCCTGAAGTCCGGACTGAAAGCGCTGTTTACATTCCGTTTCCGCGCCCTCGCCGCCGCAAAGATCGACGGGTGGGGCTAGACTCAATGGGCTCCAGTGGCCACATCGACCAACGCTACGGCGGCAAGCCTCTCGTCCTGAGAAATGAGGTCGCGTAGCGCAACCCGTCGCTCTCCGCGGTCAAAAAACGCGGCAACGGCGAAGCGGTGCTCGATTACGAGCATGCCAGCCAGTAATCGGGACTGCCTTATACTGGGGCATGCCCCGTCCGGCACCGTCGCTCGCGCTGAGTTCCAGTCGGAAAGCGGCGCTTGAGGGATTGGTTCGGAGCGGTAACACTCCACAGAACGTAGCCAGGCGTTGCCGATTGCTGCTTCTCGCTCACGAGGGGGTCGCCAATCAGGCCATCGTCCCTCTGGGTTATCTCGAAGTGGGTTATCTCGAAGGCGGCCGCATCTCCGGTACCGCCGCTTTCCTCGGCAAACACCATGGCTTCGCCGCCGGCCTGAGCTATCGCCCGAAGTCCCGGCTGAAAGCGCTTCCCTACATTCCGCTTCCGCGCCCCCGCCGCCGCGAAGATCGACCGTTGGAGCTAGACTAAAAAAATGGACCCGCTCTGGTGGATTGTCGCCTCGGCCCTGTGTGCAGTCATGACGGGAGGGCTCGTCTATTTCGTGACGCAATCGCACGCCGAAGTCCTGCTCTCGAAGCAGCGCGAAGAACTGGCCGCCGCCCGAGCCACTCTTGCGGCCCAGAAAGAGGCCATAGCCGATTCGCTCCGCAACGCCCAGGAATCCGCCCGGCGCCAGGCTCTGGACGATTTTATGGCCGATATTCGCGTGGAAGAGCGCCACTACATTCGTGAGCACAAGGCGCTGTTCCTGACCCGCAAGTCCGTGGTGCGACAGGAAAGGATCTTCTTCCGGAATCTCCCGCTCTCCAACTGGGTCGAACAGGAGATGCCGTTTGAAGAAGGGGCCGATATCGAGCAACTGGCGAAGACGATGGCTGTCTTCATCCCCGAGGGCCTGCTCCGTGACGCCGAACCGAAGCCCGGAAAGCTGCTGTGGCCGTGAAGGCCGAAACGGGAAAAGTGTGCGGTGGGGTCACAGCTGAATCCACATCGACGCACGCCGCGGCGGGTATGGCCCTTATTCGTCCGTCTGGAGCCTGGCGTGCTTCCGGTAGCCCCGTGGGCCCAACTTACACGACGCCGGCATTATGTTTTCGAAACGCGCTCCCCCCGGCGGCGCGTCCAAGGCACTTGCTATACTTACCAATGACCCAATCGCCCGTTCTAATGGACTCCTTTTAAAGATGAAGTCGTTTTGTGCCCTAACTTTGCAGGCCATGCTGGCATGCGTGTGCGTCGCGGTGTCCGCGAGCGCACAGACCCCGGCATTTAATACCGGACAGGCCGCCCACCTGATCATCGGTCAGACCAATTTCACCAACGGAAACTATGGCGCTTCCAATACGCTGCTGGGCTCTCCGAGCGGCCTTGCCTACGCGAACGGCGTGCTGTGGGTAGTCGATTCCAACCGCCTCGGCGCTACGCCCAATAACAATCGCGTGCTTCGCTACAGCGACGTCGGAAGCTATCCCTCGCTGACCGACGTTCCCGATGTTGTCGGCAGCACCTGTGGTGTGTGCCGCGGGACGGCGAGCCTGGTTCTCGGCCAGCCCGATTTCAATAGCTTCAATTCCAGCGCGACCGCCAGCGGTTTGCGCAATCCGACCGGCATCGCCACCGATGGCACCGTTCTGGCCATCGCCGATACCGATAACAACCGCGTCCTGATCTGGCTTCACCTGCCCACTGTGAACGGACAGCCGGCCGACGTGGTAGTCGGACAGCCCAATTTCACCTCTGTCGCCGCAGTATCGCCCGCGGCGACGTCGCTGCGCGCACCATCCGGCGTATGGATCTATAACGGCAAGCTCTATGTTGCGGATACCTACGATGACCGCGTCCTGGTCTACAACTCAATTCCGACCAAGAACGGTGTCGCGGCCGATCAGGTGCTGGGGCAGACCAGTTTCACCGCCTTCGTGCAGCCCGATCTGACTCAGACCACCGGTTCCTCGAATGCGGTCAATATGCAAACGCCGGTCGCGGTTACGACCGATGGCACCCGCCTCTTCGTGGCCGATCTGGCCGAGAATCGGGTCATGGTGTGGAATTCGATTCCGACCAGTAATGGCGCGCCCTGCGATTACGTGATCGGCCAGCCCAATTTTGCGGATGCCAATACCAACAACTCATTTACCATAAACACGACCGCGGTGGACGCGGACAATAACCCGACCGACGTCACTGCGGTGCTGTGCCCGTCCAACAATAAAGACACCGTAACCGGAACTCTGCTCTATCCCGCTCGTTGCGGCTCGACACTGTCCTTTCCGCGCTTCGCCTATTCCGACGGCAAGCGCCTGTTTGTTGCCGACGGCGGCAACGACCGTATCCTGGTCTTCAATACTTTTCCCACCGCCAGCGGCGCCAAGGCCGATCTCATTTTGGGCCAGCCCGATGAGTTCAGCGACAACACGGGCGATAATCCCGATGGGTCGAATGCGTTCGAGAACCCTTCCGCCATCGCTTACGATGGCACCAATCTGTACATCACCGATACCTACAACCGGCGCGTAATGGTGCATACGCCCGGTATCCAGAACATTCCGCTCAATGGCGTGAACAATGCAGCCAGTCTGGCCATCTACGCCGTCGGAACCATGAACTTTTCCGGCACCATTACGGCGGGCAATACGGTGACCGTCAAAATCGGCTGTACGGGCGGTCCTCCGGCCTGTATTGTCGCCACCGTGTCTTACGTTCACACAGTCGTTACAGCCGATACTCTGACCACCGTCATTCAGGATCTGGTCTCCAAAATCAACAAGACGGACACTAACGTCACGGCTTCCTACGACAGTACGGCCAATGAGATTGTTCTCACGGCAAAGTTTCCCGGCGCTGTCGGCGGTAACGTGACCTACTCCGTCGCCTCCTCCACCGGCGCCACGATTCTCGGCAACGCCGCTAATACCACGCTGAATATCTACCTCGAAAACCCAGCCCAGATCGCGCCGGGTACTCTGATCCAGATCATCGGGACCAATCTCTGCGATTCCACGGGTTCGGCCGATTTCTCTCAAACCTACCTGCCGTTCACGATGAACAACTGCGTCCTCTATGTAGATGGCGTGAAGGCCGCGCTGCTCTATGTTTCGCCGACTCAGGTCAACGCGGAACTGCCGATTGAGTTCTCCGACCGCACCAGCGTCAGCCTGTACATGCGAACCACGCATGCCGATGGTTCGGTGACCGCGACTACCCCGATTGCCACTACCGTCGTTCCGCAAAACCCCGGTCTGTTCGCCTTAGGCGGCAACGATCCGCGCCCTGGCATCGTCTATCACGGTTCTTCGCAGGCCTTCGACATTGTGGATTTTAACGGCATCCCGCAGACCGGCGATACCGCCACAATTTCCATCGGGCCCGCCCTCACCACCTATAACTCGGGAAATATCAATGTGGTGAACGGCACGAACACCGTTGTGGGTGTAGGAACGTCCTGGACTTCCGCCATGGTTGGCGGCGAGGTGGTGATTTCGGACGGTCTCTATACGATCACGGCCGTGAACAGCGCCACCAGTCTCACTTTGAACACGAATTATGTCGGGGTGACCGGCAATGGCTTCACCCACGTCATTACTTACGGCGGGAGGAATTACAACTACACCGAGACCGCAACCGACACCATCGCGACCACCACCGCGAATATGGTGAACGTGATCAACGCGGCAGCGGACCCCTATCTTTATGCGGTGCTGGGAAACGAGTACAATCGCATTATTCTGTATTCGTTCGTAGCCGGACCGGCCGGCGAAAACATCAACATACTGGAACAGTCGACCACCAATGTCGCGGCCAACGCCAATATTGGAGCGCAGCTGAACATTACCGTATACAATCCATCGACCTGTTGCGAGGCCCCCGCGAATCTTCCCGTAACGGCGGAGAACCCCGCCAAGCCGGGCGAGGCGCTCTATACATTTGCTACGGGCATCGGCCCCACCAACCCGGCTAATATTCCTTCCGGCTTTATTTACCGTGGCGGCAACGATAATCCGCCCGCGGTCTTTGTCGACTCGATCCTCGTCCAGGGCCTTGTCGCCACACCCATGAACGTGGCGCTGGTGCCGGACACAGTGGGCATTTACTACGTCGAGTTTGCCCTGAACCCCTCTCTGGGTACGGACGGCGAATCCCAGCTGACCATCGCGCAGCAGTTGTTTGTCAGCAACGTGGTCACCTTCCCGATCGTGATTCCGGGCACTACGATTGCCCCTCCCACCGTCACCAGCGTAAGCCCGGCTTCCGGTTCTCTGGCTGGCGGCAATACCGTGACGATCACCGGTACCAACCTGCTGGAAGCGCAGACTGTGACGTTTGGCGGTGTACCAGCCACCAGCTTTACCGTCAGCAGTTCTACCAGTATCACCGCCACCGTGCCAGCCAGCACCACGCTCGGCCTGGCCAGCATTGTTGTGACCACGCTGGTGGGCAGCAATCCGCCCAATACGCTCTACACGTACGTATCGCTGCCGCTGTTTACCAGCATCAGCCCGACGTCCGGGCCGATTGCGGGCGGAACGAAGGTGACGATTACGGGCTCCGGCTTCACCGGTTCGACGGTCGTCACGTTCGCCGGTACGAATGCCACAAGCTTTACCGTCGTCAACGACACCACCATCACAGCCGTAACGCCCGTGGCGTTTGAGGCCGGGCTGGCGCAGGTGGACGTTACTACGCCCGGCGGCGTGGTGTTCGGCTACTATACGTACTCGGCAACCGCGACTTCGAGCGAGCGGCCAGGCGGCCTGCCGGTGATTCGCAGGCGAGTCAATTAATTTCAGCGCATTTGTTCCAGGCGTTTGATGCGCTCTTCGGTAGAGGGGTGCGTGGAGAACAGGCGCATCATCGAACCACCCGCCAGAGGCTTCATGATGTAGAGGTGCTGCGTGGTGGGCGTCGCTTCCATGGGGATGCGCTGCGACCAGGTGTCGAGCTTTTGCAGCGCTCCGATCAGCGGATAGGGCGAGCCGATGTATTTCGCCGACGCCGCGTCGGCGCTGAACTCGCGCGTGCGCGAGATGGCCATCTGGATCAGCATGGCCGCGATGGGGCCGAGGATCAACATCGCCAGAGCTCCGAGGCCGCCGCCGCGATCGCGATCGTCACGCCGTTCGCCGCCGAAGAAAAAGGCGAAGCGCGAGAGCGCGGTAATGGCCGCCGCGATGGTGCCGGCTATCGAACTGATCAGGATGTCGCGATTCAGGACATGGCCGAGTTCGTGCGCGACGACGCCTTCGAGTTCGCGATCATCCATCAGCTGCAGGATGCCATGGGTGAAAGCGACCGACGCGTGGTTGGGGTCGCGGCCGGTGGCGAAGGCGTTGGGCGAAGGCTCCGGGGTGATGTAGAGCTTGGGCATCGGGATTCCCATCTTCTGCGCGAGACGGCCGACGAGCGGAGCCACGCGGGCGTAGATTTCCGGCGCCGTTTCCTGGGTGACAGGTTGCGCGCCGCTGGTGGCGAGCGCGATTTTATCCGAGAAGAAGTAGCTGGCGAAGTTCATTACGACGGCGATTACGAGGCCGTATTCGATGCCCCTGTCGCCTGCGATGGCGCGACCCCCGACGATGAGGATCGCGCTGAGCAGACCGAGCAGAGCTACTGTTTTTAATGCGTTATTCGACTGGTGCATGGCCTATAGGTTCAGACGGCGACGGGTTCTGTTTGTTTGGTGAATTTCAGCTTACCGCTCTCGCCGTCCTTATCGGCCACCACGGTTTCGCCAGCGAGGAAATCTCCTGCCAGCAGCCGCAGCGCTAAGGGATCCTGCACCAGATGCTGGATGGCACGCCGCATCGGCCTCGCGCCATACGCCGCGTCGTAGCCTTCGTGCATGATGGCTTCTTTCGCGGCGGGCGTGACTTCGAGTTTGACGCCGCGATCGGCCAGCATTTTGCCGACGCGCTCCAGTTGCAGATCGACGATCACTTCGAGGTGCGCCTTCGAGAGCGAATTGAAGACGATGATGTCGTCCACGCGGTTCAGAAATTCGGGCCGGAAAGTCTGCCGCAGGGATTCGAGCAGCTTCCGGCTGACATCTTCCTGCGTGCCGCGTACTTTCTGATTGATCGAGAAGCCGATGGCGTTCGATTCCGAGATCACATG
>Ga0302195_10003242_pt1 | contig 12776 bp, 11 predicted proteins | sample II_Bog_N1_2_FD_198778 | JGI IMG/M metagenome (GOLD analysis project Ga0302195, IMG submission 198778) | Peat permafrost microbial communities from Stordalen Mire near Abisko, Sweden - II_Bog_N1_2 | ecosystem: Environmental > Terrestrial > Soil > Wetlands > Peat | place: Sweden: Abisko...
TCATGCCGGCGCGTGCGCCTGCTTCAATGCTCATGTTGCAGACCGTCATCCGGCCTTCCATGGAGAGGGCGCGGATGGCGGAGCCTGCATATTCAATGACGCAGCCGGTTGCGCCATCGGTGCCGATCTGGCCGATGATGGCGAGGATGATGTCCTTGGCGGTGACTCCCGTGGGCAGTTTGCCTTCGACTGCTATGCGGAAGGTTTTGGGTTTGGATTGGGGCAGGGTTTGCGTGGCGAGTACGTGCTCGACTTCGCTGGTGCCAATGCCGAATGCCAACGCCCCAAATGCGCCATGAGTACTGGTGTGCGAGTCGCCGCAGACGATGGTCATGCCGGGCTTGGTGATGCCGAGCTCAGGGCCGATGACGTGGACGATGCCTTGCTCGCGCGAGTCGACGTCGTAAAGCTCGACCCCGAAGTCGGCGCAGTTCTTGCGCAGCGCGTCGATTTGCGTTGCGGCGATGGTGTCAAGAATGTGGAGGCGGCCGGCGATGGTGGTGGGGACGTTGTGATCGATGGTGGCGATGCAGCGGTCGGGACGGCGGACCTTGCGGCCAGCGAGGCGGAGGCCTTCAAACGCTTGCGGGGAGGTGACCTCGTGGAGAAGCTGCAGGTCGATGTAGAGCACGGTGGGCTCACCCTGGGGCTCGACGACCACGTGCTGCTGCCAGACTTTCTCGAATAATGTTTTTGGTGCGCTCATGAAACTCCTAATCAGTGGACAGTGAACAGTGCGCAGTGAACAGGTGAAACTGCAACTACGCGTTGACTAACATCGTCTTTACGGTTTCGCGGACTTTTGCGCCCATTTCGGTGGTGGAAAGTACGGTGAATCCCTGCGGATTGGTGCGCGCTAGATCCGGTGTGCGGAAGCCTTGTTCGAGGACTTTGCGGACACTGGTCTCAATAGCGGCAGCTTCGGCCTCAAGGCCGGCAGAGTGACGCAGAATCAGTGCGCCGGTGAGGATCGCGCCGAGCGGGTTGGCCAGGCCTTTGCCGGCGATGTCGGGCGCGGAGCCATGGATAGGCTCGTAGAGATTGACCTTGCCGCCGATGGTGGCGGAGGGCAACATGCCGAGCGAGCCGGTGATGACGCCTGCCTCGTCGGAAAGGATGTCCCCGAAGAGATTCTCGGTGAGGACGACATCGAAATCCTTGGGGCGGTTCATGATGTGCATGGCCATGGCGTCTACATACTGATGCTCCAGGGCAACGTCAGGGAATTCGGCGGCGACTTCCATGACTGCGGCGCGCCAGAGTTGCGAGACTTCAAGGACGTTGGCCTTGTCGACGGAGCAGAGTTTCTTGCGGCGCTTCTGAGCGAGTTGGAAGGCGATGCGGGCTACGCGGACGACTTCCGCCTTGGTGTAGCGCATGGTGTTCCAGGCTTCGTTGGTGGCCTTGTTCCACTCGCGGGGCTGGCCGAAGTAGAGGCCGCCAAGGAGTTCGCGGACGAAGAGAATGTCCGCGCCATCGATGATCTCGGGGCGAAGCGGGGAGTTGATGGCCAGCTCTTTGAAGGCGAAGGCGGGGCGGAGGTTGGCGAAACCGCCGAGTGCGGAGCGAATCTGAAGCAGGCCGGCTTCGGGGCGCTTGTCGGGTGGAAGGGAATTGAATTCGTTGCCGCCAACTGCGCCGAGGAGGACGGCGTCGGAGTCGAGGGCCGCTGCGAGGGTGTCGGCGGGGAGGGGCGTGCCGTCAGTGGTGATGGCGATGCCGCCGATGCGCTTGGCATCGAGTTCAAGCGTGTGGCCGCCGATGTTCGCGACTTCTTTGAGCACGGAGACGGCTTCGTTGGTGACTTCGGGACCGATGCCGTCGCCGGCGGTGACCAGGATTTTAAGGTGCATGTGCTTTTTGTTCCTCTGGGGCTAAAGCCCCATCGTCATTCTCGTGCGGTTGCGGCACGACTCAAGTCGTGCCCTGATACAAAGCGGTTCGTTTGGAGCATTCATCCGCTTCAAAGCAACCGCGGATCCTTCGGCTCCGCTCAGGATGACAGCGTTTTAGGAATTCAATCCAACTCCGATACCGGGAGATGCCGTTTTTCGCGAATCTGCTCGGGCAAGATGCCGATCAGGTCCTGGTCGTAGATGTTTTTCTTGCGGTCGGCGAGGGCTACGAAGCGGTAGTAGGTCTGCTGCAGTTCCTCGCGGGTCAGGGCGAAGCCGAGTTGTTCCAGACGGTGCCGGAGCGCGGCGCGGCCGGAGTGCTTGCCGAGGACGAGATGCGTTTTGGCGACGCCGACCAGTGCAGGCGTCATGATTTCGTAGCAGAGCGGATTGGCCAGCATGCCGTGTTGGTGGATGCCGGACTCGTGGGCAAAGGCGTTGTCGCCGACGATGGCCTTGTTGGGCGAGGGGCGGAAGGTGATGATCTGGCCGAGCACCTGGCTGGTGGCGTAGAGGTTTTCAAGCTTGATGCCGGTGGAGATGCCGTAGCGGTCGCCGCGGACGTAAAGGGCGGCGGCGATTTCTTCAAGAGCCGCGTTACCCGCTCGTTCGCCGATGCCATTGATGGTGCACTCGACCTGGCGCGCGCCGTTCTGAATGGCGGCAAGGGAGTTGGCGACGGCGAGGCCGAGGTCGTCGTGGGTGTGCGAGGAGAGGATGATGCCTTGGTCGTCGATGGTCGGGATGCGCTCACGGACCTCGGCGAACATGCGACCGTATTCTTCGGGGGTAGAGTAGCCGACGGTGTCGGGCATGTTGATGGTGGTGGCGCCGGCTTCGACAGCGATGCGGACCATCTCGATGAGGAAGTCGCGGTCGGAGCGGGTTGCGTCTTCGGGGGAGAACTCGATGTCGTCGACGTGGGTGCGGGCAAGGCGAATGGACTCGGCGGTGAGGTCGAGAGCCTCCTGACGGCTGATTTTTAGTTTGTATTCAAGGTGCAGATCGCTGGAGGCGAGGAAGATGTGGATGCGGGCACGGTCGGCAAACTGCAGGGCGCGGGCAGCCATCTCGATGTCTTCTTTTTTGGCGCGGGCGAGGGAAGCGATTCGAGGCTTGCGGATGGCCTGCGTAATGGTGGCAATGGCTGCGAAGTCGCCTTCGGAGGCCATGGCGAAACCGGCCTCGATAATATCCACGCCGAGGTCTTCAAGGGCATGGGCCATGGTGAGTTTTTCCTGCGTTGTCATGCTGCAGCCGGGCGACTGCTCGCCGTCGCGGAGGGTGGTGTCGAAGAAGACTACATGATCCGGAATGTTTGAGGTCATCTATATCGCCTGCCAGGGAAGCTCTGATCCAACCTAGAAAGTGTCTCGCATCGGGGCGGTATAAGGCAAAGTTATTCTTTTTGGGTGGGCGATTAGAATTGCTTATACTGCAGTTATCAGTTGTCAGTGATTTCGTGCCGTCGCGGAGCAACGTTATGGGTTCCCGAATCGGATACAAACCTGAAAACGCCTGATCGCCCGCAACTGACAACTGAAGACTGAGAACTGAGAACTGTTATGGAATTGAATCAGCTGGAAACGTTTCTGGCGGTGGCGGAGGAGAAGAGCTTTTCCAAAGCCGCCGTGCGGCTGCACCGGACGCAGCCGGCGGTGAGCCAGGTGATCCGCAAGCTGGAGGCGTCGATCGGGGAGACGCTGTTCGATCGGGCGGCGCGGGATGGGTCGCTGACAGCGTCTGGGGTGCTGCTCCGGGACTACGCGCTGCGGTTGCTTGCGCTGCGGCGGGAGGCGGCAAGCGCGCTGGGCGAGTTGAAGAGCCTGGAGCGGGGCCGGTTGCAACTGGCGGCGAACGAGTACACGTGCATGTACCTGTTGCCGGCGATTGACCGGTTCCGGCGAGAGTTTCCGCACATCAGCGTGACGGTGCACCGGATGCTGGCGTCAAAGATTCCCGAGGAACTGAATTTGCGCACGTTTGAGATCGGGGTCATTTCGTTTCGGCCCGATCCGGCGCAGTTCCGGACCATTGCTGTTTATGGAGACAGCCTGGCGTTCATTGTTAGCCCCAATCATCCGCTGGCGGGGGCGGTGCGGATTTCAATCAACGACCTGGGTGAGGAGCTATTTGTTGCGCACAATGTGACTTCGCCGCTGCGGCGGAAGGTGATTGAGGCGTTTCAGCGCTACCGCACGCCCCTGAACATGGGGATCGAGTTGCCGACGATTGAGGCGATCAAGCGATTTGTGGCGATGGGAAACGGGGTGGCGCTGGTGCCTCACCTGACGGTGGCGCGGGAACTGGAAAACGGAGACCTGGTGCGCGTGCCAGTAGATGAGCTGGAGACACGGCGGGTACTGCGGCTGGTGCACCGGCGGCAGTCGACGCTTTCCTATGCGGCGCGGGCGTTTCTGCGGACGGTGCGGACGCTGGCCAAGGAAAAAGGGCCACCGTTTTACTACCAGGTGGAACGGACGGGATAAAGGCAGGGAATAGGGAGTAGGGAATAGAAATGCAGGGAATAGGGAATAGGGAACAGGGAATAGGGTACAGGGTTCGGTGGTACCAGAATGAGTTGCGGTGCGTCTATAGGCTCAGGACTTTCGTTTTGATGGTGGATGGAGTGCCCGGGCCAGTGTTGGACCCGGTTCCTGAAGCTGTCCTGGTGTGGCCCATTCCGGCACGGGCCGGTCTGGCCAGTTACAATTCTGAAAGCGGGGCCCGGACAACCGGCGCACCGGAATAGACAAGCTCGTTGCCAGCCGGATGGCTGCGCAGTGGTGAGGTTCAGGACCGAATGAAGAAGATCGCATCAGTTGTATTTCTGTTGGTCGTTTGCGTGGCCGCAGGACGGGCTCAGGAGAGCCGCCAGGATATTAGCATCAGTGGAACTGGGCTGATTGAACCTTTTATCGCTTCGTCAACCGACGTACAGGTCCATTCGACCACGGGGTATGGCGCCTTAGCAAGCTACCGTTTCATGCTTACGCCATCGAGCGCCCTCGAGGCCAACTATGGAATCACATATCAGAACCAGATTCATTACTACGCCAATCCAAACAACTACAATGTTTTGACGCGTAATCAGGAGATTTCGGCTGCATATGTGCGGACCTTCAATTTCCGCAAATTCAATCCGTTCCTTGAAGCGGGACCGGGAGCGATGATTTTTCTGCCGATCCGCAACTCAGGGACCACCACACTGGATGTGAAGCAGGCGACGGGCGTGGGCGGGATGTATGGCGCCGGAGTTGCTTACGAGATCAGCCCCAGCTTCGATATTCGCGCGGAATATCGCGGATTTGTGACCAAAGTGCCGACCTTTGGTGTCTCGCAATTCACGACGAACAAGTGGTACAACATCTATGTTCCGACTCTTGGATTGGCCTACCACTTCTAGAGCGGTTCCGATTCATATGCTGCCATATGAAGATCATGCGAGGTGGCATTTACTTCCACCCCGGCAACTAAGGCCTGTTGCCAGGGACCCGGTTAAGAAAAATGCCACTTGGCCTCAAGCATTCTGAAAAGAGCAGAATCGAAACCGCTGTAACAAGCGGAAATGGTTTGCAAAAAAAGGGACGGCCTGAGCGCCGTCCCTTTTTTCTGCCGATGGAGAGAGATTCTGCCAGGGGTTGACTCCTTACAAGGGGGCTCCAAGAATGCGGAGGGCTTCCTTGTAGCGACCCAACTCTTTGACCATGGCGCAATGAGGGGAGAGCGCTTCGATCGCCCGTGATCCGGCTTCAGAGGATTCAATCTGGCAATCCACATAGAAGATATATTCCCAAGGCTTGCCGTGGACGGGGCGGGACTCAATTTTGGTGAGATTGGTGCCGAGGTTGGAGAGTTCGGTGAGAGCGGCGACCAGGGATCCGGGGCGATTTTCTACGGAAAATGCCAGGCTGATCTTGTTTGCGGCGGAATCGGTCACGGTGTCCCGAGTGCGCCGGACGAGGAAAAAGCGAGTGAAGTTTTCCGGGTTGTCTTCAATGCCCGCCTGGAGGATCTGCGCGCCGTAGTAGTGGGCGGCTGCCTCGCTGGCAATGGCGGCAGCGTGCCGGTCGCGCAATTCCACGAGTTGCTTGACGCTGCCGGCGGTGTCGTAAAAGGCGAACGACTCCATCTTGGGATGGTTGGCCAGGAAGCGCCTGCATTGTGCAAGAGCGACCGGATGGGAGAAGACCCTGTCGATCTGGGCGATCTGTGTGCCTGATATGGCGATGAGGTTGTGCCGGATGCGGAGCAGGGTTTCGCGCTCCACTTTCACGTCGTGTTCGAGGAGGAGGTCGAAATGCTCGGAAACGGAGCCGGCCAGACTGTTTTCGATGGGAATGACCGCGGCCTCGACGGAGCCTTTGGCGAGGGCGGAAAAGGCGTCGGCCGAAAGGGAAAAGGGGACAATCACCGCGCCGGTAGCGAGGTTCATAGCCGCTTCGTGGCTGAATGAGCCGGGTTCTCCCTGAATCGCGATCTTCATTTCAGAATCCGATGCTCCCGCTGAGGGGTTCACAACAGGTTTTTGAGATAAGTCTTGTGTGGAGTGCTTTCTGGCACCATACCACAGCTCGATAGGGGTTTTTTCGTTTGGTGGGTCGAATGGCATTGAATTCAGCTCCGCTGCCATAGGTCGGCAGCGACAAAGATAAAGAAAACCATGGCAATGACGCCATTCATGGTGAAGAAAGCAGCGTTGAGGCGGCGCAGGTCTCGCGGCGAAACGATGGAGTGTTCATAGGCCAGGAGAAGAGTGACGATGGCGATGCCGGCCCAGCCGATGGCGAGGAAGTGAAAGAGGATTCCGAACCAGACCAACAGGGCCAACATGGCGAGATGCAGGGCGCGGGCGGCCCAGAATGCGGCCGGGATACCGATGGCCTGAGGCAAGCTGTGCAGTCCGGCGGCGCGGTCGTGTTCGAAGTCCTGGCAGGCGTAAAGGACGTCAAATCCGCCCGCCCATAGAGTGACGGCCGCGGTAAGAACCAGTATGCGCGGGTCAAGAGAGCCGCGAACGGCGATCCAGGCAGCGGAGGGGGCGAGTCCGAGGGCCAGGCCGAGGCCCAGGTGCGACCAGCGGGTAAAACGCTTCAGGTAGCTGTAGCCGAGCAGAATCACAAGCACCACAGGCGACAAATAAAGTGTGAGCCGATTGAGCTGGGCTGCGGCAAAAACAAAGATGAGCGCAGCAACGCAGGTGAATCCAAAGACGAATTGGGCGGAAAGCAGGCCGGCGGGGATGGCGCGGCTGCGGGTGCGCGGATTCGCGGCGTCGATTTTGGCGTCAGCCCAGCGATTGAAGGCCATGGCCGAGGAACGGGCGGCGACCATGGCTACCAGTATCCAGACCAGGGAGCGCCAAGGGGGAAAGCCGTGGGCGGCCAGCAAGGCGGCGGTGAGGGCAAAAGGGAGCGCAAAGATGGAGTGCTCCCATTTGATCATTTCCAATGTTGTCCGCGTTTTAGACCAGATGCCAGGCATGGGAGTTCCAGAGAGTAGTTTACTTGAGGCGGAAGGTTGGCTATTTCTTCGGTGCGTTCATGTTGTGGCCGTTTTGGTGGAGGACGAGGCTGGTCACTTTGCCTTGGGCATCCTTGACGAAATCGATGTCGGCATCGATGACGATGGGGAAGAACCTGGTTTCCGATTCAGCGAATAGAGGGATCTTGCCCTGTCCGGTGGCCTGGGTCATAAGTTGGCCGTTCTCCACAGTGACGACGAGGTCGAAATTGGGCGCGAGGGCGTAGGTTCCAATGTATTGGGTGAGGACTTTGGGATCGACGGAGACGGCGGTGCGCTCCTTGGGATGCCAGTCGGGCCAGTTGTACTCAACCGCAATCGAGCGCATGATTTCGTCGCCGATGATGCCACCGTTTTCGGAGTTGGTCATGACGGCCGCGCCTTCACCATTCTTGGCATAAGCAGCAAAAATGTTAACGAAGCCCGCGTTGACCCCGCCATGGGAGAAGTACGGATTTCCGGGCGCGCCACCGATCTCCAGGCCTAGTCCCCAGTTGCCCACGCCTGCGGTGAGCATTTGACGGGTCATGCCCGCGGAGAGGACGTGGTTGGCCTTGCCGTCGAGAGACTTTTCCACTTCGATGGCGTAGCGGAGCAGGTCGGTGGGGGTGGTCCACAAGCCTGCGGCAGCCATTTCGGGGTAGGTATGTGCACCGCCTTCGACCGGCTTGCCGTCGCCGTGGTAAGGAGTGGCAGCAAAGGGCTGGAACTCCTTGCCCAGCGGCTGCTCGTATGTGCTGTGCGTCATGCCGATGGGAGCAAGGACGGTGTCGTGAAGGAGCATGGGAAACGGCTCGCCTGCGATGTCGATCACGGCCTGCTGCATGATGGTGTAGCCGCCGCCGGAGTAGTTCCATTTGGCTCCGGGGGCGGCTTCGCTGCGGATGGCTGGGGTGTTGGCCGGCTTCTCGCCGTCGAGCACCTGAACGAGAGTGGGGACCGGCTCGTTTTGGGCGTAGCCGGGGAAACCGTGGACGGTGGTGCCGCCGGTGTGGGTGAGCAATTCGCGGAGCGTGACGGGCTTGCCGGCTTGCACTGGGTCGCTGGGGAGCTTCCAACTGGTGAGGAAGGTGTTCACGTCGGCGTCGAGCGCGAGCTTGCCCTGCTCAACCAGGCGGAGGGCCGCCATGGCGGCCAAGGGCTTGCTGATGGAGCCAGCCTGGAACATGGTGTCCGCGGTGACGGGCTGGGCGCCGAGACTGGTAACGCCGTAGCCGCGCGCCCACTCGATTTGGCCATTGTGCAGCACGGCGATGCTGACCCCGGGGATGTTGAGCTCCTTCATGCGTGCGGCAAGGTTTTGGGCATGGGGGTCTCCCTTGAGTACGACAGCACCAACGAGGCCGTTCTCGACACGCTGAATGTGCTGGGCCGATTCCGCAGAAACAGCGGCTGCCGGAGAGGCAGTTGACGTACTCTGGGCAACTGCAACCTGCGCGCAGCAAAGTGCCACGGCCAGTGAGGCAGCGAACATTGAAACAGGCTTCATTTGAATGACTCCACAGATTCTCGCGCGCTTACGCGGGATCACTCTATCACAAGCCGTCAGCGACCATTCGATCGGGTGGGTGCGCCAAATAGGGCAGGCGTGGGCATTTAGAGGTCCGGCGTGGCGGAAGGTCCCTGATTGGCTTCGGCCTTTTCGACCGTGGATTTCAGGGTGAGAATTTTATCCAGGTGCGTGGTTTTCAGCATGTCGAAGACGCGGCGGTTCGCACCGGTCACGATCATCCGGACCTGCTTTTCGCGGCAGTAAATCTCGTGGTTGACGATCTCGCTCATGCCCGCCGAATCGACGTATGGAACGCCCGTCAGATCGATAATCATCAACTGGGGCGGTTCGACGTCGCGTAAGTGCGAACGCAGCTCAAGAATGGCGGCCAGTGTGAGTGTACCTGTCAGCCGGAGAATCACAGTGCCGGGCTCAGCGCCGGTAGTGCGCTCAATGTTCAGCGGAGAATCAAAGGGCATGGTTGGACCAGTGTAAGCAATCGGGTTGGCAACGCGCACGGAAATGCTCATGTTTGTGAGATGCGCGAAAAACACTTTACGGCTGAGACTCCAACGAGGGCGGGATGGGCGATGATTCGGCAGTGGATTGGGGCTGGAGCGGAATTTCCAGGGTTCCGGTTTTGTGGGTGGACAAGTCCAGGACGCCAGTCGATAGAAAAAGGTCTGCGGCAGGAAGGTCGATTTGGAGATGGATGGGGATAGCAGAGCGCTGGACCTGCGCATAGTCAGCGGGATTGAGGGCAAGGGCAACGGTCTGGCCGGTCCAGTTGACGGCTTTGCCTGCCTGGTCGTACGCGACGATGGCCAGTTGGATCTTGCCGGTGTGGGAGCCATCGGGAGCGGGGTCGAGCGCAACGCCTGCTGGGTTGATCGCCAGATCGACCTTGTAGCGAGTCAGCGGGCCGGCCAGGTGCGTATTCCCGCCGGCTCTGGGCACGCCGGGCGCCGGTTGCGGCGACGCGGCCAGAATGCGCTGCTGAAAGACGATTTGCGTGGAAGCGGGCACGCCGTGAATCAACAGCGGGGTGAGAGGATCGGAAGCGGATTGGGAACCAGAAGGGCTGTCGGCATAGTAGCCGCGGCGGTAGGAGAGGTTTGCGTTTCCCTGGGTCAGCTTGACGTCAATGCGGTGAAATTTGCCGTCCATTTGCGAACCGGTCGGGGTGTAGACCAGGGTGTAGTAGTGGGAGCCGTTGCGGATGGCCTGGTCAATGGCCTTGGCGAGGTCGTTGGAGGTCGAAAAAGCTTCGCCGCCGGTGTCTGCAGCAAGCTGTTCCATGGCTGCGGTGTTGGTGGTGCGGCCGGCAAGATCCCGTGAGGCATCCTGGGAAGGGCTGTCGCCTTGTGCGCTGAGGCTGGAGTCGGCGTCCATGCTGCGATCGATGTGGATCCCCTGCGCATCCACAGGATAGACAGCCACTTTCGATGCGGTGAGCAGACCTGCCGTTTCGCGGACAGCGCCGTTCAACTGCGTGCCGCGACTGGCCGATTGCTGCTCTTTCGTGGTGGGAAATATTGCCACCGGGAAGGAACTCGCAAACCAGATGAGGTTCTTGCGGCCTGGGAAGCTGGCCAGGTACCGGGAAAGCTGGTCGAGCGCCTGCAAAGTGAGTAAGCCCCGCTGGTTGCCTTTGAGCTGATCGATGGCCGGGCTACCCGCGTCTTCAGCCCCGGACATTGACATCAGAGCCCTTTGCATATCGTCGCCAGCCTTGTCCTGACGCGTGCTGGCAGCCACCATGGAACTGACCGGCGTTCTTACCATTTTGCTGTTCAGCGCTGCAAGAAGCAGCGAAGCATCCGCTGTGAATCCCTGCGCCAGTTGCAGTTTCGATCCGAGAGTGAATATGGCCATTTGCGTGCCCGGCTGCATGGTGACAAGAAAATTCGCGATCTGTTTGTGGATCGAGACCTGGTCCTGAGCTTCGGTATTGAGGCTATCGAGCAGCAGCACGTTCACTGCATCGCTTCGCGGGGCAGCGAGCTGGTTGGTTGTGACATGGGCCGGGAGTTGGAGGGGAGTGACTGTGGGCGCGCTGGGGGCGGTATGCTCCTCAAAGAGGTCGATCGCCCGCGGCTTGCCATCTTCGAGAACCTGGAAATCCTGCAGGTGAAGACCGGATACCGGCTCGTCATTACGCCGTGTCACGATCACGTCGACCACCACTGCCTGCGCGTTGGAGCTAAGCGAGGGCGCGGGGGGCTGGGTGTCAGGAGCGGGCGACTGAGCAGGCAGAAGCAGCGTAGAGAAAGCGAGGAATGCCGGTAAAGCAAATTGAAGGCAACGAAGGCGCAAGGGACGCTCCCTGAGACGTCCAAGTATATCCGGAAGCGTGCAACATAGTCTGCCAGGAGACGGGAAACACGCGAGCAATGACGCGGCATTGGAGCAAACGGAATTACGCACCGGTCAGGAGCAGGTTTTAGCGGAGGCTTGCCTCGGCATCTTCGATGGAGGGGGCAAGCGACATGACTGCATCGACCATTGTCATCCGGAAGAGTTCGAGGACACGGGGGCTGACCCCGCTGACGATCAGACGCACGCGCTTGTTTTCGCAATGGACATGGTGGTTGATGATTGCCCCCATGCCGGCAGAGTCCATATAGGGAACCCTGCTGAGGTCAAGTATCTGGTTCTTTGGGAGATCGCCGGAGCGGAGGCGGGCCTGCAGATCAAAGAGATTGCGCAGGGTAACGGGACCAATCAGGCGTAGGACAACGGTGCCGGGAACAGTGCTCTTTTGCTGTTCGATCGTGAGGGGATCGTCGATTGCCATGGTGGGATAAGTGTAAGGAATGAAACGCTCATTGTCGTTACAAATATGTGAATGTCTTTTTTCGGAGGTCACTTTTCCGTGCGGGCGGGGACCCCTGGGTCTGGAATCAGGAAGGTATCCTCGGAGGATTTACGATCCTCCGAGGATGGGTTGGGCGAGGGTCGGCCGTTATGGGTTGACGGAAGACCGCTGCCCTTCGCCGGGCTTGTTGGCGACCTGCAGGTTGTTTTTTACGCTGAAGACGCCGGGGACGGCGTTGGCGCGGATGAAGGCCGTTTCTTTATCGGCCTGCGTGTCGACGATGCCATCAAGCAACACATGACCGTTGGCCACGGTGATGCGGATGGGCTTGGCTGGGTCGATGGCGTAGTGGTTGAGGGAGGGAAAACCGTAGATGGCACGCGCCACTGCCACGCGGATCCCGTCATCCATGAAGGAGACCGGATCGATCTGGACGTTATCCACAACGTCCTTGACACCGGGGTAGGTGCTCACCAGGCCCAGCGCGGAATCTTTCGCCGGGTAGTTGAGGGCATGGCCGGCGAGCGTGACAACGCCGCCCTGAACATCGACGCTGATGGCATCGAAGATGTTGCCGTAGCCAACCTGGTCGTATTCGAGCTTTTCAACCAGCTTGGACTTCAGTTGATCATCGGATACGGCGGGTCCGGCGACTTCAATGTCGTTGCGGACAGCCGAGACGCCCTTGGCTTTATGGACGCGCTTGTCGGCTTCGGTTTTGTACTCATAGAGATCGACCGTGCCGGATAGGGTAGCAATGCCGTTCGCGTCCACGTCGATTTTGACATTGCGAAATTCCTTCTTGTTGAGCCGGGCGGCGGCGTCACTGGCGGCTGGGCTGTCGGAGACGGCCTGAGGGCCGGCGCCATTGCTGGGAGAGGCTGCGAAGATCGCCGGGGATAAGCCTGTCAGGGCTCCGGCCAGAGTGACTGCAATGAAAGCAGTACGGGTTGTGCGAATTGTGCTTGCCATGGGGGGAATCTCCAGTTACTCGTGATCAATACGATTGGCGAGCCCCGTTGGATTGCATGGCGGGGCCTGCCACCTG
>Ga0302195_10003258_pt1 | contig 12750 bp, 10 predicted proteins | sample II_Bog_N1_2_FD_198778 | JGI IMG/M metagenome (GOLD analysis project Ga0302195, IMG submission 198778) | Peat permafrost microbial communities from Stordalen Mire near Abisko, Sweden - II_Bog_N1_2 | ecosystem: Environmental > Terrestrial > Soil > Wetlands > Peat | place: Sweden: Abisko...
ATTCCCACCCGCCGTCGCGCTCTCAGTGTGTGACGCAATCCCAACCGCTAAGGGCTTCCCCGACGCAAGATTCTGCACTGCAACTGCCCGCGAACCGATTCGGGGCCGGTTGCAGAAACCATTCCGGCCGCGAGGAGCAGCATACGGACACCCGTTTCGACGCCTTGGCGAAGGATTTCGCAAGCGCGCACGCCGTCATTTACGCCCCGTCGTTGTTCGCAGAGCGAATCAGACCGTCGCCTGCGCCGGCGAGGGGCGCCGTCATCATGGACATCGCCCGGAATTTCCTGTGGCCGATGGCGCGTGCCGGAATCGAGCATCCGGTCATGAACCGGGTGCGACTGAGGCAAAAGGCGGAAGTTCTCCCCTACCGTATCTTGATCTGCGCTCTCGGCACGGGCCCCGGCGCGGGCTTCGTCGCGCTCCTGCGCAACCACGAACAGCCTTCTTATTCCGCCTCCGACCTCGCGGCGTTGACGGCGGCGGTTCCTGCCTTGAAGCTGATGCTTGCCGCGCGGCTCGACGCCGCCACGGGGCTGCTGCAGCGTCCGGATTTCGAGGCCGAGGTGGCCTTTCGCAGCCGTTCGAACGCCACGGCCTGCGTGGTGTACGCCAACCTCGACCAGGTCCACGTCGTCAATGAAATGTCCGGATTCGAAGCCGGCGACGGGCTCATTCGCGAAGTGGGACGATACTGGCTGTCGCGGCTCCCGCCCGACGGCAGTATCGCGACCCATCTTTCGGGCGACCGGTTCGCCGCGGTGCTGTTCGGGCATACGCTCAACCAGGCCCGGCATTGGGCGGACCAGACGCGCGAGGGCATCGAGCAACTCGACCAGTCGCGCATGCCGGTGCGGGTGACCGCCAGTCTGGGCGTCGTCGAGCTCGAGGACGCCGCCTCCTTTCAACACGCCCTCGCGGCCGCGGAGACCGCCTGCCGCGTCGCCAAGGAGCGCGGCCGCAACCGCGTCGAACTCTACGTGACGGGCGATCATACCGTCATGCGGCGCCATCAAGAGGTGCGCGAATCGCGCGAAGTGCTCGATGCGCTCGATAACGACCGCTTCGTGCTGTATGCGCAGCCCATCCTGACGTTCGGCGACTCCACCGCGCCCCGGCATTTCGAGATCCTTCTCCGGGTGCAGCGCGGCGGCGGCGAGGTGTCGATCGCCGGGTTTCTCGATGCCGCCGAGCGCTATCAGTTGCTCGAGCGGCTCGACCGCTGGGTGCTCGCCCGCGTACTGACGACGCTGGCCCCGAAGGCCGAGGAACTGCGCGCCATGCGCGCCAGCTTCGCGATGAACATCACCGGCCAGTCGCTGAGCCAGCCCGCCTTCGCCGACTTCGTGCGCAGCGAGATCAAGCTTCACGGCATTCCCGCGGGAATGCTCGACTTCGAACTCACCGAGACGGCGGCGGTTCGCAACCTCAAGGCCACGCAGCGCTTCATTGCCCGGATGACGCAAATCGGATCCCGCGTGGCCCTGGACGATTTCGGGACGGGACTCTCATCGCTGATGCATTTGAAGGATCTCGACGTGCATCGGATCAAGATCGACGGCAAATTCGTGCGCGACGTGCTGAGCAACGCCCGTTCGCGCGCGCTGATCCGCGCAATGGTGCAGATTGCCGGCGAGATCGGCCTGGAGACCGTGGCCGAATTCGTGGAGAACCAGGAAATTTCCGACAGCGTGAGAAAGCTGGGCGTGCAATGCGCGCAGGGGTATTTCTACGGCCGCCCGATGCCGCTGGTCGACGCGCTGCACGGCCTGCTGGCCTTTCAGGACGGCGCGGCCAATCCCGCTGCCGCGCGGCGCCTCTCGGCCTAGCGCCGCCGGCCTACGCCGGCTTGGCCGCCCAAGTCCTGCACCAGCCTCCGGGCGGGACGGTGTGGTCGGGGAAAATGTTGCAGCCGCCGACGGCGTCGCCGGGCCTGCCCAGATATTGCACGCAGGTCAGGCACGTCTGGCCGGGCTTGAAGTTCGGATTCGCCTTGGGATCGACGCTCGACGCATTGCGCGTGAAGCCCAGAGCCCGTGCCATCGGGTCATTCGCATCGAGCAGCGGGGGCACCGCGCCGGCGACGCACTTCCCGGGTGCCAGCGCCGGGACCAGGGCGCCCGCGGCGAGCCCCAGTTTGACGAGCGATCGGCGCGACATCTTGGAGGGCATCACGGCGTCTTCGCCGCCTGCGGCTTGTCGGACGGCTTCTCGCCGGTCACCGCCGCCTTGGTCTTCTCGGCGCCGGTCTTGGCGGCCGAGGCCACTTCCTGGGCGCCCTGCTTCGCGGCTTCGGCCACTTCGACAGCCACATCCTTGGCGGCTACGGCCACTTTTTGCGCGCCGTCCTTCACGGCCTCGCCCACCACCACCGCATCGTGCTTGACCGCCTGGGCGGCCTCCCGGCTTTTCTCCTTCGCGGCGTCCGCAGCCGATGCCGCGGGCTCTTGGCCCGCCGCAAGCGCCGCCGGCGCCGCCAGGAGCAACTGGGCCGCCCCCAGGACCGCGCATGCCAGGGTCGCCGCAAGCGCGTATTTCAGACTCCGCATGATCTCTCCTCGAGAAGCGCAACTGGGCCCGTTATACACCAGGAGGGGCCCGGGCCGGTCCGCTGCAATCATTACGCCGCGGTAACGTACCGTTCGCGGAAGGCTTCGCGAAGCAATTCGGCGCCGGGCTGAAAATCCAGGTTGTCGACGGCCTCGTGCAGGCCGGCGAACCGCGCGGTATCGAGCATTTGGCGCAGCGCCGGAGCCATGGCCTCGAATTTGTCGACCGCCGCCAGATTTTGCGTCTCGAGCAGGGCGCACAGCTCGTCGATATCGCCGAAATCGGCCGTCCCCCGGCCGGCGGACATCTCCTGGTCCGGCGCCTGCGGGCGGACTGCGCCCTGCGCCGCCCGGTTCGACAGATACTGCTCGGCATCTTCCCGCAGGCCGGCGAGCGCTGCGGAGAGTTTCTTGAGGGCGCCGTCGATCGCCTCGTCCGGCCGGGATTCCTGCAGCGTGCGTTCGGCCGCCCCCGCGAGCCGCATGAGGTGCGTCGCACCGATCATCCCCGCGCTGCCCTTCAGCTTGTGGAGGCGTCCCTTGAGGTGGCGCCGGTTAATCTCGTCCGAGGGAACGGTCACCGAGCCTTCCAAATCCGAGTATTCGCGCAGCATCCGGCCGAGCAACGACTGGAACAGCGCCGCGTCGTCGCCGAACAGCTGTTGGACGACGCCCGCGTCGATCGACTTGCCGAACGGGGCGCCGCCCTGGTCGACCGATTTTCTGTCGTCGAACACCATCGGTATCGGCTCACCCCGCTTGAGCTCGACCAAGCGCCGCACCTTGCGGATCAGCACTTGCGGATCGAAGGGCTTGCTCACGAAGTCGTCCATGCCGGCATCGAGCGCCCGCTGGCGCTCGCCCACGAGGGCGCCCGCCGTCAGCGCGACGATGGGCACGTCGAGGCCCAATTCCTCGCGTATGCGCCGTGCCGCCTCGTTGCCGTCCAGCACGGGCATCTGGACGTCCATGAGCACCACGTCGATTTCCCCGCCGTGCGATTCAAGGTGCGCGAGAGCTGCCGGGCCATCGCAACACGTGGTGACTGCGGCGCCCTGGATCGCCAGGATGCGCTGCGCCACTTCCAGGTTGATGTCGCTGTCGTCGACCACCAGCACGCGCACCGCGCTCAACCATCGCGCATGCAGCTCGTCGAAATTGGTGGACTCGAATACGCGGTCGCCGCCGTCCGATTGGCGGGACACGGCGAGATTGATGGCGTTGAACAGCGCCGAACTGGATACCGGCTGCGCCAGCAGGACGACCGTTTCCCGCATGCGCTGCCGCTGTTCCACGTAGGCCTGGGGCGACTCCGCCACCACGATGATCGGCGCCGACACGCCCTGTTCCCAGCAGTCGTCGAGCCGTGCGATCAACGAATTCGCATCGCTTGCGCCGCCCTGCAGATCGAGGATCAGAGCGTCCGGCTGCGCCGGCCACTGGGCCTCGGTCAGCAGACGGAGCATTTGATCGGCCGTGTCGACCATGATGGGTATCCAGCCGAGCGCCCGGACCATGGCCCCCAAACCCAGGGGCGTATCGCCCCGCGGATCCAGGATGGCGATGCGCAGGGCATTGGTCGGGGCCCCATCGGCCTCGGGCGCGATGCGCAGCGGAATTTCGATCCAGAAGGTGCTCCCTACCCCGACGCTGCTCTCGACGCCGATCTCCCCGCCCATCAGTTCCACGAAGCGGCGCGCGATCGACAGCCCAAGTCCGGTTCCGCCGAACCGGCGGGTGGTGGAAGCATCGGCTTGCGTGAAGGGCGTGAACAGGCGCTCGCAGGCCGCCTTCTCGATGCCTATCCCGGTATCGGTGACCTCGCAGCGTAGACGGACCCGGCCGGCTCCGTATTCCGTGCAGTACGCCGTAAGCCTCACCTCGCCGATCTCCGTGAACTTGATGGCGTTATTCAGCAGGTTGGTGAGGATCTGCCGTACGCGCGACGCATCCCCGATGACCCGGCGCGGCAGCGACGGCGCGGGCTCGATCTTGAGCTCGACGCGCTTCTCCAGCGCCTGGGGCAGCAGCATCTGGCTGACGTCGCGCACCAGTTCCGGCAGCTCGAACGGCTCATTCTCCAGGGCCATCTCGTCCGCTTCGATCTTCGACAGATCGAGCACATTGTTGATGACGCCCAGCAGCGCGCGGCCCGCAAACTGGATCTTGGCGAGGAACTGGCGCTGCTCGTCGGTGAGCGCCGTCTGTTCCAGCAGGTACCCCAGACCGATGACCGCATTCAGCGGCGTGCGAATCTCGTGGCTCATGTTGGCGAGGAACTGGCTCTTCGACCTGCTGGCCCGGTCGGCCGCCGCGAGCGCGTCGCGCAGCAGCTGCTCCAGTTTGCATCGATCCGTGATGTCCTGGATCGCGCCGACGATTCTTGCGGGAACCCCGTTCTCGCTCTCCACCTCGGCCGCCATCCGAATCCAGATCGCCCGATTCTTGGCAGTGACCATCGGAATCTCGAGGTCGTAGCCGATGCCGGATTGCCGGGCCAGCCGCGTTGCCTCCTGCAGCCGGGCGCGGAACTCCGGCGACAGGAACGAGTCGGTCCATGCCGGATCCGGAGCCCGGCGCTCATCGATCTCGTGGATGCGATAGGTCTGCGCCGTCCATTGCAGCTCGCCGCTGGCGAAGTCGAGCATGAATCCTCCGACGCGCGAGACGGTTTCGGCGCGCTGCAGCAGCTTTTCGCTCTCGGTGAGCCGCCGCTGCGCCTCGCGATGCGCAGTGATGTCGTGGCCGAGGAGGTAGAACCCCTTGACGTCGCCGTCCAGGATGTCCGGCACCAGATTCACCAAGAGGTATCCGGGACCGCCGCCGGCGCGTCCTTGGAGGGCCTTTTCATAGGTCACGCACTCTCCGCTCAGCGCCGCGCGAATCGCCTGCCAGTCGGCCGACGATGATTCGCTGCCGAACAGCGCCTCCAGGCGCGTCCCGCGCAACAGGGAGGGATCGACGTCGAACCAGCGGGAAAATGCGCGGTTGGCCATGCGGTTGACGAGGTTGCGGTCCCAATAGCCGATCATGGACGGCAGTACGTCGAGAATGGTGGACAGGTCGCGCTTGACCGATTGGAGCTGACCGCTGCTGCGATTGACTTCATCCTCGAGGTGCCGGTGACGCACGAGCGTCAAGAGCGCGGCGGTCAGCGCTCCCGTCAACAGCGAAACCAGCATGCCGAGCGCGATCAGCGTGCCGGACGCGAGAGTCACTCCATCGTGCGCCCGCCCGGCCGCAAACCACGAGAGACACCCGCCGATGAGCAGTGCCGCGCCCGGGATGCCCGCGGTTCGCACCGCGGCGCCACGGACCCTGGGCCAGTGAGAGTCGTGCTGCGACACGGTGCCCTCAAATCCTCAACTCGTGAGCCGGCTTCGCAAGGCCGCAGGCGGCGACGTCGACGAACTCGGCGCGGTGGCCGCCGCCCGATCTTGCGCGCCGGATTGCCTGCTCGGCGGCCGCGATGAGATCGCCCGGCACGCCGCAGGCGGACGGATCGTGCGACGTTCCGGCTGCGGCCGTGTTGGTCACGGCACCGACGGATAGGGTGAGCCGCAGGTCGCTCGCGGCGAACAGGGGCGGCAGGTCGTCTACGGCCCTGAGGGCGCGAGCCGCGACGATCATGGCGCCCTCGCGGTTCGTTTCCGGAAGCAGCAGCGCGAACCGTCCGCCGGCGTGGCGCGCGATGAGGTCGCAGGGCCGCTGCGCCACCGAGCGCAGGGCATCGGCGATCGTGCGCAGACAGGCATCACCCGACTCCTCGCCGAATCTCTCGTTGATGGCCGTAAAACCGTCGATGTCGGCCAACACCAGCGACAGCGGCGCCAGCGAGCGCTGAGCGCGCAGCCATTCCTGCGCCAGCGACTTCTCCATCTGGCGCCGGGTCAGGGTGCCCGTGAGGAAATCCATCGTCACGGCGCTGCGCACGGTATCGGACAAGGCCTTGAGCTGCTGGTAGGTGCGCACGCGGGCCAGCACCAGAGGTGCATGCGGCGGCTTGCTGATGAAATCCGAACCACCCAGTTCGAGTCCCACGGTTTCCAGCTGTTGGCTGTCGTGGCTGGTGACGAAGATGATGGGAACCTGCGCCAATACCGGATCGGCTTTGAACGCCTTGCAGATTTCGAAGCCGGTGAACTCCGGCATCTCCACATCCAACATCACGAGATCCGGAACCGCCTCACGGGCGAGCTTTAGGGCAACCTGCCCGCAGGTCGCAAACCGCAGGGGCGTGTAATCGCCCAGGATGCGCGATAGGACGCGAATCGCCGTCGGGTCGTCGTCGACCAGCAGAATGCTGAACTTCTCCTTGGGCTGCACCGGCGGGCTCTTATAGACCGCTGGCCTGGGGCAGCCAGTTGTCGCCCGGGGAGAGCGCGGATTCGATGGCGTCGGCGAGGGCGGTAGCGTCGAAGGGCTTCTGCAGGAAGGCGGCGGCGCCCGAATTCATGGCGCGCTCGCGCCACAGCGGATTCTCGCTCGCCGTGATGAATATGATGGGGGTTGCCGCCGACACCACCAGATTCTGCAGGCGGTCCGCGACCAGAAAGCCGTCCCCGGCAGGCAGCGAGACGTCCAGAACGACCACGTCCGGATCGTTCTTCACGACGGCCGACACGGCGCTCACGGCATCCTTGGCGGTGTACACCGTGTATCCCATGCTCTTCAGCCGAACGCCGGTCCCCAGTAGGATGGAACTGTCGTCGTCAACCAATAAGACTGTCTTCATTTAATCGCTTCCTCGCGCGGCTTCTCGACCGTCAAAATATCGTCTCTCGAGCGAGACTTACCCGGGGAACAAGCAAGTGTTGTGCCATTGCTCAATCCTGCCGGCCGATTGTGAGAAGGATGTCTCGGAAGTGTGGGCCGGTTCCCGCTTAATCTCTGGCCTCATGAACGACCCGCTCACGCAAGCCTCGGCAGCCCCGGAGATCTTGCTCGTCGACGACGATCCCGGCGCCATTCAATTGTTGGGGACGATGCTGGCGGGCCTCGGGCGGCTGCGATTTGCCACCAGCGGCAAGGATGCACTGCGGCTGGCGCGCGATTTGCCGCCCGACCTGATCCTGCTCGATGCGGAAATGCCCGGGATGAGCGGGTTTCAGCTGATGGAATTGCTCAAGGCCGAGCCTCTGCTGACGGATGTGCCCGTGATCTTCATCACCAGCCACGCGGAGACGGCCTTCGAGGTGTCCGCCCTGGAATCGGGGGCCGCCGATTTCATCGCCAAGCCCTTCAGGTCGTCCCGGGTCACGGCGCGGGTCAAGACTCATCTGCGCGTGAAACGCATGGCGGACCAGTTGCGGCGTCTCGCCTCGACGGATGCCCTGACCGGGGTCTCGAACCGGCGCGCGCTCGACGAAGCGCTGACGCATGAGTGGTTGCGCGCCCGCCGCAGCGGCGATCCGCTGGCGCTGCTGCTCATCGACGTCGACCATTTCAAGCGCTACAACGACCGCTACGGGCATCAGATGGGCGACGAATGCCTGGTTCGGGTGGCGCAGGCGCTGCGCACGGCGTGCCGGCGCCCTGCGGACGTGGTGGCGCGGTATGGCGGCGAGGAGTTCATGCTGTTGCTGCCGCAAACTCCCCGCTTCGGCGCCGAATGCGTGGCGGCGGCCGCGCTCGCGGCCGTCCAGTCGCTGGACATCCCGCACGATGCCTCCCCCACCGCCGGCTGTGTGAGCGTGAGCATCGGCGTCGCGGCGCACGATGAAGAAAGCGCCTGCCGCGAGAATTCTCACTCGCGCTGCAGCGCCAGCGACCTGGTGCTCGCCGCAGATGAAGCCCTGTACGCGGTCAAGCGGGGCGGCCGGGCGCATGCCCGGGTGCGGGATATCTGCGATGCGTTCACCTGGTCGCAGACGCTGCTCGCCGACGCCGACCAGGCGCCGTCCAAGCCCGCCGTCAACGGCTGACCCCTCCCCCGGGCGGCCGGGCGCCGCTCCCCGGGTTCCGCAGGTGACACCCGCGCGTGTTCAGGCTACCGTCTGACCCATGACCATGGCGACTCAACGGATCGGCCGCTCGATCGTCAAGCTGCGCGGCGTCGTGCCCGAGAACGCGTTCACCGCCGGGATCTTGGGTTCGGAGCGCATCGGCAGCGGCGTCGTCATCGATTCCGAGGGCTTGATCCTGACGATCGGATATCTCATCACGGAGGCCACGGATGTCTGGCTGACGGTGAACCATGGGCGTCTGGTGGCGGGGCATGCGCTCGCTTACGACCAGGTAACCGGTTTCGGATTGGTGCTGCCGCTCGAAAAGCTGGATGTCCCGCCGCTGGAACTCGGATCCTCGGCGGACATTGGCGTGGGCGACACCGCCCGCGTGTTCAGTTGTCCGGAATTGGCCAAGCACCAGACCGTTAAGGTCGTGGCGCGCCGCGAGTTCGCCGGAGCGTGGGAGTATCTCTTGGAGGGTGCGATCTTCACGGCCCCGGCCCATTCCCATTGGTCGGGTTCGGCTTTGATCGATGAGGACGGCAGGCTGGTCGGCCTGGGATCGCTGCTGGTGAGGGAGACCCTCGCGGGCGAGGACACCAACGCGAACATGTTCGTGCCCATCGACGAATTGAAGCCGATACTCGCCGACCTCAAGACCGGCGGCCGCGCCCGGCGGCCGCCCCGTCCCTGGCTCGGCGTGTATGCCGTCGAGGTCACCGGGCGGATCTATGTCACCGGCGTCGCCGAAGGCAGCCCGGCCCAGGCCGCCGACCTTCGCGAGGGCGATCTCATCAGCCAAGTCGGCGATCAGGAGGTCGCGACGCTCCCGGAGTTCTATCGGAAGCTCTGGGCCTTGGGATCGGCTGGTGTCGTCGTCCCGCTCACGCTCGTCCGGAGCGGCAGCAGCCTGCGGCTCATGCCCCGCTCGGTCGACCGCAACGACCTCCTGAAGAGACCGCAGCCGAACTAGCCCGAGGCGGGAGCGGCGCGGGGACCGCGCGTCGCCGGCCGCGGCTCCTTCTTGCGCGCGGGTTCGTTCGCCTGCAACAGGTCGCGGCCGTGGCCCAGCACGAATTCCTTGAACGCAACCGCGGTCGGCGACAGTCGCTTCTTCGCCAGGTGCGCGACGTGCCATTGACGGATCACCGGGGTGCCGCGAACGTCGAGCACGACCAGCCGCTGGGTCAGGATCTCCAAGTCGATGGTATGGCGCGAAATGAAGCTCAATCCCATTCCGGCCATGACGGCCTGCTTGATGGTTTCGTTGCTCGCCATTTCCATCGCAACGCGGAACGTGACGCCATGTCCTTCGAAGAAATGTTGCATCGCCAGGGAATGATCGGGCGCCGCGATGACCACATGCGGATTGTCCGCGAACGGCTCCGCCACGACGTCGAGCGACTGCGGCGAGCGGCCCATGATCGCCAGATCCACCTCGTTGCCGACCAACTGGTCGATGACCGAATCCCGGTTGTTCACCGCGAGCCGGATTTCGAGTCCGGGGAAATCCTTGCCGAAACGGGCCAGCAATTGCGGCGCGAAGTACTTCGCCGTGCTCACGACCGCAAGATTGATGCGGCCGCGGCGCAGCCCTCGCAGGCCGTCCAGCGTGTCCTCCGCATCCTTCAGGGCGCGCAGGATCTCCCGCGCCCTCGCCAGCAGTTCCTGGCCGGCTTCCGTGACGTAGAGTTTCTTGCCGATGCGCTCGAACAGCGGCAAGCCGGCGCTGGCTTCCAGCTCCTTGATGTGCATCGACACGCCGGGCTGCGTCACATGCAATGCCTCGGCAGCCTTCGAAAAGGAACGGGTCGTTGCAGCCGCCTCGAACACCCGGAGCTGGCGAAGGGACACGTGTTGAATCGACATGGTCAAATCCACATGAATATCAGTGAAATCTTAACATGTAGTGAACCATTATTGATTATCCCTTATGAAAATGATTGACTAGAGTGGGCGCAGCAGAATCGATAACAGAACGCCACACGCATCTCGAAAGCCCCACACCTCGAGACGGGCGGCGCGCGAGGCCATCATGTCAGCGAAACACCCCGTCATCGCGGTCACGGGATCGTCCGGGGCGGGCACGACGTCCGTCTCGCGCACGTTCAACTGGATTTTTCGCCGCGAGCGCATCAACGCCGTCATGGTCGAGGGCGACTCCTTCCATCGCTTCGACCGGGCCGCGATGAAGCAGCAGTTGGCGGAAGCCTCCGCGCGCGGCGACCATCACTTCAGCCACTTCGGCCCGGACACCAATCTGTTCAAGGAGTTGGAGGAATTGTTCCGGAGCTACGGCGAGAGCGGACGAGGCAGGATCCGCCGCTACCTGCACGACGAGAAGGAGGCGGCTCCCTATCAACAGGAACCTGGAACGTTCACCGAATGGCAGGACATCCCGGCCGAGTCCGATCTCATGTTCTACGAGGGACTGCACGGCGCCGTGGTGACGCCCCAGGCGAACGTGGCGCAATACGCCGACCTCGCCATCGGGGTCGTGCCCATCATCAATCTGGAATGGATCCAGAAGCTGCACCGCGATCGCGGGACGCGGGGATACTCCACCGAAGCGGTGGTGGACACCATCTTGCGGCGCATGCCCGACTACGTGAACTACATCTGTCCGCAGTTTTCGGAGACTCACGTCAACTTCCAGCGGGTCCCCACGGTCGACACATCCAATCCGTTCACCGCGCGCTACATTCCCGCGGCGGACGAGAGCTTCGTCGTGATCCGTTTCTCCAACCCCAAGGGAATCGATTTTCCCTACCTGCTGTCGATGATCCACGACTCCTTCATGTCGCGGCCGAACATCATCGTCGCCCCGGGCGGGAAAATGGAGCTGGCCATGCAGCTCATCCTGACTCCCATGATTTTGAAGCTGATGGACGGACGCCGCCGCGCCATCGGCGCGCCGCCCGCGCGCGCGCGCGCGTACTGAGCGCGCTCCGGCCGGCTCACGTAGATTACCCAGACCGGCTCCTTGGCCGAAACCCGCCCCGCGGCGCGGTCCAGGCCGCCGGCTGCGCTACAATGTCGCCTCGTTGAACCATGCATCTTCGCGACCATCCCCACCATCGACTGCGCGGCATCGGCTTCATGATCGCCGCGGTATTCATATTCGCGATCATGGACGCGTTGATGAAGCGGCTGTCCGCGCACTACGAGCCGCTGCAGATCGCGTGTCTGCGCGCCCTGTCCTCGTTCGCGTTCCTGACGGTGCCCATCGTGTGGCGCAGATCCTGGGCGGCGCTTCGGGTGTCGGCGCCCTTGCTGCATGCGATGCGCAGCATTCTCGGCATCATCATGCTCGCGAGCTTCGTATTCGCGGTGCACCGGCTGACCTTGGCTCAGACCTACTCGCTGTTCATGGCGGCCCCGCTCCTGATGACGGCGCTGTCCGTGCCGATCCACAAGGACCGGGTGCCCGCACGGCGCTGGATCGCCATCGGCTCCGGAATGAGCGGCGTCCTGCTGATCCTGCAGCCCTGGAGCAGCGGCGCATTCTCCATGACCGCCGCCGCCGCGGCGGCGGTCGCGACCATCTGCTACTCGTTGAGCGCGCTCACCGTGCGTTCCCTGGGAAGGCGCGACTCCAGCTTGTCGATGGTCTTCTGGTATCTGGGACTGGTGGGCGTGGGCTCGGGGGCGTTGGCAGCCGGTGATTGGCACAGCATTGAATCGGGCGATTGGCTGTTTCTGGCGGGAGTGGGCGTTTCAGGAGGCCTCGGGCAACTGTGGATCACGGAGGCGTTTCGCCGGGCGCCCCCGTCGGTGGTGGGGCCGTTCGAATATACCGCGATACTGTGGGCCTTCGGCATCGATTGGCTATTCTGGTCTGCGGCGCCGTCGGCCAACCTGCTCATCGGCGCATCCATCGTCGTGGCGAGCGGGATCGTCGTCATTCTCGACGAGCGTCGCATGGCGCAGCTTGCGCTGAATCCGCTGTGCCCGCCGCCCTGAGCGCAGGCCGCCGCCGCGCGGCCTGCCGTCACCGGCCGCCCGGCGCGGCGCTCCTGTCCGCCAGGATCGCCTGCCAATTGATGATGGCGTTCCACACCATGCGGTGATCGCCCAGGTTGATGTCCCGGTGGAGCGGATTGAAATTGAATGCGACGACATGCCCATGCCCGACGGGCGAGTCCAGTATGGCGGGGCGGCCGATGAGGTTATCCTCGCCCCAAGCCTGGCCGCTGACCACGAACGGGGCGCCGTCATGGCCTCCCCACTGGAGCACGACACTTCGAGCATCG
>Ga0302195_10003269_pt1 | contig 12728 bp, 12 predicted proteins | sample II_Bog_N1_2_FD_198778 | JGI IMG/M metagenome (GOLD analysis project Ga0302195, IMG submission 198778) | Peat permafrost microbial communities from Stordalen Mire near Abisko, Sweden - II_Bog_N1_2 | ecosystem: Environmental > Terrestrial > Soil > Wetlands > Peat | place: Sweden: Abisko...
CTTCCATCGAGGGAACAACCCTCAACGTGGCTCGTGCCAATGAGGAGCGTTCCGTACGTGCACTTCATGGCCTCTCCCGCGCCCTGATTAACAACATGGTCACCGGAGTAAGCCAAGGCTTCCGCCGTGATCTTGAAATTCAGGGCGTCGGCTTCCGTGCTGCCGTCAAAGGTGACAAGCTTGATCTTTCGATTGGCTACTCCCATCCGATCCTTTTTCCTATTCCTAACGAGATCAAGGTTGCCGTCACTGACAACACCAAGATCTCGATTGAGGGAATCGATAAACATCTCGTCGGCCAGGTTGCCGCCGATATCCGCGCCTACTACCCACCTGAGCCTTACAAGGGTAAGGGAATCCGCTATGCTGGCGAAAACGTTCGCCGCAAAGAAGGCAAAACCGTCCAGTAATCAACGGAGCACACAACCATGTCCGCCACCAATTCCCGCAAACTGCGTCACGTCCGACTTCGCAAGAAAGTCGCCGGCACTGCCGAGCGTCCGCGTCTCGCGATCCATTTCTCCGGTCAGCATATCACCGCACAGGTCATCGACGATCTGGCCGGTGCGACCCTGGCCAGCGTCAACACCACCGAAGAGTCCTTCCGCAAGGATCCGAGCAACCGGGCGAATGTCGCCACGGCTATCAAGGTTGGTAAACTCATCGCCGAGCGCGGCCTTGCCAACAAGGTTGACAAGGTTGTTTTTGACCGCGGCGGTTTCCACTATCATGGCAAGGTGAAGGCCTTGGCCGATGCCGCCCGTGAGGGAGGACTCCAGTTCTAATTTCTATGGCCGAAAAACCCAACAAACGCGGACCCCGTCGGGATAAGCCCGCAGACGACACACCAAAAGACACGATCGAGAAGGTCGTTTTCATCAATCGTTGCGCCAAGGTCGTCAAAGGTGGACGCCGTTTCAGTTTCAGCGCTCTTATTGTCACTGGTGACATGAAAGGCCGCGTCGGCATCGGATTCGGTAAAGCCAATGAGGTCAGCGAAGCAATCCGCAAGGGATCAGAGGCCGCCCGCAAGGCCATGGTTCCTGTTTCTCTTTCCGAGAACACGATTCCCCACGAGGTGATCGGTGAGTTCGGCGGCGGACGTGTTCTGCTTCGCCCAGCTTCCCCCGGTACAGGTGTGATCGCCGGTGGTGGTGTGCGTGCTGTCATAGAGGCTGCCGGAATCCGCGACGTGCTCGCGAAATCCCTCGGTTCCAGCAATCATTCGAATGTTGTTAAGGCAACGCTCTCCGCTCTCACCAGCCTGCGTCCCCGTAACGAAATCATGAGACTTCGCGGCAAGAAGCTTCGTACGCCTGAAACGGCTGTTGAAGCGGTCGCTGCGTAAGGTTTCCCTTCTGCCAGTTCAGTTTTCCATTAATTTTTAACGAATCAAACTCATGCGTCTTCATAATCTCGCCCCCCGTCCCGGTGCTAAACACCGCCGTAAACGTCTCGGTATCGGCGAAAGCAGTGGTCATGGAAAGACCTCCGGCCGTGGCCACAAGGGACAGAAAGCCCGTTCTGGCGGCAGCATCCGTCTCGGATTTGAAGGCGGTCAAATGCCCCTGATCCGTCGTCTTCCCAAGCGCGGATTCAACAATAAAGATTTCAAGCCGGTTTATGCTGTGGTCAATCTCGACACGCTTGAAGAGCGTTTTGAGGCGGGTTCCCGCATTGACGAGGCTGCTCTTCGCGCCATCCGTCTTGTGCATGGACGTAATGATGGCATCAAGCTTCTGGCCCGTGGCACCGTGACCAAGTCCTTCACCGTTGAGGTGGACAAGTCAAGTGCCGCTGCCCGCGAGAAACTTGAGCAGGCAGGCGGTTCACTCATCCTTCGTGAGCCCAAGCCAAAGCAGACCAAGGCTGTTAAAGCAGCAAAGGCTGCCTAAAAACTTCAACCCCGCCGGGCCGCTACGATGAGTAGTCGGCCCTGTTTCATTCTATGATCTCGGCCTTTGCCAATATATTCAAGATCCCCGAGCTGAGACAGCGCGTGCTCTTCACCCTTGGCATGATCGTGATCATGCGAATTGGTGCGGCAATCACCACTCCCGGTGTCAATGCCATGGTGCTTCGTGATTGGTTCCTTAATGTGGCCGACCATGGTGCCGGTGGAAGTGCCGCAGCCCTCTTCAATCTCTTTTCAGGTGGTGCGCTTGGAAATTGTGCCATTTTCTCTCTGGGCATCATGCCCTACATCAGTGCCTCGATCATGCTTCAGCTTCTTGGTGCTGTGATCCCGAAACTCGGACGCCTTGCGCGTGAGGATGGGGGTCGTCAGAAGATCGCCCAGTATACCCGTTACACCACGATCCTGCTTTGCATCTTTCAGGGATGGCTTCTGGCTCTTTCGTTTGAAAGCCCCCAGTCCAATCCCTTCCTTCCTGGGATCACAGACACGATCACACGCCTTGGTATTCCCTTGGTTTCCGATCCGGGTATCGCCTTTCGCCTGCTCACCGTGCTCATCATGACATCGGGTACCCTTTTCCTGATGTGGATGGGGGATCAGATCACCGAACGGGGAATCGGCAACGGAATCTCCGTGATCATCACCATCGGTATTCTTGCCCAATTGCCAGCCGGTCTGGTCCAGGCCTGGCGTACTTTTGTGCCGACCAATGGCGAGGCCGCCAATGTCAGTCCTGTAGTTTTGGTGGTTCTCTGCGCCTTCCTCTTTATCGTGATCGCTGCGGTCATTGCCGTGACTCAGGCCACCCGCAGGATCAGCGTTCAGTATGCTAAGCGTGTCGTAGGCCGTAAGGTCTATGGAGGTCAGACCCAATACATGCCCCTGAAGGTCAATTATGCCGGTGTTATGCCGATCATCTTTGCCCAGGCTATCCTGCTGTTCCCATCCACTATTTTGAACATGGCCTTCGGCCATCAGGGATGGGCTGTCTGGTGGGCGAACCAGCTCCAAAGCGGCTGGATGCACTATACTCTTTATGCCTTGCTGATTTTCAGCTTCAGCTATTTCTGGGTTGCCACCCAGTTCCAGCCTGCTCAGATCGCCGATGATCTTAAGAAAAACGGCGGCTTTATACCCGGTGTCCGTCCAGGAAAACCGACAGCGGAGTTTCTTGATTATACGATGGGTCGCTTGACCTTTGCCGGGGCTCTTTTCCTAGTCGTGATTGCCATTCTTCCGCAATTCATCAGTCGCGCCCTTCAGGTGCCCTACATGGCTGCTCAGTTCTTCGGCGGAACCGGTTTGCTCATCATCGTGGGTGTGACTCTCGATACCATGCGTCAGGTCGAAACCTTCCTCTTACAGCGGCATTATGATGGATTCTTGCGTAAAGGTAAAATGCGCGGTCGTAGTGGTGCCCGTCCATCCGTGAGCGGTTCGGCTGTGAGTGACACCTCCCTTGTCTGGCTCTTTTCAGGACTTGGACTCTTTGTCATTGCCGGTGTGACGATCTGGATTGTCACCCACCGCCACTAAAATTCCGTGAAGCAGCGAATTGTGCTGCTAGGCCCCCCTGCCTCCGGCAAGGGGACACAGGCTGATCGACTGGCTGCCAAATTCGGTATTCCCCATGTCTCCACAGGAGCCTTGCTGCGCTCCGAGTGTGCCAGGGGAACAATACTTGGCCACGAGGCCGATTCCTGGACACGACAAGGCCTGCTGGTACCCGATGATCTGGCTATCCGCATCATCACCACCTGGATGTCAGAGCATGGGACACGGTTTATCTTTGACGGGTTCCCCCGTTCAGTGGCCCAGGCCGAGCATCTCGATTTTGCCCTCGCCGGTCTTGCCGTTCCCCTGGATCTGTTGATTGTTCTCGATCTTACCGACGAAGAGATCCGGCGCAGGACATCATCACGGCTCTCGTGTCTGACTTGTGGTGCCACTTTCAGCGCGCAGTTGGATACGCTCGCGGAGGGATGGGATTGCCCTCGTTGCGGAGCAGCACTGCTCCGTCGTCAAGATGACAGGCCCGAGGCGGTTGAGAAGCGCCTGGAGGTTTATCGGGAACTGACTGCCCCGGTGATCGGCTATTATGAGCGAACATCTCCCCATTTGCTTCATCGAGTCAATGCCGGGGAGGGGAGCGACGCTGTTTTTACGGCGATTTCAACACTCGTATTCCGGGAGTAACCGGGGTGCAACGTGGATTGAGAGCTGGTTTCTTCTTTCCTAGAAATCCCGAATCCATAATTCTTTTCCACTCCTCATGTCATTGATTCCAATCAAAACACCCGCCGAGATTGACAAGATGCGCGCCGCCGGACGTGCCGCAGCCATTGTGCTTGATCGTCTTACAAAGTTGGTTGCCCCTGGAATCACGACTGGTGAGGTTGACCTGGCGGCAGCCGATTTCATGGCCGAACTCGGGTGCAAAAGTGCCTTTCTTGGATATCATAAATTTCCGGGTCAGACCTGCATTTCAGTGAACGAGGAGGTCGTTCATGGTATTGGAGGACCTCGCCGTCTGGCTTATGGTGATATTGTCAAGATCGACTGCGGAGTGATTCTTGACGGATGGATCGGAGACACTGCGACGACGGTTCCCTGTGGGGCGGTGAATCCTGAAACCGAGCGGCTGTGCACCGCAACGAAGCGGATTCTGGAAGGGGCAATTCCGTTTGCCGTTGCCGGACGGAGACTTGGGGATTTGTGCAACTACATCGAGACCGAGGCGCTCAGGCAGAAACTGGGGGTCGTGCGTGAATTTGTAGGACACGGCGTGGGGCGCAAACTTCATGAGGAGCCTCAGATCCCGAATTATGGGCGGCGTGGTTCCGGGCCGAAGCTCAAGGCCGGCATGACGCTTGCTGTGGAGCCGATGATTAACCTCGGAGGGGAGGGTGTGAGGATCCTGGAGGACAAGTGGACGGTGGTGACGAGCGACGGGAAACCTTCGGCACATTTCGAGCACACAATTTTAGTGACGGAAAATGAACCTGAGGTCTTGACATGCATGCCACTCATAGCTTAAAACACCAGGCCCTCGTCGTAGAGAAACTGTCCAAGGCCCGCTTCCGTGTGGAGTTAGCCGGCGGCAGAAGGATACTGGCTACGGTTTCGGGTTTGCTGCGGTTGAAATTCACTCGCATCGTTCCCGGACATCATGTAGTTGTCAGTGTTTCTCCTTACGATCTCAATAAGGGAACAATCATCCAGCGACTTCCCAGTCCTCCAATACAGCCAACCATAAACTGACAACCGTGACGGCCCCGGCCGTTGTGAATTTCCGCCCATTTTTCCAATGAAAGTCCGAGCCTCCGTTAAACGTCTTTGCGAAACCTGCAAAATCGTTCGCCGCAACAATGTGGTGCGCGTTGTCTGCAAGAATCCCCGTCACAAACAGCGCCAGGGCTAATCCGACCCAAGGATTCCCAAAGCCACCATCCACCACACAGAACCACGATCATGCCAAGACTCCTCGGCGTAGAAATTCCAGGCGACAAGCGCATCGAAGCTTCGCTCGTTTACATTTACGGTATCGGCCTCAAGACCTCCAAGCGCATCTTGGAACAGGCCAACATCAATCCCGACACCCGTGCCAAGGAGCTCTCTCCTGAGCAGATCGGTTCCATTATTTCCTGCATTACCGCACAGAAGGTTACCATTGAGGGTGACCTTCGCCGTGAAATTCAGGGCAATCTCAAGCGTCTCCAGGCCATCAACTGCTATCGTGGTCTCCGCCATCGTCGCGGACTTCCCGTTCGCGGTCAGCGCACCCAGACCAATGCACGCACCCGCAAGGGGCCTCGCAAGACCGTCGGCGTAGTTCGTGCCAAGGACTAATCGCGTCCATCATACCGAACAGATTTAGCACATTCCATTCATGTCCGAAGAAACACCCGCACCCGAGACTCCGTCCGCCGGCTCAGAAGCCCTTTCCCAAGATGCAAAGCGTCACGAGGAGAACAAGGAACATCACCCCATTGCTGCTGAAACCGTGATCCCGGCTTCGGTTGAAAAAGCCGAAAAGCCTAAAGTCAAGAAAGCCAAGGAAAAGAAGGTCGAGGAGACAGCTGCGGCTGCACCGATCAGCTTCAATCTGGATGATCCGATTGAGCCACCCAAGATCGTCAAGGCCAAGGGTAGCAAGAACATCACCCATGGCATCGCTCATGTGCAGGCAACCTTCAATAACACAATCGTCAGCATCACTGATCTCCGTGGTGCAGTGATTGGCTGGTCGAGCGCCGGCAAGATGGGGTTCAAGGGGTCTCGTAAGAGCACTGCCTATGCTGCACAGATGGTTGCCCAGGATGCCTGCCGCCAGGCCATGGGACACGGTCTCAAGGAAGTTCAGGTTCGCGTCAAGGGACCTGGTTCAGGTCGTGAATCGGCTGTCCGCGCCATGCAGGCCATCGGACTTGAAATTTCAGTCATTCAGGATGTCACTCCTGTTCCTCATAACGGCTGCCGTCCTCCCAAGCAGCGCCGCGTCTGATCCGAGTCACTAGCCTTTTTTCACCACTACCCTTTTTATTCCATGGCCCGTTACACAGGACCCAAAACCAAAGTCAGCCGCCGTTACGGCGTGCTCCTCGCCGGATCAGGCCGCGCATTCGAAAACAAGCCTTATCCTCCGGGACAGCATGGTCCCAAGGGATCCCGCCGCAAGATTTCCGAATACGGAACAGCTCTCGCTGAAAAACAGAAACTCCGTTTCCAGTATGGTGTGTTGGAGCGCCAGTTCCGCCGTTACTTCGAGACTGCCCTCAAGACCCGCGGCATTACCGGTCTGATTCTTCTGCAACTCCTTGAGACACGTCTCGACAATGTTGTCTATCGTCTCGGCTTTGCTAAGACACGCTCGGCTGCACGCCAGCTTGTCGCCCACGGTCACGTTGCCCTGAATGGCCGCAAGACAGACATCTCGTCCGCCACTCTCAAGGTTGGCGATGTGGTTTCTGTACGCTCTAAGGATGGTTCCAAGCGCCTTGCGCAGCGTGGTTTGGAGCAGACCCAGATTGTCGAGCCACCGGATTGGCTTCTGGTTGACAAGGAGAATCTCTCCGGCAAGGTTGTTCGCATTCCGACCCGTGAAGAGATCAACCCGGTTGTCAACGAGCAGCTTGTTGTTGAGCTTTACTCACGTTAAACGCGAGGTGGAACTTTAAACCTGCTAATCAGCTTAGCTGGTCAAAGCACTTTCAACCCCCGGGTAACACCGGGGGTTTTTGTTTTCTGCCGACGAGTCGATAACTGCAACAAAGGTGGTCGCTGCCAATCGGGACAGTCGTCCGTGAATCCTCTTTTCATCCCGGGTTGTCATCTCGAGTCGGATTTGGTTTAGTCATCACTTCCATGTCTCCTTTCTTTCCCCCGGGATTCGTCGCAGAACCATTACTCCACACAACGGGGCATTCCTTCGACTCCTTGAATCTCGATGCTGCAACCTAAGTTTTCCCATCATGCCATTTTTCCAGATCTCCCTGAGAATATTTTCTCTAAGGCTTCTTCATTTGCTGTTCCTATGTCTCCTGATCGGAGGAAAAACGATGGCTGCTGACGGGGTGTCTGATATTCAGCCGAAACACTCCTTTGCCATCGGGGATAAGGATTTTCTCCTGGATGGTAAACCGATCGTCCTTCGGGTTGCAGAGATGCACTTCACCCGCGTTCCCCGCGAGTATTGGAGGAATCGCTTACAGGCGGTGAAGGCGATGGGGATGAATGCTGTCTGCGCCTATCTCTTCTGGAATTTTCACGAATTCGAGCAGGGAAAATACGATTGGAGTGGGCAGGCGGATGCCGCGGAATTCTGTCGCATCGCGCAAGAAGAGGGGCTCTGGATCATTCTCCGTCCCGGTCCGTATGTCTGTTCCGAGTGGGATGGGGGAGGACTTCCCTGGTGGTTGCTGAAGAACGATAAGATTCAACTCCGCACGCAGGATGCTGACTTCATGAAGGCCGCCACTGCATGGTATGGCGAGGTTGGTCGTGTACTGGGCCCGCTGCAGGTCACCCATGGCGGACCAATTCTCATGGCGCAGGTTGAGAATGAATATGGCTCTTACGGCAAGGATGCTGAGTACATGGGTAAGCTCCGGCAGGCATTGATCGATGCTGGATTCAATATCCCATTGTTCGCCTGCAATCCAAGAGACGCATTGAAGAAAGGATTCCGGCCCGATTTGTTGCAGGTTGTCAATTTTGGCCGTGATGCCAAGGGGGCTTTCCAAAAACTTCGTGAGGTGCAGACAAACGGCCCGCTGATGTGCGGCGAGTTTTACCCCGGATGGTTCGACACCTGGGGAGCCCCCCATCATCTTGGTAAAAATCAGGCGTACCTTGAGGATCTCGAGTATATGCTCAAAAACGGGCTTTCCTTCAGTCTCTACATGGCGCACGGAGGAACAACGCCAGGGCTTTGGCCCGGTACGGATCGTCCCTTCAAGCCGGATGTGAACAGTTACGACTACGATGCCCCCATCTCGGAAGCGGGCTGGACAAATGCAAAGTTTCAAGCCACGCGCGATCTCATTTCAAAGTACCTTCCAGCCGGGGAAAAACTTCCCGATCCTCCTCCTGCCAATCCCGTGATAAACATTCCTTCCTTCTCCCTGACGGAACGAGCGCCAGTTTTTGAGAATCTTCCGGTTCCAATCAGTGACGAAACTCCAAGGAATATGGAGGCTTATGATCAGGGGCATGGCTGCACGCTTTATCGTGTGGAAATCCCCCCCGGTCCTGCCGCAACCCTGCAGGCGGAACAGGTCAGCGATTTCGCATGGGTCTTCTTGGACGGAAAACAGCTCGGGGTCATGGATCGTCGCTCCCATCACTTTTCCGTCATGGTGCCGGCGAGAGAGAAAAAAGCACAACTCGACATCGTTGTCGAAGCAATGGGACATGTGAATTTTGGAAAGGAAATCCATGACCGCAAAGGCTTGAAAGGACCTGTCAAGCTGACCTCTGGGCCGAATGACTCGATCACGCTCACCGGCGGTTGGGAGGTCTATCCCCTGCCTCTGGATGCGACGATGCTCTCCTCGTTGAAATGGCAGCCAGTGACGGGGCAACCCGTGGCGGGACCCGCATTCTGGCGCGGCACCTTCACAGTTGCAAAACCTGCCGATACATTCCTGGATCTTCGGACTTGGGGCAAAGGTGTCGTCTGGATCAATGGTCATTGCCTCTCTCGTTTCTGGAATATCGGTCCGACGCAGACCGTCTATCTTCCAGGGCCTTGGTTAAAGGAGGGAACCAATGAGATCATGATTCTGGATCTGATCGGCCCACGGGAGGCGCGTGTGGGCGGGTTGGAAAAACCGATTCTCAATGAGTTGCATCCCGAACTCGATTTTTCCCGCACCTCGATTTCCCAGGCTCATCTGCAACTTCAGGACTCCGATGTGGCACTCAAGGGAAGTTTCCTTCCGGGAACTGACGCGCAGGAAGTGAAGCTGCCAAAGCCTTTTACTGGACGGCAGTTCTGCATCGAGACCCTGAACGCCTATGATGGGAAGCCGTTTGCCGCCATCGCTGAGCTCGATCTCCTGGACCCGCAGGGCAATTCCATCCCACATCAGAATTGGACAATTGCCTATGTCGATAGTGAGGAACTCATCGCTGAGGATGGGTCGGCTTCCAATGCGATTGACGGACAAACATCGAACTATTGGCACACCTCCTGGAAATCCACCCAGCCCAATCACCCTCACTATCTGGTGATCGATCTTGGCAAGAGTGTCTCCATCGGTGGCTTCCGCTATACCCCGAGGGCCGGAACCAGTGTGACCGGACGTATCAAGGATTACCGGATTCATATCGGGGATGCCTTGATCAAAAACTGATTCTCTCGCGACGGAGCCAAGCGCTTCCCATGCCTAGGAAACTCTTTAAGAACGCCCGATTGGTTCTTCCCCCTGGAGTCGCGGGAAGAGGCCGAGATGAGGGTTTTCTGTGCGAGCAGGATGGATTGATCCATCGTCTAGAACTTCGATCCGATCATGCTGATTTTGAGAAGCACCTGCGTGAGGAAGAGGAGTTGTGCGACGCGGTGGTTGACTGCGGAGGAGCGTATCTTACGCCCGGATTGATTGATCTCCACTGCCATGGGGCGATGGGGCGCGACACGATGGAGGCGACGACGGAGGCCTTTGAGGACATTCTCAACTTTCATGCGAGCAAGGGGACAACGCTGGCCGTACTCACCACGGTGGCTGCATCGCTGGAGGATATGGAGAGAGTGCTCGTCGCTGCTGAAGAGTATCAGAGGAAAACGGCAGGTTCACGATTTGCTGGAATCCATCTGGAAGGCCCTTACTTTTCACCCTATCGCCGGGGGGCGCACCGAGAGGAGATGCTCCGACATCCCTCCGCATGCGAAACGAAGGAACTGCTGCGTCATGCCGGAGTGATTGCAAGAATGACTCTTGCCCCGGAATTGCCAGGCAGTTTGGAACTGATCCGTGTTCTTGTGCAGCATGGAATTACTGCAAGTGCTGGTCATTCCAATGCAACAGAAGAAGAGGCGTTGAAAGGATTTCAATCGGGTTGTACGCAAGTGACGCACCTTTATAACTGCATGTCCTCTCTGCGAAGTGAAGGGGGAGTCCGGCACACAGGACTCGCCGAGGCGGCTCTAACAAACGAAGTCCTCTGCGAAGTGATCGCCGATGGACGCCATCTCTCCCCCACACTGTTGCGTCTGGCATGGCTCTCCAAGCGGTGGGAATCGGTGGCCATCGTCTCGGATGCCACCGCAGGCACCGGTCTGCCGGAAGGCTCCCCCTTTGAACTCGGTGGCCTTTCCTGTGTGGTTGAGCAGGGGGCGGCTTGGACGGGAGAAGGTGCTGATCGACGCCTGGCAGGGAGTACGATTGGCATGATTGACGGGGTGAGGGTGATGGTGGAGCAGGTGGGAGTGCCTTTGGGAGAAGCTGTTGCCATGGCTTCTCTTACTCCAGCTCGGTCCTTGGGTGTTGATGGGAAACGGGGATCTCTGGAAGTTGGCAAGAGGGCCGACCTACTTCAGTTTTCTGCTGACTGGCAGGTGGAGGGAGTCTGGTCAATGGGTAGTCCTATCGGTTAAAGAAACGCTGATTAAATAGACTGCCTCCTTGAAGGCAAGAGCTTGCCCGAAGCAACGGTTCATGAAAAAGTTTCTGGATCGCACGCCATCGTTACAGTTGGGAAAAAGAAGAAGCTAAACGCCGCAAGACCCCATGGTTTTTGCGGCTCTGGTTTCTTGTGCCCCTTCTCCTGGTTGTCGCCATGGGGATAGGAGCTTTAGTCGTCTATGGCTGGATGTATTCCGAGTTTAACGAGAAGGCTAACTCCTTTGATCTGGATAAACTTCCCAAGATGGAATCTGCAAGTGTCATCTATGACCGCACGGGCCAGCAGATCGGGAAAATCTTCATCCAGAATCGTCTCCCTGTTACCTATGATGAGATTCCCAAGGGGATGGTGAATGCTGTGGTGGCGGAAGAGGATAACCGGTTCTTTGAGCATCACGGGGTCGATTATTTCGGCGTACTCCGTGCAGCCATCAGCAATTACCGGCAGGGCCGGGTGAAGCAGGGGGCGAGCACGGTAACGCAGCAACTGGCGCGCAACTCCTTTGATCTCAAGGAACGCACCTTCCGCCGCAAGATTCTCGAAATGTTCCTGGCCTGGCGGATCGAGGAGCATCTTTCCAAGGAAAAGATCATGGAGCTCTACCTCAACCGCGTCTATTTCGGCAGCGGACTCTATGGTGTGGAGGCGGCGTCACGGGGATACTTTGGCAAACCCGCTAAGGACATGAACGTCGGGGAGTGTGCGATGCTCGCGGGACTGCTCAAGAGCCCTAATAGTCTCTCCCCTTGGAACAATCCCAAAGGTGCGCAGAAAGTGCGTGATTTTGTGCTGACGAGAATGAGGGAGATGCGCCTGATCAGTCGCGATGAATTTGAGAATGCCACCCAACTTCCGCTGCTGGTGCGCAAAAGGACAAATCCAAACCGGGTTTCCTACGCCATCGATCTAGTTAGGCAACAGGCGATTGCCGCGCTCGGCTACGACCGCGCCATGAACGAAGGGGTCAGGATTCAGACTACCTTTGACGGAAGGCTTCAGGTTACGGCAGAGAGGGCCTTGCGCGCCCACCTTGCGGAAATTGAAAAGCAGCCCGGTTACAATCATCTGACGTATGAACGCTATCGTCAGATCAATCAGAATCTTGAGGAGGCCGCGCAAAGGGGCGAGCCTGTGACGCTGCCGGCTCCGAACTATTTACAAGGAGCGGTGCTTGCCGTGGATAACACGACCGGAGGAATTCTGGCACTGGTAGGCGGCCGTGATTTTTTGCACAGCGAATACAATCGCGCCCTACAGGGGCGGCGCCCCCCGGGAACGCTCTTCACTCCCATGGTGGCTGCGGCAGCCTATGCCAAAGGGATTTTTCCGGGTGAAATGGTCGACGACGCCTGCATCGACAATCATTTCGTGATGATCGGCGGCGATAGCGGCATTCTTGGTGAGTGGGGGGTAGAACGTTCCGATAACGACTACGAGGGGCCTATGACATCCCATGAGGCCGTGGCGCGCGGGAAAAACGCCGCCGTGGTGAGGCTTGGCTTCATGACAGGGCTGGATGCCCTCGGAAAGTTCTGCAAGGACGAAGGGATTCGTTCCCCGTTGCGTGATGTGGCTAATGCCTATCTTGGATCGAGTGAGATGACACTCGATGAACTGACGCTGGCCTACACAGCCTTTCCTGGAGCTGGATCGCGGCCTGCTAAGCTCTTCACTATCACCCGCA
>Ga0302195_10003270_pt1 | contig 12726 bp, 11 predicted proteins | sample II_Bog_N1_2_FD_198778 | JGI IMG/M metagenome (GOLD analysis project Ga0302195, IMG submission 198778) | Peat permafrost microbial communities from Stordalen Mire near Abisko, Sweden - II_Bog_N1_2 | ecosystem: Environmental > Terrestrial > Soil > Wetlands > Peat | place: Sweden: Abisko...
CCGCCGTTGTCGTACCTATGAGCAACCGAGGGAGGGCAGCCGCTATTGTCGCACCGAAACCCGGGTTCCAGCTCTCAGTGAAGAACCCGTCCTGGGGCCACCGTGGGTGCGCCTTGCCTGATTTCACATCCAGTGCCGCGTAGCAACGACAACGTTCTGCCGTAATATTCAAATCGCGCTCTCGGCTCGTCCAGGGGATATCGGCAAGACTGGATTGAGCCGGCTCATGCGGTCGAAGCTTGTCCCTCGGGATGCGCCGACTGCGCTGTCCGGCGCCAACTATTTCTTCGCCCGGCTGGAACAGGTCAAGCGCTGGCTGCCGGCGCCTTTTCGCTAACCCGACTGGTGCCCCAACGACTTCGCGCGAGCGACACCCGTGCTTCGTGAACGTTACGCGGCGATATCCCCATTTTCGCGCTCCCGGCCGACAGTCGCTACGCGATCTCGCGTCGGGTGTATCGAGTTGGTGCTTACATGCAGAATACCCCGCCGTAATCCAGACACTAGCTCCAATAGGGCTTGGCGCCGTAATAGGTGGAGACTTCGGCACCCCAGGTGCGATCAGCCATGTTCGGCCAGTGATCCTTGTCGAAACCGGGAGCGTGCTCAAGCAACTTCTTATCGACGTTCAGGATGAACTGTCTTTCGACAGTATCTACGGCGAGAGCACGCCAGGGGATGGCAAACAATTTATCTCCCATACCCAGGAACCCCCCGAACGAAAGAACCGCGTAAGCGATGCGGCCCTGTTCCACGTCGATCATCAAATGTTCGATTGTTCCGAGATCCTCTTTTTGACGGTTGACGACCTTATCGCCTGTAAGTGTGTCTGCCGCCAGAACACGCTGCATCCACTGTCCTTTGGCGTCTATTGTTTGTGGCATGGTATATCCTTCTTTCACATCTTGAAATTGGACGGACTGAAAGATCATTCATTTTGCGGACTCGCCGGGCTTTCTGTGAGCAGATCGGGGTCCAAAGCAGAATGCCTGTAACACCAAGCTAGAAGTTCGGCCGCCCATACCCCTAGGTGCAATTTCCACGGTCCATAAGGCAAGAGTTGCCGTGTGGAGAGCGCGCTTGGGAGCGGAATCCCGTAGCCGGCGGTCGGGCCGTGATCGCCGAAGAGGTAGAAGGGAAGACCGGGTTCACGCGCACGCCGAGCCGCGCTCCCTCACCGCCCAAGTCGCGCCGCCGCGTCCCACGGGCGCCGCACTCCCGCGCTCGATTCCGCGCACGTGGGATTCGTCGACTCGGCCGCCGTGGAGTTCGCGCGGCAAGGCGGCGATTCGTTTCGACGTCGTGCTTTCGCCAAAACCTTGAAACCTCGGAAACTCGCACGGGAACCGCGCACGACGAGCCGCCCCAGAGCCACTCGCCGCAGCCTCGCCGCGGCTCGCCGGCCGCGCAATCGCGCGATCGAGCCCGTAAACGATTGGTTTGTCACGTCGGGGCTGCCGTGCTTGCGGCACTTCCCCCAAGCCGACTTCCGGCCCTCCGTAGTAGAGCGCCCCATGCGGGACATTACCAGATTGTTTTGAGTTAATCCGGCGCCAGCGCTCAATCAATTCCCACATCCGGCCACCGGTACAGTCAAGCTGCCAACCGCGCCTGAACCAGGATCGTGCACGGCCACGCGCAATGAAGTGACCGTAGATTTGAGAGTGAACGAGTAGCGATAAGGGAAACCGTCGCGCTGTGGGTCATCAAAAACTGAAATTCGCGTTCGGCTCGTTCGGTCGCAACCGGCATGCATCCCAGTCCGGCACTTGCGAGGTCGGATACCGACGGCCGGCGAGTTTGCGATCGGCTCTTGTGCTGCCTCCCAGCGAGACATAGTGCAATCGGCCCCTCGATTGATGGGCCATGGCATTGCTCCCGATGTAGTCGCCACGATGATCAGGCCGCTGCTGACCACGTGTACCGATGGTGCAGACCGCCGACCCGAGGCAAGGCTAGAATTTCGCCCGTGCCGGTCGGGCGTGCTTCGGCCGCCCCGCGGGCGTCGCCTTCTCCAGTCCGATGTGGGTACGGTCGTCGTGGTAATAGGCCAGATACGCACGCCCAAGCCGCCGCAGATGCTGCTCATTCAGAGGGATCACGTGATCGAGCATCTCGCGGCGAGCACTGCCCACCCATCGCTCCGCGATTCCGTTCTGCCACGGGCTCCGAACACTCGTGCGAATAGTGTGGATCCCGGGGGTCCACATGCACCTCAAGCATGCGCGTCTGCCAATTCCGCCCACGACCGCGAACTCCAAAAAGCATTTGAACGACTTAGCTTTTTAGGCTAGTTTTAGCGATGTTCAGATGGAGGCGGAGGCGACGTTATCTTCCAAAGCGCCTTTGTTATCTTTAACCGGTGCCCGATGAAGCGTGCCGGTCTCGAGCGGCCTGAAGTCACGATAAGGTCCAAAATGGATTTCGCTAGCCGGATAAGGTCCAACCAAAAAACCGTAAGCCTTTTAAAATGTGGTGCGGAGAGGGGGACTTGAACCCCCACGAGATTGCTCCCGCTAGCACCTCAAGCCAATAAACGCTGTTTTGCCGAGTATCATAGAGGCCTAACCGACTGATTCTGCGAAGCGGATGTATTGTCCGGTTTCGCCGCGTTTCCCGAAACCACTACAATTCCGCTACAGTCGGACGCCGCTCCAAAAGCTCTCTGGCGTTGGCCAGATCCTCGGCGTCAACAATATTATAACGGCGCTCCATACTGTCGGTCTTGTGGCCGGAGATCTTCATCCTGATGACTTGCGGGATTCCGGCGCGGCGCATGTTGCGGACCGCTGTTCGGCGTAAGTCGTGGAAGTTGAGATCGGGAACTCCGGCGGTTTTGCATGCCTCGTCCCAGGCCCAGCGGAAATCCTTGATGGGCTCGCCATTTCGGTTAAAGACCCATTCGGATTCTGGGGCGGCGGCCTTCGCAGTGCGCAGTAGGTTTTCCATGTCACCCCCGATGATTGGGACGCTCCGAGCGTCCTGGTTCTTCGTTTCTCCGTGATCCAGCGTGATGGTACGAGCCTCGAAGTCGACTTGGCGCCAGCGGATCGCAAGCAACTCGCCGCGGCGAATACCGGTGATATAGGCCGTGACGAACAGCGCCTTTAGCTCCTGCGGTAGAGCATTTCTCAGTGTCGCGTATTGAAGATCCGTCAGGAAACCTTTCCGCACGGTGGTTTCCTGGACCATCGGAAAATACGGCACAATCGCCACCTTTGGCGGCGTTCGCCTCCGTGCGTTGTGGTAAGCCGTTCGCAGAATGGAAAGCTCGCGGTTGACGGTCGCCTCAGAGCGGCCCTCATCCTTGCGCTTTTCACGGTATCGGTCCATGAGGTCTGTCGAGACGCGCCTCGCCTTTAACCTTCCGAAAAATGGGCGGATGTTCTTTTCGATGACCTTCTCCCAGATGTATCGAGTCGATTCCTTGATGTCGCTTTTGAGAACATCGTCGAGGAGTTCGCTAACGAGAACTCTGTCGGGGGATCCGCCAGAGATCTCGCCGCGCTCCTTTTTTGCGAGAAGTTGGTTGCGCAGCTTCACGGCATCGGATTTTCTTGATGACTTGCTTGATTGAAGGATGGGCTTGCCGTCGATATACACCTGAACCCACCAGATGTTTCCGCGAAGGTAGATTGAGCCTGCGCCGTTGGTTTTGGGCATGCTCTAGTGTAGCGGAACACGCTAGTGCGTGTCGACGATCTCGTCAATATTTGTTCTTTTCGATCCAGGCATCGAGGTCACGGCGGTCGAGATGCACGCGGCGGCCTATCCTCACGACGGGCAATTCGCGCTGAAAAATGAGATGCTGCACGGACTGTTCGCTGCGGCCAAGGTAGACAGCCGCGTCCTTGACGTTGAGCAGCGCGGGCTGGATGCGGGGAGATGGTCCACCCCCGGATAGCTCCGGCCTGATCTTCGCCATCACCCTTTCAGCAATGGCCTCCACGAGACTGTCAAGCAGCGGTTCTTGCATGGTTTTCGGACTTGGCGCCAAGCGTTCGGGCCGGAGGTTGACACCGGGGTCGTTGCTGTTTACTACTCCCGGAAAAAGTCCCCCCTATATTTAAGGCAATGGGAAGGGCACTGTGAGACAGCAAGTTTACAAGTTTTCGCAAAAAAGCAGACCCCAATCGACCGATCCAACGTCGTTCCAGAGTCGCCAGGCGCTTCGAGCGACCCAGCTCCCGAAAAAAGTTGTTAATTAACTGTCCCAAGGTGCCTCTCCCATGCCCTTAAATATAGGGGGACTTTTGTCCGCCCACTGCGCGACACCCGCTAATGCAAGCATCGCGGCGGATCGCGGCTCACCCTAGGAGGCGTGAAATGAGCAGTGCGAAGAGTATTCCGGAGTCACCTGCGGCGGCGTCTGCCGGCGAAAAACGGGTGATTCTTTCCATAGGCGGCAAAGGCGGCGTGGGCAAGACGAGCGTGGTGACCGGTTTGGCCGAATGGTTTCAAGAGAACGGCATTCCGGTCAAGCTGCTCGACCTCGATACCGAAAACAAAGCTCGCGGATCGCTAACTCACTTCTTTGGTGGTCAGGTGCCCAAAGTCAATATCCACACACCGGCCGGGCTTGACGCGTTTGTCGACGAGCTCGCCGATGGGCCACCAGTGATCCTCGCTGATATGGGCGCGGGAGCCGGCGAGGTCACCTACGAGTGGTTCGACAAGATGTATGCCGACGTGACTGAGGCCGGCATCGCATTCACGGCCGTCGGCGTTGTCACGGCCGATCCGGCCAGCGTTGAGAGCGTTCTGGCCTGGGCATCGCGCTTGGGCGATCGAGCGGCTTACCTGATCGTCGAGAACTCGACGGCGGAGCACACCGACTTCCGGTATTGGCGGGAGAGCGAGCAGGCGTTGTGGTTCCAGCGGAAGTACGCACCAGCGGTGATACGGATGGACTACCGGTTGCCCGTCCTCGAAAACGCCACGAGGAACCACGGCGTGACGCTGGGTGCGGTGGCTGGTAGATCGACCGATGCGCCGGAGTTGCAGAAGGCATCGCTGGTGATGCGCGCGCAGAGCTATCGGCGACGCATGTTCGCGGAGTTCGACAGGGTTAAGGAGTTGCTACTGCCGTGAGTGAGTCCAGCCAATCCTCGGCGGCTCAGGAATCGGATCTGATCGACCGCATCGCGAGCGCGCTGCCGGTCGAGGTGAGGGCCGACTATTACCGCGAAATGCGCCACTGCCGTTCGCTGCCAGAGAACGATGAGATGCTGCGGATTCTGCGGGCCATGGGCTTTTTGGTTCTACTCATGGTGCAGGCTCCGGAGCGCATGGCGACGGAGAGGCTACGGCTCGAAGAGGCCATGGCTGATGCGCTGAGAACCCTTCAGGAGATCTGCGAATCCAGTGACTCACATCGGGCGCAACTCGATCAGCATTTGGTGCAACTACCGGCCGACATCGCGGAAGGGATCAACCCGGAAGCCATTGCTGCCACGATCAACGAGAGTTTGCGTCAACAGTTCGTTCAATCGACGATCCCTGCCACGGCGGAAGCGCTGGCGGTGGCCGCCGCGCAAATCAAGAAGGCCACGGCGGAATTTGGGCGCAGCGCGAACGCACTTGGCGACTCTTACCAAGGCGCGGCGGAAGGCGCGCGCAAAGCGATCGCCAATCTGGAATCGACGAGTTCTCAGGCGGTCAGCAGCACGAGGCGTGCGGCGGAGGAGCTCGTAAGTGTTTTCCGCGAAGAGTATCGATGGTCGGTCTACACGTTAACCGGCCTCGCTCTCTTGATTGGAATTGGGTTCGGCATGTGGTATCAGCGGTGGATCGATCCACCGTCGCAGCCAGTCGAGCGCGCGCCCGCTGTCCAGCGCGTTCAGCCCAGCAGTCCAAAGATCAAGCCGTAGGTTCACGCGATGCTGACGATACGCGCCATGGCAGACGGCAAAGGGTACTCGTCGAGGCACCTCGAACACAGCGACTACTATGCAGAGGGCGAGCGTGTGGTGGGCGAATGGCACGGGCGCGGCGCAGAGCTACTGGGGTTGAGCGGCCCGGTGGACACCGGGGACTTCGAAGCTCTGCGGCAAGGTCTCAACCCTGGGGCCAGAGAGTTTCTGCGAGTTCGCCGCAGCGCGGACCGCATGAGCGCCGACGGAACCAAAGTCGCACAAGGGCGGAGCCTGTACGACTTCACGATCTCCGCCCCTAAATCGGTTTCGGTGCTTGCCATTGTCGGAGGCGACCACCGGCTAGTCGACGCGCACCGCGCCGCCGTCGCGGAAGCCCTGAAAGAGACCGAGGCATGCGCCGCGAGCCGCGTACGGCGAGGCGGCGCGAATGAGGACAGGGCGACCGCCAACATGGTGCTGGCGGTCTACCATCACGACAGCAGCCGCGAACTCGACCCGCAACTGCACACGCACGCCGTTGCAGCAAACCTGACGTTCGACGGCACTGAAGGCCGCTGGAAGGCGCTGCAAGCATCGGATATCTACGAACGACGGGCCTACCTATCGGAGGTCTACCGCAATGCGCTGGCGCGCGAGGTGAGGACCATCGGCTACGAAATCGAGACCCAGCGTGACGCACGGGGGCGTGATGCGGGCTTCGAGATCAGAGGCCTCCCTGCGGAACTGCTGGCGAAGTTCAGCCAGCGGAGCCGTCAGCGCGATTCGGCTATCGCGGCATTCGTGGAGCAGCACGGGCGGCGACCTACCGACAACGAGATCGCGGTTCTGGTTCGAGAATCGCGCGCCGACAAACTGACAGAAATTTCGACGCACGAACTCCGGGAGAAACAGCAGAAGCGGCTCACTCTGGACGAAACACAGGCACTGAGGGCCGCGAGAGGCGCCGCGTGGTTCACATCAGTGGATGTGGATTCGAGTGCGCCTTCGCTGGAGTATGCTGCAGAGCACATCTTCGAGCGCGTATCGGTTGCACCGGACCACGAACTGCTCACGGAGGCTCTACGGCATGGCCGGGGACGAATCCGGCTTGCCGACCTGAAGGGCGAACTGCATTTGCAGGAATCCGCGGGCAAGGTCCTGCGTTCGGGCCGCGAGGTCGCAACGGCGGAGACTCTGGAGCGCGAACGAAACATGATTGCCGCCGTCAACCGCGGACTCGGCACATTCGAACCGCTCGGCGGCACCGGCTCGTTTCTCGTCTCCGACCGTTTGCGCCCGGAGCAGAAGCACGCCGTGGAGTTCGTGCTTCAATCGCGCGACCGTGCGGTGAGCATCAGCGGCGCAGCCGGTACTGGCAAGACCGCGACTCTCAGCGAGCTGCGGCGCGGACTGATGGAGGCGGGGCGCGATGTACTGGCAGTAGCGCCGACGATGAGCGCCGTCGAAGAATTGCAGAAGGTCGGCTTCGCTGACGCCATCACCGTCGAACGCCTCCTGCAAGACCCGCGCACCCGTGGCGACGTTCATGGCAAGGTGATCATCCTCGATGAGGCTGGTATGGTGTCGGCGCGCCAGATGGCAGACGTGCTCAGGCTTGCAGAAGACTGTTCGGTTCGCGTGGTGTTTAGCGGGGACACCAAGCAAATCCGAAGCGTGGAAGCGGGCGATGCTCTGCGGATATTAGAAAAGGAATCCCGGTTGAAGACGGTCGCGCTGGTTCAGGTCCAGCGGCAAACCAGGAAGGACTACCGGGACGCCATCGAAGAGCTCCGCCGGAGCCCGGAACGCGGATTCGCGAAGCTCGATGCGATGGGTGCCGTTCGTGAAGTGGCGGTTTCCGAACGAGCCGTGGCCGTCGCCGACGCATATGACGCCGCCGCCGGGCAAAGCCGTCTGGTTGTCTGCGCGACGCACGACGAGATTGACCGCGTGACCGATGCGATTCGCGAGCGCCGGAAGACACGCGGGGAGGTCTGCGAGGGTGTAGCCCTGACGCGCCACGTTTCACTCAACTGGACTGCGGCACAGAAAACCGACTTCCGGAACTATCGCGCAGGGCAGATCCTCGGCTTTCACAGGGCTGTCAAGTCAATCGCGAGAAACGACACGGTGGAGATCGTGCGTGTCGCATCCAGCGGTCTGGTGGTCCGATGTGCGGACGGCACCGAACGCACCATTTCAAAAAGGCAAGCCGCGAGTTTTGACGTCGTTGAGGCGCGGCCGATTGAGGTATCCTTCGGAGATCGACTGCTGCTGACTGCCAACCGCCGCGAGCCTGGGCTGAGGATCACAAACGGCGAACTGGTTACGGTGTCCGCCGTGGACGCCATCGGCCGAATTCAACTTGACGATGGCCGGACGCTGCCCTCCAACTATCGCAGCTTCGCTCACGGTTACGCGGTCACCGCTCATCGCAGCCAAGGCAAGACCGTCAATTCGGTGATCATATCCGGTGACGGCATGACAAAGGAGCTGTTCTACGTCGCCGCCTCGCGTGGCCGCCAAAGCGTCACCGTGATTACGAACGACAAGGAGCGACTTCGGGAGACCGTAGCGCGGTCGATGACGCGAACGTCGGCGTCCGAGCTTATGCGCGGTACGGGGGCACACTCGCATCGAGGCGCTCATCGAGGTTTGACAGCGGCGCGAGACATGGTTCGTAGAGCGGCCCGGTTGCTCACGTCCATTCCGAAGCAAATCCAGCAAGCAGTCATTCAACCTCGAAAGGAGCGCCCTCGTGAATACGGCCTCAGTCGATAGAGCGCCATGGGTCATCAGAGCGGCCGACCAACCGCCGGCACTGGAGATTGTGCTGCTGCGCCAGACGGTGATTCTGTCGTGGAATCAGTTCGTCTTCGCCGAAGGCGGCGACGACGAGGTGCGGATTGCCTTTGCCAGCCACGACGTGGTGGTGAAGGGCGCTGGACTCGGTCCATTGCTGCACGCAATCGCGGCTCATCGAGTCGCGCGCATTCAGGAGAGTGGACGGTCCGAGCATTTTCCCGGCCAGGCGGGGCGGTTTATTTGTAAGATCGTGGTTCGGAAGATGGAAGCCGAGTGATGGAGCGAGCACGTGTTTTCGAGAAGCTGAAGTTAAGAGAGAGACACCATCCCTAAGCCTGTCGGCTTAGGTTCACGGGGCCCGCTAAGCGGATCATTTGTTCGGCATTTGATCGGCTTGTGTTCGGTGTCTGTCCGGGTTTCATTCGGTTCTTGTTCGGCCGATGTTCGGAGAATATTCGGCATTCGTTCGGTGTTTTTAGGTGGTCGTTCGTTAGCCGCTCGGCCGACACTGAATTGAGATCCGGTCGGGAAGGTCGCACAACGTGAAGGACGAGCTTCAAGACATTCTGAACACCCTGCCCGAGAAACCGCCGCGCTCCCGATTGGAAACGTACCGTGAGTTGATTGACGAGTTGCGACAACGTGGGTGGACGTATCGGGATCTCGTGGGAGTTCTCGCCGACAGGTGCCAGCTAAGTGTCTCGATCAGCACGCTCCACGATTTCGTCCGATTACGATCCTTGGGGAAGCGAACTTCAGCCAAGCGAGCTACCACTGATGAAGTGAAAGCAACCACGATTGAGCCTAAAGGTGGAGTTGTGGGTTCTGACCGGAAGGCCGCTGACGACGACGAGGTCCGCCGTCGAATTGCCGCCCTCAAGGCTCGCAAGGCCGCGACGCCATCATCGATAGGCGAGTTCGATTTCGACCCAACCCAACCGCTCCGGCTAATTACGCTCGGAAAACCGACATCGGACAAGTGAACCTGTGCCGAGGCCTGGTTTATCGTTCAGGCCGACAGTCACAGTCCACGCGCAGAATCCCGCGAGCAACTCGCGGGACGTGCCAGCGTCGGCGGGTTGAGCGACCTTTGCCCAACTCGACTAATCCACGGGGACCACGGCGCCGGGAGCGGCTAAGATCCCTTCACTGACCATCAATTCACTGATCGTGATCTCCACCGTATTCCCGGTGACGAGGTCGAGCTTGAATAGTCTTGGTCGTGACGGCGGTAACGATGAATAGGGTACCGCGGCGGTAGCGTACCAGGCCTCGCGCTCCGAAGCGACCGCTACGGCGGTCACGCGTGACAGTTCGGGCGCCTGGCAAACGATCGTTTGAGCGCCATCGTGGCCGGGACTACCGCGGCCGATACGGAGGATTTCTCCAAACCAGCCATTGCCGCTCCATTCACGGTCTCCCACGATCAAGTCCCCGCGCAGCGTAATGCCGAGCGCTACGGGATCCTCAAGATGGCCGTAGCGGGCTGCGGACGCGAAGGTTCGGGTTTTGGCGTCGAACCGGACAATTTCGGCGGGTCCGCCCTCGCCTGGCCAAGACAACGAGAGATAATAATCGCCGGCCGCGGAGTGGACGATTTTCCCGGGCCGGGCAAACGACTCGGTTCGGGCCAGCAAGGTCTGCCGGCCAGTCTCCCGATCGACGCCGATGAGCCGGGAGGAGAATTCATCCGCGTCCACCAGGATCAGGTGTCCGTCATGATAGGCGAGCGCGGCGGGATGGCGCAGGAGTCCCCCGCAGGTGACCGGTTTTTGCAGCCAACGTCCCGCGTCGTGCCGCAGCCGCACAATTCCTCCGGAGCCGGAAAAGCTGCGGTCGACCACGTAGATTTCGGTTCGCGATGCGAGAGCCACATCGACCATGTCAGTCAGATAGCCGCCGGAAGCCAGAACGTTCATCTCCAGCGAACCCTGCGAAAATGCCAACAACTTCCCCGGGACGGCGCCGGCCTTGCGATTGGCGATGAGAAGATCTCCGGCACGCAACCGCGAAGGCGAGGATCCCTCACTGACGCGTTCGACCGATTCGGTGCAGGCCGGGTCGGCCCATTCGTCCGGCATGCCGGCGGGCGGGATGCTCATGGTCAGCCGCAGCGCTTCGGTAGCCTGGCTACGCAGGGCATTCGATTCCGCGGCGGCGCCGTCCTTGGCCGCTATCAGGGCACGACGGTGCAGAGCGATGGCGAGTTCCCTTCGCGCCTGGAGGTTTTCGGGGTCGCGAGCAATGGCCTCTTCCGCCAGTTCGGCGGCGCTCGAGAACTCCCGTTCCGCGTCCGGCATTCGCGCCAACTGCAGGTCGGCCAAACCCAGGGAGAGGCGCGCGCCGGTAACCGCGCGCCAGATCCGGATGTTCCGGTTGCCGGTCCGCGCCAGCCGGTCGAGCGCTGCTACAGCCTCCGAATATGTGACTACCCCAACCGCGGGAGGTTCCATACCGGCACGGAGAACGAGGCCGAGCGCCGAATCGAGCGGCCGCTTCGCTTCCTTCTCTGGCGGCAACAAGCGGAGTGCCTCGCGATATTGGGCGCTCGAATCCCCGGCATCGCCCAGCAGTTCGTATATCATGCCCATCCGGCTGTGGGCAAGGGCCGCGGTAATCGGGTATTCTCCGATCCACGGGGAGATCTCTCCGAGCGCCCCGTGGTACCACTCCGCAGCCTCCTCCGGATCTCGGCTGAGAGCCGGATGGCTGTAGGTGTCGCCCAGTCCCAAGCAAACTCTGGCGCGGATATCAGCGCATCGCGCATTGGATCGGCCGCGTACGAGATCGAACGCGCGGTGGTAATCCGCGCGCGCCTCCTCCACGCGCCCGAGACTCGCTCCGTATGGGTTGCCGAGCAGATCGGCAATTGTCAGCAGAGCGTCTGCCAGGTCTGGAACCAGTTCGGGGTGTTGCGACACCTTGGGAGAAACGCTCTCAATGGTGTTGGATACCTGATCGGCCAGAGTGGCGCGGGCGCGGGCCGATTCCGGGAGCTCCTCGGGAAGCGTCAAAATGAGCGGGTTGATGATGGCCCTCAGCTCATCCACGTACTCTGCTTCCCGAATGCGCATGACACGCCGGCCGTACCATGACGAAAAGCCGAGAACCAACATTACGATCAGGCACACCACCGCCAGCTCGGCCGCTGCCCGCCGATGACGCCTAAACAATTTGCCGGCCCGCTCAGCCCGCGTGGAACGCCTGGCCTTGACCACTTCGCCCGCCAGGTACCGATGTAGATCGTCGCTGAGTTCGTCCACGGACTTATAGCGGTCCTTGGGATCGTGCGCCAGCGTCTTCAATACGATGCTGTCGAGGTCGCCGCGAAGGTACTGCGCGAAGAGCACGTCGTCGCGAGTCGCCCCGCTTTTCAAACGGGCCTTGCTGGGAGGCGTGGGGGGTTGTTCGGCGATTCTCTGGCTAAGCTGCGCCCAGGGATAGTCGGGGTTGTCGAACGGCAGAGTCCCGGTCAAAGATTCGTAGAGGACCACGCCGAGAGAGTAAATGTCGGTAGAGGTTGTCAGAGGAGCACCCGCCAACTGCTCAGGGCTGGCGTAATTAGGACTGAGCGGCCGGATGCCGCGGGTGGTACGCCCGGTGCGCGTCTTGCGGTCCGGCTCGATCAGCCGCGCGATCCCGAAATCCAGAATTCGCGGCGAGCCGCCGGCGTCCACCAGAATGTTGGTGGGCTTCAGATCGCAGTGAACCACCAGGTTGCGATGAATATACTGGACAGCCCGGCAACACTCGAGAATCAGCCGCACGATCTCGGGCGACGCCAGTTTCTTGTCGAAGCAGTAGTTGTGAATCGGGGTGCCGTCGACATAATCCATCACCAGGTACGGCCAGCCGGTCGCGGTGACGCCCTTGTCGATGATTCGCGCAATGTTGGGGTGTTCAAAGGTCGCCAGGATGTCACACTCACGGTCGAACCTTTCCTGCTGGCCGGCGATGAAAGCCGAAGCGATCACTTTGATGGCGAAGCGCCGGGGACTATGCAAGCCGGCGTGCTCTGCCAGGTACACCAGGCTGGTTCCGCCTTGCCCGATATGCCGCAGCACCC
>Ga0302195_10003272_pt1 | contig 12722 bp, 10 predicted proteins | sample II_Bog_N1_2_FD_198778 | JGI IMG/M metagenome (GOLD analysis project Ga0302195, IMG submission 198778) | Peat permafrost microbial communities from Stordalen Mire near Abisko, Sweden - II_Bog_N1_2 | ecosystem: Environmental > Terrestrial > Soil > Wetlands > Peat | place: Sweden: Abisko...
ACGACTCACGACCTCCCAGACGAATCTCGTCACACCCATCACTGCGGGCTCCCTCGGCAGTCGATTCGGCGGCTTCGGCGGCCGATCTGGCGCCTCGGGCAGCACTGGAACCTTCTCCGTGCCGATCAGCGTCATCGGCACCAATTCCCCCGGCAACTCCCTGGTCGGTGGAGCCAATGGCGGCGGCACGGAGAAACTCACGTCCGGAACCACGTTTAGTCCCACCTCCAGCGCGGATGTGGCCATCGTGGGTACTGACCTGGCGACCAAGAACAAGTTGAAGGTCGGTTCCACATTCACCGCTTGGAAGACCACGATCACCGTGGTCGGTATCTATGACGCCGGGTCCACCTTCGCCAACGCCGATGCCCTAATGCCCCTCGCCACGGTCCAGAAGCTCGCGGCCGCCACCAACCAGATCACCGGTGCCACCGTGGTGGTGAACAACATCAACAATGTTGCCGCCGCCTCCACGGCCATCACCAAGAAGCTGGGCTCCGCGGCCGACGTCACCTCGACCCAGGCGACCGTCCAGAGCCAATTGGCACCGCTCAACTCGGTGAAGGACATCTCGACCTACACCTTGATCGGTGCGGTCATCGGCGCGGCCATCATCTTGCTGCTGTCGATGCTGATGATCGTGCGCGAACGTCGCCGTGAGATCGGCGTCTTGAAGGCGTTGGGCGCCACCAACCGCTCGGTCGTCTCGCAGTTCATCGCGGAATCCACCACGTTCACCGTCATGGGCGCCATCGTGGGCTTTATCGTCGGTGTCATCATCTCGAGTCCCATCACCTCAGCCCTGGTCAGCGCATCAGGCGGCTCCTCCCCCGGCGGCTTCGTTCGACGCGGCACGGGCTTTGGTGGTGGTGGCTCGGGCTTCACGCCGCCCGCCGGGGCGGCCACCGGCGGGGGCGGATTCCGCTTCGGCGGTACGCGCGGGCTCGGCAACACCCTGACCCAGTTGCACACCTCGGCGGGCTGGTCCACACTGGTCTTCGCCCTACTGGCCGCCATCGTCATCGCCGCACTGGGCTCCACCGTGGCCTCGGCCACCATCACCCGTATCCGTCCCGCCGAAGTTTTGAGGAGTGAGTAATGCTGAACGTTGAGAACCTAAACAAGACCTTCAAGACCGACGGGGGCGAGGTGCACGCCGTGCGCGACGTGAGTTTTCACGCCGCCGACGGAGAGGTCGTCGCCATTATCGGGGCCAGCGGCTCGGGTAAGTCGACACTGCTGTCGCTGCTGGGACTGCTCGACGCACCTGACGAGGGCAGCATCGACATGAACGGGACGCAGTTGGCGCACCTCGACGCAGCCGGTCGCACCAAGTACCGCTCGCGCCAAGTGGGTTTCGTGTTCCAGGCGTTCAACCTGATCCCGAACCTCACCGCCAAGGAGAACGTAAAATTGGCCTTGGAATTCGCCGAGTGGCCCAAGGACGACCGCGACGCCCGGGCCGAGCAGATGCTGTCCATGGTCGGACTCGGGGCCGACAAGGCCTCGCGTCGTCCCAACAAACTCTCCGGTGGTGAGCAGCAGCGCGTGGCCATCGCGCGCGCCTTCTCCGCGCAGCCCCAGTTGATCCTCGCTGACGAGCCCACCGGCAGCCTTGACCGCGCCACTGGTCAAAAGATTGTGGAGTTGCTGCGCAACGCGGCCAACACCCAAAAGACGACGGTTCTCGTGGTGACCCACGACGAGAAGATCGCCAAGCAGGCGGACCGTCGACTCGAGATCGAAGACGGTGTGCTCACCGAAATCGCCTAGTCCCCCTATACATACGGTCTCCGAGATGCCGCGCCGGGATGGTGCAGTAGCCTCGGAGGCCGTATGGCTCTCTCAATCGGCATCGTCGGACTTCCTAACGTCGGCAAGTCCACGTTGTTCAACGCGCTCACCGACAACAACGTGTTGGCCGCGAACTATCCCTTCGCCACGATCGAACCCAACGTCGGCGTGGTCGCGGTGCCCGACCATCGCTTGGCCAAACTGGCCCAGGTGTTCGACTCCGAGAAGATACTGCCGGCCTCGGTCACCTTCGTCGACATCGCCGGCATCGTGCGCGGTGCCTCCGAAGGTGAAGGACTAGGCAACCAGTTCCTGGCCGCTATCCGAGAATCCAACGCCATCTGCGAAGTGGTACGAGTCTTCGAAGACGACGACGTGATTCACGTCGACGGCAAGATCGATCCGACGAGCGATGTCGCGACCATCGAGACCGAACTGATCCTGGCGGACCTGCAGACCGTGGATAAGGCGATGAAACGCCTCGATCGCGATGCCAAGCGCCTGCCCGAGGCCGCGGCCAAGCTGGCCGAGATCAAGAAGGCCCACGACGCGCTGAACCAGGGTCTGGTGATCTCCAAGGTCACCGGCCTCGACCACGACGCCATTGCCGATCTCCACCTCTTGACCGACAAGCCCTTCATCTACGTCTTCAACGTCGATGAAGCGACGTTGAGCGACGCCGAGCGCCAACAGCAACTTCGCGATTCGGTCGCCCCCGCACCCTGCGTCATCCTCTGCGCCAAAGTCGAGGCCGAACTCGCCGGCCTCGACCCAGAAGAAGCGCTCGAACTACTGCAGTCCTTCGGCCAGGAGGAATCGGGCCTGGCCCAGTTGAGCCAAGTCGGATTCGCCACCCTGGGGCTACAGACGTTCTTGACCGCCGGACCCAAGGAGACGCGGGCGTGGACGATCCGTCGGGGTGCCACCGCACCCGAAGCCGCCGGCGAGATCCACACTGACTTCCAGAAGCACTTCATCAAGGCCGAGGTCGTGGCCTTCGACGACCTGATGGCCGCGGGCACGATGGTCGCGGTACGCGCGGCAGGCAAGGCCCGTATCGAGGGCAAGGACTACGTGATGCGCGACGGGGATGTGGTGGAGTTCCGGGTGAACGCCTAACCTAGAGGGTAGAAGGCGTATGCGACAGAGGTCGGCGCCTGGCGGACATCAATCATCTTCTAGGAGCACCATGACCTCGTCACCCTTCGACTTCAAAGTCGCCGACCTCTCCCTCGCGCCCTTCGGGCGCGCCGAGATCACCCTCGCCGAACACGAGATGCCCGGCCTCATGGCCATGCGCGCCGAGTTCGGCGTGGCCCAGCCCTTGAAGGGCGCTCGTATCGCGGGTTCGTTGCACATGACCATCCAGACCGCCGTCTTGATCGAGACCCTCGTGGCCCTCGGCGCCGACGTGCGCTGGGTGAGTTGCAACATCTTCTCCACCCAGGACCACGCCGCGGCCGCGGCCGTCGTGGGGCCCCACGGCACGCCCGAGAATCCTCAGGGCGTCCCGGTCTTCGCCTGGAAGGGTGAGAGCCTCGAGGAGTACTGGTGGTGCACCGAGCAGCTGCTGCGTTGGCCCGGCTTCGACGGCCCGACGATGATCCTCGACGACGGCGGCGACGCCACGCTTCTGGTGCACAAGGGTCTCGAGTTCGAACTCGCTGGCTTCGTCCCCTCACCCGAGACGGCCGAGTCCGAGGAGTATTCGATCATCCTGCAACTACTCGACAAGATCGTGACGAGCGGCGAGAAGATCTTCGAGCCAATGGCTGCGGGCATCATCGGCGTCTCCGAAGAGACCACCACGGGCGTGCACCGTCTCTACGAGATGGAGCGAGACGGGACGCTACTGTTCCCGGCGATCAACGTCAATGACGCGGTCACCAAGTCCAAGTTCGACAACAAGTACGGTTGCCGTCACTCGCTCATCGACGGCATCAACCGCGCCACCGACACGTTGATCGGCGGCAAGGTCGCCATCGTCTGTGGGTACGGTGACGTGGGCAAGGGTTCGGCCGAGTCGCTCCGTGGCCAGGGCGCTCGCGTGATCATCACTGAGATCGATCCCATTTGCGCTCTGCAGGCGGCCATGGACGGCTTCCAGGTCACGACGCTCGAAGAGGCGCTGCCCTACGCGGACATCATCATCACCGCCACCGGCAACCGTGACATCGTGACTATCGAGCACATGTTGATGATGAAGCACCAGGCCATCCTCGGCAACATCGGACACTTCGACAACGAGATCGACATCGCGGGACTCGCCAACCTGGTCGGAGTGAAGCGCGAGAACATTAAGCCCCAGGTCGACAAGTGGATCCTGCCCAACGGACGCGCCATCATCCTGCTCTCCGAAGGTCGCCTGCTCAACCTGGGCAACGCCACCGGCCACCCGAGTTTCGTGATGAGCAACTCCTTCACCAACCAGACGATGGCCCAGATGGAGCTCTTCTCCAACAACGCTCACTACGAGAAGAAGGTTTACGTGCTGCCCAAGCACCTCGACGAGAAGGTCGCGCGCTTGCACCTCGACGCACTAGGTGTCAAGTTGACGCAGCTCTCCAAGCAGCAGGCCGACTACATCGGCGTCGCCGTCGACGGACCCTTCAAGCCCGACAGCTACCGCTACTAGGGGGCGGCGCTGGGGGCGAGACGCCTGTGTAGTGTCGAAGTGGGGAGCCGGGCAACGGAGCCGGACCCTGGGGGAAGCCATGAAGTCACCTACGGCGCGGCGCAGTGTCCTTGACGCCATCGGCAACACACCACTCGTCGAGATCGACGGTGTGTGGGTCAAGCTCGAATACCTGAACCCGTCGGGTTCGATCAAAGCGCGTATGGCGCGCTACATCATCGAGCGTGCCGAGAGTGAGGGGCTGATCAGCCCCGGCGACACCATCGTCGAGGCCTCCAGTGGCAACACCGGCAATGCCATGAGCATGGTCGCCGCCGTCAAGGGCTACAAGATGATCGTGGTGATGCCCGAAGGACTGAGTCCTGAGCGTTCTGCCATCTCGAGCGCCTTCGGCGCACAACTAGTCACCGTCGGCAACTTTCACGTCAACCAGGCTCTGGAGATCGCACGCGAACTCGGCGAACGTCCCGGGCACTTCAGTCCTCGCCAGTTCGAGTCGGAGTGGAACGTCGAAGAGAACCGCACCTGGCTCGGCCCCGAGATCTTGAATCAATTACCCAATGGAGAACTCCCCGACGTCTTCGTCATGGGGGTGGGCACTGGCGGCACATTGATCGGCGTGGGCCAGGCGTTCCGTGCAGCCAATCCCGCCGTCAGGATCGTCGGGCTCGAACCGTCGGAATCGTGCACGATCCTCTGTGGCGACACGGGACTTCACAAGATCGAGGGCATCGCTGACGGATTCGTCCCGGGTATCTATCAACGGCATCGCGACATCGTCAGTCGCGTCGTTGACGTGCACAGTGACGATGCCGTCGCCGAGATGCGACGACTCGCGCGCGACCACGGCATGCTGGTGGGACCGAGCTCCGGGGCCAACATGGTTGCAGCGCGTCGACTACTCGACGAGAACTCTGACGACTTAGTGGTCACCATCATGTGCGACGAGGGAGAGAAATACCTCAGTGAGTACTTCATTCCTGAGGTGCACCCGATAACGCTCGAGAGTCTCAACCTCAGCGTCCCGTAGCGAGGCGCCTTTCAATTCATCCGGAGTTGGACTGCGCCCCACGAATCGCGGAGCGCAGTCCAACTCGATTTAGGCGTCGGCCAACTTTTCCAGCTCGGTGACCTCGGCACGGTAGACGCCGGCGAGTTGGCGGTTGATGCGCCCACGTAGGTAGAACACGTACCACGCGGTACCTACCAGGACGGTGTAGAGCAGGTACTCCCCCGCCACGTGACCTTCCTGGGGTGCCAGAGCGACCACGATCACTGCGGACACGTAGAGGATGGCAACGACGGCTATTGGCAGGAACCAGCGTCCCAGTGAGAAATCAGTAGCACGGGCACGGCCAGGGATCTTCTTCTTGAGATAGGCATAGATGGCGCCACCGACAGTTAGCAAGTAGATCATGTAATACGCCACACTCACGATGGAGATCACGTTGGCAGTGATGCCGGCGGATAACAGGTTGATGCCGATCCCCACCGCCAGGACCAACAGAATCGACGCGATGGGCGTCGCCGTCGAATCGTTGACCTTACCGAGGATGCCCGATGCCGGGAGCATCTTGTCGCGCGCCAGAGCGAAGCACAGGCGCGTCGCGACCACCATGTTGGCCAGCACGCACGAGAAGATGGCGATGAAGACGATCACCTGGAGGATCACGCTGGCGACCTGGCCGAACTGGTATTGGAAGATGTACACCAGGTCGTTCTTGTTCTGTCCCAGCATTGCGGTGATGCCCTTGGGGATGGCGATGAGGAAGCCGATAATCATGATGGCGCTCGCCAAGACCGAAACATAGTTGGCTCGGATCATCGCCGTGGGCGTCGTTGCCCTCGGGTCAAGAGTCTCTTCGGACAGGTCCGCCGCACCCTCCCAACCGATGAAGGTGTAGAGCGGTAGTAGCGACGACAGCACGATGCCGTACCAGAGCGAAGAGTGATTCGTACGAACGGTGGAAGTCAAGACGGAAAAACCCGCGTCGTGCTTGAAGAAGAACATCGTGCCGATAATCAGCATGAGGGCCGCGATGACCGAACCGGCTATCTCGAAGAACACTCCCCAGTTGTTGAACGCACTCACTGCCTTGATGCTGAGGATGTTGATGACCGCTGCCGCGGCCAACGTCACGCAGACGAAGACGACGGTGTCAGTGTGGGTCGGCGATTTCCAGATATCGGGCACGAATACCGATGCCAGTGCCGCCGCCGTCGCTGTCGCTCCCGCGATGAATGCCACCAATGCGGTGTAGCCCGTGAACCATCCGTAGTGCGGACTGATGAGTCGACTGTTCCACTGGTACGCGAAGCCAGTGATCGGAATACGTGCTGCCAGGTGCGAGTACACCATCACTATGAGAAAGACCCCGGCGGCGCAGGGCAACCATAGAGCGACGCCGACGCCACCCGACGTGCCAAAGAGGCTCGGCAGTAGGAAGAAGATTCCCGTCGTGATGCTGATCATCGAGAACGCAATCGCGAAGGAGCCGTAGGGTCCTAGCACTCTCTTCAGAGATTGTTGATACCCAAAGTGGTGGAGGTCATCCACGTCCGCCACATCTGACAGTTCCTTCTCATGAACGGTCTCACCCGGATTCATAGACATTGACGATGCTCCCCTGCTCGCAGTTGATGGTTGATAGTAGGGACCCGTCACTCCAAAGTGAAGGATGAATCTATCTCGTTATTGTGTCGATTCTCGACACAATCCTCCGGCCGTGCTGTGGCATGATGGCGTCAGCATACGGTGATGAATCGAGGCGACGTGGAGAACATCAGCCTTCGACAGATCGAGGCCTTCCTCGCTGTGGTCGAGGAAATGCACTTTGGCCGCGCGGCGGACCGCCTGTTCGTTTCGGCACCGTGGCTCAGCCACACCATCAAGGACCTCGAAAGATCACTCGACGTCGGTCTGCTCATCCGCACCACACGCAGCGTCGAGTTGACCCCCGCCGGTAACGTCTTCGCCGCGCTGACGAGTCAGGTGATGCACGACCTCAATACCGCCATCAAGACTGCTCGAGGCATGAACGCGTCACACCGCGGTGCCCTCAAGCTGGGCTACACCATTGGCGCGGGCCTCGAAGTGGTCCCGCGGCTCCTTCGCACGTATCACGAGCGTCGTCCCGACATCGGCATCGAAACCGAGGAGTTCGACTTCACCGACCCCACGGCGGGACTACGCGACAACCTCGTGAACGTGGCCGTCATCCGCCAGCCTGTTGGCCTCGCCGGCCTGGTCTCCGTGGACCTCGCCAGCGAGCGCCTGGTCGCCTGCCTGCCCGAGGACCATGCGCTCGCCTCGCGAAAATCGCTCAAAGTGGCCGACGTCCTGCCCGAACCCATCGTCGCTGCACCGGCGTCGCCCGGTCCGTGGCGCGACTACTGGATCTTGAGTGAGTATCGCTCGGGGCCGGCGCCCGTGGTCGCTGAGGCCAGCAATCTCGACGCCGAGATGCACCTCGTCTCTCGTGGCATCGGCATCAGTATCACCTCAGAGGCGGTGGGTCTCTGGTATCGACGCCCGGGGGTGACCTTCGTTCCGATCGTCGATCTGGCCCCGTGTGTCGTGGCGTTGGCGTGGTGGCCCCAGGACACTGGACTCGTCGCCCAATTGGCCGAGGTCGCTAACGAATTCCGATTGGCCGCCGTCACGCTGTAATCCCGAGGCGACGCCGTGAAGCGTGACACGCCATTGCCCTCAGGCGCGGAATTCTCAATTATGTCGATATTTGACAACAATGGCACGAGGGATTCCACCTTGTGTGAGCTCGATGGTGGCTCTATCGTTCGACCACCTGTCCAATTTCGGTCCGGTAGATCGCGAGTTTGCTCCACCCCGTGGGTGGCCACTCACGGATAAGGAGCCGCCATGCCATCGACGACAACTACTCCTGCTACGACTTCCGCCGAGCGCGGTCGACGTGCTCTGTTACACGAACCGGCCGGGGGTGACGCGGACAAGTTGACCCTCATCAAGGCCCTCGGTTCTCTCGTGTGGGACGACCAGGGGCGCGAGTACATCGACTGCACTGCGCAGGCCTGGTCCAACAACCTCGGCGCCAACGATCCCCGAGTGATCGCCGCCGCCGCTGATCAACTCACCCAGATCACCCACGCCCGCCCCACCTTCCATACGCCCGCGTTGCTGGAACTCGCCGATTTGATGACGTCGATCGCACCTCCGGGGCTCGACCGAGTGGGATTCACCCTGCACGGCTCCATGGCCGTCGAGATGGCCTTCAAGCTCGCGATGCGCAATCGCCCGGGTAGCCAGCACATCATCACCCTTCAAGACGCCTACCACGGTCGTTCCATCACCACGATGGCCGCGAGTTGGCCCCACCCCCACAACGTGTTCGGTCCCCTGCAGGGATCGTTCACTCGAGTGCCCCACCCCGACCTCTACCGCACGCGCCCCGGCCTCACCCCCGAACAAGAAGCCGATCTATGCCTAGGTCTCCTGCGCGACACCATCACCAAGGGGGTCGACGGACAGGTCGCCGCCCTCATCTATGAACCCATCCAGGGCAACGGTGGTCACAATGAGTTTCCCGCTAACTGGCACGAAGGACTTCGCCAGGTCTGCGACGAGTTCGGTCTGTTGCTCATCGTCGACGAGGTCCAGACGGGTCTCGGGCGAACGGGTCGGATGTGGGGAGCCGAGTACTACGGCATCGAACCCGACATGATCGTCTTCGGCAAGGGAGTCGGCGGAGGCTTTCCACTGGCGGGTGTTCTCGCCAAAGCCGAGCACGCCAACTTCATCGCTGGCGACGATCAGCTCACTTTCGGTCAATTCCCAATCTCGATCGCTGCGGGCCTTGCGGCGGTTCAGGCCATCATCGATGACGGATTGGTCGAGCGGGCCGCCGCTCACGGTGAGTACGCCACTACGCGACTCTTGAAGTTTAAGGAACGCTTCACACTGATTGGTGACGTTCGAGGACCGGGCCTCATGGCGTCGATCGAGATCGTCAAGGACCGCGAGACCAAGGAACCCGCCCGCTCGGAGTCTCACCAGATCTTCCTTCGCGCCCAGGCCCGTGGAGTAATCCTCGGCGAAAGCCGTTACGCCGGGCTGGGGAACCTGATCAAAGTGAAGCCTCCGCTCGACATCACCGACGAACAACTGGCCTCAGCGCTTGACGTCCTCGAGGTCGTCCTGGAAGAAGTCCAGACGGAGTTCGACCGTGTGTGAAACCTGCTTATTCATTCGCGCCGAGCACGCCATCGCATGAAGGTCGGCATCCCTCGCGAAGTCAAGGACCACGAATTCCGGGTGGCCATCACGCCCCCGGGTGTGCGCGAACTGTCACTGCACGGTCACCAGGTCCTGGTCGAGCAAGACGCCGGTGCAGGTTCTTCAATCGACGACGACCAGTACGTCGCCGCGGGGGCCATCATCATCTCGAACGTCGATGATGTCTGGGCCGAGAGTGACATGATTCTCAAGGTCAAGGAGCCAGTCGCGCAGGAGTACGCGCGCATGCGCCGCGACCAGATCCTCTTCACCTACCTGCATCTCGCCGCCGATCGAGCTTGCACTGACGCTTTGCTCGCCGCGGGCACTACCGCGATCGCCTACGAGACGGTGCAACTCGCCGACAACTCTCTTCCCCTCCTCGCTCCGATGTCCGAGGTCGCGGGTCGACTGGCAACCCAAGTCGGCTCACATCACTTGACCCGCCAGGGCGGTGGTCGAGGGGTATTGATGGGCGGCGTTCCCGGCACCCACGGAGCGAACGTGGTCGTGATTGGCGCAGGAGTTTCGGGTCAGAATGCCGTGGCGATGGCCATGGGCATGCAGGCCGACGTCACCGTGCTCGATCGCAACGTCGATCGCCTTCGCCAAATCGACGCCGCATACGATGGTCAGTGTCGCACCATCATGTCCAGTGAGTTCGAGGTCGATGCGGCCGTGGTGGGTGCCGACCTCGTGATCGGTGCGGTGCTGGTCGCGGGTGCCAAGGCTCCCCAAATCGTGAGCAATGAACTGGTCTCTCGGATGAAACCTGGATCGGTTCTCGTCGACATCTCGATCGACCAGGGTGGATGCTTCGAGGATTCACACCCCACGACGCACACTGATCCCACGTTCCGCGTCCACCAGTCTCTCTTCTACTGCGTGGCCAACATGCCCGGCGCGGTTCCCTTTACCTCGACCTACGCACTCACCAACGTGACGCTGCCGTACGCGGTGCAGTTGGCCGATCGAGGTTGGCGCGAGGCACTCGCGCTCGACCACGCGCTGGCTCGAGGTCTCAATTGCCACGACGGCGAATTGACCAACGCCCAGGTTGGCGTCGCTCTCGGCTACGACGCCGTCCACTTTGTGGCCTAAGCGGTGACGTCGACGCGTGGATCAGGCCGTGAGTTGCTGAATGAGAGTCTGAGAGGGTGACCCTCGTCGCGGGAGTGGACTCCTCAACACAGTCGTGCAAGGTCGTCATTCGTGACGCCGACTCCGGCCGACTGGTGCGCGACGGTCGCTCGCCACACCCCGAGGGAACCGAGGTCGATCCTGAGTTCTGGTGGCAGGCCTTGCATCGCGCCATCGATGCCGCAGGTGGTCTCGATGACGTGGCCTCGCTGAGCGTCGCGGGTCAGCAGCACGGCATGGTGTGCCTCGACGATAAAGGTCGGGTGGTGCGCCCCGCGCTGTTGTGGAATGACACCCGCTCGGCTCAAGCGGCACGCGAACTCACCGGTGATCTCGGGGCGCACGCGTGGGCCAAGACAGTGGGCCTGGTACCGGTGGCGTCATTCACGGTGTCCAAACTTCGCTGGCTCGCCGAACATGAACCCGCGCACGCGGCGAGAGTGGCCGCGGTGTGCTTGCCACATGACTGGCTGACCTGGAGGTTGTCAGGATCGACGTCGATCGAAGACCTGTCAACAGATCGATCCGACGCGTCGGGCACCGGCTACTTCGACCCCCGTAGCGACGAATACCGTCGCGACCTCCTGACCCTGGCCTTTGGTCGCGACCTGATTCTGCCCACGGTACGACGACCGAGTGAGCGGCTCGCGTCGGACGGCCGTCTCGTGCTGGGACCCGGTGGTGGCGACAACGCCGCCGCACAGCTTGGAGTCATGGCCGAGAACGCCGCGATCGTGTCGTTGGGCACGTCGGGCACGGTGTTCGCACGCAGTGACACGATGCCGATGGACGCCACCGGCATCGTCGCAGGCTTCGCCGACATGACCGGGCGCTATCTACCCCTCGTCTGCACACTCAACGCCGCACGCGTCCTCGACGCGGTCGCCACCCTGTTAGGCGTGAGTCTCACCCAACTCAGCGATCTAGCCCTATCAGCAGATGCGGGCTCGCAGGGAGTCACCATGGTGCCCTACCTCGAAGGCGAGCGGACGCCGAACTTGCCCGACGCAACGGCGGCACTGCACGGCCTGACTCTATCCAACACCACTCCCGCCAACGTTGCACGCGCCGCCGTTGAAGGGATGCTCAGCGGTGTGTCGGCTGGACTCGACGCCTTGACCGAATTCAACTGTCCCTGGGATCGAGTACTACTCATCGGAGGAGCGGCACAATCCGAGGCCGTCCGCTCAATCGCCCCGTCCGTGTTCGGCGTGTCGGTGGAGGCCCTCCCACCGGGCGATTACGTGGCCGCGGGTGCGGCCCGCCAGGCGGCCTGGGTGCTCGCAGCGTCCGTCGACCCTCCGAATTGGACTGACTGCGTAGAGACGGCGCATCGATACGACACTCCCGTCACCGCGGGACTTCGCGAGAGATACCTGCAGGCCTCACAACGATTCCTCGCGCGCTAGCTCCTGGAGGCGCCTGGCACCGCAGATCGCAGTACTGGAACTCGACGGTCCTTCGCCAGCAACGAACTGGACAATAGTGACGTCGTCTCAGTCGCGCAGACGAATGAAAGACCGTTCAACTCGTCGGCGACGACCTCGTCATCCGATGACACTCGATTGCGCCGACGTGGTGATGGGCTACGACGCCCAGTTGACCGACATGGTCGACGTCACGTGCCGCTTCGGTTGGTTCACCCATACCGTGGCATTGCCCTACCAGGCAGAGGGGATCGTCGTCACCTACGCCTGTCCGAGTATGCATTGAGCGAGGACGCGGTCCTCACAAAGGTGAGATCGTGACTAGGCGCGGAATAGTAATACTCGCGAAGCAGTCGGGGCGTAGAGTTTTGGCCCTACAGAGGCGTAACGTACGCCGCGTGAAGACCGCCATCCACCAAGAACGTGCTCGCGGTCATGAACGACGAGTCGTCGCTGGCCAGGAACAACACCGCGC
>Ga0302195_10003287_pt1 | contig 12690 bp, 12 predicted proteins | sample II_Bog_N1_2_FD_198778 | JGI IMG/M metagenome (GOLD analysis project Ga0302195, IMG submission 198778) | Peat permafrost microbial communities from Stordalen Mire near Abisko, Sweden - II_Bog_N1_2 | ecosystem: Environmental > Terrestrial > Soil > Wetlands > Peat | place: Sweden: Abisko...
GCAGTGATGCTGCGGCTATGAGGCGCGTCACTTCCCCTTATAATCCTCAAACAGCTCAGGAAACTGCGCCTTCAGCGCCTCGATTTTGGGGCGGTCGCATACCAGGATGTAGGGGTTCTCCGGGTTGTGGTCGGCGTAATGCTGGTGGTAATACTCGGCATCGTAGAAGCCCTTCAATGGCGTTACCTGGGTCACAATCGGCTTGGGAAATACATGCGCCGCGTCAAGCTGCGCGATGTAGGCCTGGCTGATCCTGCGCTGCTCGTCATTGCTATAAAAGATTGCAGACCGGTACGAGGTTCCTTCATCCGGCCCCTGCCGGTTAAGCTGCGTTGGATCGTGCGCCACGGAAAAGAAGATGCGCAGCAACTGCCCGTAAGTAATCTTCGACGGATCGTAAACCACCTGCACCGATTCCGCGTGCCCGGTGGTTTCAGTGGTCACCTGGTCGTAGGTCGCGGTATCGGCTGCGCCGCCCGCATAGCCGACGGTGGTGTCAAGCACCCCCTTTACGCGCTCGAAGACCGATTGCGTGCCCCAGAAGCAGCCGCCGGCGAAGACAGCAGTCTCTTTGCCCGGCGCCTGCGATAGCGAATCGTCGGAGGTGGCGGGAGGGATGGGGGAGCGGCCCGCTCCCCTGGCATTGGTGAAGACGCCCACAACGGCGATAACCGCGACAATAAGGACGACCAGGGAAAGCATTCTCGACATATAACCTCCAGCGCCTGGGGAAAGGATAGGGGAAGCGCGCCACCATTAAGATGACGCCGGCGGGGAAAGGTTACCAAAGCTGGAAGACGCACGCCATCGGAGTGCGCCGCGACATTTGCTGACGGCAGGATTCTGCCTGGGGACGGCAAAGCTCGCAAGCAGAACCCCATTCTTTGCCTTTCTACCCTGCACGACGCAATTTGGGTTGCTCCCTCGGGAACTATCTCCACAAATTCCGCGTATTAGCAAAATATGCAATGCGTGGGTACATTAACGTGGAGCGAGATTGGGCTGGCATCGCCAAGCAGACCAGCGAGGCGTACTCTGGAAGGTCCGGGGTTAGGCGCTCAGAGGCCCCCCGCCGCAAGCCACGTGCAGGGCGGAAGGACGGCAGCGCCGGTCACCCGCCTGGCGCGTGTGGAGGAGGGTCCGCTGGAGATCGAATGGTCCCAAGTCGTCCGTCGATGCATGGATGGGGATTCCGGCGCATGGGCTGAACTGGTCCGCACTCATCATCGGCGTGTGTACGGGCTGTGCTACCGGTTTACGGGTAACCCGACCGACGCCGAAGACCTGACCCAGGACGTATTCCTGAAGGTCTACTCCAACCTCTCCAGCTTCGATACGGGACGCGGCAGCCTGCAGGTGTGGATCACAACCATGACCCGCAACCTGCTGGTTGACAACTTCCGGCGGACGCGCAACCAGCGGGCCACTTCATCGCTGGACGACGGCTGGGAATCCACCGAGGAGCTAAGGCCGATTGACCGGCTCACCGCTGGCGGCCCGTCTCCGCACGAGTCGGCTGCGCAGAAAGAACTTGCAAAAATGGTGCAATATGCACTGGCACGTGTCTCCGTCGAGCTGAGAGAGGCCGTCATTCTAAGAGACCTGCAGGATTTGGACTACAAGGAGATCGCCTGCGTGCTTGGCATTCCCGAAGGGACGGTTAAGTCCCGCATCAGCAGAGGCCGCGCGGAACTGGCGCGCCTGCTGGAACGTAATAAACGGGAGGTGATGTAATGGCAGATCGCAGTTTCATTCCGAACTCGCCCGCATGCGGTCAGTGGGAAACACTGCTTGCCGATGCTCTGGACGGGCTGTTGCGGCCTGAGGACGAGCAGATCTTCGCCGCGCACATGGCTATCTGCCCGGCCTGCACGGCACTGTTCGATGAAGCCCGGCGTGGGCGCGAGTGGCTGGAGTTCCTCGCGCCCGAGCCGGAGGTTCCCCTCGGCCTGCTGGACAAGATTCTGGCGCAGACGGGTCCGGGCCAGGTGGAAGGGTATGGCCTTATTTCCGGCGGCGCGAGTGTGTTGCCCATGCCCCCGGCCTGGCAGCGTCCCGGCTTTGTGGGCCATGTTCGCCGCTTTGCCGAACCCCGCCTGCTGATGACCGCGGCGATGGCATTCTTTTCTCTCACACTAACGCTCTACCTGACCGGCTTCCGTTTAAGCAGCGTGCATTTGTCTGACCTTCGGCCCACCGCTGTGCGCTCGTTCATGGAGCGGCGGCTAACCATGGCCTCCACGCCCATCGTTCGTTATTACGATCACCTCCGCTTTGTTTACGAGGTTGAATCGAGAATGCGCCAGTTGCGCCGTTCCGCACCGGGCCAGGACGACGATCAGGCGCCCAAGGGCAATTCGCCGGCCGCGCCCGGGGAGTCGAAACAGACGCCTGGTCACAAAGACGGCGGCTCCCGCATGGATCCCCCGCAACAGTCGGTTAACCCGGCACGCAACGACTCTTACGATTTTTTGGAGACTTCCCTTAGGTTTAACTCCCTGACTTCTCACGCCCGGCCCGCGCACTCCGCCGGCTCCGCTATAGCAGCACGGGAAAGGAGCACAAAATGGACTGCGTAAATCACAGTGGTGTAAGCGCAACCGCCTATTGCCAGAGTTGCGGCAAGGCGCTCTGCGTCAGCTGCGTCCGCAAGGCCGCTGGCGGCCAGATTCTCTGCGAGCCTTGCTGGACGGCGTGGCAGACCTTTCAACAACCCTTTACAGCCCCCGCAGCAGGACCGCATCCTTCGGCGGCTGCCGTGCTGGGACTCATTCCAGGCGTGGGCGCCATGTACAACGGCCAGTTCTTCAAAGGTCTTATCCATGTCGTCATCTTCGCGGTGCTGGTGAGTATCACGGAGTACCACGGCATCTTTGGCATCTTCATTGGAGCGTGGTGCCTTTACCAGTCGTTCGAGGCATATCACACGGCATTGGCAATTCGCGATGGCCAGCCGCTGCCCGATCCGCTGGGACTGAATGAAGTGGGCAACTGGCTCAATCTTGGCAGCCGGCCGCGGCAACCTGGTCAGCCCGGTGCACAGCCCGGCCCCGGCCCGTTTCCGTTCAGTCCAACTTCGGGTCCCGCGGCTGGACAAGCTCCGGCAGATCCGGCGGCAGGGGCCTATCAACCGCCACAGGCAGGGCAGTACCAACCGTACCAGGCTCCTTACCAGGCTCCGTATCAGCAGGCTGCGTACACGCCACCGGGAACGGACTATGGTATTCCGCCCATGCCACCGATTCCGCCAATTCCACCCATGCCGCCTGTGGCGCCGCTCTATTGGCGTCGCAAGGAGCCCATCGGCGCCGTGGTCCTGGTTGCCCTGGGAGTATTGCTTTTGCTCAATCAGTTCGACATATTCAATGGCCGCCTGCTTGAGTTCTCATGGCCGCTGGTATTGATCGGGTTGGGAGTCTGGCTGATCGTTCGTCGTCTCGCTTCGCAAGGAGGTCCCAAATGAGCCGTTACATCTTGATTCGCCGTCTTCGCGGTCCCGCCTTTCTTTTGCTTGTGGGCGTGATCGCACTGCTGGCCCAGGCACACATCCTGGGCTGGGACAAGAGCTGGCCGCTCTATCTGATCCTGTGGGGCGTTCTGATGCTGGCTGAGCGCGCAGCATTGGCCGCCGAGGGTGGTTATCCTCCGCCGCCTTATACGGGCTCGCCCTACCCGAATTCGGACTATCCGACTACTGGCGGTGTCGCGCCCCAATATCCGCCGCAACAGGCGTCCACCGCCATCGAAACCACACATTCGCATCCATTCGGGAATGATCCCGAAGGAGGGCAATCATGAGCAGCGTACCTCCCAACATGCCACCCGGCGGCGGCGCTCCGCCTCCGTATACTCCTTATGACCCCAAGACCCAGTGGCGCGTGTATCGCGAGCAGCAAAAGGCGGCCTGGCGTGCGCAGCGCGAAGCGTGGAAGGCCCAGCAGCAGGCATGGAAGGCCGGATACCGTGGCGGAGTCTACGTTCCGCACGTTCCGTCAATCGTTGGCCCCATTCTTCTGGTAGGCTTTGGCGTTGTCGCGTTGCTGGTTGTCACCGGCCACATTGCCTCAGGCGAGTTCTGGGCCTGGTATGCACACTGGTGGCCGCTTCTGCTTATTGGCGCGGGCCTTGCGCTGCTTGGCGAGTGGGCGCTGGACATGCGCCGCGAGGTCCCGGTACGCCGCGGCGGCAGCTTTGTCGGTATCCTCTTCCTGCTGGCCATCATTGGATGCAGTGCGGCCGGCTGGAATAACTGGTGGGGCCCGTTTCGCGCCCAGTTCGGCGATCAGGGCGACGACTTCTTCAACACCTTCGGGCAGCCCGAGAGGGACAACGACCAGCAGGTTCAGAACACGCAGATTCCGGCCAACGCCTCCATCGAGATTCAGAATCCCCGCGGCGACGTCAGCATTACTTCGGCAGATGCATCTTCGGTCCAGGTCCAGGCTCATGAAGTGGCCTACGCCGGCTCCGACAGCGATGCCAAAAAGATCTTCGACACCGAGGCCGCGCATGTTACGGTCAGCGGCAATGCCGTGCTGGTCAAGTCCGACGGAAACAACAGCGGCCGCATCAACCTCACCATCACGGTTCCCAAAACCGCGCGAGTTATAGTCAATGCCGGCAGGGGAGACCTGACCGCGGCAGGCCTTGGGGCAGGCATCAACATCACAGCATCGCACGGCGACGTGCACCTGAGCGCCATCAGCGGTTCGGTCCAGGTGCACAGTTCCACCGACAAGCACGACATATCCGCGCACCAGGTTGACGGCGACCTTACCATCGACGGCTCCTGCAACGACCTCACACTTTCCGAGATCAAGGGTAAAGTCGCGCAGACCGGGGAGATCCTCGGCGACGTGCATATGGAGAATGTTTCCGGCGCCGTGCATCTGCACACCTCGGTCACCGACCTGCAAGTGGCGGAACTGCCCGGTGACCTGACTCTGGATTCCGATGACCTCCGCGTCTCGCAAGCCAAAGGACAGGTTCGCGTGGTTACTCATGCCAAGGACATCGATCTGAGCCAGATCTACGGCGATAGCTTTGTAGACGACACCAGGGGCGAGATTTCCATTGAGCCGGCCGGTCCTTACAGCGTGGATGCGAAGAATGGAAAAGGCGACGTGTCGGTAACGCTTCCGCCCAACGCATCGGCGACGGTAAGCGCTCGCACGCGCAACGGTGATATCGCTTCGGACTACACCATGCCCGAGGTTGGCGACGGTGAAAACAAGGTTGCCAACTTCCGTATCGGCTCCGGCAGCGCGAAGATCACACTCAGCGCCGACGTGGGCGACCTGCACATCAAGAAAGGCTCAGGCTCTCCCGAAGAAACGTCAACGCCATCCCCGGCTCCAGAGCCCAATGCGCCTCACCTGAAGACGCCCAAGCCTCTGCCGCCGCACCCGGTGACGCAATAACAGCGCAGCCGCAGCGTGTTCCTGCGCACAAATGCTCCGTGACCCATCCTTGCGATTCTTTCGTGTCGCAAGGATGGGATACGATAAATCCCTTGTCTCTTGGGGCGGGTCACCAGACAAAGGGAATCAGGTGGTAGCGCGTCTTCAGGCAGTATTCGGGATAGCCTGACAGCTCCTCGCGAAGCACCTTTTCTTCGTTGATTAGCCGCAGCGCATAGAAGGGAATCAGCAGCGCGAAAGCTGGCAGTGCCACCCAGGAGCCAAGCGCCAGTGGCGCACCAAGACACAAAATCACAGAGCCCAGGTAGAGGGGATGCCGAACCCATGCGTACGGCCCCGTCGAGATTACCGTTTGCCCGGCATCGACAGTAATAGTGCGACCTGCATAGCTGTTCACCTTCAATACCCAAAACACAAATACAAGGCCACTCGCGACGAACGCCAGGGAGATCGCTGTGATCCACGCAGGCACTTCGCCCACCAGGCGCCGCGACCATCCCAGCCTGTAGTCGAAGCCCGGAAGCAGAAACGCCCCCAGAAACAGCAGCATAAACACACGCATCAGGTGCTTCTGTTCCTTTACTGTCTCCCGCGTCCGCATCCTGCGCTCCATAAGCGGCCGGTCGTAACGCAGGAAGTAAACAAATCCAGAAAGTACGAGCAGAAACATGGTCGCCAGAAACGTCCAACCCTGCCAGAAATGCAGAGTCCCCGCCGGAAGAAAGATAACCGCCGCTAACAGAGCCGGGATAAACACCATGCGCAACGCAACCTTCAATTCGAGGCTCATGCGTATCCTCCTTGTCGCGTTTTTCTACCGGCAGCCATGTTACCCCAGGTCCACTCCGCCCGTCTGTGATTTGACAACGATTGCCGAGGTTCCAAACCCGCCGCCTGTCCACTGTTCACTGTGTAGAGACTTCCATCCAACCCCGATCTCGTTGTATTCTCCATTCGCGGGAGGATGATTGTTCTCATGACTGATGCGCCTGTTCGAGTCATCACCGTCGAGCGCGAGTATGGATCGCGCGGCGGGGAGTTTGCGCACGATCTGGCTGCGCGCCTGGGTTGGCGCCTGCTCGATTCGGAGCTTCCATGTGCCGCAGCCCGCGCGGCGGGTGTGCCTGCCGAGCTGGCCGCCAAGTACGACGAGCGCCTCGACCCCTGGTACTACCGCTACGGCAAAGTCTTCTGGCACGACTCGCCATATCCCATGACAGGGCTTTCCGAAGATCAGGTTTTCGATTCCGAACGCATGTTGTCGCTTATTCGCCAGCAGATTCTCGAAGCAGCCAGGGAGGGGAACTGCGTCCTGGTGGGCCGTGGCGCGGCCTGTGCGCTGGCGGGATCGCCGGGTTGCTTTCACGTGTTTGTTTACGCCACCGCGAGCGCCAAGCGCGACTGGTTCACGCGCGCCTTTCCCAAGCAGGCGCCGCAGGCCGACCAGCTTCTTGCTTCCTTCGACAAGCGGCGCGCCGCCGTCATCCGCAAGTTTTACCAGCAGGAGTGGTGTTCGCGCAGCCTCTATCACATGCTCCTGAACTCATGCATGGGCACTGAAGCAATGATCGCCGCAGTCGAGAACGCCGCCAGCCTGGCGTCGGCATGCGCTCAATAGTCCGTCGCCGGCTAGCATTCGGCGGCTCGCTGGTCAGCCCTCGGATTCCCGCTTCCGGCAACTAGCGGATGTGGAAGCTATAAGCCACGCCGCCAGAGATGATTGGATAGGTCGTCAACGGCTTCAAATCGCTGTTCCACTTGGCAACCTGGGCAGTCAGGTTGGTTTGGAAGTTATTTGCGATCGGGTTGTTGCCCTGAAGGTTGGCGCATTCTGTTTGTGCCTGGTCAAGGCAAACCGTGCCGCCCAAATTTACATTTACGGTGGGCGCGCCAACCACGGCGATGCCAATTTCAAACGGGAACGACAAGTGTCCCTTACGCGGAATTTGATTTCCCCATCCAGTAGTAATCGTGAATGCTGCTTTGTTGGTGTTCAGAGCCAGCGTCCCAGTTCCGTTCAGTGGATTTGAAGTGGCCGAGTAGTAATTTTGCCCGTTCAAAGTAAAACTGTCTCCACCTGGAACGTTGGCCGTGGCGGTTAGCTGGTTTCCGTTGTAGAGCAGCAGGCCGGGGCTGATGCGGATGGGCAGGTGCAGCGGGTAATAATCCACGTCAACTCCCATCGAAGCCAGGCTCAGCTTGCCGGTGGCGCTGATGCCGCTTGAATTGAAATTGGTGGAGTAGTTAAAGAAGTTGCCGGTGGCGCGCAAGTTGAGGTTTTTGCTCACGTTGGTTGTTGCGGCCAGTTGAAGACCCAGCGGCGAGACGCCGAAACCGAGCGCGAACCGCGTGAGCGTGTGGGAGGAACTGGCATCGCCTTTTGGCGACGATACCTGGCCCGCAGATCCGTCGAGGCTGGATTCGGGGTCAACCAGGCTGGTAGAGAAGCTCGGGGTCTGGGCCGCAAGACCGGCAGACGCGAATAGCAGGACGAGAGAGAGCACGGGAACGGTCTGTTTCACGAGAAAACCTCCTTGAAGTTTGGAAAAAGCTCCCAAAGCACTGGCTGGCTTCTGCCGGCCGATTCGGCGTTCCGTCTCTTGCGGTGCATTTTCACGGCAAGAAGAATGGCGTCGCGTTAGGCATTGGATTGCCATCAAGATACAACGGAAAGGTGTTCTCTGTCGCTGAATACTTGGCGCGGCGACGTAAAAAGTCCAATCTGGGTAATATTCGTTCGCCGAAATCAGTTCGGTCCGGCCGTGCGATGCGATGCGGAAGATAGAGCTTAAGCGGCGTATCGATTGCGATCAGCGAATGCGTCGGCCGGGGCAAATGCCTTAATCTGACCCCATGGCCAAACTGGACCAGGAAGCAAGCGAGACCGCAAGGCAGCGCCACTTATTGTTGGAGTGGTATGCGCACAACCGGCGCGACCTGCCCTGGCGGCGCAACCCTGAGCCATACAGCGTTTGGGTTTCAGAGATCATGCTGCAGCAAACCAGGGTGGCAGCCGTAGTCGAACGCCACCAGGCCTTTCTGGCCCGTTTTCCAACGCTTGTCTCCCTGGCGCTTGCCACAGAGGAAGACGTGCTGGCCATGTGGAGCGGACTTGGTTACTATCGCCGGGCGCGCATGCTCCACAAGGCCGCGCAGTTTCTCGCAAGCCATCACCAGGGCAACATTCCCGTCACCTCGGAGGCCCTGCGAGCGCTGCCCGGGATCGGCGTTTATACGGCTGCCGCCATCTCCAGCATTGCTTATGGCGAAGTGGTAGCCGTGGTCGACGGCAATGTGGAGCGCGTGCTGTGCCGGCTGGAAGGCTGGGAGGCCGGTGATCGCGCGGGGGGCACAACCCTGAAGAGGAAGATCGATGCGCTGGCCAATCAACTGGTCGACCCCGCGCATCCCGGAGACTTTAACCAGGCGCTCATGGAATTGGGAGCGACTGTCTGCCTTCCGCGTAATCCGCGCTGCATGGTGTGCCCGCTGGCTGCGGACTGTGCAACTCGCGGCGAACACAGGACACAGCCGCGCTCCCGCATGCTCAGCCGCGAAGTGGCGCACGCTCTCTCGGTCCGCAGCGGCATCCAGCCCGGCGAGGCAGATCGCGAAGTGCTGCTGGAACGGCGCCCTGCATCGTTCACCGTCATGCCTGGCTTGTGGGAACTGCCCACTCTGCTGAATCCGTCCGTTCCGGAGCAGGACTTGTGTATGACCGTCCGTCATGCCATCATGCAGGTCAACTACTACGTCCGCATCTGTACGGTCTCTGAACGCGATATAAAGAATCTGGCCGCGGTCGGTGGCGAGCGGCGCTGGGTTCCGCTCAGCGTAGCAGCGACCATGGCGCTTACCGGCCTGGCCCGCAAGGTGCTGAAGCGCGCGCGCCTTTTGCCGGCAGCGCAGCCGTTCACAATTGCCCGGCCATAGCGGTTCGACGTACTCTGAAAGCTCATTTGCTCTGTCTTCGTTTCACCATCCGACGCAAACCGCGTTCCCCTCAGGGAGATCCAATGCACTGTAACCGAATGTTCCTGTTTGCCGCCGTCCTCATCGCCTCCACCCTCGTCCGCGCCCAGCAGCCGGGGGCCACGCCGGTCCCCGAAATCCCCGGCCTGCCCGCTGCGGCCCGCGCCGCCGCCGGCTCCATCGACCCGGAAAGGATGCGCGCCCATGTGCGTTTTCTGTCTCTCGATCTGCTCGAAGGGCGCGGTCCCGGCAAGCGTGGCGCGGAACTGGCGGCAGAATACATCGCTACGCAATTCGCTCTGGCCGGGGTGGAACCGGCCGGGGACAACGGTACTTATTTCCAAAGCGTTCCGCTGGTGGCCGTACACACCATCGAGGACAAGACGAAGTTCTCCTTTGTTTCCTCAAGCGGGCCGCCGCGCGATCTGGCTTACGGGACGGAAATCGTCTCAAAAGACCAGACCGGCCAGCCCAGTGCGGACTTCGACGCGCCCATCGTTTTCGTCGGCTACGGCATTCACGCACCGGAGTACAACTGGGACGACTATAAGGGTGTGGATGGCAAGGAAATCGACCTGAAGGGCAAAGTCGCCCTGGTCATCGTTAATGAGCCGCCCTCGGACGACGAGAAGTTCTTCAAAGGCAAGGCGCTCACCTACTACGGCCGCTGGACCTACAAGTACGAAGAAGCTGCGCGCCGGGGAGCCATTGGCGTGCTCATCATTCACCGCACCGATTTGGCGAGTTATGGCTGGGAAGTGGTGCGGAATAGCCAAGCCGTGGAAAAGAGCTACCTGCAAGGCGACCCCAGCGCAACGCTGCGCGCTGCCGCATGGATTCAGCACGACGTTGCCCAGCGCCTGCTTATTGTTGACGCGATTGGTCTCGACCTGGCCATCGAACGGGCCGGCAAGCCCGGTTTCCATCCTGTTGAACTTTCGACCCGCCTCCATGCGCATATCGAAAGCCGCGTCCGCCGCTATGTCAGCTCGAATGTCGTGGGGCGCGTGGCGGGAGTTAGCCCGGTCAACCAGGCGGTGCTGTACACCGCGCACTACGATCATCTGGGCATCGATCCCGACGCCAAAGGCGACAACATCTACAACGGCGCGGCCGACAACGGAACCGGCTGCGGCATCATCCTGGAGCTAGCCCGCGCGTTTTCGCAATCGTCTGTCCGGCCTCCGCATGCTGTCTATTTTGCCGCCGTTACCGCCGAGGAGCAGGGTCTGCTGGGCTCGCAGTTTTTGGGTATGCATCCGCCCATTCCCGCCGCTCAAATCGCGCTCGACCTGAACTTCGATATGATCCTCCCGATCGGCATTCCCCGCTCGGTCAGCCTGGGGGGAGCGGAGCGCATCGACTTCTGGCCCACCGTACAATCTGTTGCCGGCGCATTCGATCTGGCTCTTTTGCCCGACTCCAACCCTATGGCCGGCCACTACTACCGCTCCGACCATTTCTCACTGGCCCGCGTCGGCATTCCAGCCTTTTCCGTTGACCAGGGCGATCTTTTCGAGGGCCATACGCCGGAGTGGGGCCATGCGCAAATGGAGGACTACGAGGCGAACCACTACCACCAACCCTCCGACGAGTATCGGGCCGACTGGGACTTCCGCGGCAACGCTAAGCTGGCCCGGTTTGGATTTGTGCTTGGGTGGCTGGCTAGCGAGCAGGCGAAGCCCGTCCAATGGCTGCCGGGCGACGAGTTTGAGGCTGCGCGCAAGGCGAGCCAATAGCGGCGCGCAATAGAGGCATCCACGTGCCGGCGTCCGTCATGCTCACATCCGCTCAATCGGTCTGACATCCCCGGTCCCCAAGAGCGAGGGACCGGGGGCACCCTCATTCAGGGTGGGACAGCACACCGGGGCCGGGGGCATCAGTCGAGCTTCAGTAATAATCCGCGCAGCTCATGTAATACCCGCATTGCGTGCAAACCAGCTTGCAATGGTGTCCGCTGAGCTGGTGAGAGCAGGTAGGGCACACCTGGCAGTGATGGTCGACTGGATGAACGGCTGATTCAGCCGGAACGCCACACGAAAAATTATTCGCAAAATCGGAATCGAGCGCTCTGGGCCGCTGCGGCAACATGCCCGACAGATTAGCATGGTAGTGAGGGCAGACAGCCGGGCAACAACCCGGCGGGTGCCTTATGCATCAACTCTCTGGCGCGCCGCGGACTTCCCCTCCGCCGGGGTGCCAGGAAACCAGGGCCAAAATACCGGATCTCAAATCCCCCAAGGAGGGACAATGGCAAGCAAGGCAAGTGCGGTTTGGACAGGATCACTGAAAGAAGGCAAGGGCACCATCTCCACGGCGACCGGAGTGTTGAGCAACGCCAACTACTCGTTCGCCACGCGTTTTGAAGGCGCCGACAGCGGCACCACCCCCGAAGAGCTGATTGCGGCGGCGCACGCAAGCTGCTACTCCATGGCCCTGGGCGCAACCCTGGGCGGCGAGGGCTTTACGCCGGACAAGATCGAGACCCACGCAGCCGTCACGCTGGCCAAGGTCGAAGGCGGCTTCGCGGTAACCAAGATCGCCCTCACCACCACGGCCAGCATTCCCGGCGTCAGCGAGGAAGCATTTCAGAAGGCCGCGGCGGGCGCCAAGGCCGGCTGCCCTATCTCCAAGCTGTTCGCCAACAACACTGAGATCACGCTGGACGCCAAGCTGGTTTAGTAGCACCCCGAGTCGGCGCACGGATCTATCAAAACAAACATCCCATCCTTGCCCAACCTCTATGCAGAAGAGGCGTGGCAAGGATGGGTGTCTGTTTGCAGCCAACGATCGCACGCTCGACACGTAAACTCCACCGCAGAAAAGCCAACTTGAATTCGTTCCACTTCTGTGCGAAAGTAGTTCAATTCCGGATGCGAATTCGGATAACGCGCATAACTTCCCTGGTGCTGCAATGAGGAAATACGAGTTCAAAGCAACTATTCAAGCAGGCGTCGGCGGTGGGGCCGGTGTAGCTTTTCCATACGACGTTGAGAAGGAATTCGGCACCAGGGGGAGCGTCCCGATAAAGTCGACCATCGACGGCGTCCCATACGCCGGCTCGCTGATGAATTGCGGTTTTCCGAATCACATGGTCGGCGTGCTCAAGGGCATGCGCGAAAAGATCGGCAAAGGGCAAGGCGACACCGTTGACGTTGTAATTTGGAGAGAGGAGGCCGAGCGAACAGTCGAGATTCCCGCGGAGTTCTCAACGATGATGAAGAAAGAAGGGCTCCTCGCGAATTTCGAAAAGATGAGCTACACCCATCGCAAAGAGTATTGCCGCTGGATCGGGGAA
>Ga0302195_10003295_pt1 | contig 12682 bp, 9 predicted proteins | sample II_Bog_N1_2_FD_198778 | JGI IMG/M metagenome (GOLD analysis project Ga0302195, IMG submission 198778) | Peat permafrost microbial communities from Stordalen Mire near Abisko, Sweden - II_Bog_N1_2 | ecosystem: Environmental > Terrestrial > Soil > Wetlands > Peat | place: Sweden: Abisko, Stordalen...
ATGTGCGACGCGCCCGTGTTGAGATCCACCTCGATGATCGCCGGTGGTTCGGTCGGTGACGCCACGCTCGCCACGACCCGCTCGCCGTCGCTCGCGAGAGTGTGCACGATGGGCCACTCGAGGGGAACCTCTCGCATGCCGTTCGTGCCCAGCACACCGAGCCGTGATTTCTCGTCCTCGCTCCACGTCACCACGAGTGAGCCGTCACGCAAGGCGACGACGTTCGTCAAACCGAACACCCACGCGGGCTGAGCGAATTCGGCGTCACGGGGGTACAGCGCTTCGGGTCCACTGGCCGTGGCTCGATAGAGGTTCCACCAGCCTGAACGGTCCGAGACGAAGATGAGGGATCCACTCGCGTCGTAGAGGGGCTGCGTCACCGATTCATCCGCCGCCGCAAGCACGACGTGGACGTTGTTCACGGTGTGCCCGTCAAGGTCCGCCTCGTAGAGCATGGTGGTGTCCCACGGCATGTTCGGGTGGTCCCAGGCGATCCACGCCAGCCGTGAACCATCGGGTGACACCGTGGGCGAGGAGTAGAAGTCGTGGCCATTGGCGAGGGTCCAGACGTCTCGGGATCCGTCGGTCGCCACGGCCACCAGTTCATTGATCACCGTGTCGTCGTGACACTCCCGCACCGCGATGAGAAACTTGGCGTCGGGTGTCGGCCGGCAATCGGCGTAACGCCAAGCCTGTGGCGTCGGCGGTTCACCGGTGATGGGCACCGGTTCGCTGTCACCCTGCACGCGATAGATGCGTTGATCCGAGAAATTGGAGAAGAAGACGGTGTCGTGGTGCACGGCGTAACAGAGCCCGCCGTATTCGTGCACTAGCGTCCTGGCCGAATATTCGGAACCGAAGACGTCGCTCACCTCTGCGTGGGAGTTGCGACGCACGAGGACACTTCGCCCACCTTCGGACGGGCGACTCTCCACCCAATACGTGTCGTGCGCCTCGAGCACCGGGTCCTGCACGTCGACGACCTCGCTAACGAGGAGCTCACTAGTGATCGGGGAGATCCAAGAACCGAAGGGTGCGCGGGTGGCCGTCATCGGCCAAGAATAACGCTCCGGTCGACCCTTGACCCGTCTTGTGCACGTCCCTTCACTGGAGTCGCATCCTGTCGTCACATGCTTCGACCAAGATGACTACGTGTCCAGTGGAGCCCCCGTGAGCGAGCGAGTGGACTGGACGGCATTGGCGGGTCCGGCAGCGTTCGGGCGATCGCTACTGCTAGCGCCCGGCGTTCGCCCTCCGCCACCGTGGGCCGACGCAACGCAAATCGCCCTCAATAATCAGACGCTCGCTGCTGCAGCGACGCTGCATTCGATTCGACACGCGTTCCTCGCCCGGGTCCCCGTGATCTACGAGATCGCGGCGGGACTAACGGCTCCGGTGGGCGGTTCCGATAGTCGCGAGGTGTGGGAAATCTCACCCGACACCGACTTCGTGGCCGAGGCCGCGTGGCGTCTCGCCCTCGCCAACGCGGTCGACGCGCGCGACGTGGATCATCCCCGGTGGCCGCTCGCGGCCGTCGCCGTGAGGGCCGGGGCGACGCTCGCAGTCGGGAACTACGCCGACGTGGTGTTGCCCGATGGGAGTCTCGCCTGGTGTGACGGCGGCCCGCTGCATCTGTGGGACGAGGGTGACGTGGCTTTCGACGGCGCGGCGGTGATCCCGCGTCTGGCTATCACCAGGGGGCGCCTCGATCCCGTCGCTGCTCACGGACCTCACGCTGAGTTGGCGCCCGACCAACTGCGAGCCGTGGCTGATCCGTCGACCCGAGCCCGCATCATCGCCCCGGCGGGGTCGGGTAAGACGAGAGTACTGACCGAACGAGCTCGTCACGTCCTCGCGTCGGGGGTACCGGCGGAGTCTCTCCTTCTCGTGGCTTTCAACAAGCGCGCCCAAGAGGAGATGCGAGAGCGAACGGCCGATCACCCCGCTCTGCAGATCCAGACCTTGAACGCGTTGGCGCTGTCAATACTAAATGGGACCAACGGATTCGCCAGTCGTGACGTGCGTCGACAGACCATCACCGAGCGCGACGTCCGCGGCATCATCTCGAACTACGTCAAATTCCCTCGCAAGACGAATACCGATCCCGCGGCCGCGTGGATCGACGCGTTGACCGAGGTGCGGCTCGGACTGCGATCGCCCGCGCAGGTCGAGCGCGACTACCAGGGCGACATCGACGGTTTCGCTGATTTCTTCGATCTCTATCGCCAGCACCTCGCCGATCATCGCCAAGTCGACTTCGACGAGCAGATCTACCTGACCCTCGAGGTACTCCTGCGAGATCCCGCGGTGCGCCTCGCCGCGGAGCGAAGAGCGCAGGTACTCCTGGTCGACGAGTTCCAAGATCTGACGCCCGCGCACATGCTGCTGCTGCGCCTACTGGCCGGACCGCCGCTGTCGATCTTCGCGGTCGGGGATGACGATCAGACTATCTACGGATACTCGGGCGCGACGCCCGAGTGGTTGGTCGAATTCGAGAATCACGTGCCCGACGCCGTGCACCACGCCTTGGAGGTGAACTATCGTTGCCCGGCGCCAGTGGTGAATGCCGCGTCCAACCTCCTGAGCCACAATACGGTGAGGGTGCCCAAGGTGATCCGGCCGGGCCCGTTGAACGCAACCGGCCCCGAGTCGATGTCGGTCGTCATGGCGCAGGACCAGGTGACCCACGTGAGCGATCACGTGCGATCGCTGCTGGCCGCGGGCGCGGCACCCGCGGAGATCGCGGTGCTCTCGCGCGTGAACGCGAACCTCGTTCCCGTGCAAGTGGCACTCATCGAGGCGGGCATCCCCGTCAGTGCGCGTGACGGCGCGGAATTCCTGCGCACGTCGGGGGTGGAGTCCGCGCTCGCGTGGCTACGACTCGCCGTGCGGCCGGACTCCATGGTCGGCTCCGATATCGAACTCGCGGTGCGCCGTCCGGGTCGAGGGATATCACCGCGCGTGCGCGAGTGGATGGGCGAGCAGACGGCGATCGACGCACTCATTCGTCTCGCGGGTCGTCTCGACGACGCCGCGTCGACGAAGATCACTGACTTCGTCCGTGATCTCGAGAGGATCACCGCGTTCGCCACGCGCGCGACGACATCGACACTCATCGAGTTCATCCGTCACGAGATCGGTCTCGACCGGGCCCTGGCCACCCTCGACGCATCGCACCAGGGCCGCAATAGCGCGTCGAACTCCGACGGCCTGCGCAGCCTCATCGCGCTCGGTCGACTGCACGCTGATCCCGCGACGTTCGACGGTTGGTTGAAGAATGCGCTGAGTACCTCTTCGGATCCAAGTGGAGTCACGCTCGCGACCGTTCATCGGGTCAAGGGTCTCGAGTGGTCGCACGTCGTCGTCTACGACGCGAGTCTCGGTGTCTTTCCCCACCGCTTAAGCGTCGACACCGAGGAGGAACGCCGGGTGTTTCACGTGGCGATCACTCGTTGCATCGCGTCGCTGGTCATCACCGCCGACTCCGCGTCACCGTCGATCTTCCTTGAGGAGATGTCAGCCCCGTATATCCCCGTTATCGGCGAGGACCCCGACTCCGCGATACCCAACTCGAGGTGGAATGCCAGCGCCGTCGACCCGGTAACGGCGAAAGTGGGCCTCACGTTCCGTTGGGGTGGCTACGACTTCACGGTGGACGAGGTGAACTCCGACGGGGTCGTCGTGTCGACCGAAGGTTCTCGCACGACGACGTTGCCCTTCGGCTGGACATTCAGCGCCGGCGGGCAGACGCGCACCCTGGTCGCCCCGACGAGGTCGGCGACGCGCCGTGGCGGCGCCGGTCCGTCATCGGGCGCCGACCCCGATCTGCACCGCGCCCTCAAGGAGTGGCGGCGCGAGCAGGCGAGGGCGGATGGCGTTCCCGCGTACGTGGTTTTCAACGACCGCACTCTCGATGAACTCTCGAGCGTGCGTCCGCACACGGTCGCCGAACTCGGGAACATCACCGGCATTGGTCCCGCCAAGATCGATCGTTACGGAGATCAGATCCTCGCCGTCGTCATCGACGTGGTCGGTACGTGAGCGATTCCTCGGTCGTGACGCCGGACTCGACTGAATCTAACGTGGGCGCGGAGACGAGCAATGACCAGTGGACAGTAGATGATGGCGGGAAGTCGCACCGAGAGTAGAGAACGAAGGACCGTTGGTCTCGCCGGCTCAGCAGTGGCGGCCGTGTTGTGGGGATTCGGTGGCATCTTCGCCGCCCTCACCTTCGCGCCAGGACTGGTACTGGCCTTCTACCGCCTCTGGGTGGGCACGGTGGTGTTCGTCGTGATCCTCGTGGCGACGCGACGGCGATTGTCGTGGTCGTTGTTGAAGGCGACGTGGCTCGGGGGCGTGCTGCTCGCCGGCGACATGGCGATGTTCTACAGTGCCGTCAAGACCACCAGCATCGTCGACGTGACGGTGATCGGTGCCTTCCAACCCGCTCTCGTGATGGTGGTGTCACGGCGCCTCTTCAAGGAGAGGCTCGCTCGCCGCGACGTCGCATGGATCGTCCTGGCCATGGTCGGCGTGGCGATCGCCGTCATCGGTCCCGGGGTGACGAACCATCGCGAGGTCGTAGGTGACGTGCTGGCCGTTGGATCGATGGTGAGTTTCTCGGCCTACTGGATGGCTTCGAAACACGCCCGCCAACTGAGTGGGGCGCTGGAGTACACCACGGGAGTCACTTTCGTGGCGGCCGCGGTGATGAGCCCGGTCGTTCTGGTGTCGGGCCAGTCGCTCGGACAGATCAAACTCAGTGACTGGTGGTGGATCGCGCTGCTGGTCGTGGTGCCCGGCAGCGGACACCTGGTGATGAACTGGGCGCACCGTTTCGTGGACGCGTCGATATCGTCGGCCATCAGTTGTCTCAGTCCACTCATCTCGGCGGTCGCCGCGATACCGATTCTCAGCCAGCCGTTGACGTCACTGCAGGTGAGTGGGGTGCTGCTCGGCGTGGGTGCCATCGCGGTGATCGCGGTGCGCCAGCGTCAACCATTGGAATCGCCCGTGGAGTAGTGCTCGAGCCGGGTGCGGGCGGCGCCAATTATTTCAAGAAGGTGTTTGACAGCCCTCGCACCTATTGGTAGGTTGTCCGACATCAGACAATGCGGTGGGACTCCCGCCACCGCTCCATCATCAGGAGGCATCGCGTGTCACACCTTTCATGGAAGAAATTTGGCGTCGTCGCCAGTAGTTTGACCGCGGTCGTGGCAACGACCCTGGTCGCAACCGGGGGATCCACTCTCGCCGGCGCTACGACGTCCAAGAACCTGACGTGGGGGATCACGTCGAACGACCCGTCACTCGACCCGGGTCTGGTCTACGCCATCGACCCCAACATCATCACGGCGGCCATGTGCAACTCGCTTCTCCAGTTCGGACCCCAGGGTCAATTGGAGCCCGAATTGGCGTCGTCGTGGAAGCAGACCAGTCCGACCACGTACGTCTACAACCTGGTGCACAACGCCAAGTTCTGGGACGGGAATCCCGTCACCGCGGCCGACGTCGCATTCTCCGTGAACCGCATCGCCAGTCCCAAGTTGGCGAGCTCGCTGCTCTCATTGTTCCAGACCGGCGACTTGAAGAAGGCCGTCGTCTCGGGCAAGTGGCAGGTCACTATCGAGCTCAACGCGGCCAATCCCATCGCCCAGGACCTGCCCGCCACCCCGATCGGCCAGGTCGTCGAGGAGAGCGTGGTGAACAAGTACGGCGCGGCCTTCGGTACCACCCCGGCCAAGTCGATGTGCAGCGGCCCCTTCCGCCCCGTGCGATACGTGAACGGCTCCGTGACGGTGCTCGACGCCGTGCCGAACTACTGGGACGCGGCCAACAAGCCCCAGATCAACAGCATCACCTTCGAGCAGGTGAATGACGCCGAAGCGCTGATCGCGGGACTTCGTAGTGGATCGATCAACGGCACCTACGACCTGCCGGCACGCGACGCCGCGACGTTGGCGTCGGACTCGAGCCTCAAGGTCAACATGGTCCCCTACGGCGGCGACATCAACTACATCAGCCCCAACGTGGAGAAGGGCCCCTTCGCCAATCCCCTCGTACGTCGGGCGTTCAACCTCGCGGTGCCGCGTACCGCACTGGCGTCGGCAGTCGACGGCGCCAACGGTCGACCGCTGAAGGACATTGAGACCCCTGCGCTCTTCACCCAGAACACTGCGCAGTACATGGCCGCCTACAACGCGCTGCCCAATCCGGACACCGCCAACATCACCGCGGCCAAGAAGCTCATTGCCCAGGCCCACGCCACGGGTGAGACGGTGACCATCGCGGTGGAGACCTCGTTGACCTCGGACACGGTGTCAGCGGCCCTGCAACAGATCGGCCAATCAATCGGTCTCAACGTGAAGATCGACAAGTTGACGCCGTCGTCCTTCGGCAACGTCAGCTACAGCGCCACTTGCCCACGCCCGGTCAACGCCCTGCTCAACTGGTGGAACCCTGACTTCCCGTCACCGTCCGCCGAGATCGTCCCGCCCCTGGCGAGCAACTTCTCGGATGTCTCGTGCTACTTCTCCAAGACGTTCAACGCGCTGCGCACCAAGTGGGCGGCGACCGCGAACGGATCGGTAGCCCAGGCCAACGCGACGATCGCCATGATGAACCAGTTGACCAAGGACGACGTCTACATCCCCTTGTACTCCGACCCGTTGGTCATGGTGCAGCCGTCGAACCTCGCTGGCTACACCCAGACCCAGGTGTTCGTCTACCAGGACTTCCCCGACCAGGTGCACTTCACCTCGTAGGCTCCCTGAACGGAAGCAGTCATTGTCCGAAGACGCGGATCAATCGAAAGGTTTGTGCCAGATGACAGTTGTAGTTACTGGTGCCGCCACCGGCATCGGTGCCGCCACCGCCCGCGCCTTCGCGCAAGCCGGGCACCGGGTCGCCGTGACGGACCTGGACGCAGCGGCCGCCGAGCGGACGGCGCAGACCATTGATGGTGCAGTGTCGTTCTCGATGGACGTGCGAGTTCGTGCGTCCATCGAGGCGGCGTGCCGCGACGCCGTTGACGCATTGGGACCCCTCGAGGTCTGGGTGTCGAGCGCCGGGGTGTCCACCATGGCGCACTTCGTCGATCTCACCGACGAGGAGATCGACCTGAACCTCGACGTCAACACTCGCGGCACCTTGATCGGTGGTCAGGTGGCGGCGCGTCAGTTCATCGCCCAGGGTCGTGGCGGCTGCATCATCAATATCGCGTCCATGGCTGGCAAGCGAGGCGGCGTGCCGCTCCTCGCGCACTACGTCGCCTCCAAGTTCGCGGTCGTCGGGCTGACCCAGGCGATGGCGTGTGAACTAGCGCCCTTCGACATCCGGGTGAACAGCGTCTGTCCGGGCTACGTGCGTACCGGGATGCAGGACCGCGAGATCCAATGGGAGGCGAAACTCAAGCAGGTCTCGTCCGAGGAGGTCGTCGACTTCTACTTCGCGGACACGCCGCTTCGCCGACTGCAGACCCCCGAGGATGTCGCGTCGGTGGCTCTGTTTCTGGCCAGCGCTGCCGCGACGTCCATCACCGGAGAGAGCGTCGCCGTCAACGGCGGCAGCTACATGGACTGATCATGGCGACCAAACCCTCCGCTCGAAAGTCCAATTCGGAATCGCGCGATCCTGCACTGGCGCTCGACCACTTGGGACCCTCGGGAGCGGCATTGCGTCGCAAGGCGCTTCCTCGCCAGGTGCGCGACAGCATCGCGGCACTGGTCGCCGACGAGATGCAACCGGGCGATCCGCTACCCAGCGAGATGGCTTTCGCCGAGCGGCTCATGGTGAGCCGCTCGACGGTGCGCGAGGCGATGAAGCTGTTGGAACAAGAGGGTCTGGTCGAGACCCGCCGTGGCACGGGCCGGTTCGCGTCGGCGTTGTCCGGGTTGCATCCCGAGCGCCCCATGACCAAGTTCGAGAGCATCACCAAGATGATGGTCGAACTCGGGTACGAGTCCATCACGCGCGTGGTGAGCGCCGTGACGCGTGACAGCACGCCGAGCGAACAGTTGGCCTTCGCGATCGAGCCCGGTTCGAAAGTGTTCGAGACTCGGCGACTCAGAGAGTACGAGGGTCGCCCCTGTATCTACTCGGTGAACGTTCTTGATCCTCGAACGCTGAGCGCCGCTGCCGACGACATCGACTGGGGTGACTCGGTGGTGTTGATCCTGGAGAGGATGGGCCACGAGATCGTGGCCTCCTCGGCCCACATCACGGTCGTCTCAGAGCCCCGTGAGGAGGACGCCGTCCCCGAGATCGGTCCGGAGGTGGGACCGTGGTTGATGGTCGATGAGCAGTGCGTCACGCGTCTCGGGCGCTGTGTCCTTATTTCTCGTGACTACCACTTGGGCAGCATGTTCAGTTTCAGCGTGGTTCGCCGTCGAGAAGAGGATTTCGGCCTCTCAGGACCCGCGTGATCGGATCGGACTAGGACGTGCGAGCCGGCGTATTGCGAGAGGTGGGAGTTATCGAGGTCGCCGAGGTCGATGACCCGACGTGCGGTCCATTCGAAGTGATGATCGCGGTCGCGAACTGCGGTGTCTGCGGCACCGATCGGTCGATCTTTCGAGGTGAGTACCCGGTGGTCACGCCGATGATCCTGGGGCACGAGTATTCGGGCACGGTCGTCGAGATCGGTCCCGGCGTGACCCGCTTCGCGCTGGGCGACCGCGTCGCCGTCGACCCCAACGTGGTCGATGACGACTGCTTCTTCTGTCGGCGCGGAGAGTCTCATCTGTGCAGCGGCTTATCGGCACTCGGCGTCGGGCGTCCCGGGGGATTCGCTGAACTCTCCCTCGCTGACGCTGCCCTCGTCGAACCATTGGCCTGCTGCGTAAGGGGCATCGACCAGGCGCAGGTGTGCGCCGGTGACGTCGTCGTCATCTGCGGGGCCGGTCCCATTGGTTGTCTCTTGATCCAGTTGGCGCGTCTGAGTGGAGCAGCCGTCATCGTGGTGTCGGAGCCCTCGACCTCGCGCCACGAGGCGGCCCGACGTGCGGGCGCCGACGTGGTCTGTGAACCCGCGCACGCGCCAGGGATACTGCGCGAGATCCGAGGCGCGGTGGGCGCCGACGTGGTGATCGAGGCGTCGGGTTCATTGGCGGCGGCCGAATCCTCCTTCGACCTGGTTCGCCGCGGCGGGACCATTTTGTTGTTCGCGGTCTACCCTCAGGACCGGACCATCGCCGTGAGCCCCTTTCGGATCAACGAGGACGAGCTGCGAGTGGTGGGTTCGCTGAACAATCCGAGTACCCATTCGCGGGCCCTGGAACTACTCGCGTCGGGTCGCGTGAACGTGGAGGGGATGGTCAGCCATCGCCTCGGCCTCGAGGAGGTCGCTAGCGCCATGGACCTCGCCAACTTCTCGGACTCCGGCAAGATCGTCATCGATCTGGGGGAATCGCGGTGAGCGTGACGATTGCGAACGCACGAGGATCGGATGCTTAGATACATCGCCTCGCGCATCGCCATGCAGTTCGCCGTGCTGATCGCCTCGACGATCATCATCTTCTTCTTGTTGCATCTCGCACCCGGCAACCCGGCCACCCTCTTGAACGGTGGCCACCCGCCGTCGCCGGCCACCCTCAAGTACTTCAACCAGCTGTACGGTTTCAACCGTCCCTTGCCGGTGCAGTACCTGATCTGGCTGCGCCACATCTTCGAGGGCAACCTCGGTACCTCGGTCGCCACGCGAACGTCGGTGGGCTCGGTGCTCGTCCCGCGCATCGGATTGACGCTGTTCCTCACGATCTACGCGGTGGCCATCATGGTCGTGATCGGTGTACCGCTCGGCATCGTCAGCGCGGTCTTTCGCAGCGGTCCCTCGGACTTTCTGGCCAGCGTGGGCACCCTCACCTTCACCGCCATCCCGACGTACGTGTCCGGCGTGGTGATGGCGGTGGTCTTCGGCGTCGAACTCCAATGGTTCCCAGCCCTCGGCGGTGGCGACACCGGTTCGTTCCTGACGCGCCTCGACCATCTGACTCTGCCGGCCGTGGCGCTGGGACTCTCGTCCATGGCGCTGGCGAGTCGCATCACGCGCTCGGCGGTCATCGGAGAACTCGAGAAACCGCACGTGACGGGCGCGCGAGCCCGAGGTTTCTCGAGCCCGCGGGTCGTCGCCAAGCACGCGGTGCGCGGCTCGTTGGTGCCGGTCGTCACCATCGTCGGAGCCCAGGTCGGTTACCTCCTCGGCGGCGCGGTGGTGATCGAGTACGCCTTCGGACTCAACGGCTTGGGGTCGCTGTTGGTGTCGTCGGTGCAGGGCAAGGACTACGCCGTGGTGCAGGCGATTGCTCTGTTCATCACGGCTGAGTTCCTCCTGATCAGTCTGCTGGTCGACCTACTCTACGGAGTGATCGACCCGCGCGTTCGCCTGGTGGGGAGGACGGCGTGAGTGCGGTCGCCGGCGACGTCCTGGCCTTCGAGCGCGACACGTCGTCGCGAGCGGCCGGCGGCCGCCTGGAGGGTCTGTTCCAGAAGATCGTGGTGGTGACGAGCGCGGTCATCCTTCTGGTGATCGTGTGTTGTGCGTTGTTCGCCCCGTGGCTGGCTCCTCACAATCCCAATACCATCCACCTGTTCAATCCCTACACCGCGCCGAGCCGGGGATTCCTCTTCGGCCAGGACAGCGCCGGGCGTGACATCCTCTCGCGACTCATCTACGGGGCACGACTCTCGCTGTTGGGCCCCTCGATCGTGGTGGCCATTGCCTTCATCGTCGGCGTGCCCCTCGGGTTCCTGGCGGCCTACCGAGGGGGTTTCACCGACGGCATCATCTCACGGGTCTTTGACGTGGTGTTCGCGTTCCCGCCGTTGCTCCTGGCCGTCGTCATCGTGGCCACATTCGGCGCCAGTTTCATCACTGCCGTGTTCGCCGTCGCCATCACGTACATCCCATTGATGGGTCGCGTCGTTCGCTCCGCCGCTCTCGTGGAGCGATCCAAGACCTACGTGGAGGAGTGCCGACTGCAGGGTTATGGCGCGTGGCGGGTCCTCTTCGTGCACATGATGCCCAACATCGGTCGGGTGCTCATCAGCCAGACCACGCTCTACTTCGCCTACGGGCTACTGGACTTGTCCGCCCTCTCGTTCCTCGGTCTGGGGGCTCAGCCGCCGCAGATCGACTGGGGTGGGATGCTCGAGAACGCCAACCAGGGGGTCTTCCAGTCGGCGACGGGAGTGATCTTCCCGGCGGCGGCCATCGTGTTGCTGGTGGTGTCACTCAATTTCATCGCCGACTGGGCCCTCGATCACGAGAGTCGAAAGGCGGGTCAATTGTGAGCACGAACGACCACGTCGCCACGGCGGGCACGACTCCCACAGCCCCCACGGGCAAGACCTTGAGCCTGCAGGACGTGACGACGTATCTGCGCGTGGGCAGGGAGCTCAAGCCGGTCATCCTGCGCGTCGACCTGCACATCGAGCCCGGTGAGATCGTCGGCCTGGTTGGCGAGTCCGGCAGCGGCAAGTCGATGACCGCGCGCACCATCGGCGGCGTCCTGCCCAAGGGCGCGGTCGCCGAAGGGAAATTGCTCCTCGACGGCAAGGACCTCTTCGAGATGTCGCGTCGCGCGCGTCGTGAGGTGCAGGCTAAGGAGATCGGCTTCGTGTTCCAGGATCCGCGTGCCTACATCGACCCGCTGTGGCGCGTGGGTGACCATATGACCGAGGCGATGCGCGTGCATCTGGGATTCTCGAGGTCCGAGGCGCGCACTCGAGCCATTGAATTGCTCGACGCGGTGGGCATCGACCAGCCCGAACGGCGCATGCACCAGTTCCCCGATGAACTATCCGGTGGGATGCTGCAGCGGGTGATGATCGCCGGCGCCCTCTCCGTCAATCCCTCGGTGCTGCTCGCCGACGAGGCCACGACGGCCGTCGACGTCACCACGCAGGCCGAGATCGTCAAACTGCTCGGGCGTCTCAGCGTCGAGCGTGGACTCTCGGTGCTCTTCATCACCCATGACCTGGCCCTCGCCGATATCGTGTGCTCGCGGGTCTGCGTCATGTACGCCGGGCGGATCGTGGAGGTGCGCGAGGGGCGACAAATCTTCGACGACCCCATTCACCCGTACACGATCGACCTACTCGCCGCACGGCCCACCATCGCGCACCGGGTCGCGCGATTGCCCGTCATCAAGGGTGTCCCCACGAGTGCCATGGACGCGCCGGCCGGGTGTCCCTTCCATCCCCGGTGCCGCTTCGCCCTGGACGAATGTCGCGAGGGGGTACCGGCGATGGTGCCGGTGCGTGGGGGAATGGCGCGATGCTTTCGCGCGCACGAGGACCTCGCGGCGATGTCGGCGGCGATGTCGGCGCAGGAATCGACACAGGAATCTACGACAGAGTCAAACTTCAGTCCGACGAGCGGAGGTCGAGATGCTGCTCACGGTTGAGGGTCTGAGCAAGGATTTCCGACTTCGCTCGGGTCTACTGGGCCGTTCCACGAGTCTCCACGCGGTCAAGGCCGTGTCCTTCACGATCCCGGCGTCGGGCTCGTTGGCCATCGTGGGAGAGACCGGTTCGGGCAAGACGACCGTGGCGCGCATCATCGTCGGGCTGGAGTCGGCGACCGCCGGCGTGGTCAGCGTCGACGGCACGGCGCTCAGCCCCACGCCTGGACCCAACGAACGGCGCCAGCGGGCGCGGATGATGCAGATGGTCTTTCAGAACC
>Ga0302195_10003314_pt1 | contig 12633 bp, 8 predicted proteins | sample II_Bog_N1_2_FD_198778 | JGI IMG/M metagenome (GOLD analysis project Ga0302195, IMG submission 198778) | Peat permafrost microbial communities from Stordalen Mire near Abisko, Sweden - II_Bog_N1_2 | ecosystem: Environmental > Terrestrial > Soil > Wetlands > Peat | place: Sweden: Abisko, Stordalen...
AAAAAACGCCCCGGAGGGGCCGAAGGATAATAGCCCAGGACAAGCGAAGCGCAGTCCTGGGTACAAGCCCAAAATCAGCCTCGCGCCCTGTAGGGGCGCGGTGAAATGGCCCGTGTTCATAGGGAGCAAACCGAAGCCGCCGCTTCCCTACTTCAATTCCACGCTGAACGTGGCGTGGCAGCGCAGATCGGGCCTGAATTCCACCATCTCCTGTTTGCCATCTTTGCTGATGGTTATATACATAGGCTTCTTCACAGCCTCGGGCAGATTCGTGATCTTCAGTTGCCCGTCGGCGCCCGTAAAAGCTTCAAGGTCGAGTTTCTTCACGCCCAATGGCCCGTACCGGATGCGCGTTGCCATTTTTGCGGCGTAAACAGGCTTCAAGTCGCTGCCGGTTACAGTGATGAGCGCGGAGCAGGTTCCCAAGTCCGCAGAAATCTCCGCGGACACAGGTGCGGCTGCACCGCTTTGGGCGCTTCCCGAAGGCGCAAAGAACGCCGCGAGATTCAATAGCACCGGGATAGTCCAGAACGGGCTGCGCATAATTCCAGTATAGTGCCGCGCCTGTAAAGCAGTCCCTCCGCCCGTTACATGCCTGCCCGGTCCTGCCAATCTTCAGTGAGGAAAAACACATTCCCGGTTGCCTGCTATTGCGGTACACTTCCAGATGCAATCCAGCAAAGGAATCTTCCATGCGTATTCGCCTCTTCGTGCGTCTCGTTCCTGTGCTCCTCGCCATAGCCGCGCCGGCACTTGTTCAGGCTCAGTTTCAACCCCAACCAGCGAAGAACTTAAGATGACCGCCGACCCGGCTTATCCTGACGCCGCCGCCGTCTATCTCTACCGCGAAGAAAAAACAGACGATATCATCCACTATCGAAGCGAGCTCGTCCGGATAAAAATTCTCAAGGAAGCCGCCAAGGACCTTGCGACGGTCAATCTCGGCTATCTCAAGGGAATCCAAACCGTCGCCGCAATCAACGGACGGACCATCCACTCGGATGGCACGGTCATTCCCCTCACCGTGAAGGCCGAAGACCTGATGCGCCTCAAAGAAGGTCAGATCGAGTTCCACGGGGTGGTGTTCAACATGCCCAGCGTCGAGGTGGGCAGCATCATCGAGTACTCCTACCAGATCCGATCAGACGCCTATTGGGACGTCGATTGGGAAATTCAAATGCCTTATCCGGTTCGCAAGGCACACTACGTTTTCAACGCATTTCCAGGCTTCTTCGGCGGCGCTTCGACGTTTTCTTCCTACATGGTCGATCAACACGGCTCGCCTTTAACCGACCTCCTGTGGTACCCCAATCTGCCGAATCCAAAAGCCTTGAAAAACGACAATGCCGGCCACTTCAGCCTCGACATTGCCGATGTTCCACCGCTGCCGAATGAGGAGTGGATGCCGCCCATCGAGAGTCAGCGCTATCAGGTCAAGTTCTATTACGCGCCGGGAAATTCGGGGGCAGCATACTGGACAAACGAGGCCAACATCTGGCACAAGGAAGTCGACAAATTCGCCGAGCCCACCAGCGATATCAAGTACGCGGTTACTACCCTTGTTGCGCCTGGCGATTCCGATATCGACAAAGCCAAAAAGCTATACGCCGCCGTACAGGCCCTGGATAACACCGACCTCTCGCGTGCAAAATCCAAAACCGAGCTCGAGCAGGAGGGCCTGAAGACAGCCAAGCGCGCCGAAGACACCTGGAAACAGAAGAGCGGCTCTGGCGAAGATATCGCCATGCTTTATCTCGCGCTGCTGCGCGGGGCCGGCCTCACCGCTTATCCCATGAAGCTCGTGAACCGGGATAACGCGATTTTCAATCAGAACTATCTCAGTTGGTGGCAGCTCAACGATCTCGTCATCATCCTCGCCACTGGCGGCAATGAAATCGTCCTCGATCCCGGCGAGAAGATGTGCCCGTTTCAATTGGTCGATTGGAAGCATTCCAGCGCCGGAGGCATCCGGTTCAACGACAAGGGAGTTGCGCCCTGGACCACGCCCCAGTCGGCCTACGACGTCAACACACTTACGCGCATCGCCGATGTTACCGTCAGCGCGGGGGGCGAAATTACAGCCAGGCTGCAATTCTCCATGGCCGGCCAGCAGGCCCTCTATTGGCGCCAACTCGCTCTCACCATCGACGAAGACACCCTCAAACACCGCTTCGATCAATGGATCTCAACCCAGCTTCCAAGCGGCGTCGCGGCCCATCTCACCCGTTTTGCCAGGCTCGACGATCCCAGCTCCGATCTGGCCGCCTTTGCCAGCGCAAACGGCGCTCCAGGCTCCGCTACGCCCAAGCGCCTATTGCTTCCCGGCACCTTCTTTTCCAACAGCAACAATACCCGTTTCATCGAACAGCCCAACCGTACCCAACCCGTCGATATGCACTACGCCCAGACGACAAAGGATGGGGTTATCTACCACATGCCCACCGGCTACACTGTCGAGACCATGCCTCAGGCCACGTCGCTTCCCTGGCCAAACCATGCCATGCTGACAATAAAGTCGTCCAACGCCGGCAGCGATGTAACCCTGTTGCGGACCTTCGGCCGCGCCTTTACCGTCCTCCAGGCAAACGAGTACGGCGCTCTCCGTGACTTCTACCAGAAGGTTGCCGCAGCGGATCAGCAGCAACTCGTCCTGGACACTCCCGCGAGATGAAATGGATCCCGCGCATTGCAATTCGGGTGGAAGCTAATAGGTGGTTTCTTGAAAGGGCACGGCTTAACAGGTTGCGCAAAAACTCGCGTCCAGTGCAATTTGCGAAGGCCTTGTATCAGCGCACGACCGAACGCCTTGTGTCAGGGCACGACTTTAGTCGTGCCGCAAATGCCGGGAAATTTCTGGGCTTTAGCCCCTGAGGGATGTTTTCGAAAACTCTGCCTCGATATTCGACTTTTTCACCAAGCTGTTAACTCGTTCCGGCCAAAGGTACCAGCAAAAACTAACTGCGAGTTAGTTCTGGTTCGCGGTAAACTTCCACTTAACCACCTGCAAGAGGAAAACCAGATGCGGATTTCCGCCGTCCTGCGCAGTCTCGTTCCACTCCTCGCCATGGCCGCGACGCCTCTGCTTCGTGCTCAGTTTCAGGCGCCCACCCAGGAAGAGCTAAGCATGACCGCCGATCCCAAAGCCCCCGGCGCCGCCGCGGTCTACCTCAACATCGATGAAGTCTCCGACGATCAACTCCACTACTACAGCAAGTACGTGCGAATCAAAGTTCTTCAGGACAAGGGCAAGGATCTGGCCACTATCGATGTTCCCTATCTTCATGGCGAAACCAGGATCAACGACATCAAGGGCCGCACAATCCACCCTGACGGAACCATTACTCCGCTTACCGTCAAGTCCGCGGACCTCTTGATTGCAAAGAGCGGGGACGAACAGGTGAACCGCAAGGTGTTTACGCTGCCCGATGTGGGCGTCGGAAGCATCCTCGAGTACCGCTATCAACTCGACTACGACGAGTACATTTACTCCTCCCCAACCTGGGAGATTCAACGCCCCTACTTCGTTCATCAGGCGCACTATAAGTTCACCCCATTCAAGGCGTTCCTGCGCGGTACGCAAAACCAGACCAGCAATTACCTCACCGATGAACATGGAAATGTTGTCAACACCCTCATTTATTGGCCGATCCTTCCACCAGGTGTCCAGGTGGAGGCCGACGCCATCGGCCGCTACAGCATCGACGTAACCGACATTCCTCCCGCCCCGGATGAACAGTGGATGCCGCCCGTCGACAGCCTTCTTTACAAGGTCGTCTTCTACTACAAGAACGCCAAGAGCCCTGCCAATTTCTGGATCGACGAGTCAAAGTTCTGGTCAAAAGACACGGATCATTTCGCTGAGCCCACCAAATCCATCCGCAGCGCAGTGGCCGGCTTGATTGCTCCAACCGATTCCGATCTCGATAAAGCCAGAAAACTCTACGCAGCCGTTCAGGCTCTCGATAACTCTGACTTTTCCCGTGCAAGGGAAAAGGCGGAGCTCAAGCAACTGGGCCTGCACGCCGCTAAACGCGCCGAAGACACCCTGTCCCAGAAAAGAGGATCTTCCAACGACATCGCGCTCCTCTACCTGGCCATGCTCCGCGCTGCCGGACTCACCGCCTACGACTTGAAGGTCGTCGATCGTGAAAAAGGCATTTTCACTCCCGGCTATCTCTACTTCGGGCAGCTCACCGACGACGTAGTAGTTCTTTCCACCGGCGGCAAAGACATCCTTCTCGACCCCGGCGAAAAAATGTGCCCCTTCCAAACCCTCAGCTGGAGGCATTCCTCTGCCGGAGGCATTCGGGAAGCCTCCGCCGGCAGCGAGTTCGCCACCTCCTCGATTCAGGCCTACACAGCAAACACCCTGCTTCGTGCCGGCGATATCGACCTCGACGCTCACGGAGTCACCACCGGCGACTTCCGCTTCGTCATGGCCGGACAACAAGCCCTCCGTTGGCGTCAGGACGCTCTCCGCTACGACCTCGACGAGGTCAAGCATCGATTTGACCGCTGGCTCCAGTCAATGACCCCGGAAGGCGTCGAGGTCCACGTCGATCACTTCCTGGGCCTCGACAATCCCGATTCAAGCCTCATGGCTATCATCAAAGCCCAGGGTACCCTGGGAGCGGCAACTTCCAAACGCCTCCTCATCCCCGGCTTCTTCTTTGAAACCGGCGGGCGCGTCCCGTTCGTCGATCAATCCCGGCGCATCCAGCCCGTCGATATGCACTATGGCGAACAAATCACCGACCAGGTCGTCTATCACCTGCCAACAGGGCTCGCCGTGGAGAGCGCCCCTCAGGACACCAAGGTAGCCTGGGAGGGCCATGCCGCACTCGTCGCCAAATCGAAAGCAGAGCCTGCCCAGGTTACTGTCGTTCGTCAGTTCTCGCGCGCCTTCACTCTCGCCAAACCCGACGAATACCAGGACCTCCGCGCCTTCTACCAGAAAGTGGCCGCCGCCGACCAGCAACAACTCGTCCTAACAGGTGCATCCTCCGCAGCGAAAGGGAACTGATGAACACGCGTCTTCGCAGTCTTCCAGCTCTGGCCATTGCGGCCGCTTGCGTCGCCTTCACCGCCATCCCTCCCGCTGCCGCCGGAGAACATCCTCAACCCGCCCCGGATTGGGCCGTCGAAGCCGCCAAAACGCCAACCCCTGCCTTAGTCGGCAATGCCCCAGCCGTCATTCTTTTCGATGAGTACCTCATTACGGTCGACGACAAGAACCATGCCGTGGAGCGTGAGCGCAGTGCCGTGCGCATTCTCAAACCCCAGGGCCGCGGACATTCCCACTGCTCCATCGCCTACGACGTCGACGAGAAGCTCAATTACTTCCGCTCCTGGACCTTTACGCCCGACGGCAAACAGCTTCAGGCCATGGAATCCGATTTCCTCGATAAAGGAGAGGCGGAAGCGCCAGAGCTGCAGTTCACTGAGCGGACCCGCACCGTCAATCCACCCGCCAGCGATCCAGGCGCGGTCGTGGTTTGCGAAACCGAGAAGCACCTCCGCCCCTACATGGACGAGGAGGACTGGTGGATCCAGTCTTCCATTCCCATCGTTTCCGAGGCGCTTGAGCTTTCGCTTCCTCCCGGTGGCCATTTCGCTGAGTCGTGGGGCAAGTATCCCCCCGTCCAGCCCTCCGAGGTCTCCGCCAACCACCTTCGCTGGCAAATCCAGAACATGCCCGCTCTCGATCTTGAAAACATCTACAGCACTCCCGACTGGTACGCGCTGGTCGCCAGAATGTCGGTGAAATGGGGCGAGGTTGCCGTTAAAGGCGCCGATAACCAGTGGCGTGAGATCGGCCTGTGGACGGAGCAACTGGAGGAGCACCGTCCCGATCCCACTCCTGAAATCACGGCCAAAGCTCAAGAGCTTACAGCCGGTGCTTCCGACCTCTACTCCAAACTCGGACACATCACCGATTACATTCAAAAAAACATCCGCTACTTCATCATCATGCGGGGAATCGGCGGACAGCAGGCGCACTATGCCGCGGACATCTATCGCAATCGCTACGGCGACTGCAAAGACAAAACCACCATTCTCATCTCCATGCTCCAGGCCGTGGGCATCCGAGCCCATTATCTTCACGTCGATTCGCGTCGCGGCGTCATCGATCCCGATGCTCCGTCCATCATTGGCGATCACATGATCGCCGCTATCGAGCTGCCCGACGGCCCAATCGACCCCCGCCTCATGGCAACCGTCAAGGCGGTCAACGGCAAAACCATGCTCATCTTCGATCCCACCGACGAAGTCACTCCCGTCGGCCTCATCCGCTCAGATTTGCAAGGCTCCTATGGCATCCTCGCCAACGGATCGAACAGCCAGGTTTTGCGCATGCCGGTGCTTTCTCCGGAATCGGGCGGCCTCAGCCGCAAAGGCTCTTTCACCCTGACCGCAGACGGCGCGCTGGCCGGAGATGTCAATGAGGTCTTCACCGGCGACGACGCCACCTGGGCGCGCTACGGAATCAAAGAAGCCGACTCCAGGGAGCTTCACGAATCACTCGAACGCTCTCTCGGTTCCGATCTGCCCGGTCTGGCTTTCAAAGGATTCGAATTCCACCAGACGGCCGATCTCGATAAACCCCTCGACCTCGATCTGCACCTGGCGGCATCCAACTACGCCCACCCCGCCGGCACCCTCCTGCTGCTGCGCCCGCGCGTCCTCGGTTCTCACGTCCGCTCCGTGCCCGACGTTATGGAGGGCAAAAAGCGTGTCTATTCCATCGAACTCGGCAATCCCGGCCATTTCCACGACAGCTTCGATATTGCCATCCCGCCCGGCTATGTCGTCGATGAGACCCCTGACCCCGTAAACATCGACCTCGACTTCGCCAGCTATCACTCGTCCGTCTCGGCCAAACCAGGCCTCCTCCACTACGAGCGCGAATACGTCGTCCGCCAGGTAGAAATTCCTCCCGACAAAGCCTCGTCCTTCCGTCTCCTCGAAAGCGCCATCCTGGGCGACGAAAAAAGCACCGCAGTGCTGAAGAAACAGTGATCAGTGGTTAGTGAATAGTGATTAGTGGTTAGTGAACAGTGATCAGTGGTTAGTGAATAGTGGACAGTAGACCGTGGTTAGTGAACAGCAATCGACGGGATATTCTGTACGAAGCGGGATAAACTCGAAGCTTTGAAAGGGCACGACTTCAGTCGTGCCGATCATGGCCGAAGGAAGCGCGGGCTTCAGCCCCTGAGGCATGCCCTCCGCAGAATTAATCGAAGAAATCGAATGATCGATCTTCGGCTCGCAAATCCCTAATCCCTATTCCCTATTCCCTATTCTCTGCCCTTCACATCCCCGCCCCGCACCCCGAGCAGAACCGCGCTCCCGCCGCGTTGGTCTGGCCACAGCGTCCACATGCGACGATCGTGGTCGGCTGAGCAGCAGCAGAGTTTCCCGCTCCCGGCATGTTCACCGTCACGTTCAACGGCGGGCCCCAGCCCGGCATGGGAATGCCCAGCGCGGCCGCAATTCCCGCCGCCTGAATCGCGTTGAACTCGCGCACTCGCCCCGGCATGAAGAAGCACTCCACAAAGCCGAGAACCCACGGGATCGGCGACCAGAAAAAGCAGCAGTAGAGAATCCCCAGGCCGGTCCGGCGCAGATAAAAATGGTGAACGCCGAAGCCTCCCAAAAACAGCGCCAGCAGAATCCCCACAACCTCGTCGCGGCGAACCGCCTCATAATGCTGGTAAAAAACTGCCTGCGGGTTGAAATACGGTTGGCTGCCCATGGCTAAATCCTCTTGACCTAAGAATACGCAATCGGAATCACCGGGGTTCCGTCGCCGCATCGCCTGATGGAGTTCTTTGCTGTCATCCTGACCGGAGCAAAGCGGAGCGGAAGGACCTGCGTCTCGTTGTTCTGTCGAAATGAAGGATACCCAGAACCCCAACCCGTCCCGCCATGGCGTAGCATCAATTCCATGATGGACGCGCATACCCCTTCCGCCGCAACCAGCGGCACATTCCTCATCGGCGGCGATCTCCCCGTTCACCGCCTCGGCTACGGAACCATGCGCCTCGTTGGCGACGGCGCATGGGGCGAGCCTGCCGACCCAGTCGAGGCGCGCCGCGTTCTCCGACGCGCCGTCGAGTTAGGCGTAACCCTCATCGACACCGCCGACGCCTACGGCCCCGAAATCGCCGAGCGGCTCATCGGCGAGGCGCTGGCGCCCTATCCCGCAGGCCTGGTCATCGCCACCAAGGGCGGCATCACCCGTCAGGGCCCAGCCAAAACCGAGTATGTGGGCCGCGCCGGCTATCTCATCCAATGTGTGGAAATGAGCCTGCGCCGACTCAAACTCGAGCGCATCGACCTCTACCAGCTCCACCGCATCGACCCCCGCACTCCCCTTGAAGAGAGTCTGGGCGCGCTCAAGCGGATGCAGGAGCAAGGCAAGATCCGCCACATCGGCTTGAGCGAGGTCACCCCCGCCGAAATTGAAGACGCGCGCAAGATCGTCGAAATCGTGACTGTCCAAAATCGATACAGTCTGGCCGACCGCCGCCACGACCAAACGCTCACCTATTGCCAGAGTCACGGCATCGGATTCCTGCCCTGGTATCCCATCGCCGGCGGCAAGCTGCTCAAGCCCGAGCACCCATCCGCGCAGGTTCTGGCCCGCATCGCCGCCGCCCACTCTGCCACGCCCGCGCAATTATCGCTGGCATGGCTCCTTCAACGCTCGCCGGTAATGCTGCCCATCCCCGGAACCTCAAAAGTCGCCCACCTCGAAGAGAACATCGCCGCCGCGAATCTAAATCTGCCCGCGGATGAGTGGGCGGAGCTCGAAGCAGCCGCACAGGGCTAAGGAGTCGCTGAATCATTTCGCGCTTTGAAAGCACACGGCGTCACAAACTGCGGCAAACCTCATTCGGGCGGTAGGCCGGGGATTCATCCCCGGCATAAAGCCAATCAAATCAACTGGGCTTTATTGAGGGCCGCATAAGCAATGTCCGGACAAACGCGCCGGAGGCGCAGAGTTGGTTAGCCCCGCGCTTTAGCGTGGGGAAAAGGGATTCCAAATGTTCGTTACGGAGTCCCGTAGGGACGGCGCAAGGACATTATTTATCCAGGAACCAAGAGCCCCTGCGGGAAGCCCGTGATCTCATTCAATATTTCTCTAAGTCTGCACCGGCTCCGTCACCAGCACATCCCGCTCCCACCCTTCGTTTTCAAGCTTGATCCGCTCAATCGCAACGGCGTTCGCGCCGGCATCCAGATCCGGAAGAGCCTGATACTCCGACGGCCAGCAACGGTATACATGGTACGCGCGAACCAGTTGCCCGGCTTCGTTATAAAGTTCGATCAGGATATCCTTCCGGAACTCGTTCAACGCCATTTCAGATCCCAGGCCGGCGCCCAGTTTCCAAACCAGGTTGGCCCAGTCTTCAAAGGCCGTGTCTTCGGTCAGTCCACGTTCCATGGTGATGGCGTCAAACTGCGTCAGCCCGGTAGACTTCCGGCTGGTCGACGGATCGCCTCCCTCGCGATGCTCAACAACGCCGGTGGTCCGAATCAATCCCGTGACGCGCGAGATTCCGGCAATGTATGCGCCGTCCCATTTCACGCGAAAGTTGAAGTTCTTGTAGGGATCGTGGCGGGTAGGATTTACGCTGAATTCTGCCATGCGACCGAGCATAGCATTGCGGGCAGGATTAAGGAAACGCAACATGCGCGCCCCAGGGCAACCGCATCAAGCAGCTTTGCTGACTAGTCTGGCTTACTCTATGGTTTCAGACGATCAAATCGCGTACTTCCTCCCAGAGGGAGGGGATGAAAGTAGCCCCGGATCGAGTCCGCCGCCGCGGACGGAATCCGGGGAAAGTGTCCCCAACCACATTCACCCGCCCTGGAGGGGCGGAACGAGATGGCGCCATGCGGTCATCGGAGGTTCATGCGATTGCCCTGATGCGCGCCCCTTCATTTACCCAAGCCAACCCCCCGTTATAAGATGACCTTCGTCGGATCGATGCCTTCAACTCCTGTATCCTGAATGAGTTTTCCCGGCGCTTGAGCTATCCACTCGACGTCAAATGGAGGAACCACCAATGCGTGCCGGCTTGTTTACACGCGAATATCCTCCCCAGGTCTACGGGGGCGCCGGAGTCCACGTCGATTACCTCAGCCGTGAACTCGCAAAGATGATTGAGGTCGAGGTTCATTGCTGGGGAAAGCAGCACTCCGACCAGGGCAACCTGCACGTTCGCGGCGCTGAGCCGTGGAGCGAAATCACCCAGGGCACCGAAGGCAAGTTCAAAGGAGCGCTCGAAGCCTTCAGCCTGAACCTGACCCAGATCAAGGCGCTCCAGAACATCGACATCGTCCACACCCATACCTGGTATGTTTCCATGGCCGGGTTTCTCGCCAAAAAGCTTTACGGAGTGCCCTTTGTCTTGACCACCCACTCGCTCGAACCCCTGCGCGCCTGGAAAGCCGAGCAGTTGGGAAGCGGCTACGCCATGAGCTCCTGGATGGAGCGAACCGCCATCCTCGATGCCGACGCCATCATCGCCGTCTCCCAGGGCACCCGGGCAGACATCCTGCGTGCCTATCCTGAGGTCGATCCGCAGCACATCCATGTCATCTACAACGGCATCGATCTTGCCGAATACCAGAAGACCTCAGACACCGCCGCCCTGACCGAGTACGGCGTCGACCCCACCGAACCCTACGTCCTGTTTGTAGGCCGCATCACCCGCCAAAAAGGTGTCACCCATCTCGTCGACGCCATCCGCTATCTGCCCGCCAACACCCAGGTAGTCCTCTGCGCCGGCGCGCCAGACACGCCCGAAATTGCCGCCGAGCTGCGCGAGAAAGTTGAGCAAGCCCGCCATCACCATCCGAGAATCGTGTGGATTGAGAAGATGGTCACCAAGCCGCAGGCCATCCAGCTCTACTCCAACGCCCGGGTCTTCTGCTGTCCGTCGGTCTACGAGCCATTCGGTATCATCAATCTGGAAGCCATGGCCTGCCGCGCGCCGGTGGTTGCCAGCGCCACGGGCGGCATCAAAGAGGTCGTCGTCGACGGGGAAACGGGCTACCTGGTGCCCTTCGATCAGGACCCCGAAACCAGCTTTCCCACCCATCCAGAACAGTTCGCGCGCGATCTGGCATCCCGAATCCATCAACTGCTAGACGATCCGGAGCAATGCCGGCGCTTCGGCGATGCCGGAAGAAGGCGTGTGGAAGACATCTTCAGTTGGACAGCAATCGCCCACCAGACCGTAGAGCTCTACCAGACCTTAATCGTGCAGCGAAGAAGCGGAGCGTAAAATTTGGGAGGGATGACTCCAGGGAGCTTTTGAAAATCCCGCGCTTTGAAAGGGCACGACTTCAGTCGTGCCGCAAATGCCGCAAAATCAATGTGGGCTTTAGCCCCTGAGGGAAGACTGATCCGCTTAATCGATGCTGCCCTGGTTAATGAGGAAACTGGACCGAACATGGCGACGATAAAGGACGATGGACGTAAACGTGTCGTAATTGAAGGGATTTCCCCCCTGGTCGACGGCGGCCGCTTTCCCGCAAAACGCATTCTGGGCGATTGGGTCCGCGTCGAAGCGGATATATTTACCGACGGGCACGACTCGATTGCCGCCTCGCTCTTCGTTCACCACCCGGGCTCCGAGCTGTCGACGGAGATGCCCATGCAACCGCTGGGGAACGACCGCTGGGCCGGATCGTTTCAAGTCACCCAATTGGGACACTACGGCTTCAGGCTGCAAGGCTGGGTTGACCACTTTGCAACCTGGCGTGGCGACTTGCTGAAACGTATCGCGGCTGAAACCGATACCTTCATCGACTATCGAATCGGCGCTGACCTCATCGAAGCCGCCGCCGCTCGCGCATCCGGCTCCGATGCTGCTTTTCTCCGCGAACAAGTTGACTTGTTGCGCTCCCCGGCCGATAAACCGGATCTCCGCTCCTTTGCCATCGACGAATCGCTCCACGAAATGATGTTGCGCTACCCTGACAAGCGCTTCGCCACAGAGTCCGGCGCCAATGCCACCATTGTGGTTGATCCCGATCATGCGCGCTTCAGCGCCTGGTACGAGTTCTTTCCACGCTCCACATCTGCCCAGCCCGGTGAGCACGGCACCTTCGCAGATTGCGAAGCGCGCCTGCCCTACATCTCGAAAATGGGCTTCAATGTCGTCTACCTTCCGCCCATTCATCCCATCGGTCGAACCTTCCGCAAGGGTCGCAACAACAACCCTCAGGCGCAGCCCGGCGAACCCGGCAGTCCCTGGGCCATCGGTTCCGGAGCTGGCGGCCATAAGGTAATTCATAGCGAGCTCGGTACCCTCGACGACTTCCATAGCTTCGTCAAGAAAGCCAAAAGCCTCGACCTTCTCGTAGCCCTCGACATTGCCTTTCAGGTAGCGCCCGAACATCCCTATGTCAGCGACCACGAAAACTGGTTCCGCAAACGCCCCGACGGCACCATTCAATATGCTGAAAACCCTCCCAAGAAATACCAGGACATCTATCCCTTCGATTTTGAGAGCCAGGATTGGGAAGCCTTGTGGCACGAGCTGAAAGATGTATTTGTCTACTGGATTCGCCAGGGCGTAACCATCTTCCGCGTCGATAACCCCCATACCAAGG